>Ga0129307_1000307_pt1 | contig 82568 bp, 67 predicted proteins | sample P1105metagenome_FD_94437 | JGI IMG/M metagenome (GOLD analysis project Ga0129307, IMG submission 94437) | Capybara group fecal microbial communities from Wisconsin, USA - P1105 metagenome | ecosystem: Host-associated > Mammals > Digestive system > Large intestine > Fecal | place: USA: Wisconsin...
CCGGGCAGTCAACGTGTGCGTAGTGACGGGTCGGCGTGTCGTATTCTACGTGTGAGGTGTTGATGGTGATACCGCGCGCTTTTTCTTCCGGCGCGTTGTCGATTTGGTCGAATGCGCGAGCCGAGCCGCCGTAGTGTTTCGCTAATACGGTGGTGATTGCTGCGGTTAAAGTTGTTTTACCGTGGTCAACGTGGCCGATTGTACCCACGTTTACGTGCGGTTTTGTACGTTCAAATTTTTCTTTAGACATTGAAAGTCCCTCTAAAAAACACGGTTACGATGGTACAATAACACCAAGTGAACCTAATGTAATTAATCAACGGTTTATTCTAAACGGATAGGTGAAAATAGGCGTGGTGCTGATAGGCGGATTTGAACCGCCGACCTCACCCTTACCAAGGGTGCGCTCTACCAACTGAGCTATATCAGCGTACTGGAGCGGGCAGCGGGAATCGAACCCGCATCATTAGCTTGGAAGGCTAAGGTAATAGCCATTATACGATGCCCGCAGTCCTAAATTCATCTGTCCCATCAAATCTTGTGAGTGGTGGAGGGAGAAGGATTCGAACCTTCGAAGGCTGAGCCAACAGATTTACAGTCTGCCCCCTTTGGCCGCTCGGGAACCCCTCCACACGAGATTGATCTTGTTTATGAGATGGTGCCGACTATCGGAATCGAACTGATGACCTACTGATTACAAGTCAGTTGCTCTACCTACTGAGCTAAGTCGGCGTCATAAGCAAGTGAGGCGTATTATAGGGAAAAATTTACCTCTGACAAGTGTTTTTTTGTAAAAAATCAATATTTTTTAATTATCCGCTTAAATTCCACACAAAAATGCAAAAAACTGCGTTTTTTTGACCGCACTTTATAAAATTCTCTGTGCACAAACCGTTTATAAGGTATATTCTTAACAAAATTTCCCATTAAATGAATGCAGAAAATCGTGAATACATTAAATCAGACGGAAACTTCCGCGCAAATTGTCAGCCCGTTTCTTACCTTTAACCGTTCGCAATGGGCAGAATTACGCAAATCCGTTCCCTTAACTTTGACCGAACAGGATTTAAAACCCTTGCTCGGTATTAATGAAGAGTTATCGCTGGATGAAGTCAGCACCATTTATTTACCGCTTGTGCGTCTGATTAATTATTATATTGAAGAAAACCTCCGCCGCCAGACCGTACTCAACCGTTTTCTGGGCGGGCAACATCCCAAAGTTCCTTACATTATCAGCATTGCCGGCAGCGTCGCGGTGGGAAAAAGCACATCCGCGCGTATTCTGCAGTCCTTGCTGTCGAACTGGCCGCTGGCGCGCAAAGTGGATTTGATCACCACCGACGGTTTCCTCTATCCGCTTGCCGTTTTGCAGGAAAAAAATCTGTTGCAGAAGAAAGGTTTTCCGGTTTCTTACGACACGCCGAAACTGATTCAGTTTCTGGCCGACGTCAAATCCGGCAAACCTAACGTAAAAGCGCCGATTTATTCGCATTTGACCTATGACATCGTCCCGAATCAATTTAACCTGGTGGATCAACCGGATATTCTTATTCTGGAAGGCTTAAACGTATTGCAAACCGGTAACAAAGCGAAAACCTTCGTATCGGATTTCGTGGATTTTTCCATTTACGTGGACGCCGATGAAGCGCTATTGCAGGAATGGTATATTCGCCGTTTTTTGAAATTCCGCCAAAGTGCGTTCAGCAATCCGCATTCCTACTTTAAACATTACGCCACCTTGTCCGAATCGCAAGCCGTGACCACCGCGGCCCATATTTGGGATACCATAAACGGGCTGAATTTAAGGCAGAATATTTTGCCGACCCGGGAACGGGCGAACCTGATTCTGCACAAAGGCGCCGACCACGCGGTGCAGGAAGTGAAACTGCGGAAATAAAAAACTATCGAAAAATCGCCCGCACTTTTCCATTATTCACGGTAAAAGTGCGGGCAAAATTTTGCGAGTTTTTTGCCGGTTCGGTTGACTGGATGTCTGTAAAAATGCCGCTTGAAGCGATTCAAACGGCATGTTCGGTTTAGGTTTAAGCGTTCGGGAAATAATCGTCTTTATTGACGGCTCGGGCTTTGACGGCGTTTAAGACGAATCCGTCGACCTTCACGCCGGCATTGGCGAATCGTTCCCGACTGGCTTCAATTTCATGCACCGTAGTTTGCTCGAAACGCCCGATTAACAGCGTGACATCCGCATGTTGTCCCACAATCGCGGCATCCGTGACACTCAGAATCGGCGGTGCGGTGACAATCACGGTATCGTAATGCTGCGCCGCCCAATTCAGTAATTGTTGCCAACGCGACGAAGACAGCAATTCGGACGGCGTGGCGGTCACGCTTCCGCAAGGAATCGCGTCAAAATGCGCACCGACATTTTTTACGCCTTGTTCAAAAGGTAAATTTTCCGTCAGCAGTTCGGTCACGCCCGGACGGTTTTCCACGCCCAAGGCGTAATGTAAGCGACTGCTGCGCAGATCCGCGTCGATTAATAACAGTTTTTTATCCGCCTTGGCCAGTAAATTGGCAAGATTAGACGAAACGAAATGTCTGCCGACGCCTTTCGATACGCCGGAAAGCAAGACGATCCGGTTATTCGCTTCGGACAGCATGTGGTTTAAGCTGGTTCTTAAGCTTCTTAAGCTTTCTATTGAAACATCGTCCGGCTGACGTTCCGATAATAAACCGCCGCCCGCCTGGTTGCCGCCTCTGACTTGAGATAACGCCGATTGTCTCTTGGAAAACGGTACGCTCGCGTAAGTCACCAGACCGATATCAGAAACTTCGGATACGGTAAGAATACCCTTTTGCAAAATGGAGCTTAACAGCACGGCACCGCTACCGAACATGAAACCGATAATGGCCGTTAACACAAAAATAATCAATTTGCGCGGCGCTACCGGTTTCGGCAAGGTTTGCGCTTGATCCAAAATGCGCACATTTCCGACCGCACCGGCTTTAACTACGTCCAATTCCTGAATTTTGTTGGATAATTGAGTATAAATCTGTTGGTCGACTTCAAAATTACGGGTCAAACGAACCGTATCTTTTTGAGTTTCGGGTAACGATTCAAGCTGTTTGGTTAAACGGGCTTTTTCGTTCAGCAAAACTTTACGTTGTTCCAACAGCGCGACATAATTCGGGTGACGTTTGGTAAAACGTTGAGAAATATCGCTTTCTTTGATGGTTAACGCATTGAGATCCGCATCTAACTGCACCAACGCGTCCAACACCGATTTTGCTTCCAACCCTAAATCAATAGAGGCTTTCTTCTGGCGGTATTCGTTCAGTGCATTTTCGGATTTGGTCAATCTGTCGCGCACTTCCGGTAAACGTTTTTCTAAAAAAGCCAGGCTGTTACTTGCCTCCGCCGAATTGCGCGCGGTGCTGTGTTCTAAATAACTTTGAGTAATGCTTTGCAGCACGTTTTGAATGTATTCCGGATCTTCACCTTTTAAGGTTAATTCCACCACGCCGGTTTGTTTACCCTTTTCTTCCGCCGTAACCGCTTGTTGCAGTTGCTCCACCAATTCAAGAACGTCGGATTTTTCCAGTTTCTTCAGGCTAAAACGTTGTCCTGACGCCCCTTTCAGTTGGGTAACCTGAATTTCAATGTCCTTATTATCGTATTTTTCGCCGACGACACCGCTTAATACGGTTTGTTCCTGTTCGTCCACGACGGCATATTCATTTTCGTTAGAACCGATAATTAAGGTATATTCCTGCGATGCGTCTTGTTTCGGCACAAAACGGGTAACGGTGATTTCCGATTTATCGCCCGTCAGCTTTTCAATGGCTTTGCTGAAAAAAGGAATCGAATAGACGGGAGAAACTTCCGTCGTTAAATTCAAATCCTCCACCGCTTTTAACATAATCGCTCTGGATTTAATCACAGCAATCTCGGTGCCGGCCGTGGATTCCTGTTCAAAAATACTGGAAATCCCTTGCAAAGCCCCGCCCGTATATTTTTCCTCTACCTGAACGGAAGACGTCGCCATGTAAATCGAGGGCGCCAATAATGAATAAATCAGCCCCAGCCCCGCACATAACAACGTAGAGAAAAGAATGATTCGTTTTTGATCCCAGAATAAACTCAGTAGTTTAGTCAGATCGATAACATCATTTTGTTTTTTACTCATTATGATAAAACCCTTAATAATAAAATCTGTTGTTCAACTTCCAGCATGTCAATTTGCAATACCTGAAGAAAAACCGCCAACGGGCAATATATCGTCCGATGAAGGTTCTCCAGGAGGAGAACCTCAGATATTTCCCTTAATGACCAATTAAAGCGGTCAAAAATTTATGCGCTTACGGCGGTGTTTAAGGCCACGTTCTGATTCGTAATGCGCCTTCGGTTAAGTCGTTAAATCCGCTGATAGTCGGTACGACTTGAGAAATCACGCGGTTCCAACGGGAAACCGGTGCGGTCGTCACGTAAACTACGTCATGCGGTTGCAGATAGAATTCCGTACCTAAAATATAAGCCGTCGGATTGGTAACGTCTAACTGATAGATATTGGCGACTTTTTCGATTTTTTCACCATTGCTATCCTGAACGAGCTCATGTTTACCCCGCTGACCCCGGATAACGAAAATCCCCGTTGCGTCGGAAGACAATTTGTCGATACCGCCGCTCGCACTCAGCGCTTCCGTTAAGGTCATGCCGTTACGCCCGATGGTAAGAAGCTGTGATTGCACCACTTCTCCCACCACAAAAATCTTCATGGTATCGTTACGCGGTACATGCACAATATCACCGTTTTTCAACAAACGATTCTGCGTTAAATCGCCGCGCTGAATTAACGCCTCCACTGAAATCACTTCATCCCGTCCGTTTCTGGTCAGCGTCACATTATGCCAGTTGGCGTTATCCGCCAACCCGCCGGCCTTATTGATTGCATCTAACAAAGTCAGCGGCACATTGGTGATAAATTGCTGACCCGGCGACTTAACCTCGCCCGTTACATAAGCTTTTTGTGACTGGAATGATGCAACATTCACCTCAACCTGAGGCTCGGCGATATAATTGGATAACGCTTTGGTTAAACGACCGCGGATCTGATCTACGGTTAATCCCGCAACTTTTATGTTACCGGCATAAGGGTAAAACATTGTTCCGTTCGCATGAACCTGGTTACCGGCCTCCGCTGATGAACGGTAAGAACCCGCCGGCGTAGTTAATTCCGGGTGATCCCATACGGTAACATTCAGTACGTCGCCGACACCCACACGATATTGATAATCTCTCAGTTCTTTATCCAGATTCAGATTAGACTGTGCCGAAGCGTTCATCGGCTTCAGCGTTTTCAATAACTGCGGCGTAATGAGATAAGCATCAATCGCTTTGGCTAAATCGACATTTTCACCGACAATCTGTGCGGGTCTTTGCGAAATAGGCGATTTATGGCTATCCGGCAAAAATACGGAACAGGATGACAAAGATAAACCCAGTCCGGTTACAAGTAGAGATTTAATTAATTTATTCATATTTAATCTGTAATAAAAGTTAATCGTCTGAATGTTGTTTGTTCCAAACAAAATCCGCAAGTTCACTGACAGGATGATATCCCGTCGGCGCGTTTAACAATAAATGGCGAACCTGTTCGCAATCGTTATGATTGCAAGCGTCTTCAAGTTGTTTAATCAGCTCTTTCAGTTTATCCGGCGGCAAAAAATCTTCCTTCGCCGTCATAATCCGTTCGTGATAAGTCTGTTCAACATTATCGCCACCGATAAGCAACTCTTCATAAAGTTTTTCACCCGGTCTTAATCCGGTAAAACGAATTTCAATATCACCATCCGGATTACTTTCGTCCTTTATGGTTAATCCTGAAAGTTTAACCAGATTTCGTGCTAAATCGACGATTTTAACCGGTTCACCCATATCAAGGATAAACACGTCACCGCCTTTCGCCATAGCGCCCGCCTGAATGACTAATTGTGCCGCTTCAGGGATTGTCATAAAGTAACGGATAATTCTTTTATCCGTGACGGTTATAGGCCCGCCATGCGCAATTTGTTTTTTGAACAACGGAATAACGGAACCCGACGACCCCAATACATTACCAAAACGAACCATAGAAAATAAAGTATGATGCGTCTTTCCTTGTTCTTGGGCAAGCGCTTGCAGACAAAGTTCGGCAATTCGCTTCGTCGTTCCCATGACATTTGTCGGCCGTACCGCTTTATCCGTAGAAATCAATACAAAAGAATCCACGTTCGCTTCAATCGCGGCTTTCGCCGTATTATAGGTTCCGAAGATATTATTCTGTACGCCTTCAACCACATTATATTCGACCATCGGTACATGCTTATAAGCCGCCGCATGATACAATGTTTCAACATTGAACGCTTTCATGATTTCGACCAGTCGCTGCTTATTTTGTACATTACCCAGTAATGGTAAAATTTTCACCTCAGGCAGCGATTCTTCTCGGATGATATTTTTTAAATCCTGCTCAATGGCATAAAGTGCATATTCCGAAATCTCAAATAATAACAAGGTATTAGGCTGATTACGGATAATTTGACGGCACAATTCAGAACCGATGGAACCGCCCGCTCCCGTAACCATAACGACTTTACCTTGAATATTCTTGCTGAACAATTCCGGCACCGGATCCACCGGTTCTCGTCCCAGCAAATCCACAATATCCACTTCTTTAATATCCGAAATATTGATTTGCCCGTCTACTAGCTTAGTCAGGCTCGGCAATTCCATAATCCGTCGATGAGATTGAGACAAAAATTCCACAATCTCGTTTTTTCTGGCCCGGCTAATCGAAGGCAACGCAATTAAAATCTCATCGATCTCATAACGCTCCAACGCATCCAATGCGGCCTTTGCAGAATAGATCTTGAGTCCGCCGACTCGTCTGTTTCTCAGATTTTTATCGTCGTCAATAAAAAATAACGGTAAATGCTCATCGGAGCGCAACAGAGTTTGTACAACTTGTTGCCCGCCGATACCCGCACCATAAATGGCAATGCGTTTACTGGTCACCCGCGGATTTAAAATATATCTTACGGTTAAGCGAATCGCACTACGGCTGAGCCACACCCATAAAAACATCATAAACCCGAACATGAAAGCAACCGATGCCGGAATAAAGACATCCGAAAAATGCCCTAACAGCAGCAATCCGATCACCGTCATAATAGTGGCGATAAACAATCTGACAATCAGCGTTTCGTTAAATGTCCGGATAACAAAATGGTACACACTGCACACAAAAAGGCAGGCCACGGCAAATAACGAAATCCAAAACTCACCCAAATAGAGATTTGGCACCAAATCCGCAGAAAGATCTAATAAACGCAAGGCATAACACACCCACAACAAGATCGGAAAAACCAAGAAGTCCAACAACATAAGACCGCAGAGTTTAATCCATCTTGATGCAATCACTAAGCTTGCAATAAAAGACTTCATAATAATCCGCTACCTTATTTGTTTTCCGATAATGCCTTAATAACCCGAGTTATTGCCGCGCAAGTTTTATTCAGACTTTCTTCGCTCAGCGTCGGATGAACTAAAAACATTAAGCTGGTTTCACCCAACGATTTCGCATTTTGCAAACGCTGAACCGGACGCCACGGCGTATTATCAAAAGCCTTTTCCAGATAAACTTCGGAACAGGAACCGCTGTAGCAAGGCACGCCCTGCTCATTAATTTCCTGCATAATCCGATCTCTCGACCAACCTTCCGGCAAGGCTTGCGGATTAACCTGCACATAACATTTATACGCCGCATGCACATAATCCTGACCAGGTCTGTATACGGAGAAATAAGGACTGCCGTCGAAAGCATTCAGAATACGTTCCATATTGCTAATGCGCGTTGCCGTCCAATCCGCCATACGAGTCAACTGAATACGACCGATTACCGCCTGCATTTCCATCATTCGCCAGTTGGTACCGAATGAATTATGCAGCCAGCGGAAGCCTGACGGGTGCTGTTTGTTGTAAACCGTATCGAAATCTTTACCGTGATCTTTATAAGACCACATTTTATTCCACAACGCTTTATCGTTGGTGGTCACCATACCGCCTTCGCCGCCTGTCGTCATAATCTTATCCTGACAGAACGACCACGCCCCGATATGACCGATAGACCCCGCCGATCTGCCTTTATACATAGCGCCGTGCGCCTGCGCGCAGTCTTCAATCACATAAATGCCTTTTTCTTTCGCCAACGCCATAATCGGATCCATATCACACATCCAGCCGGCTAAATGCACACAAATAATCGCTTTGGTATTCGGCGTTAAAACGGCTTCAATGGTACGACGGGAAATCACCTGAGAATCCGGCTCGACGTCCGCAAACACCGGATTGGCGCCGGCGGTTACGATTGAACTGGCGGAAGCTAAAAAAGTACGGGAAGTTACGATAACGTCATCACCGGCGCCGATGTCCAACGCTTTCAAAGCCAGATCCAGCGCAACAGTGCCGTTAGTCAGGGCAATGGCATATTCTGTCCCCACATAAGCGGCAAATTCTTTTTCAAATTCTCGGCATTCGGTGCCCGTCCAGTAATTTACCCGGTTTGATAACAGTACGCGGGAAACGGCGTCGGCCTCTTCTTGAGTAAAAGACGGCCACGGTTCAAAAGCGGTATTCAACATAATAAACCCCTTAATGATTAAGCAATAATAAAATTAAAAATCTAAAATCGTCGGTAAATCCGACCAATCCGACATATAAAAGTGCGGGAGAAATTCGTGAAGAATTTCAAAATCCTGTTTATGGATATTCGTCCCGCGATCCCTTAAACAAATAGTTTTCCAGCCTAATTTATTCGGCGTGACAAAATCTTTTTTAGGATTATCTCCTATATAAATGTAATGTTCGCATTGCAATGCGTCCTGAACCAGTCGGTAATTGTTGATACTGGGTTTTTCACTGCCGACTTCCTCCGAAATCACCATGAAATCCAGCAACGGCTCCAATCCCAACGCTTTCACTTTATTCCGTTGCGTCACGGAACGGCCGTCCGTGATTAAGGCAAACCGATAATCCGCTTTCAGCCGGTTCAGTTGCTCCTCTACATGCGGAAAAAGCCTAATCTGCGGAATATGAAATCGGTACCAATCCAGCAAAGTTGGCAAATCGACGTCATATTGTTTCACCAAATACTGAAAGGCATTCTCTCCGCGGTGATACAGTTCGACCAGTCGATTAAATAACGTTTCACTCTGTTCCGGCGCCAAACGAAACGCAATATGCTGATAAGCGGAATACAGAAAATCGATTTCCGCATACAGCGTATCGTCCAAATCTAAAACCAGCGCCTTATTTTTCATAATGATGCGCCAGGATTTCCGCGTCATAACGCAGCATTAATAAATCCGCCTCCCAGTCGTCGAAGGCGGGAATCGGTTGGTTAAACAAATATTCCTGAATCAACCAGCGCGGATAATTGGCGCCCGCCAGATAACTCAACGGATAACCGCCGCCGAAACGCGGATTAATTTCAATTCCCAGAATTTCGGCGCTAGATTTGTGATAAAACACCTGCACCGTCAAACAACCGCGCGCGCCCGGCAAACGAGACAATTTTTCCGATAACTGAGTGACGATGGCGTTTTTCTTGGTCACGCCTTTATTGATTTCGCCCGCCCGCACAAAAATTCGCTTTCTCGGCACCGCACTTTTCAGCACGGAATGTTTGTCAAAATAACAATCTACGGTGTATTCGTCGTATTCCGCCGGCGAAATATACTGCATAAACATGAGTTCGGGATTTTCCAGCTGCTCCGGTGAAATATCCTCCGGTTTTTCCGCCACAAAAATCCCTTTGCTCAAACTGCCGTTATAAGGTTTCACAAAAACCGGATATTCAAACCGACCTTTCTCAAATTGTTTAGGCACGGCAATACCCTGTTCAACAAACAATTGGTTGGTTAATCGTTTATCGCGACATTTTCTGACAAATTCCGCATCACTGACGGAAATAAAAATGCCTTTGTCTTTAAACTGCTGCAAGTGCTCACTTAAAACCAATAATTCCGTATCAATGGTCGGAACAATTAATTTCACGTTATTTGCTTCGCAGATTTCAAGTAATGTCGGGATATAACCGGCATCCGTCACCCGAGGCACCCGGAAACGGTCGTCCGCCACATAACAGGCCGGCGCCAGTTCGGGATTTAAATCCACGGTCAACACTTTTCCGCCGCTCACTAATTGCGATAATTCTTTCTTAAACGCCTGAACGAGAGAAACCCGTTGTCCGGCTGAGGTAACAAGAATGTTCATGATTTTTTATTCCCTTCAAATTTAGGCATAGTGGCGTCATTTGCCGCGTTAATATCGTCTTTCGCAATCACTTTTTGAATGGTTTTCGCGATGATTTTCAAATCTAACCAGAATGATTGGTTTTCCACATACCAGGCATCCAATTCAAATTTTTGTTCCCAACTGATGGCGTTACGCCCGTTCACCTGAGCATAGCCGGTAATGCCCGGTTTCACGTCGTGGCGTTTAGCTTGCCGTTCGTTATAAAGCGGTAAATATTCCATCAGTAACGGACGAGGCCCTACCAGACTCATATCGCCTTTTAACACGTTCCAGAGCTCCGGTAATTCGTCCAGACTGGTGGCGCGAAGCATTTTACCGAACGGCGTTAAGCGTTCCGCATCCGGTAAAATATTGCCGTTGTGATCCACGCCGTCTTTCATGGTTCTGAACTTAATCATCTCAAACGGTTTACCATGCAAGCCCGGACGGATCTGCTTAAACAAAACCGGCGAACCCAAATTCCGTTTTACCTTATAAGCCACGAATAAATATACGGGTGAAAGCAAAACTAAGGCTGTCAGCGCAATAACAATATCGAAAAAACGTTTTACCATGAAGAACTCCTACTGCCGACCGATTTCGAGCTGGCGAAAGTACCGTTTTTAGCCAGAACGGCATAAACTAAAACCAGGAAAAGCGGATACCAGACTAACGGCAATCTCAAAATGGAAGACGGCACCCAAACGATCCAACAGAAATTAATAAAAATAAATAAAATAAATATGCGTTCTTTCCAGGCTAATAAATAATCGGTTAATACGTAATAAATAGCATTCAATATAAAATATAAAAATGATAAGAATGCAAAAATACCGAAAGCCAAATAAATCTCAATAAAGAAACTATGCGGATTGGTATAACCCAACGGAAAACTTAACTTTATTCGGTCGAAATACTGAATGTAATCCCGCGGACCGTAACCCAACCAAAGAATTTTGAAATTATCTAAAAACGCGGTATAAATTTCTGTCCGATAACCGACGGACTTATCATCCGCCATAGAAAATATAACTAATGAAAAACGTTCTATCGGACGCTCTAGCCAATCAATTTTGGCAAGTAAAATAAATAACTCCTGCAACCAGGAAAGATTAAATATAAATAATACGACTACACAGGCGAAAAACAGATATACCGCCTTAAAATAGACCGATGCATTTAAAAATAATATTAACATCAGCATAATCAGATAACTCAGTAATACCGACCGGGACGCACTAACTACCACCGCCAGACCGATAATCAACAACAACGCATATCCGGTTAATTTCCATTTCCAATTGTTTTCTCGGATGATATAAAAAAATCCTATTAACGCGGCAAGTGAAATCATAATCACAGCCTGGTCATTAGTATTAAAGAAAAATCCTTTAAACGCATTATCGGTTACCGTTAATTCGTCATTACCCGACACCAACTGAAAACCCAGCAAAGCCTCAATAAAAAATCCTGCCAAAATAATTAACGACATTCCCAATAACAAACGTCGGATACCCGCTTCGCCATCATTCCGATTAAATGCCAAAAAAGAATAATGAAATAAGAAAATCACAATACCGAAAAAGAACGAATCCACCGCTTTATCCGTTGAAAACGAATTTAATAATGAAATTCCCACAAAGAAAAACAGCGCATATAACGGAAATATCAGTTTTAAAAAGTCCTTTTCTATCTCTCTAAAAAAGAGCGTTATAAAAGATAAGAAAAAAAATACGAAACTCAGCGCACTATCCAATCGAGGTAAGCCTAACAGATTAGATAATGCGGGCGAAAATATGACCAATCCCAATGCAAAAAATAATAACAGCTTAAAAGTACTGATAACGCTAATATTCATATCAAATAATATTTTTGATTAATTTCTCAATTTCTTTATAAGAACGTTCACGTAAGAATTTCTCTTTCGCAAGCGATAAATTAACTTGAGACATATTGTTTAAAACCGTTCTGTCTTCCGCCAATTTATTTAATTCGGCGGCCAATTCCCGATAATTCCCCGCCGTATATTGAATGCCACCGCCCTGCGCCAGCAGTTTTTCCACTTCCGGATGTTTCTGACAGCTTAAAATCGGCAATCCACAGCAAATATAATCGGATAATTTATTAGTAATACTGCCTTCCGACGAAGCTTTAATAGCATTCAGCGCCACATCGGAATCCGCCAGCATTCGCATGGCTTCGTTATAAGGATGAACGCCTAAAAACGCCACATGACCGCCCAATTGGCGGTTCAGCGCCTGCAGGGAAGCTTCATGCGGACCGGTGCCGATAAATTGAATGTTCACCTTCTCGCTGCACAACGGCGCGGCTTTCACCACGGTCTCCAAATCATAACTGCCCGCCATGGTGCCTAAATAAGTGGCAATCAATTTACCCGTTGTTTTTTTATCCTCCGATTTGGCGAATAAAAAATCTCCGCCAATATAGACCGCACTTTTCAGCGTATCCGGCAAATGATTCACATCCGCCCGGCGCAAATAAGTTTCCGAAACTGCCACTAACGCATCCGCATAGCCGTATGTTTTATCGGCATAGCGCGTAATCGGCTTCATCAGCATTTTGCCGATTGGCGTAGAAAAAAACGCAATAGGCCCGGCAATGGCTTCCGGCCAAACATCCTGCACATCGATAACCAATTTAAAATTTTTACTTTGCTTATATTTGCCTAAAATATAATTTGTTCTAATTAACGGATAAGCGGAATAAACCACATCGATTTTTCGCTCATAATTTTTTAAAAAGGTTTCAAAATGACGGCAAAACGCATGGTGGCTGATTAAGCGGCGAATACTGACATTTTTGGCGTATCCCGGTTCATCCAATAAAACCACGTTCACATTATCCAAGTGCGGTACGTTTTCGCGATGTTTTTTTAAGAAATGACAATATTTACTGGTCACCAATGTCACGTCAAATTCCGTCGATAACATTTTGGCAAGATAAATAAATCGGTTCATTCCCATTTCATGAGGAAACGTGACATAAGGCGCAACAATCATAATGTGCTTTTTATCTTGCATTTCTTAATCCTTTTATAAAACTTACCATCATGCCGAAATCCGAAGGCTTCGGAACGATATGCCAAAACGCCCGACTTTGTGTCACTCGGTTAAAAGCAATCAATCGCAACACTAAATCCATGGTGTAGGCAAGCGTCGTTGCAATAGAGGCTCCGATTAATCCCCATAACGGCACAAGGCATAAACTCAATACCGTATTAATCCCGAACACCCAGTAAGAATTTTTCAGATTTAATTCGGCAAATCCCCGGGCGGCAAGATCGTTAGCTAAAATTCTTGACGGTGTCCAGGCCAAAATTCCCGGCAATAACAGCAATATTACGGACACCGCTTTCTCATATTCCGCACCGAATAAAATTCTTACGATAAGGGAAGACAAACAAGCAAATGCGATACCGATAACCAGCGTGACAATAAAGGTCAGTCTGGCGCTGTCTAATGTGAGTTTTGCGACTTCTCTGTCGTCACCGCCTTCCCCTAATTTATTGGATAATCGGGGGAGCAATACCGTACTGACCGCCTGAGAAGGCAACCACAATTTTTCCGCCAGCTGCATCCCGACCGAATAAATACCCACCACTACCGGCGTAGTGAAATAACCTAAAATCAACAATGAAAACCGATAATTCAACAAAGTAATAATGTTACTTAAATGAGATTTCAGTCCGTAACCGATAAAGTCGAAAAAAAAGCGTTTCAGCGAATAAGTTTCCACCTTGATTAATTTCAGGATAATTCGCAGTAAAATAAAGAAACTTATCCAATGGCTTAATACATAGGCGGTTAAAATAGAACTCACATCGTTTGAAAACAGAATCGCCACCATTGAAATCAGAAAAATGACTAACGGCTGAGCAACACAAACAATATTGAACCATTTAAAGTTCTGCACCGCCTGAATTAAAGAAGGCAATACGGTAAAAAATGTCTGCGGCAACAAAGAAGCCAAGGATAAATACAATAAACTCACCGGCACTTCATTAAAAAAATACTGCCCGAAATAATGCACCACGATACCTAACGCCAAACCGGTCACTATCGATAAAGCGGATAAGAAAATCAAATTGGCATACAACGCCTGGTTTTCATTAACCATTTTCCGCCCGATGGCGTAAATATTGATACTCTGTAAACCAAAAGTAATGATTTGGGAAAATAACGTCGGCAACAAAATGGCTAACGTATATTGCCCCATTTGCTCGGTACCCAATCCTCTGGCAATTACAATTAATGTAATAACCTGCAGAATACCGACTAAAATCTGTCTGACAAAAACCGTCGATATTAATCTCACCATAACGTTACTTTTTATCTAAAATATCCCGATAAATATTTGTCAGTTTATTGACAAACGGCTTTTTGGAATAGGCATCGATACAGCGCCGCCGGATTTGCTCGTTATCAAATTTTTCCTGATTGGCAAGAAATTCCAAAATACCTTTCGCCAGTTCCTTTTCATCGCCCGCTTTGACAAACAAACCGTCACCTTCCGTTAAAATGGATTCGGGTCCGCCACACAATGTAGATACCACCGGTGTACCTTGTGACAAAGCTTCGATAACCACCACGCCGAAAGTCTCGATATAACTGGAAAGAACAAAACACAGACTTTCTTTCATTAATTGGCAAACTTCCCTGCGGGACAGCGCCCCCAGTAAAGTTATGTTATTTTCCAGACCTAAAGTTTTGATCAGCATTTCCAGTTTGGTCCGTTCGGGACCCTCTCCGCCAATCACGAGCTTTAATTGCGGATATTCTTCCACAACGTTGGCAAAGGCTTTGATTAATACATCAAATCCTTTCTTTGCATGTAAAAATGCGACGGCGCACAGCTGATATTTTCGCGCCGATAAATTCATCGAACTTTCGACAAACAAATCATCCAGCAAATTAGGAAAAACCGTCCATTCTTTACCGTTTAATTTCTGTTTTAACAGATCCGCCAAGCTTTTACTGACAGCCAATAATTTGCTTGCCGCCGCTTCGGCGCGTTTCAAATACGGCCATTCCCAGTCTTTCACCAATCCCCGTCCGAAAACCGAACTGTGCTCGGTGACGCAGTAAGGAATTTGATATTTTTTATGGATTTCCAGTGCCAAAGGCCCCGCATGTAATAAACTATGCACATGCAAAATATCCGGCATGCCTTGTTCTTTAACATAACGTTCGAATAATGCCAATCCGGCTTTCACCCAACGCTTTAAATCCAAGTAAGGAATCTTAGGAAACCAAAATACGCCATGTTGAAAATACGTACTAATATTGCCGTCCTGCCAGAATTCTTGGTCATAACGCCCTAGAACCGCATTTTTACCTAACCGTAATGATCTAAACTGCGGCGCAATCACACCGACTTTCACACCGGAATCAGCGAGAACATAAGCTTGTTCTCGAAAAAATGCTCCGTTCAGATCATCTTTATGTAAAGGGTACCAAGACGGCAATATCAGAATATGCATTACAATTCCTTATATAATTTCAACAATTTTTGTGCATATTTTTTCGGATCGCATTCGCGAATAATCAAATCATACGCATTATTCACATAAGATTCCGTTGCCGTTTTATCGTCAATCGTCCGGCAAACCGCTTCCGCCATAGCGGCGATATCGCGCGGCTCAATCAGATGTCCCGTACTACCGTTTATCACGATTTCTTCAATGCCCGCAGCTCTAAAGGCACAAACCGGCACTTTCATAATCATCGCCTCGACAATGGAATTGGATAAGCCTGCACCGCTGTCACCGTCAACAACCAGCGGACTGACAAACACATCGACACCGTCCATAAAAGCGGCCACATCCGATACATTGCCCGCAAACTTCACCTGTTGCTCAATCCCTAAATCTCCGGCAATCTTTTCCAAGACCCCGCGATGCGGGCCATCACCGCCAATAACAAATTCAAACTGACGTTCCGGGTGATAAGTTAAGCAATATTTCGCAAAATCCAGAAATAACTCAACGCTGCGCCCTTCCCGCAAAGCGGATAAAGTACCAATCACAAACCGAGATTTTTCCAAGGACTTCATCGGCTTGCTGGTCGGAGTTAAACGATATGCATTGTAAATATAAGAAGTTTGCGCCTCCGGATAACCGTAGCGAATCAGCTTTTGTTGTTCAAGCTTACAGTTTCCCAGCCCTCTCACGCCCATTTTGACAAAAAACGGCACGACTTTTTGATAAGTCTCATGATCCAAACCGCGCGATGTCCAGAAAATCTTCACCTGTTTATTTTTGAAGAATTTCTTCGCCAACCAAATAAACAACAACGGACGCGCCATTTGGGCATGAATCACATCAATTTGCTTATCATTCACCGTTTTCACCAACTGATAAACATAATTAAGCAGTTTCAGCGGATTCTTGGTATGACAATCCGCATTAATTTGTTGAATAGCCAATTTGTTGATGGTATCAAACAGCGGTCCGGTTTTACCAAAAACCGTCACCGACTCCACGAGCGGATTCAATTCGGTGGCGGCAATCAGAGTAGCGATTTCCGTTCCGCCGATATGCCCCATATCGCTCACCAGCAATACACGTAATTTAGCCTGGCTCATGGCGAAAATCCTATACTAAACTTTGCACAATCTTTTGCTGTTCTGCCGATGTGAGATACGGATGCATCGGCAAACTCATCACACGTTCGGCAATTAAATCTCCTACCGGTAAATTGATACGGCTATCCGCTACCGCCGGTTGTTTATTTAACGGAATCGGATAATGAACTGCGGTCGGAATTCCCAACGTTTTTAGTTTTTCCTGCACCCCGGCACGATTATCCACTTGGATGGTGTACTGCGCCCAGGCGCTTTGGTTATGCGCTTCAATAAACGGTGTGCTGTTGATGCCGGCTTGATTAAACAAACGGGTATAGTTTTCCGCCACCCGTTGACGGGCTGAAATTTCATCGTCCAGGATCGCCAGTTTCGGCAACAAAATCGCCGCCTGTAAGGTGTCTAAACGGCTGTTTACGCCCACGCGGATATGATGATAACGACGATCCTGACCGTGTCTTGCCACCTGACGAATCACTTTTGCCAATTCATCATCGTTAGTAAAAATTGCACCGCCGTCGCCATAACAGCCTAAAGGTTTGCTTGGGAAAAAGCTGGTACAGGCAATAGTGGTTAAATTGCAACTTTTACGATTTTTATAGCTCGCGCCGAAACTTTGTGCGGCATCTTCAATGACCGGTAAGTTATATTTCTGTGCCACGGCATTTACCGCATCAAAATCCGCACATTGTCCGTACAAACTCACGGGAATAATGGCTTTAGTACGCGGTGTGATTGCCGCTTCCAGTTTCGCCGCGTCAATATTGTAGGTTTTCGGATCCACATCCACATAAACCGGTTTCGCGCCTAATAAAGCGACGGTTTCCGCCGTAGCGATATAAGTAAATCCAGGGGTAATCACTTCGTCACCGGCGCTGATGCCCAACGCCATTTGCGCAATTTGTAACGCATCCGTGCCGTTAGCGCAGCTGATACAATATTTTGCGCCGACATAAGCCGCCAGCTTTTCTTCCAATTCCGCGACTTCCGGACCTAAAATATATTTACCGTGCGCCAACACTTTCTGAATACCCGCGTCAATTTGCGCTTTAATTCTTTGCTGCTGAGCATTTAAATCAATGAATTCCATCTTCTTTACCTGCTTATAATTTCTTCAACACATGACCGTCCAAACGGTAAACCTCTCCCGTGTGCGGACACCGGGCTTCGGCTTGTCCCGACAACGGCAAATCCAATTGTTCGCCGTATTCGCTCATCCAACCGATTTGTTTGGCCGGCACGCCCACCATTAAGGCATAATCCGGCACATCCCGATTAATCACCGCACCTGCGCCGATAAAGGCGTAAGCGCCGATCGTCACGCCGCATACAATGGTGGAATTGGCGCCCAAAGTCGCACCTTTTTTTACCAAAGTATCTTTATATTCGCTTTTCCGCTCAATCAACGAACGCGGGTTGTACACATTGGTAAAAACCATGCTCGGACCGCAAAAAACCCCTTCTTCCAAATATACATTGTCGTATACGGAAACGTTATTCTGAATTTTGCAACGATCGCCGATACGGACTTTATTGCCCACAAACACGTTTTGTCCCAGCGACACCTCTTTACCGATTTTGGCGCCGCCGCATACGTGGGCGAAATGCCAAACTCTTGAGCCGTCACCGATCTCGGCCCCCTCGTCAACGATTGCCGACGGATGTTGATAATAGTTCATAATGTTGGTTTCCCGTTGAATAGTTGAATGGATATCGCTTCGCGTTTTACACAAAATTCTTAAAGATTAAATGCAATCCTCGAATGGGCTATGTATAAATTATGGTCAAAAAACAATCTAAAAAAACGTTGCTTTTTGTGACCGCACTTTTATATAGCCCAAACTCGAATTGCAATTGAACTGCTTGCTAGTGCACTCAATTGAGGTTTATTTTTGTAATAATTTTGTTAAAAACGGATGCGGATTGGCCGGATTCGCTATCACTTCGGCATGACGGATATGTTCCACCGTCTCGATCGCCGTGCGGTTTTCTTCCAAGCCGTAACCCTTGCCTTCCAGAATGCGTTGATAGCTTTGGGTGTGCAAATCGGTGAAGCCGCCGGAAAATTCCAGTTCTTCGTTTTCAATCGTAATGCTGCGATAGGTGAGTTTTTCGCCCTGCACCGCATTTGCCGGTAAATTATTGGCATCGATAGACAAGAACCAACGAACCCGCGCACGTTTGTATTCCAAATAGCCGGAAACGGTTTTTTCATCGCGATAATGCACTTCGTTTTTCACCACATCACCGAAAATGAAATGCAGCATATCGTAGAAATGTACGCCGATGTTGGTGGCGACGCCGCCGGATTTTTGATCTGCGCCTTTCCAGGATTTCAAATACCATTTACCGCGCGAGGTCAGATAGGTTAAATCCACATCGAACACTTTATCCGCCGGCGCGGATTCCACTTTGTCGCGCAAGGCGATAATCGACGGATGCAGACGTAATTGCAGAATGGAATTTACTTTCGCGCCGTATTTTTGTTCGTATTCGGATAACATGTCCAAATCGGCGGAATTCAATACCAACGGTTTTTCACAGATCACGTTGATGCCGTTTTTTAAGGCGAATTTCATGTGCGGCGCATGCAAATAGTTCGGTGAACAGATGGCCACGTAATCCAGTTTTTCGCCTTTTAATTTTTGGTCTTCCACAAAGGCTTCAAACTGTTCGAATTCGGTGAAAAATTCGGCTTCCGGGAAGTGGCTGTCCATAATACCGACGGAATCGTTCACATCCATGGCTACAACCAACGTATTACCCGTATCTTTGATCGCTCTCAAATGACGCGGAGCGATATAGCCGCCCGCTCCGATAAGTGCAAATTTTTTCATAACTTCGTCTCTACTCATTTATAAACGGAACACACTGATACCTTGTTGCGATAAGGCATCTCGGTCAAATAAACTTTTCACATCCACCAATACCGGATTATCCGAACGCATGTATGAACGCAAAGTTTCAGCGCTTAATTCTCTGAATTCTTTATGTCCTACCGCCACAATCAGTGTATCCACCGGATGTTTTTCATCAATCACTGACAGGTCCAGGTCGTATTCGTGTTTCACTTCGGCAGGATCCGCCCAAGGATCGGCAACCACGACGTCCACGCCCCAGTTACGTAACTCGTCGATCACATCAACCACTTTACTGTTACGGATATCCGGACAGTTTTCCTTGAAGGTCACGCCTAATACGCCCACCTTGGCTTTGGCCACGTCAATATTATGGTTCAGCATTAATTTGATCGTGGTTTGCGCAACATAATGAGCCATATCGTCATTAATGCGGCGACCGGCAAGAATAACCTGCGGGTTATAGCCCACTTCTTCCGCTTTATGGGTTAAATAATACGGATCGACGCCGATACAGTGTCCGCCGACCAAGCCCGGACGAAACGGTAAAAAGTTCCATTTACTGCCCGCCGCTTCCAATACATCAACCGTATCGATGCCGACACGTTCAAAAATAATGGATAACTCGTTCACCAACGCAATATTCAAATCCCGCTGGGTGTTTTCAATCACTTTGGCCGCTTCCGCCACTTTAATGCTGGCGGCTTTATGAGTGCCCGCGGTAATAATACTGCCGTACATTTGATCGACGATATCCGCCACTTCCGGCGTGCTGCCGCTGGTGATTTTTTTAATTTTCGTCAGCGTGTTAACTTTATCGCCCGGGTTAATCCGTTCAGGGCTGTAACCCGCAAAGAAATCCCGATTAAATTTCAGGCCGGACACTCGTTCCAGAATAGGAATACAGACTTCTTCCGTCGCGCCCGGATATACCGTGGATTCATACACCACAATATCGCCTTTTTTCAGCACTTTACCGATAGATTCACTGGCCTTTTGCAGCGGCGTCAAATCCGGACGGTTCACATCATCAATGGGAGTGGGAACAGTAACAATAAAGAAATTGCATCGTTTCAGCTGTTCGAGATCGGAAGTGTAGGAAAGATAAGTTGCTGACTTGAGGGCGTCCGACGAAACTTCTAAAGTTCGGTCTTTACCCTCCGCCAGTTCTTTTACCCTGTTCGGGCTAATATCAAAACCTATGGTTTCACGCTGTTTACCGAACTCTACCGCCAACGGTAAACCTACATAACCAAGGCCGACAACACCAACTTTGTAGCTGTCTAGATTCATAAAATATACCCCTATATTTTCAATATATTAAAATAATGATTCAAATAAAAAGTGTAGTTTATAAAAACAAATAACAATCGAACTGCAAGAAAAATAATATTATATTTTCACCCTCATTTACGGTTCGAAAAATTAACAAAAAATTAAACAATCAGAATTCGGTAAAAATCGGTATAAGCATAGGACTTAATACCCATGAATATAGTTCAAATAGCCATAGTCAGGTCCGACCACAAGAAAAGTAACGGTGATAAACGGCAATTCATGATATTTACGGCTAAACATACTTAAAAACAAGTCCAACTTATTGAAATATAAAATAACATTACCTAAAAAGCGACATCGACACATGGTCCAACGTCCGATTTGTTGCTAATAAATAGCAGTATTTAACGGCGATAGCAATTTATTTCGGATAAATAATTCATTATTTACACAAGCTTACAATTCTTTTACAAATAATGATGGAAAAATAACAAATTCTTTTATCGTAAAATAAATCCTTATGGAGATAAAAACTCTCCGCTCGAATTTAAAATTTAATTAATTTACCCGAATTAAAAAGTAATTTTTAACGCCATTTATTAAACCGTTTACATAATAAAAAAACTCTGAAAAAACCGACCGTACTTTCCGCTTTAAGTGCGGTCAAAAAAACCGCCGTTTTTTCTTCCCGCAACTTCGCTAACAACCGAATTCTGCGAAAAATCAAAGAAATAGGAGCGAGCCGGCGGAATTTCATGTAAAATACGTTCAATTTTTTTAACATTTATGGAAAGAGACTTTATGGCATTATTAAACGTACTGATTTACCCCGACGAGCGCCTTAAAACCGTCGCGACGCCCGTCACCGAATTTAACGACGAACTGCAAACTTTTATCGACGACATGTTCGACACCATGTATCAAGAAGAAGGCATCGGGCTAGCCGCCACGCAGGTTGACGTACACAAACGCGTGATCACCATCGACATCACCGGTGAAAAAACCGAACAACTGGTATTGATTAATCCCGAATTGCTTGAAAGCGAAGGCGAAACCGGCATTGAAGAAGGTTGCTTATCCTTGCCCGGTCTGCGCGGTTTCGTACCTCGCAAAGAAAAAATCACCGTCAAAGCCCTCAACCGCCACGGCGAAGCCTTCACCTTACATGCGGACGGTTTACTGGCGATTTGCATCCAACATGAAATGGATCACTTAAACGGCATCGTCTTTGCGGATTATTTATCGCCGTTAAAACGCAACCGAATGAAAGAAAAATTGCTGAAATATCAGAAACAATTGGCGAAACAAACGGCGTAATTCTTACTTTCTTTGCTTCATCAACTTAATTCTTACTTTCTTTGCTTCGCCAAAGAAAGTAAGCAAAGAAAGGCGCCCCCGTTTTGCCTTGTTCCCTGAAAATAATGAAATTTGCTTTACGAAAATCTTGTAAACTCGCTACGCTCAGACAAACAAGATTTTCTACAAATTTCACTATTTTCAGGCGGCAAAAAGGGGAAGTTGAATAAGCGCGAATATTTAAAAATATCAAAAAAATCAACCGCACTTTTATCACGATTCTACGCTCATCGGGGCCCCGTCTGAGGTGCCTGAGCGACTTGAAATTTTTAGGAAAATAAGTTTGTTTGAGCGTAGCGAGTTTACTTATTTTCCGTAAAAAAATTTCAACCAAGCGAAGAACCGCACCGAAGTCGGGGTGCACTTTCTTTTTGCTTACTTTTGCTTTGTGCAAGCAAAGAAAAAGTAAGTCGCCCATCGGGCGAAACTCGATAAAAATATATTTATGAAAAAACTGAACATTATCTTCGCCGGCACGCCGGATTTTGCCGCCCAACATCTACAAGCGCTGCTTTCGTCCAATCACAAGGTTATCGCGGTTTACACCCAACCCGATAAACCGGCGGGGCGCGGCAAAAAACTGCAGGCCAGCCCGGTTAAACAGCTGGCGCAACAGCATAATATTCCCGTTTATCAGCCGAAATCTCTGCGTCACGAAGAAGCGCAAGCGGAACTGGCGGCATTAAACGCGGATGTTATGGTGGTGGTGGCTTACGGGTTAATTCTGCCGAAAGCCGTTCTGGCCGCGCCCCGTTTGGGTTGTTTGAACGTGCACGGTTCGATTCTGCCCCGTTGGCGCGGTGCCGCACCGATTCAACGGGCAATCTGGGCGGGCGATACGCAAACCGGCGTCACCATCATGCAGATGAACGAAGGCTTGGACACCGGCGACATGCTGCACAAAGTTTATTGCGATATTACACCGCAAGAAACCTCCGCTTCGCTCTATCACAAACTGGCGCAGCTCGCGCCGCCGGCATTAATTGAGGTGTTAGATCATCTGGAAAACGATAAGTTTAAGCCGCAACCGCAGGATGACAATCAAAGCAGCTACGCCGATAAGCTCAGCAAAGAGGAAGCGAAACTGGATTGGTCCTTACCCGCCGCGCAGCTTGAACGCAATATTCGCGCCTTTAATCCCGCGCCGACGGCGTTTTTAACCGTCACCGTCAACGGCAACGAAGAGCGGATTAAAATTTATCAGGCCGACGTATTGCCGCATCAGGAAAAGACGGCAGGAACGGTGCTGGCTTGCGATAAAAAAGGCCTGCGGATTGCCACGGCGGACGGCGTATTAAACATTACCCGTTTACAACCTTCCGGCAAGAAACCGATGTCGGTTCAGGATTTTCTGAACGGTCGGGCGGATTGGTTTCCGGCGGGAACGGTATTGGCTTAATTCCGCCGCCCGCAATATCATCAAACGGCATTGAGTTAACGCATATGACAAAAACGTTGCAAAAAACGACCGCACTTTCCACAAAAAACGGGAAAAAAAGCCCGACGGACAAAAATCTCAGCGTGCGCGCGGCAGCGGCGCAAATTATCCTGCAAGTGCTGGATCAGGGAAAATCCTTATCCGCGCTGATCCCTGAAATTCAGCCTCGGATTAAACCGCAGGATTTGCCTTTACTGCAGGAAATCTGCTTCGGCGTGTGTCGCGTGCTGCCGCGATTGGAATGGATCATCCGTTTGCTGGTGGACAAGCCGCTGAAGGGCAAAACCCGTATCATACATTGTCTGCTGCTGGTGGGATTATACCAAATTCTGTACACCCGCATTCCGCCGCACGCGGCGATCAATGAAGCGGTGAACGCCGCACGCCAGCTGAAATCGGATAATTTCCGCGGCCTGCTCAACGGCGTGTTGCGCCGTTTTCTGCGGGAACGCGAAACCGTGCTGGCCACCGTGGACAAACATTGGCAAACCAACCATCCCGAATGGCTGGTCAACAAACTGAAAAAAACCTATCCGAACTGGCGTGACATTATCGACGCCAACAATCAAAGACCGCCCATGTGGTTGCGAGTAAACCGGAATCACAGTTCCGCGGAAAATTACCGTCAACTGCTGGCGGAAAACGGCATGACGGCTTTTCCGGCTGAAAATCCTCACGCTCTGCGTTTGGAATCGCCGGTTTCCGTGTCACAGTTACCGCATTTTGCCGAAGGCTGGACCACGGTGCAGGACATGCACGCCCAATGGTCCGCTATTTTACTGGAACCGCAAAACGGCGAACTCATTTTAGACGCCTGTGCGGCGCCGGGCGGCAAAACTACCCATATTCTGGAACAGGCGCCGCAAGCAAAAGTGGTCGCCTTGGATGTGGAAGAAAACCGCCTCAAACGGATAACGGAAAACCTCGCCCGCTTAAATCAACAGGCGGTGGTGATTTGTGGTGACGCCACCCGACCTGAAACCTGGTTACCGCAGGCGGCGCAACAGATTACCGGAAATAAAAGTGCGGTCAAATTTGACCGAATTTTATTGGATGCGCCCTGTTCCGCCACCGGCGTTATCCGCCGCCATCCCGACATAAAATGGCTGCGTCGGGAACAGGATATTGCCCCGTTAGTGGAAATTCAGCACCAAATTCTGACCGCACTTTGGCAAACCCTCAAACCGAACGGCATATTGCTGTACGCCACTTGTTCCGTGCTGCCTGATGAAAACGGTCGGCAAATCGCCCGTTTTCTGGCGGAACATAGCGACGCACAACTCGAACCGCTGCCGTTCCCAGCGCCGCAGACCATCGGTCATCAATTTCTACCGGCGGAAAACGGCGGCGACGGATTTTATTACGCCAAACTTCGGAAAATCACTTAATTTTTAGATAAAATTCAAAAGCCTGAGCGATTTCAGGCTTTTTTATATAAGAAAAATAATGTTTAGCTGTTTTTTTATGAGATTTTCGTGCCAATTCGCCGTAGTTCGTCTATACTCAAAATCCGTTTAACCAAGGAAATCTATTATGAATCAACCGACACTAAAAGAACTCACATTTCGAGGAATGTTGTTAGGCGCGCTGATTACGGTGATTTTCACCGCCTCTAACGTTTATTTAGGGCTGAAAGTCGGCTTGACGTTTGCTTCATCCATACCCGCTGCGGTCATTTCTATGGCGGTATTAAAATTTTTCAAGGGTTCGAATATTCTTGAAAACAACATGGTGCAAACGCAAGCGTCCTCAGCGGGCACTCAATCTTCCGTCATCTTCGTGTTACCGGCAATGCTGATGGTCGGATACTGGCAAGGATTCCCGTTCTGGCAAACCTTATTGGTTTGTATGGCGGGCGGGATTTTAGGCGTAATTTTCACCGTGCCGTTGCGGCATGTAATGGTGGTAAAAAGCGATCTGCCTTACCCTGAAGGCGTAGCCGCGGCAGAAATTCTGAAAGCCGGTCATGACGAAAGCCATAACGGCGAAAGCGGTATCAAAGAAATCGCTGCCGGCGGAATATTGGCGGCTATCGTGGGATTTTGTACCAACGGATTACGCGTTATCGCCGACGGCGCCAGCTTATGGTTCAAAGGCGGCAATGCCGTTTTTCAGGTGCCGATGGGATTCTCTTTCGCCTTGCTCGGCGCCGGTTATTTGGTCGGCATGGTGGGCGGTATCGCCATTTTAGCGGGTATTTTCCTCGCCTGGGGCGTTGCCGTGCCGTATTTTACGGCGGCAGACCCGATGCCGGCGGATGCGGAAATGATCGGTTACGCAATGAATATCTGGAAAACCAAAGTGCGTTTTATCGGTGTGGGAACTATCGGTATCGCGGCAATCTGGACGCTACTGATTTTGTTAAAACCGATGTTGCAGGGCATGAGCCAATCTTTCCGCGCGCTGGGTGACAAAAACGTGCCAAAATCCGACCGCACTTCACAGGATTTATCGCCCAAAGCCATGGGTTTCATCACCTTAGTGAGCGTGGCGTTAATCGTATTGGCATTGTATAACTTCGTGCAACCCGTTTCGCTTTCGGCGGAAGCGGCGTTATTGCTGATCGTGGTTTGTACCGCTCTTGCGGTGGTAATCGGCTTTTTTGTCGCCGCCGCCTGCGGTTACATGGCGGGCTTGGTGGGTTCCTCTTCCAGCCCGATTTCCGGTATCGGAATTATTTCCGTGGTGATTACCTCTATTGTTCTCATGACAATCGGTAACAGCTTAGGCTTAACCGCACACGAAGACGGACAACGCTTCTTAACCGCGTTAACCATTTTCACCGGTTCTATCGTGATGACGACCGCCGCCATTTCCAACGATAACCTGCAGGACTTAAAAACCGGTCAGTTGGTACAGGCCACGCCTTGGCGCCAACAAATTGCGTTAATCATCGGCTGTATCGTAGGCGCTTTCGTTATTGCGCCGGTGCTCGAAATCCTGTTCAATGCCTATGGTTTCAGCGGTGCGATGCCGCGCGAAGGCATGGATGCGACCCAAGCGTTATCCGCGCCGCAAGCCACTTTGATGATGACCATCGCCAACGGCATTTTCTCCCATAATCTGGAATGGTCGTACATTTTCACCGGTATCGCTTTAGGCATAGCGTTAATTATTGTGGACGCCTTGCTGAAAAAATCCAGCAACGAACGCTTTGCCCTGCCGGTGCTTGCCGTGGGAATGGGCATTTATTTGCCGCCGGCGGTCAATGCACCGATTGTTGTAGGCGCGGTGCTGGCTTGGCTCATCAATCGCCATATTGAAAGTTATGCCAAACGCAGCGGCAAAAATGCGGACGAGATAAAGAAAAAAGCGGATCGCTACGGTACGCTTTTCGCCGCAGGCTTAATCGTGGGCGAAAGCTTAATCGGCGTTCTACTTGCCTTTATTATCGCGGGCTCCGTCACATCCGGCGGTTCCGACGCCCCGCTGGCGTTAGCGTTGAATGATTGGGGCACCGTCGGTCAGGTGTTAGGATTAATCGTATTCGTCGCAGGAATCGGTATCTACGCCCTTCGCGTGTTGCGGGCCAAAAACTAATATTTCACCTCAACAAAAGTAAGCATCATCTGCACCCCAAAGGTTGGATTTAATCGCCGACCGATTAAGGTGCAGAATATGATTCCCGCCTTCGCGAATCAAACCGCCATCCACACCAAACTGACAATCAGAAACGCAATCACGCCGTAAATGGTTGTGAGAACCGACCAGGTTTTTAAGCCGTCCGCCACCGAAATACCGAAGAATTTTGTCCAAACCCAAAATAAGCTGTCGTTTACGTGGGATAACGTCATCGAGCCCGCGCCTACGGCGGCGGTAATGAGCGCGATTTGCACGCCGTCGTATCCGCCCGAATTAATTGCCGGCGCAAGAATGGTCGCGGTCGTAATGGTCGCAACCGTTGCGGAACCCTGGGCGGCGCGTAACAAAGCGGCAAGAATAAAACCCAAAGCCAATACGTGCAATCCCGTGCTTGCCAAGACTTCCGATAAAGCTTTGCCCACACCGCTGGCATCCAGAACTTTACCGAACATCCCGCCGGCACCGGTAATTAAAATGATACCGGCAATCGGCGCTAACGAAGAATTCAAAATTTCTTCCAGTTTTTCTTTATCCCAGCCGCGGCGAATGCCTAAAACATAAGAAGAAATACAGACGGCAAGCAATAAAGCGAAGGGCGAACTGCCGACCATACTGAAAATATCGCGAACGATATTGCCTTTCGGTAAGGTGGTGGCGGTGATGGTGCCCAGCATAATAAGCACCAAAGGTAACACAATCATGGTTAACACGGTGCCGAATTTAGGTAACCCGTCGGCATCATGCGATAGCTGTTTTTGATATTGAATCAAATCCGTTGAAGCGGGGACGTGAATGAACGTGCGTTTAGTAAAGAACGGAATAAACAACTGTCCCAGCAAATAAGCCGGCAAGGCTGCGCAAAAACCGACGCCCAGAACAAAACCGATATCCGCATTCAATACTTGCGCACCGGCGACTACGCCCGGATGGGGCGGCAACATAACATGCACCGTTAACATAGACAGTCCGATCGGTAAGGCGTAAACCAGCATGTTCCCGCCGATGCGGCGCGCCACGCTGAAAATGATGGGCAACAATACGATAAAGCCTACGTCCACGAAAACCGGAATGCCGAAAATAAAGCCGGTGGCGCCCAAGGCAAAAGCGGCGCGTTTTTCGCCGAATTTATCCAATAACCAACCTGCCAACACATCGGCGCCGTTTGATTTCTCAATCACTTTACCGAGCATGGCGCCCAATCCCACGATGAGGGCGACACTGCCCAGGGTTCCGCCCATGCCTTTGACTAAGGTCGGAATAACATCGCCCAGCGGAATACCCGCGCTGAGCGCTACGGCAATACTGACCACGCCCAATGCTAAGAAAGGGTGGACTCTACCGCGAATCATTAAGGCCAGCAACGCGATCACGCTCACCAAGCCAATGAGAATAAGACTGCCGTTTGACATATCATCACCTCGATTTAAAAAAGCGCTTCATCTCAATGAAACGCTTTATTCAGGTTTGCACCGTTCACTCATTGATAATGAAAAGTGCGGTCAAAATTTTGAAAGTTTTTTGCATGCGGGCTTTCCGCCATCCCGCCGCACATCATCTTTTCAGGTCGTTATTTATAGGCTTGGAACCAACCCAAGCCGGCGACGGTGTCACCGCGCGGATTATATTCACAGCCCACATAACCTTGATAACCGATCTCATCCAACTTATTGAAAATAAAAGGATAATTAATTTCACCTTCATCCGGTTCGTGACGATCCGGAACGGAGGCGATTTGCACGTGATAAAGCACGTTTTTCACGCGATCGGTTAAACGCGCCAGATTACCTTCCACATTCTGAGCGTGATAATAATCAAGCTGCAGAAATACGTTGTCCCGATTCACTAAATCGATGATTTCCAGGGCGTCGTCCTGGGTTTTCATTAAGTAGTTTTCCTTCACTTGCGGACTTAATGCTTCCAGTACGATATTGATGCCGTGCGGTTTAAATTTTTCCGAAGCGTAACGTAAATTATCGATAAAGGTTTGTTTGTATTTGGCGCGGCTTTGACCCGGCGGAACAACGCCGCCCATAATTAAAACCGTAGGGCATTCCAGCACAAGCGCATATTCCAACGCCAAATCGATATGTCGGCGGCTTTCCTCCTCTCTGCCCGGAATGGCGGATACGCCCCATTCTCCCGCGGCAATATTGCCGGGCAGGGAATTGAACAACACCTGTTTCAATCCGTGTAAATTGAGTTTGGCTTTTAATTCTTGCGCCGGATAATCGTAAGGCCATAAATATTCCACATATTTAAATCCCGCCCGGGCCGCCGCTTCAAAACGATCAAGAAACGGCACTTCCGTAAACATCATAGTTAGATTTGCTGCAAATTTAGGCATAATTATTTTCCTCTGTTTTCGAGATCTTTCACTTCTTCATCAGTCAGATAACGAATTTTTTGTCCTTGTAAAATGAAGAATAATTTTGCGGTTTCTTCCAATTCTTCCGCATTGTCGGCGGCATCCGACAAATCGGTTCCCGTCACCACAACTCCGTGGTTTGCCAACAGGAACGCTTTGCCCGTTAACGCGCGATTACCGAGTTCTTCCGCAATTTTAGGCGAACCCGGACGGTAATAAGGAATGACCTGCATTTTGCCTACGCGCATCACATAATAAGGCGTGAAGGCACGCACGGCATTGTTCGGGTTAAGTCCGTCCAGGCACGAAAGTGCGGTCAAATAGGTGCTATGCAAATGCACGATAGCTTTGCAGGCGGGATTTTTCTTGTACATCGCCAAGTGAAACACCGATTCTTTCGACGGTTTATCGCCTTCCAATAAATTGCCGTTCAGATCCAGCACGGACAAGCGTTCCGCCCGTAAGCGACCTAAAGAAGAACCTGTCGGCGTCACTAACACGCGATTGTCATCAAGGCGCACGGACAAATTACCGGCGCCGCCCACGGTGTAACCGCGCTCATAAAAAGAACGCCCGAGTTTTACCATTAATTCTTTTTGTTCTAAATCCGTCATACAAACATTCCTTGTGCGTATTCAAAAAAATCTTCTTGGCCGAAATTGCCCGATTTAAGCGCCAGAAAAATCTCTTCCTCCACCGCTTTTAACCAAGGCACGCCGGGAGCGATTTGTTTGCCGATATGAAAACCGGAAAAGCCAAGCCGCTGCACCACAATACTCGAGGTCTCGCCGCCGGCGGTGATGAAATTGGTCACGCCATATCGTTTCAATTTAAGCGCCAACTGCGCGAAAGTGTGTTCAATGGCGTAGCTGGCTTTATCGACGCCAAATTCATTCTGAATCGCTTTCAACGCATCAGGCGGCACCGTTGCAAAAACCATCGGCGCAAGCGGCGCGTCAAGATTTGCAATCACCCACCGATAAAGCTCTTCTACATAGTTTGGATTATTCATCGCTTGTTCTACGCTAAGCTGAAAGTGCGGTGCGTTTTTGCGATATTTTTCCACCTGTTTATTGGTCATCACCGAACAAGAACCCGAAAGCACCACGGTTTTGCCTTTTCTCGGCGTGAAGGCGTTCGTGCCTTTCTTACCACCGCTTAACCGAGCCGCCATATAAGCGCCCAGACCGGAACCGCCGGTGACGAGTTTGAAATCCGCCACCGCTTCGGCAAGCACTTCAAGCTGCGAATTATCCGCCGCGTCCACTACGGCGTAGCGATAACCTTGCGCTTTCAACTCGGCGAAACGCTCTTTCACGCGCGTAGCACCCCGAATCACATCCGCATAGGCGACCAACCCCGTTTTGCCTTTAGCCTGCGCATCCATTAAACGCATTAAGTTGGCATCGGTCATCGGCGTAATCGGGTGATTTTTCATGCCCGATTCGCTTAACAGTTGCTCGCCTACGAATAAATAACCGTTAAAAATGGTGCGACCGTTCACAGGCAGAGCCGGCGAAATCACGGTAAAATCTTCGCCTAATTCGTCAAGCAACGCATCGGTTACCGGACCGATATTGCCTTTCGGCGTGCTGTCAAAAGTGGAACAATATTTAAAATAAAACTGACTACAACCGTTTTCTTTCAGCCATTTGTACGCACTTAAGGATTGTTCAATCGCTTCGTTGACCGGATTCGAACGCGATTTTAGGCTGATCACGATCGCATCCGCTTTGCTATTAAGCGGTTGTTGCGGAACTCCGTTCATTTGCACCGCACTGAGCCCGTTTTCCACTAAAAAACTGGCAATGTCGCTGGCTCCGGTGAAATCGTCTGCAATAACGCCTAACATAGTCACGCTCCTTTTTTCGGAAGATTGATGCCGCTGAAAATTTTAATCACGGCGCTGTCGTCTTCTTTACCGTAACCGGCGTTGCTGGCTTGCGTAAACATAGAATACGCGGTGCTGGCTAAATAAAGCGGGAAATGAAGGGATTTTGCGGTGTCGTTCACCAGACCTAAATCCTTCACGAAAATATCCACCATGGATAACGGCGTGTAATCGCCGTCCACCACGTGTTTCATCCGGTTTTCAAACATCCAGGAATTTCCCGCGGCATGGGTGACGACATCGTACATTACATCTAACGGAATGCCGGCCTTTGACGCCAGCGCCATCGCTTCCGCCCCCGCCGCGATATGCACGCCGGCCAGCAATTGGTGCACGATTTTCACGGTTGCGCCTAATCCGATTTCTTCACCGATGTTATAGACTTTCGCGGCGGTGGCATTCAAAACCGGTTGTAGTTTATTAAAGGCTTCCTGTGAACCCGACGCCATCACGGTCATTTCGCCTTTTAAGGCTTTTGCCGCCCCGCCGGACACCGGCGCATCCAGCATAATCAGCCCTAATTCTGTTAATTTTTGTGAAATCCCTTGCGCATCAGCCGCCGCCATGGTGGAAGACACCATCACCGCCGTCCCCGGTTTTAGTTTTTTTGCAATACCGTTTTCGCCGAATAAAGCGGAATTCGCTTGCGCCGCATTAACCACCAACACCACAACGGCATCCAAATTTTGTGCAAATCCCTCACCGTTTGTTGCAACATCTTTAGCGCCGGCAGCTTTTAATTTTTCTAATGCCGCCGGATTTAAATCAATGCCGTAAGTGTTCAAACCCGCATTAATACAGGATACGGCGGCGCCCATGCCCATCGAGCCCAAACCGATAACGGCGACAGAATAAGATTGATTATTCATTATGAATCCTCCTCAAGATAAATCAGCTGTAACAACGCTGAGTATTCTGCCCGATGAATGTGTGAAAATCTGTGATCAAGATCGCAAAAATGATAAATATTGTTAAAATATGTTCAAAAAAGATATGGATTGATCATGCGATATAAAGTCATATAATGAGAAACCGTATATTCAAGGAGATAAGATGATACCTTTAGAGAGACTTCGCATTGAGCTTGAACTTATCCGAAAATACGGCGTAATCAGCATCAACACGTTAATGGAAAATTTAAACGTTTCGCATATGACAATTCGGCGAGACATCCAAAAACTCGAGAGCGAAGGCAAGGTCATCTCGGTGTCGGGCGGCGTACAATTGCTGGAGCGACTGGAAACGGAGCTGCCCCACGATGATAAATCGCGACTTTCCCACGATCAAAAGGAACAAATCGGCAAAGCGGCGGCGGATCTGATCCCGCAAAATTGCGTGGTTTATTTAGACGCCGGCACCACAACGCTTGAAATTGCAAAATATATTACCGAGCGCGAGGATTTGTTAGTCGTCACCAATGATTTTGTGATTGCCAATTATCTGATGATTAACGGCAAATGCCGCCTGATTCATATCGGCGGCACCGTCAATAAAGCCAACCGTTCTTCCGTCGGCGAATTAGCGGCGCAAACATTGCGGCAGCTCTCCGTCGATTTGGCGTTTATTTCGACTTCTTCGTGGAATTTGGCGGGTTTAACCACGCCGGACGAAGACAAAATTTCGGTCAAGCGCGCCATTATTCAGGCCAGCAGACGCAAAGTATTGGTTTCCGATTCCTCAAAATACGGCAAAGTCGCCACATTTTCACTCTTTCCGTTGACAACATTTAATCGTATTATTTGCGACAAAGGATTAGTGATAAACGCGCAGGAAAAAATCCGTGAAATGGATGTGGAATTATCATTGGTGTGAATGTTTATTCGCCGTCCTTGAAAGCATTGCGCCCTTTCGGGCCATCGGTCAAAAAACGTAACGTTTTTTGACCGCACTTTTAATAAAGCTGATGCGGCAATATGATTTGAGCGCGACTTCGCATTGAAAAATAACCGTGGAGTAGACATGGACAGACGAAAATTCATCCGACTTGGAACCGGCGCCATGCTGGTGCTGGGAGCCGGTCGTTACGGCTGGGCGGCGGACAACGACAGCCAGGCAAAATTACGCGTTATCGCAACGACTGACGTTCACTGCTTTTTAACGGACTTTGATTATTACAAAGACGCCCCGACCGATAAATTCGGTTTCACCCGCGCCGCCACCCTGATTGATCAGGCGCGCCGGGAAGTAACGAATTCCGTTCTGGTGGATAACGGCGATTTAATCCAGGGCAATCCTATTGCGGACTATCAGGCGGCGGAAGGCGCCAAACAAGGCAAACCGCATCCGGCGATTCTGGTCAATAACGCAATGCAATACGATGTCGGCACGCTGGGCAACCACGAATTTAATTACGGTCTGGAATACCTGAACCGCGTCATCAAACAGGCGCATTACCCGACCATTAATACCAATATCGTGCGAAAAGGCACTAACGAACCCATGTTCCAACCTTATGCCGTGCAGGAAAAAGAAATTCTGGATCAGGCCGGCAACAAACAAAAAATCCGCATCGGTTATCTCGGATTTGTGCCGCCGCAAATCATGGTTTGGGATAAAATAAACCTGGCCGGTAAAGCGGAAGTGCGCGATATCGTCCAAACCGCGCGCAAATATATTCCGATTCTGAAAAAAAACGATGTGGATATTATCATCGCATTGGCGCATACCGGCCCTTTCAACGGTCCTTACCGTGCGGGAATGGAAAATGCGGCCTTTCATTTAGCGGAAGTAAAAGACATTGACGCCATTGTTTTCGGTCACTCTCACGGCTTGTTTCCAAGCAAAGAATTTGAAAAATTCCCTCATACGGATATCGCGAAAGGTACCATCAGAAACGTGCCCGCCGCTATGGCCGGATACTGGGCGAACCATATCGCCGTGATTGACTTAACGCTGGCAAAACGTCGGGGAAAATGGACGGTTACAGACGGCTCTTCCGCTTTGCGTCCGATTTACGATGAACAGGCGAAAGCGCCGACAGTAAAAAATCATCCGAAAATCACCGAACTTTTGCAGCCGGTGCACGAAGCCACACGCAGATTCGTCGCGCAACCGATCGGCCGCTCGAGCGACAACATGTACAGCTATCTGGCGTTAGTACAGGATGATCCGACGGTACAAATCGTGAACCGCGCGCAAAAAGCCTACACTGAAAAAATCATCAAAAATCTGCCGAAACTGGCGAAATTGCCGGTGTTAAGTGCATCGGCGCCGTTCAAAGTAGGCGGACGTAAAAACGATCCCCTCGGTTTCACCGAAGTCAACAAAGGGCAATTAACTTTCCGCAACGCTTCCGATTTATATCTGTATCCGAATACCTTGGTGGTGCTCCGCATTACGGGCGCGGAACTGAAGGAATGGCTGGAATGCAGCGCCGGCATGTTCAACCAAATTGACGTAACCAGCGAAAAACCGCAGTCCCTTTTAAACTGGGACGGTTTCCGCACTTATAATTACGATGTCATTGACGGCGTGGAATATCAATTCGATATCACCCAGCCACCGCGTTATGACGGCGAATGCAATCTGATTAACCCGAAGGCGCATCGCGTTGTGAAGTTAAAATTTAAAGGAAAACCGGTTGATCCCAAAGCGCAATTCCTGATTGCCACCAATAATTATCGCGCGTACGGCAATAAATTCCCCGGCACGGGCAATGATCACATCGTGTTCGCCTCACCGGACGAAAACCGTCAGATTCTAGTGAATTACATTTCGTCAAACAGCAAAGCAAAAGGCGAAGTCTCTCCGACGGTGGACAAAAACTGGCGGATTGCACCGATTCACAGCAAAGTGAAACTGGATATCCGCGTTGAAACCTCGCCGACGGAAAAAGCCACGGCGTTTATCCGAACCAACGCCCGGCACCCGATGACATTCGTGGGCACGGATGAAATCGGATTTGCGGTGTATCGAATTGATTTAACGCACTAATTCATGTTATCGATTATGAAAATCTCCGGTAAAGAACCGGAGATTTTTTGTTTCGAGCAGATAAAGTGCGGGCAAAAAAACGAGACTTTTTTCGCCCGCACTTTAACGCCATTAATCCGTGCTATTTCCCCCCGTTTCTGCTATAATTTCGCCAACTTTTTTGCAACAAATAAGAGATATTTCTATGTCAGAAAACACAGCCGAAAATTACGGCGCGGGCAGCATCAAGGTATTGAAAGGCCTGGATGCGGTACGTAAACGCCCCGGAATGTACATTGGGGATACGGACGACGGCACGGGCTTACACCATATGGTTTTTGAAGTGGTGGACAACGCCATCGACGAAGCATTAGCCGGTTACTGCAAAGATATTATCGTCACCATTCACGAAGATAATTCCGTATCCGTGCAGGACGACGGACGCGGCATTCCGGTGGATATTCACCCGGAAGAAGGCGTTTCGGCGGCGGAAGTTATTATGACCGTATTACATGCCGGCGGTAAGTTCGACGATAACTCCTATAAAGTGTCGGGCGGATTGCACGGCGTAGGGGTTTCGGTGGTCAATGCCCTTTCTGACAAACTGCAGCTCACCATCCGCCGGCAAGGGCATGTACACGAACAGTTCTATCATCTGGGCGAACCGGAAGCGCCGTTGAAAGTCATCGGCGACAGCGAAAAAACCGGAACAATGGTACGTTTCTGGCCGAGCTCTTCCATTTTTACCAAAACCGTTTTCGAATATGACATTCTGAAGAAACGGTTACGCGAGCTTTCTTTCCTGAATTCGGGCGTATCCATCAAGCTGTTTGACGAACGCGACGGCAAAAGCGATCATTTCCACTACGAAGGCGGCATTCAGGCCTTCGTGGAATTTTTAAATCAGAACAAAACCCCGATTCACCAAAAACCATTTTATTTCAGCACGGAAAAAGACGGTATCGGCGTGGAAGTCGCATTGCAATGGAATGACAGTTACAACGAAAACATTTACTGTTTCACCAACAATATTCCGCAACGGGACGGCGGCACCCATTTAGCCGGTTTCCGCGGAGCGCTGACGCGTACCCTGAACGCTTACATGGATAAAGCCGGCCTGAACAAGAAAGGCAAAAGCGATAAAGATAAAGTGGAAACATCGGGCGACGATGCGCGTGAAGGTCTGGTCGCCATTATTTCCGTAAAAGTGCCGGATCCGAAATTCTCCTCTCAAACCAAAGATAAACTGGTTTCTTCCGAAGTGAAAGGCGCGGTGGAATCCGCCATGAACGAACGTTTGCAGGAATATCTGGAAGAAAACCCGAATGACGCCAAAATTATCGCCACCAAAATTGTGGAAGCGGCCCGTGCGCGTGAAGCGGCCCGCAAAGCCCGTGAAATGACCCGTCGCAAAGGCGTACTGGATATTGCCGGTCTGCCGGGTAAACTGGCGGATTGCCAGGAACGGGATCCGGCGCTGTCCGAACTTTACTTGGTGGAAGGAGATTCCGCGGGCGGCTCGGCAAAACAGGGACGCAACCGCAAAAACCAGGCGATTTTGCCGTTAAAAGGTAAAATTCTGAATGTGGAAAAAGCGCGCTTCGACAAAATGCTGTCTTCTCAGGAAGTGGGCACCTTAATCACCGCTTTGGGTTGCGGTATCGGACGCGACGAATACAATCCGGAAAAACTGCGCTATCACAAAATCATCATCATGACCGATGCGGATGTGGACGGTTCGCACATCCGCACCTTGCTGCTGACGTTCTTCTATCGTCAAATGCCGGAATTGATCGAGCGCGGTTACGTGTATATCGCCCAACCGCCGCTTTACAAAGTGAAGAAAGGCAAACAGGAACAATACCTGAAAGACGATGAGTCCATGACCCAATACGAACTGGCGATCGCACTGGAAGACGCGGCGCTGTATGTGAATGAAAACGCCCCGGCCATGAACGGCTTGGCGCTGGAAAACCTGGTGTCCGAATTCAACGGCGTAGAACAAATGATTGCGCGGCTGCACCGCCGCTATCCGGAAGCTTTATTAAAAGCGTTAATCTATTATCCCGAACTTACCGACGCTATATTGCAAGACCAAAGTGCGGTAGAAAATTGGGCGGATTCTTTAGTGAAAAAACTGGAACAACAGGATACCGACAGCAACCACTATCGCGTGCGTACGCAGTTCAACGGCGAACGAAATATGTACGACATTGTGCTGACCGTGCGCTCCCACGGTATCGACACCAACTACCTGCTGGACTTCAATTTCGCCCACAGCAACGAATACGCTCGCGTGTTGAAATTGGGCAAAAAAATCGACGGCTTATTGGAAGACACCGCCTACATTCAACGCGGCGAAACCAAAAAAACGATTAACAGCTTCGAAGAAGGCATCAACTGGTTGGTCGCGCAATCCCGCCGCGGCTTAACCGTGCAGCGTTACAAAGGGCTAGGCGAAATGAACCCTGAGCAGCTCTGGGAAACCACAATGGATCCCGAAGCTCGTCACATGCTGCAGGTGACAATCAAAGACGCCGTCGAAGCGGATCAACTGTTCACCACCTTAATGGGTGACGAAGTCGAACCGCGCCGCGACTTCATCGAAACCAACGCATTACGGGCGAACTTAGATATTTAATCCAAAAAACTCATGAAAATTTGACCGCACTTTTGATTCTGAAAAGCAAATCAAGTGCGGTCTTTTTATTTTCGTTTTCTTCAGCAAAAAGCCATAAAAAACGATGCCCCTTGAGAAACCTCAAGGGGCAGGACGTTTCGGTATAATCTTTTCAGAAAAACCTTATTGTAACAACGTTTTTCATTTCGCAGTGCCATTACAACAGCATAAATTGTAAATTTATCTAAATTTTTTGTCAATGTATTTCTATTTTCGAACAAAAAGTTGTTACAATTCCAGCAATTTCATATATTGCAAGGAATTGGCTATGGAAAATGCTCATTTAACTTATATTCTAGGTTTAGATCTGGGTATCGCATCTGTCGGTTGGGCGGTCATTGAAATTGATCAACAGGAAAATCCGTTACGTATTATTGATGTCGGAGTTCGAACATTTGAGCGGGCGGAAGTACCCAAAACGGGCGATTCATTAGCGTTGGAGCGAAGACTGGCACGCAGCACGCGGCGGCTTATCCGCCGTCGGGCGCACCGCTTATTACGCGCTAAACGTCTGTTAAAACGCGAAGGCCTGTTACGGGCGGAAGATTTCAGTTCGCCGACCGAACTTCAAAATTTACCCATTAATGCCTGGGAACTGCGTGTCAAAGGACTGACGCATAAACTGGAACGTAAAGAATGGTCGGCGGTATTATTGCATTTAATCAAGCATCGCGGCTATTTATCACAGCGTAAAAACGAAAGCAAAACAGACAATAAAGAACTTGGCTCCTTGCTCAAAGGCGTAAAAGAAAACCATAGGTTACTACAATCGAACGACTATCGTTCTCCTGCCGAATTGGCCGTTAAAAAATTTAAGGAAGATACGGGCCATATCCGAAATCAACGCGGTGAATATACGCATACCTTCGACCGTCTTGACTTACATTCAGAATTACAGTTGCTATTTAACATACAGCGAGAACTCGGGAATCCTTATACTTCTATCTCATTGGAGCAGCAAGTTTCCGCATTGTTAATGAGCCAAAAGAAAGCGCTTTCCGGCGAAGCCGTTCTAAAAATGCTGGGGAAATGTACTCATGAAAAAACCGAATACAAAGCCGCTAAAAATACCTATTCCGCCGAACGTTTTGTCTGGCTGACTAAATTAAATAATTTACGTATTTTAGAAAACGGCACGGAACGGGGGCTAACAGAGTCCGAACGTCAGCTTGTAATTAATCAGCCGTACGAAAAATCCAAATTCACTTATGCTCAGTTACGCAAACTGCTAGAGCTTTCCGATAACGCTATCTTCAAGGATTTACGTTATATTAAAGACAACGTCGAATCGGCAATATTAATGGAAATGAAAGCCTTTCATGCTATTCGTAAGGCTTTAGAAAATAACGGTCTGAAAACCGAATGGCAAGGCTTGGCAACCAAACCCGAACTGCTGGATGAAATCGGTACGGCATTTTCACTTTATAAGACCGATGAAGATATTACAAAATACCTTAATAATAAGCTTCCAAAACCGGTTTTAGACGCCCTGCTGAACAATATTGGATTTGATAAATTCATCCAATTATCTTTGCAATGTTTAAGAAAAATTCTACCGCTAATGGAACAAGGGCAACGTTATGATGAAGCCTGTAAAGCGATTTACGGTGATCATCACGACAAGCAGAGACGAGAAGAAAATCTTTATTTACCACAGATTCCTACCGATGAAATCCGTAATCCCGTTGTTTTACGTACGCTTTCCCAGGCCCGTAAAGTCATTAACGGTGTTATACGTTTATACGGTTCGCCTGCTCGAGTACATATTGAAACCGGTCGGGAAGTCGGCAAATCCTTTCAAGAGCGTCATGAAATTAAGAAACGTCAGGATGAAAACCGAAATCAACGTGAAAGTGCGGTCAAAAAATTCAAAGAATTTTTTCCTGATTTTTCCGGCGAACCGAAGACCCAAGACATTCTTAAAATGCGTCTATATGAACTACAGCAAGGCAAATCTCTGTATTCGGGTAAAGAGATTGATTTAACCCGTTTATTGGAAAACAATTATGTGGAAATTGATCACGCCTTGCCTTTCTCACGCACTTGGGATGACAGTCTGAATAATAAGGTATTGGTCTTTAAAAATGAAAATCAAAATAAGGGTAGCCAAACACCTTATGAATGGCTTGGCGGTGAAGAAAATTCGGAACGTTGGAAAATGTTTGTCGCTTTAGTCAATGGTAGCCGTTTTTCTTATACGAAAAAGCAACGGATTTTAGTGCAGAAACTGGATGAGGACGGTTTCAAAAAGCGAAACTTAAACGATACCCGATATGTGGCTCGTTTTTTGTGTGAATTTATTACGAATAACATGTTACTGTTAGGAAAAGATAAGAATAAAGTCTTCGCATCAAACGGACAAATTGCGGCATTACTACGTCGGCGTTGGGGACTTAGCAAAAATCGCGAAGAGAATGATCGTCACCACGCGGTTGATGCAATAATAGTCGCCTGTTCGACAGTTTCCATGCAACAGCGAATAACAAATTTTGTCCGTTTTAAAGAAGGTAATGTATTTACGGGCGAGCTAACTAATCGTAAAACCGGTGAGAACATTCCGATTCACTTTCCCGAACCTTGGAAATATTTCCGGCAGGAAGTTGAAATTCGAGTATTCAGCGATACACCGAAAGAGGATTTAATCATACAATTGCCGGATCGTCCGCAAGCAAACCATGAATTTGTTCAACCGTTGTTCGTTTCCCGCGCGCCAAATCGGAAAATGTCCGGACAGGGACATCTGGAAACAGTTAAATCGGCAAAACGGTTGGATGAAGGTATAAGTATTTTAAAAGTACCTTTAACTCAGCTTAAACCGAGTTTACTTGAGAATATGGTAAACCGCGAACGGGAATCCGAACTTTACAAAGCGCTAAAAACCCGTTTAAATCAATTTAAAGATGACCCGGCAAAAGCTTTTGCCGAGCCGTTTTATAAAAAAGGCGGACAACAAGTAAAAGCCGTTCGGGTTGAAATGGTACAAAAAACAGGTGTGCTTATACATAACGGTAAAGGTGTTGCCGATAATGCTTCGATGGTAAGGGTGGATGTCTTTACTAAAAACGGTAAATATTACCTTGTGCCGATTTATACCTGGCAAGTAGCAAAAGGGATTTTACCGAATAAGGCGATTATCGCTAATAAAGATGAAAGTCAATGGGATGAAATTGATGATTCGTTTAAATTTGAATTTACCGTGTATCCTAACGATTTAATTAAAGTCATAACAAAAAAAGAAACATTTTTTGGTTATTACTCCGGTTGTGATCGGGCTACAGCCGCAATAAGTATTAAGGAACACGATTTGGAAAAAACAAAAGGAAAAGATGGATTACATAGAGGCTTAGGCGTAAAAACAGCGGTTTCTTTTGAAAAATACCAAGTCGATGAACTCGGCAAAAATATTCGTCTTTGCCGTCCAGGCAAACGCCAGAACGTACGTTAACTTTAATCCCCGCTTCTTCTGGAAGTGGGGATTTTTATATAAAAGGAACCATAAAATGACATGGAGAAGCATTTTAATCAGTAATGGCGGCAAACTTTCCCTGCAACATCGCCAAATGCTTATTCAACAATCAGAAAATGAATTTACCGTGCCGTTGGAAGATATTGCCGTAATCGTAGTGGAAAACCGCGAAACGGTGATTACCATTCCACTTTTATCCGCTTTAGCTCAAAACGGTATCACATTGCTGACGTGTGACGAACAATTTTTACCTTGCGGACAGTGGTTACCGTTTTCCCAATATCATCGTCAGCTTAAAACACTAAAATTACAACTAGAAGCTTCATTACCTCAGAAAAAACAGCTTTGGCAGGTCATCGTACAACAAAAGATCCGTAATCAAGCATTTGTGTTGGAACATACGGAACATTCTGTCGAAGCAAAAAGATTACAAATAATGGCTAATAACGTAAAATCAGGCGATAAAGAAAATTTTGAAGCACAAGCTGCGCTACTCTACTTTCAGACCGCATTTGGTAAAGATTTCCGTCGCTGGCAGGCAAATCATATTAATGCGCATCTTAATTATGCATACACCGTACTGCGATCGGCGGTTGCACGTTCTTTAGTTCAATACGGTTGGTTACCTAGTCTGGGCTTATTTCATCACAGCGAACTGAACGCCTTTAATCTTGCCGATGATTTTATTGAACCGTTCCGTCCTATCGTTGATTTAATGGTATGGAAATTATGGAAAAAAGAATGTTTAGAATCCGGTCTTACTCCCGAAACAAAACAAAAATTAATCGGCTTATTGCATTATCAAATGCGTTTTCAAGATCAAACTTTTAGTGTACTTGCCGCCATAGATCGAACCGTCGGTTCACTACAAATCGCTTTACTATCTAAAGATGCCAAACGACTTAAACTACCTGAAATGTTACCGCTGAAGGAACACATCTATGAGTGAGGCAAAATTTATGCGTATTATCGTTTTCTTTGATCTACCGGTTACAACGGCGGCAAAACGAAAAGCTGCTAATCAGTTTCGTCAATTTCTTATAAAAGATGGCTATCAAATGCTACAACTCTCCGTTTATAGCCGAATCGTACGAGGACGCGATTCTCTAGAAAAACACAACAAACGACTCTGCGAAAATTTACCTGAAGAAGGTTCGATCCGTTGCTTAGAAGTCACTGAAAAACAATTTGCCAGCATGAGCATTTTATTGGGAGAATTGAAAATACAAGAGAAAAAAGTGAATGCAAACCAGATGTTACTCTTTTAATATCGATATAAAACCTTATAAATATCTGCCTGTACATTAAAAAATCTAAAAAAAACGACCGCACTTTATATATTTTTGCCCAAATTTCCGAAAGAAAAAAAGAGCTAAACCCTTATCTAATAAGGCCTCAGCTCTTTGATATTATAGCACTGCGAAATGAAAAAGGGAGCTACAACATGATGCGCCTGATGTATTTTTCATTCGGGATTATAGCACTGCGAAATGAAAAAGGGAGCTACAACAAGTTTGTCTGTAATTGTTGTTTAACTGAAATTATAGCACTGCGAAATGAAAAAGGGAGCTACAACGAGAGCTAGAGGTAAGCAATTTATTGTCGCATTATAGCACTGCGAAATGAAAAAGGGAGCTACAACTCTTTAAACCCGCCATCTTCTGTGTACACTATTATAGCACTGCGAAATGAAAAAGGGAGCTACAACTATCTAGCACGCCAAAGCAGGAAAAAGAAAATTATAGCACTGCGAAATGAAAAAGGGAGCTACAACATGCTTGTCACAGCATTGAACACCCCTTTAATTATAGCACTGCGAAATGAAAAAGGGAGCTACAACAATACTGCTTAAATCAGCGGCTTGAGAACTATTATAGCACTGCGAAATGAAAAAGGGAGCTACAACTCGGTATCCTCAACGGTGCCGGCGTATGTGATTATAGCACTGCGAAATGAAAAAGGGAGCTACAACCTATCAAATAAGATCTCGTCGGAGTCTACGATTATAGCACTGCGAAATGAAAAAGGGAGCTACAACCATCAATATCAAACACAACTTCTTTTTTTTATTATAGCACTGCGAAATGAAAAAGGGAGCTACAACTTGTATGCAATGTCAAACAATGTCTCATCAATTATAGCACTGCGAAATGAAAAAGGGAGCTACAACTGAGCAAACGGAACGTAGTGAAGTGCGGTAATTATAGCACTGCGAAATGAAAAAGGGAGCTACAACCTTCCGCACACAGTACATTCTTTAATCATGGTCGTCCCACCAGAGATAAAGATACAGATTCAAAAGCCGAAATCAATTCTGATATATAAACTAAGATTTTGTAGACGGGCAAAAAACTCTCAAATTTTTGCCCGCACTTTGTCTCCTTTAGGTTATGTTCGCATGTCGGCTAATCGTCTTCATGCGTAAATAACGCGTCGATAAATTCGTCCGCATCGAAGGTGCGTAAATCCTCGATTTTTTCCCCGACCCCGATATAGCGAATCGGCAGCTTAAACTGATCGGCGATAGCGAAAATCACGCCGCCTTTTGCCGTGCCGTCCAGCTTGGTTAAACTGATCCCGGTTAAACCTACGGCCTCATTAAATAATTTCGCCTGACTGACGGCATTTTGCCCCGTGCCGGCATCCAGCGTCAGCATGATTTCATGAGGCGCGCTTTCATCGTATTTTTTCATGACGCGAACGATTTTCTTCAGCTCGTCCATCAGATTGTTTTTATTCTGCAAACGCCCCGCCGTATCGGCGATTAAAATATCGATCCCACGCGCCGAAGCGGACTGCATGGCGTCAAAAATCACCGAAGCCGAATCCGATCCCGTGCTTTGCGCCACCACCGGAATATGATTGCGTTCTCCCCAGACTTGCAACTGTTCTACCGCCGCCGCCCGGAAAGTATCGCCCGCCGCCAACATCACGGATTGGCCTTGCTGTTGAAACTGACGCGCCAATTTACCGATAGTGGTGGTTTTCCCCACGCCGTTCACGCCCACCATCAAAATCACGTAAGGCTTTTTCGAACCGTCGATTTCAAGCGGTCGCGCTACCGGTTTTAAAATTTCCGCCATTTCCCGTTTCAACTGCTGATACAGCAAATCCGCGTCTTTCAGCTGCTGACGGGTCACGTGTTGTTCTAAATTTTGGATGATTTTGGCCGTCGTCGGCACACCGATATCGGCGACCAGCAACTGTTCCTCCAGCTCTTCAAATAACTCGTCGTCAATTTTTTTACCGCTAAAAAAAGAACGGAATCCGGCGCCGATATTTTGTTTGGTTTTAACCAGGCCTTTCAGCAAGCGGCTGAAAAAACCTCCTTCGCTTGGCTTTTCCCGGGTTCCTGCCGGCACGGCAAGGGCTACGTTTTCCGTCTCTTGGGTGTCCGTTTCATCTTCCGAAAGCGACGAAAAATCCACCGCACTTTCGCTCGTTTCCATCGTCGCTTCAGCCTGAACGACGCTCGCCGTATTATCGGCATTTTCCTCCGCAACAGATTCCGGTGCCGAATTTTCTGTCGTATTGTGAACGATTTCGGCTTGTTGCGGACGGACGTCCGCTACCAACTGTTCCGTTTGAACGGGCTCAAGTGCGGTCGAATTTTCCAACGAATTTTGCGTTTCCGATTGCACAAAATGCTCGATTTGTTCGACCGTTTCTTCGCTAAGATTTTGTTCCGCCGCGTCAAGCTTTTCGTCAATCCGCGCCTGAATACGATCAAACCGTTCTTCAACTTCGTCTCCGATTTGCTGGAATTTATCTTCGATTTTGTCGGCAACGTCTTCGATCTTGTCGCTAACATCGTCAAGTTTATCTTTTATCTCATCGACCACGTCGTCAATTTTATCCGCAACATCCCGTTCCGCTTGCTTTTTGCCCAATCCCAACCAGGACCAAAAACCGCCTTTTTTCTTATCTTCTGCCATAATGTTCTCTTTTTCTGTTAAAATGCGTCAAAATTTCGCATAGTCTATCATTTATCCGTATGAAAAAACACACAAAACCACGAAATCCAACGGCTCAGACGGCAAATCCGAAAGGCGAGGTACGCATTATTGCGGGGCGTTGGCGCGGACGTAAATTGCCGGTGTTAAATGCACCGGGTTTGCGGCCGACGGGCGATCGGATAAAAGAAACCTTGTTCAACTGGTTAATGCCTTACATTGCGGACGCCGATTGTCTGGACGGCTTTGCCGGCAGCGGTTCGCTGGGGTTTGAAGCCTTGTCCAGACAAGCGAAATCCGTGACGTTCCTGGAACTGGACAAAGCCGTGGCAAGCCAACTCAGCAAAAATCTGCAAATGCTGAATTGCGATAAAACGCAAGCCGTCGTGTTAAATCAAAGCAGCCTGGAATTTCTAAAACGACCGCAAAATCGCCCGCACTTTGACGTGGTGTTTCTCGATCCGCCGTTTCATTTCGGATTGGCGGAACAGGCGGCGCAATTACTGACGGAAAATAACTGGTTACGACCGAACGCCCTGATTTACGTGGAAACGGAACGGGAAAAACAGCCGAAGATGCCGGAAAACTGGGTTTTGTTAAAAGAGAAAACGAGCGGACAAGTCAGTTACCGCCTCTACCAAGCCTGATTTTAAAATACAAAAAACCGAGATAAACATCTCGGTTTTGATTTGAGTAAAACTTAGCGCGTTTCTTCTTCCGGATCCGGTTGACCGGTGATGCGGTTACGCAAATCGCGACGGATAATTTCAATCGTCCAGAACCAGAAAATATGACCTACGATTTCAGAAACATGTTCGTATAACGGCCATTCGGATACCGGCGGAGTCAGGTTCATTGCCGGGAACACAATGTAGTGAACCACGATACAGGCTAACAAACCGGCGCCGATACCTTGCCAGAATTTAATTTTCGGGAACACTTCGGCCACTAAACAGTAACCGATAGCGAACACTAACGAAAAGATGATGTGCGTTACGCCAATCCAGTTAAACGCTTGATCCGCAAAGGTAAATGCCGCTTGTGTCGGATCGATGCCAAGATAATCGCGCAAGAACACATGCGGAGGATTTAAAAACGCGCGGGAACATTGTTGTAACGCGCCGTCCATTGCCAAAGCGCCTGAATTTAATGCGTCCAAGACGGGTTGCGGACAGGCGGCAGTAAATAAATCGATTGGGCTGCGCGGCGGGAACGGATGCTCGGCTCCCCATTTTACGAACGCAGAAATAAGACCGCCGATGATCCCTACAAAAAAGGCAACACCGTAACGACGTTTTGATGGCTGAGTAAATAATGCCATAACTAGACTCCGAGTAAAATTATTGAATTTCGTCGCACATAACGGCGACACCATTTATTCACAGGAATAAATTGCTATAAATTTTAAGCATGAGCCCAAAATAGTCAAGTTATTCCTACCCGAAAGCGGAGAAGCCGCCCTCTAATGATCGAAAATATCGCGATCGCGCAACAAATGAAAATTACCTTTGCGACGTAAAAAACCGCAACGATCAAAATATTCCGTCAACTGTACCGTTAATTTCCGCCCGAACTGCAATTCGTCACGCAGCTGATTTACCGAAATCGCCCCTTGCGCTTCAATCAACGCTTTAACCTTCTCCGCGTACCGATAAACGGTTTCCGTTAAAAAGAACCGATCCTTCACAATCGCCGTTAAATACCCCAAATTTCCCGCTTTATAACAAAAATTGCGCATAACGGTTTCCTCCACGTTCAACGCCGTCGCCAATTCGCGCACCCAAAAGGCTTGTCCGTTCTGTTCTGCAAATTTCGCCGACACCCGTTGCCACAAAGCTTGTTCTTCCTGATTGAACTGGATGCGATGGGTCGGCAAATGCAGCCAGCCGCGACTTTGCTGCAGGCGACCGTCCGCCAGCAACTGATCGATCAGGTGATAAATCAATTTTTCCGGCTGCTGTAAAGCGGCAATGCGATACAAACGGGCTTTTCCCAGCCCTACCTGATCGCTGTGGGCGGCGTGATAATGCTCAAGTGCGGTCAAAATTTGATGAATTTTTTGCTGCTGATAATCCCGGTTAAAACACCATTCCTGAAAGTGCGCCAAATGCTGTTCCGCCATCAAGGCGTCAAGCTGAGCGGCAGTCAGTTGTTCAATCCACATTAACTGTGAAGCGCTCACCGCCTGCGACCGCAAATATAAAGCCAGCCGTTCGCCCGCACTTTGCGCGTTCTGTAAATCCGTTAAAAAATTTAACCGCACTTCACTGCGTTTATGCCGTTTCGGCGAATACACTTCCAGCACCCGCGCGCCCGCCGCCAGTTGTTTATTATCGCCGCTGCGCAGAATCAATTTATCGCCCTGAGCCAGAAACAGCGGCTTATCCAGCAACACCTCCGCCAAAACTTCGCTATTTTTGACCGCACTTTTCGCCGTCAGCAGCCCCAGTTTTCCCACCACATGACTCGCCGCGTGATAAACGTGCACGGGCTGACTTTCGTTCAATTGCATTTCGGCATTCAACACCACAGTGAAGCGATCCGTCGGCGCCCAAGGCGCTTGCGAAAACAGCCAATCGCCCCGTTCAATCAAACTGCGACCTAAATCCGCATTAATATTTAATGCTAAACGTTGACCGGCAAGTCCTTCGCTATTTTGCTGATTTTGTGCATGAATATTTTTCACCCGCACTTTTTCGCCGGTGGAAAGATAAAGCTCGTCATCAATTTTTACCTTGCCGCTAAATGCCGTGCCCGTCACCACCGTGCCCGCCCCTTTCACGGTGAAAACGCGATCGATGGCGTAACGGAACGGCTTATTTTGATCCGCCGGATTAGCAAGTGCGGTCAAAAATTCCCGTAATTCCGCAATACCTTGCCCGCTCACGGCGGAGGTGACAAAAAACGGATTCTCCGCTAAAAAAGGGTAATCCTGTTTAATTTTGCGCTGAAGATCGTCGATTTTCGCCGAATCCGCACGATCCGCCTTAGTGATGACCAGCATAATTTTGTCAATCTGCAGCAAACGCAAAATGGCTAAATGTTCTTTCGTTTGCGCCTGCACGCCTTCATCGGCCGCCACAATCAACATGGCGTAATGAATGCCGCCCAACCCCGCCAGCATATTGGCAAGAAATTTTTCATGCCCCGGCACATCGATAAAACCTAAAATTTTATCCTGCACCGGCAAATAGGCATAACCCAAATCGATGGTCATGCCTCGTTTTTTTTCTTCGGGCAAATGGGCGGTACTCACGCCCGTCAAAGCTTGCAAAAGCGCGGTTTTTCCATGGTCAACATGACCGGATGTGACGATAATCATAATTTTTTCTTCGCTAATTTAATTCATCTAAGGCGGTTAATAACTTTTCAAGATCGGCAAGGGAACGCAAATCCAGCCAAATTTTGTTGTTTTCCACCCGAGCGATAATCGGGCTTGAAAGTCTTTTGAAACGGGTTAAAAGTGCGGTCAGTTTTTGCGAACTTTTTTCTGCGATGGTGACGGCGACGGACGGAATCCTTGCCATAGGTTGCGAACCGCTACCGATTTGCGCCGAACTCGCTTCGATTTGCATAGAAAATTCATCATTCAACACCGATTCCAATTTTGCTTTCAACCGTTCGGCCTGCCGCTGTAATTGTTCGACCGGTTGAGTAAGTAAATGCAAACTCGTAAGTTTTTCGGCGAGTTTTTCAGGTTGAAGATACAAGCGTAAAGTAGCCTCCAAGCCGGCAAGGATCACTTTATCGCAACGTAAAACCCGTTTCAGCGGATGAGATTGCAGTTGTCGAATCAGTTCTCTCTTGCCCGCAATAATGCCCGCCTGCGGACCGCCGAGCAGTTTATCGCCGGAAAAGGAAATCAAATCCACGCCCTGTGCGAATTTATCCTGCACCGTCGGTTCTTTCGGCAGATTATATCGGGACAAATCCGTTAATGCACCGCTGCCGAGATCGCTGATCACAGGAAGATTGAATTCTCTGCCCAATTCCACCAATTGATGTTCGGCCACCTCGCCGGTGAAACCGCAAATTTGATAGTTACTGCTGTGAACTTTCATTAAAAAGGCGGTATTTTCGTTAATTGCGTTGCGATAATCAGTTAAATGAGTGCGATTCGTCGTCCCCACTTCCACCAGCTTGCAGCCCGCCTGCGCCATAATATCGGGAATGCGGAAAGCCCCGCCGATTTCAATCAGTTCTCCGCGGGAAATAATCACTTCTTTGCCTTGAGCGAAAGTCGCCAGCATTAACAACACCGCCGCCGCATTGTTATTCACCACGCAAGCCGCTTCGGCGCCCGTAAGTTGGTGAATCAGCTCGCTGATATAGTTATCGCGATGACTACGTTTGCCGGCCTCTAAATCATATTCCAACGCCACATTCTCGCCCATAGCGGTTAAAGCGGCCCGCTGTGCGGACTCCGCCCATAAAGCGCGTCCCAAATTGGTGTGCAACACGGTACCGGTGAGATTATGCACGGATTGAATTTGCACTTGGCTTTGTTGCTGCAAACGTCGCTCAATTTCGGCGAATATGGCGTTATCTTGCAGTAAAAAAGCAGGAAGCTGTTGTTTTTTCCGAATAAATTCCCGGCTTTGCCGTAATAAAGCGCGACACTCGCGAACCACCGCGGTATGCCCGAATTTTGCCGTCAGTTGTTGCCCTTGTTCGGCATTTAACAGTTTATCGACGGAAGGAAGTTGTTGGAAAAGTGCGGTCATTTTTTTGTCCTTTTTCGACAGAAATACTGACCGCATTATACATGAGAACGGCAAAAATTGGGGCGTTAATCCACGACAATTACACGAATACCTTTTTCAATTAACGCCGCATGAATGCTTTTGTCGATCCCACTGTCTGTCACCAAGACATTAATTTTTTCCAGCGGGCAAACGATATTCGGACTGCGACGGTTAAATTTGCTGGAATCCGCCAACACAATAATTTCCCGCGCCGCATGGCACATAGCTTTACTGACGCCGTGCACTTCATTGAAGGTCGTGAGCCCTACGTTTAAATCAAATCCGTCGGTACCGATAAACAGCTTGTCGAAAGTGAATTTTTCTACGGTACTTTCCGCCAGAATACCATGAAACGATCCGGATTTCGGACGATAAGTTCCGCCGCACATTAGCAATTCGAAATCAAGTTCCAACGCCGTCAGCGCATTAATAATGTGCAAACTGTTAGTCATAATCGTCAGATTTTCAAACCGGCTTAAATCCGGCACCATCTGCAGCACCGTACTGCCTTGATCCATAATGATGGAATCGCCGTTTTTAATCAGTTCCGCCGCCGCGCGTCCGATTTTACTTTTAACTTCCAGATTAATGGTGGTTTTGTTGGTGATGGGTAAATCAATTTCATCGCTAACGGGGGTTAACACCACGCTACCGTAAGTGCGCAATACTTTATTGTCCGCTTCCAGCACGGTTAAATCTTTACGGATGGTGGTTCCCGTCGTTTCAAAATAGTCGGCGAGTTGATCCACGGGCGTGCGTCCGTGAATTTGTAGATAATCTAAAATAGCTTGTTGTCTTTCTCTTGGTTTCATAACGAAATGTACCTATTTCAATCGGAGTGCCTCAGACAGAGCTTCCTGGGCGTTTTTATCATTCGGAAATATCACTTGGGGACGGATTTCGTCATAATGTAATCCTTTCAAAGCCGGAACAGGCTGCGGTTTACTGAACACCGTCCAACCTTTCATCATAATCGAATCCGCCACTCTGCGGTTTTCATCGAAAGCAAGCGCAATGACCACTTTGGCTTTAAATCGCCCTTGGGTGCGACCTATTCCCACATTCCCCTGCTTGCTCAGCAATCCAAACGCGCGATTAAATCGGTTAACCTGTAGCCAGCCCAAGACTATTTGCAATAACCAGGCAATCACAGCCAGTAAAATCAGCGTATTTGTTGCGTTTTGCATAAATTATCTCACAATTTAAAAGGAATTTATTAAAAACATCCGCAAAAAAAAAGTTACAAATGTTTCAAAAAATACATTATCGGATATTTAAAAGACCGATTCCGCTATAACAGGGTGTGACGTTGATAGGCGTTTTGCCAGTCATCTTCGAACTTGTCCACCGCGGCGAACACCGCCGGATCAGTCAAGAACGCCTGTGCGATATCCGGCGGCAGGGTGATAGCCTGGCAGCCCGTCAACAAGCAATCTAAGGCTTGACGCGGAGTGCGGAAACTTGCCGCACAAATGACAGAATCCGGCGCGTGTTGCTCCAGCAACGTTTGCAATTCCCGCACCACATCAATTCCGCTGCCGCCCTGGGCATCAATGCGGTTCACATAAGGTGCGATATATTCGGCACCGGCTAACGCCGCCAGCAATCCCTGCGCCGCGCCGTATACCGCGGTTCCCAAAGTCGGCACGCCCAATTCGGTCAGGGCTTTAATAGCGACCAATCCTTCCGGAATGACGGGAATTTTCACCGCGATAGTCGGTACGATTTCTCGTAACGCCAAAGCGTCGTCGATCATTTCCTGCGCAGAACGCCCTAACGTTTGAGCGAAAAGCTGACCATTTTCGCCGATAATTTGTTGAATCGCCTGTAAAGTTTCAACCACCGGTTGTTTCTCTTTCGCCAGAATGCTGGGATTGGTGGTTACGCCTTGCAGCGGTAAAGTGCGGTGAAATTTTTTAATGATTTCGAGATTTGCCGTATCAAGATAGAGTTGCATCACATCCTCCTGAAATAAAAGGCGGGTTAATCGCCCGCCTGACCGTAAGATAAGGGTTAGAACATTACCTGACCGCCCGTAATGTTAATCATTTGCCCCGTGCAGTAAGACGCTTCTTCGCTGGCATAAAATTTTAACACATTCAGCACGTCTTGATAGTCACAACCGCGTTTAAGCGGTACTTTGTCGATATAAACCTGTTCCACTTCGCTTTCCGGAATGCCCAGTTTTTTCGCATATTGCGGAATTAACGACTGGAACATCGGCGATTTCAGCAAATTACCTAACATTAAGGAATGTACGGTAATACCTTTGTCCGCCAAATCTAGGGCTAAGGATTGGGTTAATCCCACGCCACCGAATTTCGCCGCGCTGTAGCCGGAATTAAATTTACTGCCTACTTTACCGGATTTGGAATTAATTTGAATAATCCGCCCTTTAATACCGTCACGAATCATTAAACGGGAAAAATGTTTAGCCGACAAGAAATAACCGATTAAGTTTACATTAACGGAAACGTTAAAATCTTTCAATTCGAAATCCCAAATAGGTGACGCTTTTGCCGTGCCTGCGCTGTAAACCAATAAATCCACGCGTCCGAATTTATCATCGGCGGCTTTCGCTAAAGCTTCCACGCTAGGTTCATTGGTGGCATCTACTTGCACGCCGATAGCATTATCCGCGCCGTATTTGCCGTTAATGACCGCGGCAACGCCGTTGGCATTATCGCCGTTTAAATCGGCAACCACTACACGATATCCGGCATCCGCCAATCCTTCCGATAAAAATGCGCCCAAGGTTTGACCGCCGCCCACAACAACCGCTACTTTTTTTACACTGTTCATAATTTGTTTTCCTACATTAAATTTTCATCAATTCGTTTATTCGGTGACTATTCACCGCGTTTAATTCTTAAAACACTGCCTTCTTTGACCGCACTTGGAATCGTGCCGCGCACATGAATCGTACCCGGATACTCCGCATTTTCCGCACCGTCGAAACGCCAAGTGACATGCCCTAATTCTTTCATATTGAAAGAAGCCACTTCGCCTACTGCGGTAACGGGATAATCCACGCTGTCAAACTCGGCGATGTCGCCCGGTCGGATATCGCTCTCCAACACGCCGTGACTGTGAATAAAACAATAATCTTCTAAATCCGCCGGTGCGCCTTGTTTAAAGGTAATCAGCATGCCTTCGTCTAAAGCGTCGCGGGCAAAATTTCCCACTTTGGTAAAGGTAGTTTGATAAATAACCGTCATAATTTGCTTTCCTTTTTGGGGAACGGGATAAACCGTTCCGTTGTATTCTTTATTCCGGGCGGATATGCCGCCCGCGCTCCGTTTATTGATAGATAAAACCGGAAACCGCCCAAGCAATCAGAACCGTCGGGGCACCGGTTAAGAATCGGCTGACCAACACGGCGGGCACGCCTACACGCACGGTATCCTGTTTGGCTTCCGCCATGGAAAGTCCGACGGGAATAAAGTCGCAGGCGGCTTGTGCGTTAATCGCGAACAATGCCGGTAAGGCTAAAGCCGGCGGGATATTGCCCAAACCGATTTGTGTGCCCACCAATACGCCGATAACCTGTGCGATCACCGCACCCGGTCCCAAGAACGGGCTGAGCAACGGGAAAGAGCAGATTAACGCCAGCGTAACCAAGCCGATAGGATTGCTTGCCAACGGGGTTAATCCGTGGGCAATCCAATCGCCCAAACCGGAAGCGATGATGATCCCGATTAACGCGGAAACGAATGCCATAAACGGCAGAATGGTTTTTAATACGGTGTCGATAGTATCCCGTCCGGCTTGGAAGAAAACCGCCACAATGGAACCCATCCCCATCCCGATTTTGGCGAGTAAACCGTCGCTTTGTTCGGTAATTTTTTTCGATGTGTCGTAATCTTTCACCGCACTTTTTCCGCTATCCGCCGGTGCGGATTTCACGGTTTCGCTTTGAACCGGTTCCGTTCCATCGCCTTCAACCAGTTTGATGTTGTTTTCTTTCACGGCGGAAACATAAATATCTTCCACAATAAATTCCGCTAACGGACCGGATTTCCCGGTGGCGTGAATGTTAATGGTCGGAATACGGCGTTTCGGATATAACCCGCAACGCAACACGCCGCCGCAGTCAATGATTGCGATGCCGATTTCTTCCGCCGGCGGTTCGCCGTTTTTAAAGCCGTCCACCGCTTCCCAACCGGTTAATTCCACCAGTTTGTCCACAATGGCGGGACGGGTACCCGCCGTCATATAAAGCACTTTTTTACCTTCTACTACCGGTAAAGTTAAAGGACCGCCCCAACCGCCGTTGCCTTTTTCGATAAGAATGGATTTTGTTGCCATTTTCTGTTACTCCCGTTCGGTTCGCCGTTATATATACGAACCCAACTTATTGAATTTATTTGCTTAAATGTACTTCGCGGTCTAACTGAATATTCATCCGTTTTTCAAAATACGCCGTAGTAAAATCGGTGACCCAACCGCGGAAGAAGTTAGTGAACATCCCAACCAGCAAATAGCTGATGGCTAAAGGTCCGAGCGGCAAACCTAAGCTGGTTAAGCCGTTGGCGATACCCAAGTAAACGAATAATTCGCCCGGATTAATATGCGGAAATAACCCGTTCATAGAATGGCAGCTGTAAGACGCCGCAGCGTAATAGCTGGGTTTATACCGTTCCGGTAAAAAACGTCCCAAACTTAATGTCATCGGATTACAGAAAACGAATGTCCCGATAACCGGTAAAATCAGATAACGGGAAATAGGATTGCTCGCACTGTGTTGCGCCAAACGTTCAATCCGCTCCTGACCGATAAATTTAATCAGCGCGTTCATCACGACCAAAAGCGAGATAAGAAGCGGCAAAATGCCCGATATCATCCCCACCAGCGTTTCTCCGCCTTTTTGGAATAATCCGATAAACCATTCCGCGCCGTATGTGATATATTCCATAACACAATCTCCAGAGTTTTAATTTAAAAGTTTAAATTTCACCGAGTAATCATTGTGATTAATCAGTGCGCAAATAATATTTCAAAATAAAAGATAAAACTGTGATAAAGATCACAAAACAGAATAAAACTTGTATTTTGAAGTAAATTTTCTTTTATTTAAGAATTTATTAGATAAAAAGAAGGGGGATTGAAACTTTTACAATTCGTTTTTATTCAAAAAAAGGAAAGTGCGGTCAAAATTTTTATTATTTTGACCGCACTTTAGTGGGAAATGAAATTAACGGCATTCGAAACTGTCCGCTTTGCTCACATCGCCGCCTTTGTAAGTGGCAACATGCGGATACGCGCAAATCGGCATGGTTTTGTTTTTATCCGGCAACGCTTTACCGGCTTTACCCACCAAATATGCCGGTGCGTTGCCGTTTTCCACCCATTGTTCCAAGGCGGTCAGCGGATCGATATCTTCAAATGCCGGTCCGCCGCCGCAGTGATTCATGCCGGGAATCATAAACACGCGGGCAAATTGTTCGGTCGCTTGCATATCCGCCTGCAACTGTCGATACCAATCCCGTAAATCATGGGCGGAGAAAACCGGATCGGACACGCCTTCAAAAATAATCATTTTGCCACCGCGGGACCGGAACGTGGATAAATCCGTTTTATCCGCGTCGTTAATGCCTGAAATTTGCGCAACTTTAGCGGGATCCTTATCAAAATCGAATTTCAGCGTATCAAAATCCGGATTGCGCGGTGTCATGAAATATTCTTTCAAACTCGCTACGCCCATAGTGAAATTACGCGAATTCGGTTGTGCGGTTTGCGAATCGCCGTGTTTCCACTGACGCCAGCCCTGAGTATTAATACCCGCATCGTAAGGCCAGGAACTGTACACATTTTCGCCGCGGCTGTTTTTCGCTCCGTTAAAAATGGCATTCAACAACGCCACTTTTTGCGCTCCGATTTCCTTTTTCACCATTTCCGGTTTGAAATCACAGTGTTCCCATGCATTAATAATGCCGTCTTCCAAACCGTCTTTCGCATCGCAACGGGCAAGCACGCCCTTGGCAACGGCGTCCAAATCCGCCTGAGTTAAAGCATTCGCCACGATTTTTTCGCCTTTTTCATTGGTCGGCGCAAATTTCATAAATTGCTGATTATCCCAGGCTTCGCCCATGGCGGCGCGGGATAAACGAAAACCCGGATTGCCCGCCACCACGCCGTCGAATTCCAAAGGATAACGCATAGCGGCATTCATGGCTTCTCGTCCGCCGTTGGAACAGCCCATAAAATAGCTGTGTTCGGGCTGAGTTTGATACATTTGCTCAATCAGCCGTTTCGCTGTCGCCGTCACTTTGCCGGTGGCGGCATAAGCGTAATTCAGCCGCGCTTGCTGATCGGCGGTAAACGCGGTATCACGCGCACCCTGATGTCCGCCGTCCATGGTCACCACCGCATAACCGCGCATCAGTGCCGGCTGTGCATTGGAGCCTCGCACCGGCACGGCCCCCACCGCCGGCGCCACAAAGCCGTCCAGACCGCCGCCGCCCTGAAACAGGAATTTTTTATTCCAGTTTTGCGGCAAACGTAATTGGAAGCCGATAGCATACGGTTTGCCGTCCGCTCCCTGATATTTTTCAATTTCGCCGTTTACCACGCAATGCGCCTCGGCCTTGGTCTGGCTCTCGCTGGCACCGGTGAAACTGGACTGCTCGTCCTGCGGCAACACACCGCCGGCAAACCATTTTACGGCGGTAATTTGGGTATTCGGAATGACGACGTCTTTTAACGCCAGGCATTGATTCTGTTCTGTTTGCGCCATACCGTTTTGCGCGACAACAACCAATGCGACAAAACCTGAAAGTGCGGTCGATTTTTTCATCGTTTTTCTCCTTGACGGATAAAATAAAAGCCGAAACCGTCGCAAGGTGTTTCAGCTTTGCCTGATTAATTATCGGTTTTTAGCCGATTCCAGTATTTTTCATAAATATCCACGGCATCGCCCACATCAGCCTGAAAGACGCCCTTTTTCACTTCGCTTTCGGGCGGAAACAGCAACGGATTCGCCACATCTTCCGGTTTTAACAGCGCTTTCACTCCTTCATTCGGCATGGAATAGCCCATGCGCTCGATAATCACCTTCGCATGTTCCGGACGCAACATAAAATCGATAAATTTGTGCGCCGCTTCTACGTGTTGCGATCCTTTCGGAATCGCGTAATTATCCATCCAGAAAATCGCGCCTTCTTTCGGATAAATAAACTCGATATCCGGATTTTCGCGTTTCGCCATATAAGCCGAACCGTTCCAAATCATGCCCAAATCCACTTCGCCCTGAATATACGGCAATTCCGGCGTGTCGGAATTAAAGGTCGCCACATTCGGCAAAAGTTTGGTTAACCGTTCGTATGCCGCTTTGATTTCCTCTTCGTTTTGCGTATTCGGTGATTTGCCGTCCAGCAATAACGCGATATGGAACACCTCGCGCGCATCGGCGGTTAACAGCACTTGCCCTTTGTATTCCGGATGCCACAAATCCGCCCAACCGGTGATTTTCGCCGGATCGATAACGCTTTTATTCACCCCGATACCGGTTAAGCCGTACACATAAGGCAGCGAATAATCGTTATTCGGATCAAAATCCTTATGCAACAGATTGGCCGGAATCTGGTTAAAATTGCTCAGTTTACTGTGATCAATTTTCTCCAGCATGCCTTCTTTCGCCATCTTACCGATGTAATAGCTGGAAGGAAACACCAAATCATAACCCGTATTTTTCAGCAGTTTCAGCTTCGAATACATTTCTTCGTTGCTTTCGAAAGTGGAATAATTTACATCAATGCCGGTTTCGCGCGTAAATTCGGCGATTAAATCGGAAGGAATGTAGTCCGTCCAGTTATAAATGCGGATTGATTCCGCCCAAGAGGAAGCTGAAAACAGCATAACGGCTGAAACCGTCAGACCTTTCAAACAACAGGATAAGGATTTTTTCACGGCAGAACTCCTAATCAGGATAAAAGTGCGGTCACAAAAAGCAACGCTTTTTGAACGTTGGCTTTGCCAACGGTGGCGAAGCCATAAGTAATCGCACTGACGATTACGCATAAAAAAAGCATCGTTTTTTGACTTTGGTTCGGCTTGCTTTTTAACGGAAAACCGAACCGTACGCCGTCCGTTTGCACGGATAACGGATAAAATTCGTACGAATTATAACACAGTCCGCCCGCTTCCGACAGCCACCCGGCTAGCGACAATCACGGCGTTCTTGACGCACGGCGGCAATCGGAACTAAAATTCAGGCTAAAATCGAACCGCCGACATTTCCGCCGTAAGCCTTAATGCCGCCTTTTCCACCTGAATTCAACTGACATTATGCTAAATTTCGCCCATCAGGAACACATCCACAGTTATTATTACGCCAGCAAAAATCTCGACATAATCCGACCGCACTTAGACAAACCGCTTTCCGCCGATGTTTGCGTAATCGGCGCAGGATTCGGCGGATTATCGGCGGCCCTGGAACTTGCCGAAAAAGGCAAACAAGTGATTGTACTGGAAGGCGCCCGCATCGGATTCGGCGCGTCGGGGCGTAGCGGCGGACAGGCGATTAACGGCTTTGAAGACGGCATTGATCAATATATCAAACGGTTCGGTTTGGACATCACCCGCCAACTTTGGGAAATGTCCCTGGAAGCCATTAATATTATTGACGAACGCATCACCAAATACGATATTCGGTGCGACTGGAAAAAGGGCTATGCCACGGTGGCGCTCAATTCGCGCCGAATGGACGATCTCATCGCCATCGAACGGGCCAGCCGCGAAACCTTCGATTATCCCAACATGCAGCTGTGGGATAAAAACCAACTTAAACGACACCTCGGCAGCGACATTTACGTAGGCGGCCTGTATGACAGCAATTCCGGCCATTTGCATCCGCTCAACTATTGCTTAGGGCTGGCAAAAGCCTGTCTGGATGCGGGCGTACGGATTTTTGAACAATCTCCCGTGGTGGATATTCGGCGCCGCGGCAATCAAGTGACGCTCGTCACCGACAAAGCCCGCGTCACCGCGCAAAACGCTGTCATCGCCGCCAACGCCTACATCACGAAAACGGCAAAATCCGTGCACCGCGGCACCGCGCGCAAAATTCTGCCGGTAGAAAGTTTTATTATCGCCACCGAACCGCTCGATCAAGCCACCGCCGATAGCCTGATTAATAACGGCATGTCCGTTTGCGACAACAATTTATTGCTGGATTACTACCGTTTAAGCGTGGACAACCGCTTGCTTTTCGGTTCCGACAGCAGCGCCGACAAAGACATGATTCGCATCATGCGAAAGAATATGCTGAACGTATTTCCGCAACTGGAAGCGACCAAAATCGAATACGGCTGGGCGGGGCCTATCGACATGACGATGAACGCCCGACCTTATTTCGGCCGCATCGCTCCTAATATTTTCTTCGCCCACGGCTATTCCGGGCACGGCGTCGCATTAACCGGACTGGCCGGGCGCATTATTGCGGAGGCCATATGCGGCGACGACAGCCGTTTACGCGTGTTCGAAACGCTCAAAATTCCGTCGCTTTACGGCGGCAAATGGGTAAAAAATCTGGCGCTGAAAATCGGAATTCCTTATTACAAATTTTTGGATAAATACCGCTAAAATCGCAAGTCGAAAGGATTAACGTATTGAAAACAGATAAAAGTGCGGTCAAAAAACGTCGTATTTTTTATTCGCAATCTTTTAAGGATTGCTCACAAAGGCCGTCGGCAAAGGCAACGTTCGAAAAACGATGCTTTTTTTGACCGCACTTTAGCGTCGGTTCACGAACGATAAATCGGGTTTAAAGCCCTAACAGTCGAAACAGTTCTTTCAATTCCGCCTCGCTAAGCCGGCGATACTGTCCGTTCGGCAAGCCGTTCAGACTCAATCCGGCCACCGCCGTCCGCACCAGACGCAAAGTGGGAAAACCGATATGAGCCGTCATGCGGCGAACCTGACGGTTTTTGCCCTCGCTGATTTGAATTTCCAACCACGCGGTGGGAATGGTTTTCCGCTCGCGAACGGGCGGCACCCGCGGCCATAAATCCGGCTCGGAAATCCACCGCACTTTCGCCGGTTTAGTCATGCCGTCTTTTAATTCCACGCCGCGACGAAGCGGTTCCAAATCCGCTTCCGTCGGCCGCCCTTCCACCTGCACCCAATAGGTTTTCGGCAGTTTAAATTGCGGATTCGCCAATCGGTGCTGCAACTCGCCGTTATTGGTTAAAATCAGCAAGCCTTCGCTGTCACGATCGAGCCGCCCGGCAGAGTACACATCGGGCACGGGGATAAAATCCTTCAGGGTTTTGCGCCCATTTTCATCGCTAAACTGAGTCAACACGTCAAAAGGTTTGTTGAACAGAATGACTTCAGTTTGCGCCAGCCTCAAAGCCGGTTTCCGGCGGCGAAAATCAGTGCGAAAATCGACCGCACTTTTTGCCTGAGGACGCGCGGCCCGCATCTGATTTCTACGAGATCGTTCCGTTTGTGAACGGTTTTTAGCCTGAGTTTTTCGCAATTCGGTTCGCATAATCCGTCCTACGGAAGATAAATATCGAAGCGGTGATTTTTGGTTTCGCGCGAAAAATGCGGCGGAATCTGCGCGAGATATTCCGCATAATCGGGACGTTTCACCACGACTCGTTTCCGCGCCAGTCGGCGGGCGGGAGCGAGCAAGGCGTCCGCATCCGAATCCGCGCCCACCAAATGCTGAAACACCCGCATTTCTTTTTTCACCAGCGCCGATTTCTGTTTGTGCGGATACATGGGATCGAGATACACCACGTCGGCAAAATCCCGAGCGGGATCCAGTTCTGCAATATGACAAACCTCCAGCAGCCGCATATTCCGGCGCATCATGTCGCCGATTTCGGCATCCCGATAGGCGCGGCGCAAGCCGTCCTGCAGCAACAGGCGAACCACGGGATGGCGTTCCACCAAGCGCACTCGACAACCGACGGCCGCCAGCACAAAGGCATCGCGCCCTAAACCGGCGGTGGCGTCGATTACGCTAGGCAATTCCGCGCCTTTTACGCCCACGGCTTTCGCCACCGCTTCACCGCGTCCGCCGCCGAATTTACGGCGATGCGCCATCGCGCCGCCGACAAAATCCACAAATACGGCGCCCAGTTTGGGTTCGTCCAGCTTGCGCAGTTCCAAACGAAAATCCTCGTCTCCCATTTCCGTTTGCACCAACGCCAGCGGGCTGTTTTCAGCATGCATTAACCCCGCCGCGGCACATTGTTGTATGAAAAGTGCGGTCAAATTTTCGTCTGTTTTTAATTCGCTGCGTAATTGAATCATTATTTTCGAATCAGCCACACGCCTGCTTCCATATGATCGGTATAGGGGAATTGATCAAAGAGCGCCGCCCGTTCGATACGATGAGTTTGGCTCAAAGTCCGCAAATTTTCGCATAAAGTCTGAGGATTGCAGGAAATATACAAAATGCGATCATACTGCCGCACCAGTTTTACCGTATCGGGATCCAGCCCCGCCCGCGGCGGATCCACCAAAATGGTGTTGCATTCGTATGCCTGCAAATCAACGCCTTTCAAGCGATTAAAGGTGCGCACGCCGTTCATAGCCTGGGTAAATTCTTCCGCCGACATGCGGATAATCTGTACATTTTCCACCCGATTTGCCGCGATATTGAATTGCGCGGCCGCTACCGACGGCTTGGCGATTTCCGTCGCCAGCACTTTGCGGAAATTTTGCGCCAAGGCAATGGAAAAATTGCCGTTGCCGCAATACAGTTCCAACAAATCCCCCCGACTGCCGCGCGTGCAATCTATCGCCCATTCCAGCATTTTACAATTCACCTCCGCATTCGGCTGAGTGAAGCTGTTTTCCACTTGGCGATACACGTAATTTTTGCCGTTAACGGGCAGCACTTCGTCCGCAAAATCCTGATCCAGACAGATTTTCTGCTTGGCGGCGCGCCCGATAATCTGCACGGAAAATCCCTGATTTTCTAACCGCACTTTTAATGCCCGCGCCGCCGTTTGCCATTCTTCCGTCAACGTTTTGTGATACAACAGGCTGACAATAATCTGATCGCTCAACGTGCTGAGATAATCAATCTGAAACAGCTTTTTGCCGAGCACTTCCCGTTCTTTCAGCAACGGCAGAATGGTCGCCATCATGCGGTTAATCAGCTGTGTGGCGATGGGAAACCGATCCACGCGATAACGCCGCTTGGTGGTTTTATCGAACATGATGTGATAAAGATCGCCGTCGCGGTTTGAACTGTAATCGTGCCACAGGCGAAATTCCGCCCGCATGCGGAAATGCTGAGGCGGCGAAGCAAAAACCGTTAACGCCGGCGCCTTAAAAGGCGCCAAAAGTGCGGTCAGTTTTTGGCATTTTTTCGCTAATAATTCATCGTATTTTTCAATGGGTAAAGGTTGCATGTCAGAATTCGGTTGCAGTAAAAATTGGCGGGATTTTAGCATAACGCGAAGAAAAAGGCTTGATTTCTCAAGCCTTAATCGATACGGAAATTATTTGCGCACGGCGATGGCTTCGATTTCCAGACCGACGTCTTTCGGCAACCGCGCCACTTCGACGCAAGAACGCGCCGGGAAATTCGGATGGTTGTTTTCTTTGAAGAAGCGTTCGTATTCGGCATTTACCGCAGCAAAATCATTCAGATCTTTTACAAATACGGTCGTTTTTACAATATCCGCCACCTGCAAACCGGCTTGTTGAATAATCGCTTTAACGTTTTCCAGCGATTGACGAGCTTGCGCCCTGATATCCGCCGGTACCTCGCCCGTTGCCGGATTCACCGGAATCTGACCGGATGTCATCACTAAATTGCCCAAATCCACGGCTTGTACGTAAGGTCCGATTGCCGCCGGCGCCTTTTCGGTGTGAATAATTTTTGTCATGATATTTCCTTTCTGCTGATTTGCCTGTCTACGATTTTACACGTTGAACGGATAAAAACAATGAAAAAAACGACCGCACTTTTCTCTCTTTAACACAATTCAGGCGGAAGCCAAACGGCGCGCCGCTTCGATCACCACCGAAACCGCTTTTTCTTCCGTGCTTTTTATGGTCGTCTCGTTCGGGATTTCCTGTTGGGTACGGTTCACAATCACGCCCGCCACCATGCCGGCTTTCAGCCCCAACGCCGCGCACATGGTCAATAAGGTGGCGGATTCCATTTCATAGTTCATCACGTTTAAATCCTGCCATTGTTTCAGGGTGCCTTGGAACGCCGGATAAACTTTGCCGCTGAAGGTATCGTAACGTTCCTGTCCCGGATAAAAAGTATCCGACGACGCGGTAATCCCTACATAAGGCGTAACGCCATGTGCCACCGCGGCATTATACAGCGCGTTGGTACAAGCGAAATCCGCTACCGCCGGATATTCCAACGGCGCAAAATGACGACTCGCTCCGTCTAAACGCACGGCGCCCGTCGTCACCAACACATCACCCACGTTAATGTACGGCTGAATTGCGCCGGTGGTCCCGACACGCAGGAAGGTTCTGACACCCAGTTGCGCCAATTCTTCCACGCAAATGGAAACCGAGGGTCCGCCGATTCCCGTTGAACATACCACCACGGGTTCGTTTCCAAGATAGCCCAGCCACGAGGTAAATTCTCGGGTAGAGGCAAGAAATTCCGGTTTATCCATTCGCCGCGCAATACGTTCGCTGCGCGCCGGATCGCCCGGAACGACGGCGATTTTAGCGCCCTTCAACATGGCTTTGGTTAAGCCTAAATGAAATACTTCCGACATAGATTCTCCTTTTTATCAGTCACGCCGATAATTATCAGTTTACCCCCTCAATATCCGTCGTGCAACTCGCGATGCCCGAAATAAAAAAGTGCGGTAAAATCGCCCGCACTTTTGGGATTCGTATCGCCGAATTTTATTTCACGGCGAAACTAAGCGTAAATTCATGTACTTCTTTATCGCACACTTTCGGATCTTTGCCCTGGATTTCCACTTCAGAAGCCAAATACCAAGGGCCGGAAGTCAGAGCTTTAAAGCTGAATTCGCCTTTGTCGTCCGTAGTGGCGGAGAAGGCGTGAATGTCCAAATCGTCGGTGTCAAAGCCCGCCGGCGCACCCACCACTTTTACGCCTTCCACCGGTTTACCGTTGTGAGTGACTTTGAATTTCGCCGTTTCATTGGCTTTCAACCCGTTCAACGGCGTCAACGGCGTGATTTCATAACCCTGAGCGAGCGGTTGAGTGGAAAACGCTGCGTCATCGTCAATCACCACAAAACTTTTGCCCTGCATGCTGTACAATCCGCATTCTTTTGCCTGCGCGACGTCTCGGCGGGTTTTGCCCATCTCCCATTCGCCGTTGGTTTTTTCCGTCCAATAGGTCGGTTTGTAATTCGCCACCAGAATATGCGTGCCTTTGCCCAATTTGGCCGTGTGTTTATAGTGGTAATTTTCCCCGCTTTGAGTTAACACGACGGTGCCGTCCCGGCTCACCACTTTCAACGGTTCAAATAAAGACAGACGTTTTGCCGGAATTTTTTCCGGATGCGGGAAATCGTGTCCGTACAGAATATCCGCTTCAAAGACCTCTTTATTTTCACCTAACGTCCATAAACTGTGCGCCGAAGCCGTTGTCGCCGCGCCGAGCAATAACGATGTTAATAACAAATTGAATTTTCTCATATTTTCTCCTTGATGGATTGAACAAGTAACATCGTGATGGATATTGACATAAATGAGAATTATTATCAATAAATATATTTAGTATAATTTAATCTGTAACTAGGGTTGAATATTTTCGAGGTTTTTATATTGCACGCGTAAATGCCACCGCCCACGCCCGTAGCGAAAGATTAGTGTTAGTCCCCTACAATAGCGCGCGTCTCCCGACGCGTGCTTGAGTTTAAAAGATGAAAAAGGCACGCGTCAGGAGACGCGCGCCATCGGGATATTACTTAAGTTAATTAAAAATACGTACTCTTCAGTCGGAACCACTTTAGACCACTAAAAAAACCTCTGTTTATAACCAAACACAGAGAAAATCCACCGCACTTTTCAGACAAAAAAGGAAAAAGTCGGTTTTCTTTTTATCTGTTTATTTTGAAAACTTGGGTGGTGCGCCAGCTATAGTGCAAAATATTCGATTTCCAATCCCAAATAACGGTGCGCAAGCTGTTCCGTAATACTTCGATGACTTAAACCGCCTTGGCGTTCCGCCATAACAATCCGACTGACGGACAAGTCGGACAAACCGCTTAAACGCCGGTAATTCAACGCGCATTGTAACGGCAGAAAACTGGGATTAAATGCCGCATTTTCCGCATAACGCCCCGCTATGATCCGCTTACCCACTTGCAATGCCACGCCGCTCAAGGCCCGGCTGTACGGCGCGTATGCCTGTCCCGCGGCGTCCGCTGCCGCCTGAACCAGCGGATCGGCATGAGTGAAACCGAAGGAATGCGGTTGCGGATCAAACAGGACCCGGCTGATATTCAAATCTTTCGGACCAAAGGCATCGGGCAAATAGCTGTGCAGGCTATTGTTTCGACTGTGAGGTAAATGAATCTGCAACCGCTCGGCACTATTCAATTCATTCATAAACTGGCGACAATGACCGCAAGGCGTGTAATTCACCACCATATCCGTCAGCACAGGTTCTCCCGCCAACCAGGCATGGCTGACGGCACTCTGTTCCGCATGAACCGTTTGTTGTATGGCATCGCCTGAAAATTCCTGATTCGCCCCGAAATAGAATGCGCCGGATTGCCCAATAGCCACCGCCCCCACATTAAAATGTGAAACGGGCGCCAACGCATAACAGGCGGCAACGGGCAAACAACGTAACGCCAGCTCTACCGACGTAAGATTGAAATCATCGCCGCATCGGCGAACCCAATCCTGTGAAAGTCGGGCTTCTCCGCCCTGCGCGAGAATCTGCCACACAACCCGCTTCAACACTTCATCTTGCGATTCGTTGATTAATTTATCCAGTCTTTTATCAATACAATCATTCATCTTAGCCTCCTTAATTTTTCATTATAGAAAATTCACCGCCGACTATCCGTGATCAAGATCGGATTTATCAAAACTATTAAAAAAACGACCGCACTTTTGGGTTTACGCTACGATAGCGCGCGTCTCCCGACGCGTGCTTAATTTTAAGAGATGGAAAAGGCACGCGCCGAGAGACGCGCGCCATATTTTTATGCCACACAAGAAAATTACACTAAATAATCAATCTCCAAAGCAAAATCCACTTCTGCATAATTTCTTGCGCTACTATATTTCCATCCTTCAAATTCCATAACAAAACCGCTCGCCACTGGATTTTGATGAATATATTCCAATTTCTGCTCAAAAAACTCATCTGAATGAATTTCAATCGGGTGATTGCTATGTTGCCAAAATTGATAATGTTTTACATTGGAACAATGTTCCCCAGCTCTTTTAAACATCCACAGTAACCAACTTTTACGGCTTTCTTGAATATTATTCCGAATACAATCTAACATTCTTCTTGCTGTAAATTTCTTAAAGTCTCTTAACAATGCTGATGGATTGCTATTTTCTGCACTGAATAATAAATGTACATGGCTAGGCATAATGCAATAACCATAAATTTTCATACCTTTATTTTTTCGAAAAAAATCCAGTGCATTGATCATTTCGATAAAATAATCATCTCGAATAAATACATCAATCCAATATACTGTTGAAAAACTCACAAAATAAACACCATCCGGGTTACAAAACTTATATTTTCTACTCATATTCTCTCCTATACCAACAAGAATACTGCAGAAAAAATCTAATAGTAAAATCTTGAGCAAGATTGGAACAGAGATCACAAAATTAAATAAATTTGTATATATAAAGGATAGTTAGATTTAAGAAATTTGATGATGGCTAATAAAAAACCAAGTAATAACTAATTAAAGAAACTAAGTAATAGCCAATTAAAGGAACTAAGTGATAGCGCGCGTCTCCCGACGCGTGCTTAGTTTTAAGAGATAAAAAAGGCACGCGTCGGGAGACGCGCGCCATCGGGGTATTATTAGATAATCACTTTATTCTCCCTATTAGGGAAAATACACGAGTCTACATCCCAAATTTTGCACAATCTTATTTAATTTGAGTGTCATTAAAGCGCTAAGAGAAAATGATTTTATTGGTGGATTAGATTAAATAATTTTTTTGTACTCATGCGTTTCCGCCGTATTAGGATATGAGATTTTGAATTCCACCACAAAGGCAAAAAACGCTTAAAATTTTGACCGCACTTTAGGATGAAAGATTGTTAAGATAAAAAATGATAGCGCGCGTCTCCCGACGCGTGCTTAGTTTTAAGGGATAAAAAAGGCACGCGTCAGGAGACGCGCGCCATCTTTTGAGTTATGTAATTAAACAAAACTCTTATTTAAAAAACACCCTCGCATTTCTAAACAACCGCATCCATGCACCGTCTTCATTCCAGTCTTCCGGATGCCATGAGTTGCTGACGGTGCGGAATACGCGTTCCGGGTGCGGCATCATGATTGCCACGCGTCCGTTGGCGTTGCTGAGGGCGGTGATGCCGTCTACGGAGCCGTTCGGGTTGGCCGGGTAAACTTCTGTCGGTTGGATGTTGTTGTCTACAAATTGTGCGACAATTAAACCCTGATCCCGTAAGCCTTGTAGTTGTCCTTCATGTTTGAATTCGACACGACCTTCGCCGTGAGATACGGCGATCGGCATATGAGAACCCGCCATGCCTTGGAACCAAACGGAATGGCTTTCGTTAATGCGAACTAATGCTGCGCGCGCCTCAAAACGTTCGGAAGTGTTGCGTACGAAACGCGGCCAGTTTTCCGTGCCCGGGATAATTTCCGCCAGATTGGATAACATTTGGCAGCCGTTACAAATCCCGATAGCGAGGGTATCTTCGCGGTTGAAAAAGGTCTCGAATTGATCGCGAAGTGCGGTGTTAAATAACACGGATTTTGCCCAGCCGCCGCCGGCACCCAATACGTCGCCGTAAGAGAAGCCGCCGCAAGCCACTAACGCGTTAAAATCTTTTAAGTTCCGGCGCGCCGCGTGCAAATCGCTCATATGTACGTCCACCGCTTCGAAGCCTGCACGATCAAAGGCCGCCGCCATTTCTACATGGCTGTTAACGCCCTGTTCGCGCAGCACGGCAATACGCGGCTTGACACCTTTGGCAATGTAAGGCGCGGCAATGTCTTCGTTAATATCGTAAGTTAAATGCGCGCTGAAGCCTTTGTCGTCAGCGTTTTTCTTGGCTTCGAATTCTTGATCGGCGCATACCGGATTGTCGCGCAGACGTTGCATTTGATAAGTCAATTCCGCCCAGATTCCGCGTAATTCGGAACGTTTCTCAGCAAGCAATACTTTAGTGCCGCGTACGATTTCAAATTCGTCGTTATTGTTAACCGTACCGATTTCTTTGGTTAAGTGAATTAATCCGTGCTGGCTTAACACCTCGCGCACCGCGTTCACATCGTTTTCTTTCACCTGAATCACGGCGCCCAGTTCTTCGTTAAACAACACCGCTAAGTCGTTATCGCCCAAAGCGCTGATATCCACGGATACGCCGCAGTGGCCGGCGAAGGCCATTTCCGCCAAAGTGGTGATTAAACCGCCGTCGGAACGGTCGTGGTATGCCAATAATTTTTCCTGCTGCACCAAAGTTTGCATGGCGTCGAAGAAGCCTTTCAAGGTTGCCGGATTTTCCACATCCGCCGGTTTGTCGCCTAATTGTTTATAAACCTGCGCAAGTGCGGTCGCGCCCAGACGATTTTTTCCTTCGCCCAAATCAATCAGCAATAAACGGCTGTAGCCTTTGTCGGTGCGCAGTTGCGGGGTGACGGTTTTGCGTACGTCTTCCACCCGCGCAAACGCGGAAATCACTAATGATAACGGTGCGGTCACGGTTTTTTGTTCGCCGTTTTCATTCCAGGTGGTTTTCATCGACATGGAATCTTTTCCCACCGGAACGGTTAAGCCCAAGGCCGGACAGAGTTCTTCGCCCACGGCTTTTACCGCTTCGTAAAGTCCGGCGTCTTCGCCTTGATGGCCCGCCGCCGACATCCAGTTAGCGGACAATTTAATCCGTTTAATGTCGCCGATATTGGCGGCGGCGATATTGGTGACGGATTCCGCCACCGCCAGACGGGCGGAAGCGCCGAAATCCAACAACGCCGCCGGCGCACGTTCGCCCATAGACATGGCTTCGCCGTGATAGGTGTCCAACGCCGCTGTAGTCACCGCCACATCGGATACCGGAATCTGCCACGGTCCCACCATTTGATCGCGCGCCACCATGCCGGTCACGGAACGGTCGCCGATGGTGATCAGGAAGGTTTTTTCCGCCACCACAGGCAGCCGCAATACGCGGTGCAGCGCGTCTTTAATGTCGATGTCGTCCTGAAAAACAGGCGGATTTTTGACCGCACTTGAGCGCACATTGCGGGTCATTTTCGGGGTTTTACCCAGCAACACGCCCATCGGCAAGTCAATCGGATTATTGTCGAAATGATCGTCGTGTAAAGTTAAATGTTCTTCCGCGGTAGCTTCGCCGATGACGGCATAAGGCGCGCGTTCACGACGGCACAGCTCTTCGAAAACCGCCAGATTTTCCGGCGCCACCGCCAGAACATAACGTTCCTGCGATTCGTTACACCAGATTTCCAACGGCGACATACCGCGTTCGTCGCTTAAAATTTTACGCAATTCGAATTTGCCGCCGCGCCCGCCGTCGTGCACCAGTTCCGGCATGGCGTTGGACAAACCGCCCGCGCCCACATCATGAATGAAGGCGATCGGGTTGTTTTCGCCCATTTGCCAGCAGCGGTCGATCACTTCCTGACAACGGCGTTCCATTTCCGGGTTATCGCGTTGCACGGACGCAAAATCCAAATCTTCTTTCGATTTTCCGGATGTCATGGAAGACGCCGCGCCGCCGCCCAAACCGATGTTCATCGCCGGGCCGCCCAATACGATTAATTTCGCGCCCACAGGAATTTCGCCTTTTTGGACGTGTTCCGCGCGGATATTGCCGATACCGCCCGCCAACATAATCGGTTTGTGATAACCGCGCACTTCTTCGCCGCCGAAGCTGTTCACTTTTTCTTCGTAAGTACGGAAATAACCCAACAACGCCGGACGCCCGAATTCGTTATTAAACGCCGCGCCGCCGAGCGGACCTTCAATCATAATATCCAGCGCGGAAGCAATACGGCTCGGTTTCGAAAGCGGCGCTTCCCAAGGTTGTTCAAAGCCCGGAATCACCAGATTGGAAACGGAAAAACCCACTAAACCCGCTTTCGGTTTCGCTCCGCGACCGGTGGCGCCTTCGTCGCGGATTTCCCCGCCGGAACCCGTTGCCGCGCCCGGGAACGGTGAAATGGCGGTCGGGTGATTATGAGTTTCCACTTTCATTAAAATATGGGCATCTTCATTGTGATAACGATATCGACCGTCCGCATCCGGGAAGAAACGCCCCACTTTAGAGCCTTCCATCACCGCCGCATTGTCTTTATAGGCGGACAACACGTAATCCGGCGTTTTCTCGAAGGTATTTTTGATCATCTTAAATAAGGATTTTTCCTGTTTTTCACCGTCGATAACCCAGTCCGCATTAAAAATTTTATGCCGGCAATGTTCGGAATTAGCTTGAGCGAACATGTAAAGTTCGATGTCGTTCGGATTGCGTCCGAGTGCGGTGAAATTTTCCACCAAATAATCCATTTCGTCGTCCGCCAAGGCTAAACCCAGCTCCACGTTGGCCGTTTCCAACGCTTTGCGACCGCCGCCCAGCACATCCACGGCGGTAAACGGTTTCGGTTCCTGCTGATCAAACAACTTCGCCGCATCTTCCGCACGGCGCACTACATTTTCCATCATGCGGTCGTGAATATGCGACGTCAGCTTCGCCTGCTCCTCTTCCGATAAAGCGCGGTCGAATTCAAAGTAAAATGCCAGACCGCGTTCCAAACGAAGCACTTTTTCCAATCCGCAGTTATGCGCGATATCGGTGGCTTTGGACGACCAGGACGAAATAGTGCCGACGCGCGGAATCACCACAAAACATTCGCCTTTCGGTTCATGCTGAGCAAGGGTCGGACCGTAATGTAACAATTCTTCTAATTCTTTGGTTTCGTCTGCGTCTAACGCCGTTGCAAGGTTGGCAAAATGTAAGTATTCCGCATAGCAGGATTTCACCGGTAAATCCGCTTTTTGAAAGCGCACGGCAAGTTGGCTTAAACGGAATTCGGACAAGGCTGGCGAGCCACGGAAAATTTGAAACATAGGAATATCCTTTGTTAGTGAGAAACAGGGTAAAAATCGGGCTTATTATAAAGGAATTTAGCGGTAAAAGGAATGAAAAACGGAAACGTTTGCGCGCAATCGTTTGAATGAAAAAACGGCGATAAAATAAAAAAGTGCGGTCACAAAAAGCATCGCTTTTTGTGACCGCACTTTTGCTGAAATCAGGCGACGCCGAATTGTTCGCGATAGGCTTTCATCGCCGGCAAATACTGATTGTATCGGCCGTCGGTTTCGAGGAAAGCGAGTAAATCGTCCAAATCGATAATGGACAGCACGCGGCATTGATAATCCCGTTCCACTTCCTGAACCGCAGACAGTTCGCCTTTGCCGCGTTCTTTGCGGTTTAAGGCAATCAGCACGGCGCCGAGCGTCGCCCCGTTTTGCGCGATAATATCCATGGCTTCGCGAATGGCGGTGCCGGCGGTGATCACATCATCCACCAACAACACCTTGCCCTGCAACGGCGAACCGATAAGGTTGCCGCCTTCGCCGTGATCTTTCGCTTCTTTGCGGTTGAAACAAACGGGTTTGTCCAAGCTGAATCGATTGAACAACGCCACGGATACCGTGGTGCCGATAGGAATGCCTTTGTAGGCGGGCCCGAAAATTACGTCGTAATTCAGTTGATTGGCTTGAATCGCCGCCGCATAAAATTCGCCTAAACGAGCTAAATCGGCGCCGGTGTTAAACAGGCCTGCGTTAAAGAAATACGGGCTGACGCGACCGGATTTTAAGGTGAATTCGCCGAAACGCAACACATTACGGCCGAGGGCGAATTTGATGAATTCGATTTTGTAATCCTGCATAAAAAACTCCTGAAAAATCGCCCGCACTTTACCCGGCAAGCGCCGCCCGTTGCGCGGCGAAAATTTGGTCGCAGCCTTGTTTTGCCAGGTCGAGCAGGGTTAACAGTTCTTCGTGGCTGAACGGTTCGCCTTCCGCCGTGCCCTGCACTTCGATCATACGACCGTCTTCCATCATCACCACGTTCATATCGGTTTCCGCGGCGGAATCTTCCACGTATTCCAAATCGCACACCGGCGTGCCGTCCACAATGCCTACGGAAACGGCGGCCACCAGGCCTTTCAGCGGGTTGGCGGTTAAGGTGCCGTTTTCCACTAAGCCGTTAATGGCGTCGATCAACGCCACGCAGGCGCCGGTGATGGAGGCCGTGCGCGTGCCGCCGTCCGCCTGAATCACATCGCAGTCCAGCGTGACGGAACGCTCGCCGAGGGCTTCCAAATCCACCATGGCGCGCAGGGAACGGGCGATTAAACGCTGAATTTCCATGGTGCGCCCGCCTTGTTTGCCTTTTGCCGCTTCACGCTGCATGCGACTGTGAGTGGAACGCGGCAACATGCCGTATTCCGCCGTCACCCAGCCTTGTCCCAAACCTTTTAAAAAGCGCGGCACGCTGTCTTCCACCGTGGCGGTGCACAGCACCTTGGTATCGCCGAATTCCACCAATACGGAACCTTCGGCATGTTTGGTGTAATGACGGGTAATTTTAATCGGACGGGGTTGGTTGTTTGCTCTGTTATTCGGACGCATTCTGTATTCCTTGCTTGTCATAAAAGTGCGGTCATTTTAGCACGCAAAACGCCATAAACGAAATTCAATGCAGGTAAATCCCTTACAAATTAAGCGTTTTTCTTTACCGCGTTTCACAGTAAAATAGGCGCGGTAAATTGATATACAAGGAGAAAGCAATATGATTTACAGCATGACCGCCTTTGCCCGTCACGAAATTAAAAAAGATTGGGGCAACGCCGTGTGGGAAATCCGTTCGGTGAATCAACGTTATCTGGAAAATTTTTTCCGTTTGCCGGAACAGTTCCGCGGGCTGGAAAATACTCTGCGCGAGAAGCTGCGTCAGCATTTAACCCGCGGCAAAATCGAATGTAGTTTGCGCATTGAAAGTCAGAAAATGACGAGCGCGAAATTGAATCTGAATAAAGAATTTGCCGAACAGGTGATTCAATCGCTTAAATGGATTAAAGCCGTCGCCGGCGAAGGCGAATTGAATCCGGCGGACGTGCTACGTTATCCGGGCGTGGTGGAAACGCCGGAGCAGGATTTGGACGCTATCAGCCAGGATTTACTGGCGGCCTTTGACGAATTATTGCAGGAATTCATCGCTATGCGCGGACGCGAAGGGGAAAAATTACACGACGTTATTCGCCAGCGGCTGGACGCCATTTCCACGGAAGCGGACAAAGTGCGGTCGCAAATGCCGGCGATTTTACAATGGCAGCGCGAACGCTTATTACAGCGTTTCGAAGAAATTCAGCTGCAGCCGGATCCGACCCGGTTAGAACAGGAAATGATTTTACTGGCGCAACGGGTGGATGTGGCGGAAGAGCTCGATCGTTTGCAAATGCACGTGAAAGAAACCGCGTCCATTCTGAAAAAAGGCGGCGCCGTCGGGCGCAAACTGGATTTTATGATGCAGGAATTAAACCGTGAATCCAACACGCTGGCTTCTAAATCCATCAACGCCGACATCACGGCTTCCGCGGTAGAATTAAAAGTATTAATCGAACAAATGCGCGAACAAATCCAAAATCTGGAGTAAACATGACGCAATTCATTGAATTAAGCCAATATACCTTAATCGTTATCGCAGGCGAAGAGGCGGAAACCTATTTGCAAGGGCAGTTGACGACGGACGTCACCGCCCTTGCCGTAGGAGATTCCACGCTCACCGCCCATTGTGATCCGAAAGGCAAAGTGAGCGCCGTTTTCCGTTTGATTCGGGTGGCTGAACAACGTTTTTACGCGTTAATCAGAACCTGTTTATTGCCTCTCGCCCTTGATCAACTGAAAAAATATGCGGTGTTTTCGAAAGTCACCTTTGCGCAGGAAAACGAAGCCAAACTGGTGGGCGTTATCGGCGAAACGACACTGCCCGCGCAGGCCGCATTCGGCAATCGCGCGATTTTGATTAACCCGCAAAGTGCGGTCGATTTTAACGAAGTTTTTAGCGTCTGGGATTTGGCGGATATGCAGCAAGGCTATCCGATTCTAACGGACAAATCACAACTGGAATTTATTCCGCAAGCCTTGAATTTACAGGCGATAGAACAAGCCATATCCTTCCGTAAAGGCTGTTACATCGGACAGGAAACGGTAGCGCGCGCCAAATACCGCGGCGCCAACAAACGGGCGATGTTTAGCTTCCGAGCCGCGACGGATTTTACCCCGGCGACAGGCGGCGAAATCGAAATGCGACTGGAAAGCGGCTGGCGCAAAACCGGCACTATTCTCAGCACCGTTCATGCCGACGGAAAATTATGGCTGCAAGCGGTGTTAAACCGTTTTGAAGGCAACCCGGAATTCCGCCTGGCGGAAAATCAGGTTCCCCTTGAATTACAGCCGTTGCCGTATGGGTTAGAGGATTAAAACGGCATAACAAACAAAAGTGCAGAGCAAAAAACTTTCATTTTTTTACCGCACTTTATTGGTCGTTGACCTTTTCAGCCCGCCGTTACAGCAGAAAATAACGATAGGCCGGGCTGTTTGTGACGTCCTGATAACCGTAACCGAGCGCCTGCAAATGCTGATTGAATGCCTGTAAATCGCCGTCGTCGATTTGGAAACCGGCCAGCACATCGCCGTAATCCGCGCCGTGTCCGCGATAATGGAACAGCGAAATATTGGCCTTGGTGGTGCCCAGCGTTTCCAAGAATTTCAACAGCGCGCCTTTCTGTTCCGGAAATTCGAAACTGTAAAGCCGTTCCTTGAGCGGACTGGACGAACGCCCGCCAATCATATAACGCACATGGGTTTTGGCGATTTCGTCGTCGGATAAATCCTGTACGTCGTAACCGCCCTGTTTGAGTTGGGCTAAAATCGCCGCTTTTTCTTCGGCACCGGTGATCCGAACCCCGACGAAAATGCGCGCCTGTCGTTCGTCCGCATAGCGGTAGTTAAATTCCGTCACCGCATTTTGTCCTAGAATCTGACAGAATTTCAAAAAGCTGCCCCGTTGCTCCGGAATGGTCACGGCAAATAAGGCTTCGTTTTGTTCGCCGATTTCGCAACGTTCGGACACATAACGCAAAGTGTGAAAATTCAGATTGGCGCCGGAAAGCACGTTCACCAGCGTTTCGCCTTTAATCCGACGTTCTTTCACGTATTTTTTCAATCCCGCCAAAGATAAGGCGCCGGAAGGTTCGGACACCGCGCGCACGTTTTCGAACATATCTTTCATGGCGGCGCAGATTTCATCACCGTCAACGGTAATCACTTCGTCCAGATATTGTTGACAAACGCGGAAGGTTTCGTCGCCGATACGTTTCACCGCCACCCCGTCGGCGAACAAGCCGACGCGTTCCAAATCCACCGGTTTGCCGGCTTCCAAAGCGGCTTTCAGACAAGCGGAATCTTCCGCTTCCACGCCAATCACTTTAATTTCCGGCATTAACTGTTTGATTAGCACCGCAACGCCCGCCGCCAAACCGCCGCCGCCCACCGGCACAAATACGCGATCGACACGGCTGTTTTGCTGAATAATTTCCATGCCGATGGAACCCTGACCGGCGATCACGGCGGGATGATCAAAAGGCGGAATAAATGTCATGCGTTTGCTTTCGGACAATTCCACCGCTTTGGCTTTGGCTTCATCGAAATTGGCGCCGTACAACAACACTTCGCCACCGAAACCGCGCACGGCGTCCACTTTAATGGACGGCGTGTTCTGCGGCATCACGATTAAGGCGCGAATACCGGCGTTTTTGGCGGATAGCGCCACGCCCTGCGCATGGTTACCGGCGGAAGCGGTGATAACGCCCGCCGCTTTCTGTTCCGGCGCGAGACCGGCGATCATGGCATAAGCTCCGCGCAATTTGAAACTGTGCACCGGCTGGCGATCTTCCCGTTTCACAAAAATCCGGTTTTCCAGTTTTTCCGACAATTTCGGCATGGCCTGCAGCGGCGTGACCTGCGCCAGTTCATATACCTTTGAACTTAACACCGCTCTGAGATATTCCGAGCCGATTGGTTGTTTTGATAAGTTATTTGTCATAATTTATTCCGTTTTTCTTTTTATTTTTCATTTTCCGAGCAATTGCCGAACCGGCTTTTTTGTTGCTTGCCGGCGCTGAAAACCGGTTGCAAAAACATTGAAATTTTTGACCGCACTTTTACCGTTGATGAAAGGTAAACGGCCCTAACCCAACGCCACGTCCAACACCATCATCACCACAAATCCCAGCATTAATCCCATGGTGGCGCTGTCACCGTAGCCATTTCCCTGAGATTCGGGAATCAATTCTTCCACCACCACGAAAATCATCGCGCCGGCGGCGAAGGCTAAGGCGTAAGGTAAAACGGATGACATGGACATCACAAATGCGGCACCCAGCACCGCGCCGATAGGTTCGACAACAGCGGACATAGAACCGTACCAGAACGCTTTCCGACGGCTGTTGCCTTCGGCGCGAATCGGCAATGACAGCGCCGCACCTTCGGGAATGTTCTGCAAACCGATTCCTACCGCCAGACTGACGGCGCCCATTAAGGACAAGCCCATGTCCGCCGTTTGCGACGCCAAAGCGCCGAAAGTCACGCCGATCGCCAATCCTTCCGGAAAATTATGAATGGTGATGGCCAAAAACAGCAGGGTGGATTTCGACAGTTTTTGCTTGTACGCGGGCAGTCCTTCCGCTTCTTCAACAGGCATATTTAAATGCAAATGCGGCACGAATTTGTCTATCAGACGCAAACAATAACCGCCGGCAATAAAACCGACCGCCACCGGCACCCACGCCCATTTGCCGTAATCCGCCTCCGCATAATCCAGCGCAGGATTGAGCAGCGACCAGAAAGACGCGGCAATCATCACACCGGCGGCGGCTCCCATCAGGATATCGAGCAATTTGCGGTCCACATGCTTGAAGAAATACACAAATGCCGAGCCGACAACGGTACAACCCCAGGTAAGCAAACCGGCGACAAATGCCTGACAAACGGGATTCAACGACAAGAAATAATCAACCATTCACCTTTCTCCCTATCCTGATACAAATAAAAGTGCGGTCAAAATAACCGCACTTTTTGCTTAAAGTTTTGTTTTATCGCGCACCGCACCTTTGTCCGCCGAAGTGGCGAAATGACCAAAGATTTTCAAGGCGGTGGAAACTTCGCGCTGACGATTTTCCGGTTGCCACGCCCGATCGCCTTTGGCTTCCATAGCAGCGCGGCGGGCGGCGAGTTCGTCATCGGAAATCACCAGATTGATGGTACGGTTCGGAATATCGATTGCAATGGAATCGTTATCCTTAACCAAACCGATGGCGCCGCCGGAGGCCGCTTCCGGCGAGGCGTGACCGATGGATAAACCCGAGGTGCCGCCGGAGAATCGTCCGTCCGTCAATAACGCGCATTTTTTGCCTAATCCCATGGATTTCAGGTAGCTGGTCGGATACAGCATTTCCTGCATTCCGGGACCGCCTTTCGGGCCTTCGTAACGAATCACCACGACGTGACCTTCTTTCACTTTACCGCCCAAAATGCCGGCAACGGCATCTTCCTGGCTTTCGAACACGATAGCCTTACCGGTGAATTTCCAGATGGATTCGTCGACGCCCGCGGTTTTCACGATACAGCCGTCTTCCGCAATGTTACCGAATAACACGGCTAAACCGCCTTCTTCCGTCACCGCATGAGCGCGATCGCGGATACAGCCGTTAGCGCGGTCGTCATCCACCGTATCCCAACGGCAATCCTGAGAAAACGCTTCCGTGGTACGAATGCCCGCCGGACCGGCGCGGAAGAATTTATTCAGTTTTTCGTCTTTATTGCGCATGATGTCGTATTGATTGAGCTGTTCTTCCATGGTTAAGCCCAAAATGGTTTTCACATCACGGTGAATGAGACCGGCGCGATCCAATTCGCCCACAATGCCCATAATACCGCCGGCGCGATGAACGTCTTCCATGTGGTATTTGTTGGTGTTCGGCGCAATTTTGCTTAAGCACGGCACCACCCGGGACAAGCGGTCGATATCCGCCATTTTAAAATCGACGCCCGCTTCCTGCGCCACGGCTAACAAATGCAGCACGGTGTTGCTGGAACCGCCCATGGCGATGTCCAGACTCATGGCGTTTTCGAACGCTTCAAAGGTGGCGATGGAACGCGGCAGAACGCTGTAATCGTCTTGTTCGTAGTGACGTTTGCAGATTTCCACGATTTTGCGACCGGCTTCCAGGAATAATTGTTTGCGATCCGCATGAGTGGCCAGCATCGAACCGTTGCCCGGCAGGCTTAAACCCAACGCTTCGGTCAAACAGTTCATCGAGTTGGCGGTGAACATACCGGAACAGGCGCCGCAAGTCGGACAGGCGCTTTTTTCAATGGCGTCCACATCGGCGTCGGACACGTTGGCATCCGCGCTTTGAATCATGGCGTCGATTAAGTCTAATTTAATCAGTTTGTCGGAAAGCTTGGTTTTTCCCGCTTCCATCGGGCCGCCGGAGACAAAAATCGTCGGAATGTTCAAACGCATAGCCGCCATTAACATTCCCGGTGTGATTTTGTCGCAGTTGGAAATACAAACCATGGCGTCCGCGCAATGCGCGTTCACCATATATTCCACGGAATCCGCAATTAAATCGCGGCTCGGCAAAGAATAAAGCATGCCGCCGTGTCCCATGGCGATACCGTCGTCCACCGCAATGGTATTGAATTCTTTGGCGACGCCGCCCGCTTTTTCAATTTCGCGCGCAACCAGTTGCCCCATATCTTTTAAGTGAACGTGTCCCGGTACGAATTGGGTGAAGGAATTTACCACCGCTATAATCGGTTTACCGAAGTCGTTTTCTCTCATTCCCGTCGCACGCCACAATGCGCGCGCGCCTGCCATATTTCGACCTTGTGTACTGGTCGCCGAACGTAAAACCGGCATAATAATCTCTCCAAATAAATTGTTAAATTCCGACCGTTTTGATCGTCAAAGTGCGGTCAAAAAAACGAAAGTTTTTTCTCCTGATTTTTTGGCTTTATCAAGCGAGTGAAAAAGCCGATGCCGCCGCATTCGTTGCGGACGGACTTATTCGCAGCTTTCACAGGTTACGTCCACCACATCGAAAAGTTTCGCCACTTGGTTTACCAGCCGGCAAACGTCGCGTTCGCCGATAACGGTTAAATCCAGCCAGACTTTCTCATTTTCCAGCAACATTTTCATACGGGTTACGGTGAATCCACGGTGGCGTACGACGCGCAAAATGCGTTCCAGCACTTCGGGACGATGATTTGCCACGATAGTCATTTCGGTTTGTGTCATGTTTAGCCTCTTGCGATTAACTCATTTCTTCGATCATATCCGTGTTGCAGGCGCCGGGCGGCACCAACGGCCAAACGTTTTCGTCTTCATGAATGCAAACATGCAGGAAATAAGCGCCTTCGGCATTCAGTAATCGATCCAGCGCGGCGCTGACGTCGCCCGCTTTTTCGATGCGTTCGCCCGCAATTCCGAAAGCGGACGCCAAAGTGACGAAATCCGGGTTGTCATCCAGCACGGTGGCGCTGTGGCGACCGTGGAAAAACAAGGATTGCCACTGACGCACCATGCCGAGGCGTTGGTTGTCAAGCAACAAAATTTTCACCGGCACACGACCGGATTTCACCGCGCCCAGTTCCTGAATATTCATCATAATGGAACCGTCGCCGGTGACTAAAATTACATCGTCCGCAGGGCGGGCTTTTTGCGCGCCGATCGCCGCCGGCAACCCGAATCCCATGGTACCGAAACCGGCGGAAGTAATGAAATTTTCCGGAGCGAAATGTCGCATGTGTTGCGCCGCCCACATTTGATGTTGACCGACATCGGTGACAATCACCGCATTTTCCGCTTTGCGACGGGATAAAGTATGAAGCAGCCAGTTCGGATTAATCTCGCCTTCGCCCTGATTTTCCTGATAAGTAAAATCGAAATCCCGTTTTAACCGCAGCACGTCTTCGCGCCAGGGCTGAATATCCAACGCCAGAGTGAGCGCTTCCAGGGTTTGGTTCAAATCGCCCTGTAAGGCAATATCCGCTTGGCGCAATTTGCCGATTTCCGCCGCATCGATGTCCGCGTGAATCACTTTCGCGTTAGTGGCGAAAGATTCCAGTTTACCGGTGACGCGATCGTCAAAACGGGCGCCAAGCACGATCAGCAAATCCGCTTCCTGAGTGGCATAATTAGCCGCTTTGGTGCCGTGCATACCGATCATTCCCATGTAATACGGATCCGACGGCAACACCGCGCCCAATCCTTTCAGCGTGGAGACGCTCGGAATCCGGCTGATTTCCAGAAAACGACGCAATGTCGGCACCGCATGCGCCATTCCGACGCCGCCGCCCACATAAACGATAGGGCGTTTGGAAACTTTCAATAATTCCACCGCACTTTGCAGGTTTTGCGCATTCGCGGGAGCCGGGTTTAATTTCTCCCGTACCACCGGTTGCAAGCGGGTTTCGGCGAATTGAACGTCTTTCGGGATATCAATCAAAACGGGGCCGGGCCTGCCGCTTTTGGCAATTTGGAAGGCTTTGGCGAACACATCGGGCAATTCGTCAATATTTTGCACAATGAAACTGTGTTTGGTGCAAGCGAGGGACAAACCTAGCACATCCGCTTCCTGGAACGCGTCGGTACCAATCAGCCCGCTCCCCACCTGACCGGTAATGGCGACCACCGGAATGCTGTCCATCAGCGCATCGCCCAGGCCGGTGATTAAATTGGTGGCGCCGGGACCGGAAGTGGCAATGCAAACGCCGACGGTATCGTTACCGCGCGCCCGGGCGTAACCGATTGCTTCGATGGCCGCACCTTGTTCGTTGCGGCAAAGAAAATGTTCGATACCGCTGTCGTAAAGCGCATCGTAAACGGGCATAATCGCCCCGCCCGGATAACCGAACACCGTGGTCACTCCCTGGGCTTTCAAACATTCTGTGACTAGTCTCGCACCGTTCATTGAAATTCCTGTAAATACGATTTGTTATTATGCGTTATGAATGAAAGGTCTCATTATAGCGCTCTTTCGCCTGATTCCTATCATTTATTACCGAAAGTGCGGTCAAAATTTTAATAATTTTGATATGATACGAAAAACTTTTCAGTGTAAGGATGTCAAAATGAAAAAATTCCCCTTTCGTACCTTTGTTTCCGACATGGACGGCACGCTGCTGAACGCTCATCATGTGGTCGGCGATTTCACCCGTTCCACCTTGAAAAAACTCGACGAACGCGGCATTGATATTATTCTCGCCACCGGTCGCGGTTATGCGGACGTGTCTTCCATTCTGAACAGTATGGAAATCGAAAACGCCGCCATGGTCACTTCTAATGGTGCGGAAGTGCATGATTTAAAAGGCAATTTAATTTACAGCAATTATCTGCCGGAAGAATTGGCGTTTGACATCATGCAGGAAAGTTTTAATCCGAAAAACGTGTGCCTGAACAGCTACCAGGGCGACGAATGGTTTATCAATGTGGATTTGCCGGCCTTAATGAAATATCACAAAGAATCGGGCTTCAGTTATCAGGTTGTGGATTTTGCCGCTCATCACGGACGCCGGACGCAGAAAGTGTTTTTTATCGGACGCTCGCTGGAAGATTTACTGCCGCTGGAAAAACGGTTACGGGAAAAATACGGCGAGTACACGTCCATTATGTATTCCACCCCGCAATGCCTGGAAGTGATGAATAAAAACGTGTCAAAAGCGACCGCACTTTCCGCGCTGGTGGAACAACGGGATTACGATCTGAAAGATTGCATCGCGTTCGGCGACGGCATGAATGACATCGAAATGCTCACCGAAGTGGGCAAGGGCTGCGTTATGGGCAATGCGGATGCGCGCATGGTAGAAAAAGTGCCGCATTTGGAACGCATCGGTTTCAACAAAGA
>Ga0129307_1000308_pt1 | contig 82520 bp, 74 predicted proteins | sample P1105metagenome_FD_94437 | JGI IMG/M metagenome (GOLD analysis project Ga0129307, IMG submission 94437) | Capybara group fecal microbial communities from Wisconsin, USA - P1105 metagenome | ecosystem: Host-associated > Mammals > Digestive system > Large intestine > Fecal | place: USA: Wisconsin...
AACGGACGATGGTTCGTAGAGGCAAAGTTCGGATAACTATGGAAGGCGGTGAGTGTAGATGCCCTTGAAAAAGCAGTTTATCGCAATCGACCTCAAGAGCTTCTACGCTTCCGTCGAAGCTGCGGAAAAGGGCTATGATCCACTGGACGTGAATCTTGTTGTCGCCGATGAAAGCCGCACCGACAAAACCATATGTCTTGCCGTTTCGCCGGCACTGAAAGCTCTTGGAATCCCCGGTCGGGCGAGGCTGTTTGAGGCGAAACAGCGGATAAAAGAGGTCAACCGTGAACGAAAAAGAAATGCGCCGGGTCATTTATTCACCGGAAAATCCATCTTTGCTTCAGAGCTTGCAGCGAACCCCTCTTTAGAGCTGGATATGGTGGTCGCACAGCCACGGATGAAATACTACATGGACTACTCCCGCAGCGTTGTTGAAATCTATCTTCGATATGTGTCTGCTGACGATATTTTGGTATATAGCGTGGACGAAGTGTTCATCGACGTCACTCATTATCTCAGCACATATAATATGACAGCTCGTGAACTCGCCATGACCATGATCCGGGACGTTATGCGCGAAACGAGGGTGACTGCGACCGCAGGGATAGGAACCAATATGTACTTGGCGAAGATTGCAATGGACATTGTTGCCAAGCACATACCGGCTGATAAGGACGGGGTGCGTATCGCGGAACTGGATGAAACGAGTTACCGCGAAAAACTGTGGTGTCATAGACCCCTCACAGACTTTTGGCGTGTCGGGAAAGGTATCGCACGAAAGCTGGAAAGCAACGGCCTTTTCACGATGGGCGACGTGGCACGCTGCTCGGAGGGACCGGCCAATTCTATGTATAACGAGGACTTCCTGTATAAGCTGTTCGGCGTCAATGCGGAGCTTCTGATAGACCACGCTTGGGGTTGGGAGCCCACAGAGATCGCCGACTGCAAGGCATACACGCCAGAGTCCAAAAGTCTCAGCCAGGGGCAGGTACTTCCCCGCCCATATACTGCCGAGGAAGGCAGAATCATCGTAAGAGAAATGGCGGATCAGCTCTCTATGGATCTTGTGCGCAAGGGCCTGTTCACCGATCAAGTTGTCCTGGACGTGGCGTATGATATTCAGAATCTGCGTGACCCACAAAGGGCAGCCAAGTACACCGGCCCGATTGAAGCAGACTACTACGGTCGGGAGGCTCCGAAGGGCGTTCACGGCTCGCAAAACCTTGGCCGGTTCACCTACTCAACGACTCGCATCATGGATGCTGTTGCCGCAATATACGACAGGATCGTTGACAAAGGGCTCCTTGTTCGTCGATTCAATGTAGCAGTCATGCACCTTTTACCGCAAGAGGAAATCAAGACGGAGGAAGTTCCGGAACAACTCGATCTATTCACTGATTATGAGAAATTGGAACGGGAGCGAAAGGCAGAGGAAGCGGAACTTGAACGCGAACACCGGATGCAAAAGGCGCTCTTGAACATTCGGGATAGATTCGGAAAAAACGCCATTGTCAAGGGGCTCAACATGCAGGAAGGAGCCACTGCAATGGAGCGCAACAAGCAAGTGGGCGGCCACAGAGCCGGAGATTAGGAGGGTTAAGGATGCCAGATGCAAGAACAGAATACAGGGACATCATTGACCATCCGCACCATGTTTCTTCCAAGCGTCCACAGATGTCCCGCTTGGGCCGCGCAGCTCAATTCGCGCCCTTCGCCGCTTTGACAGGCTACGACGATCTGATTCGCGAGTCTGCCCGTGAGACGGAGTTGCGGCAGATTCCTGACGAGGACAAAATCGAGGAAATGAACGCCAAACTCGTTTTCTTGTTCCGACAGGAGAAGACGCCAGAGGCCGTCTTTACCGTGTTTGTCCCTGATGGAAAAAAAGCTGGTGGTAAGCACAACACAATAACAGGCAAGGTTGCGCGCTATGATGAGTATGAGCAAAGCATTACTCTCGAAAGCGGAGAAGCGATCTTTATCGAGGACATCACGCAAATCGAGTGCTATGCTTTTGACACCATGCATGAGCTGTGGCCACCGGATGAGGAGTAAGGAAATGCTGGAATATTACGAAGTCAGTCCTTTACCGGAGGTTTGTATCCGCTGCATGTCCAACGACGACGAGAATGAGGACTGCTATAATTGCGACTACGCCCTTGAACGGTGGCATCTGACTCCGGAAAGCGAAAAACACTTATCGCAACTATGGAATAAGAATAGAGAAAAAACCAACAAGTGAATCAGCGTATAGCAGAGGGAAGTCGAGTGCTTCCCTCTGCTACTTTTTTTGAAAAAATCTTATGCGAGAACGCCATTTCGTGGCGTGTTTATAAAACGCCGTAATAACAGGCTTTTCGCCACCTTTTCACTGATGTGGCGAAACTCAGAATGATGAAAAGCCCTTGAAATACCTCATATTTGGCTTTATGAATACGCCACGCCGTGGCGTGGTGTTTCCTTTCAAAACGGGCTAACATGAAATCACAACGAGGGCGGAATCACCGACCAAGTTGAATCAAATATCGTTAGCCTGAGTTTGCAATAGGGCGAAGGATACATAGACATGAGTTTCTCCATTAACGGGGGAACCATGGGAAGTACCCGATGATACCCTATGCCCAAATCAGGCTGTAAAGGCGGGTCTGCGTGTACTTCCGGCAGATCCGCTTTGTTTTCTGTCATGTGATTACTTCGCCTTCCGCATCCAGGCGGAAAGGAATCACATGAAAGCAACAAACCTCATTCGGAAAATAGGAGCAGATGGGAGCGAAAAACTTGCGGTTGGCACACAAGCAGAATGGAGAATTATCCGCGAGCGAAACAAGGAGCTTCCGAACGAACAGAAGAGATATTTCATTCTGGACTGTTTAGAAGAGGCCAAAGGCCTAGATCGTATGTATATCGAAGTGTCCCGTGATGAGTATAGAAAATGGAAAACCGAAGCGAAGGCGAGAGAGCGCAACAGGAAGCGTGCAGCCCAGCATCAGCATTTATCGCTCGATGCCGATATTTACGATTCTGAAATTACATCTCTTCATGAGTGCGTTGGTGACGACAATGCTGACGTCGAACTCGATGCCCTGGAAAATGTTTTGCTGGAGCAATTAAGGGCAGCCCTCCAGGATTGGGAACCTTGGGCAGCAGAAATGCTTGACTATTACTTAGATAGTCGTAAACGCTATTGCAATGCCGACTTGATGAGCATGTATGGCTGGTCTGAACGTACTACAAGAAGGCGTAAACAGTCATTTGATCTGTTCGTCAAAAATTTTTTTGAAATTGGTGGCCGTTTCGACTAAAAAATGTCGCGGTAGAAGGGTGAGAGGGTAACTCCTCTCCTACCTTGAAAATCGAATACTCATTCGCTAAGACTTCAGTTCCGACGATACGCGAGAGCGTGAGCCATGACAGTTTGGTACGCCGTGACCCTCTGAAAAGAGGAGAGCGAGATAACCTGCTGCAAGTGACGGGTTGCCCCCGTCATGGCGACGACAGTCGGAATGACAATGGTACTCCCGTCCAGCCACAGCCCCGCGCAAGCGGGATCACGCAATGGGGGCGGCTCTGTCCGAACGACAGTTGGGGTGAAACTCCCGTGAGGCAGTCCAGCAAGCTGCCGCTTAGCGACTTCCCGGTGGTTCAGTCCACCCGCACACGGGGTGTCGAGGACAAATGGTGTGCTTACATGCCCGGCATTGAATCGACAACGGCAGAAGTTGAGGCCGCGTTCAATCGTCTTTGCTCGGGCGTACATAGCACATCATACGGGAAGTATGAGTATTCGATGGTCAGGGCAATTCACAGAAAAGAGAGGTGTCCTATGACAAAGCAGCCAAGCGAAATCCGAAGAGGCGACATATTCTTTGCCGATCTAAACCCGGTTCGCGGAAGTGAGCAGGGCGGCTTGCGCCCCGTGTTGATTATCCAGAACAATATTGGGAACAGACACAGCCCGACGGTCATTATCGCGCCAATCACCAGCAAGATCAAAAAGAACACGCTGCCCACTCATGTTGGGCTTCCGCGTGATATTGGCCTACCGGCAAAATCAATGGTTTTGCTGGAGCAGGTACGGACAATCGACAAGTCTAGGCTGACAAACTATGTCGCGGCGCTGGATGATGACCTCATGGACTACGTAGACGGAGCATTGGGTATCAGTCTGGCGCTTGACGATCCATGCCGTGAAGAAGAACAGGATGAAATGACGCTCTGCCTTTGCCCGACCTGTGCAGCACAGTTTTATAATTCTCCTGAACACATCATCCGTCGCGTTGATCCGTTTCAGGATTTGAAAGATTACTGTACCTACTGTCAGGTTCGGAAGGGCTATGACTACTATATCCGGCGTGTAGAGAAGAAATGCAGAAATAGACTTTATGGAGGTAAAGAGAGTGTTTGACGATAAGATTGAGGCGCTCAACGCCACTCCCGTTTCCGCGCCTGTTGCCGATACGTATGAGAAGAAGACCTACACGGTGACTGAGATCCAGGACATCCTCGGCATCAGCATGACCACCGCGTATGCGCTCATCAAGCGTAAGGAGTTCCACAGCGTCAACGTCGGAAGGCATATCCGCATTTCCAAGGCCAGCTTTGACGCCTGGCTCAACGGTCAGACGCAGTAACCTGTCAAGTGTGCAAATCCGATCACTAAGCCGGATTCGTACCTTTGTGATAACACCTACTGATCCTTAGAATATAGCCAAGCCAAAGTGCTTGGCTATATTTCAAGGGAGGCGAGGAATATAAACAGTCTCATGGATCAAAGGATTGAGGCGCTGAACGAAGCGCCGGTCAGCCTGCCGGTTTTCTCCACGGAAAAGAAAGTCTACACCGTGTCCGAGATGATGGACATACTTGGAATCAGTCAGACCACAGCATATCTGTTGATCGGACGGAAGGAGTTTCATACCGTAAGGATCGGGCGGCACATCCGCATTTCCAAAGTCAGCTTTGATGCATGGCTCGACGGTCAGAGAAAGCCTGCAAATAAAAAGTCAAGTCCCAAATTGGACTTGAACAAAGAAAAAATTGCAGGCGGTAGATAGAGGAAAAAGCGTAGCACAAAAAGGCCGCCGCAAAATGCGCCGACCTGAGGGTCAGTAAGCAGTTAGTTACTCCGTGTGCTGCAAGCCCGTGGAGTCCATATCCACAGGAGGCAGATTCTCAAGCGTAGAGAAATAGGCCATTACTTTACCGTAGTAGCGTCGCAGAAACTTGTTTCCTGCAGCCGTCATATAAACGTAGTACGGTTTACCTTCGGCGCGTTTCTTGTCCAGGAACTGGAACACCGGCTCGTCCTTCGGAGCGAGCTTCAGATGCACTGTCATGATGTTAAACAGCGTCTTGCGCAAATACGGGGAACCGCGCTTTGTGGTCTTATTGCTGCGAGAGCAATAGTCGCCCGAATCACTCGGAGCCGGATCAATACCGGCAAATGCGACAAGCGACTGTTTACGCGCAAAGCGGCGCACATCTCCAATCTCAGCCATGAGCTGTGGCCCGAGAGATTCCCCGACGCCGTACATTTCCATGACGACAGGGTATTCCGGGAGCTGCGACGCCAGCCTGTTCATCTCGCTGCGGTAGGTCTCCACGCTGCGCGAGATCGCTGTAAGCTGATTGACGGCTTCCTGAACGATAGTTTTCGTCACTTCGGTCTTCTGCACCAGCACAACAGCAGACTTTGCAAGGGCGTACACCTCAGCGGCCTTTCCCAAGCTGAACTGGTAACGATTTCGCTTGCACCATTTGCGGTAGCGCTCGGTAAAGGCGTTCTGACTGCCGCGTCGGACGCAATCGACATGCCAAAAATCATGGGTAAAATCCACCCACTTCTGCGTTCCGTCGCTGCGCACGGGGCTGTCAAAGAGCTTGCGAATACCGGGGAAGGACTGCTCCTGAAGCGCGATGAGGTTGTTTGAAGCTGCGGCTTTCTGCTTAGAGGCTAACTGGAACTGACGGTTCAGAGTTTTCAGATCGTATCGAATCGTATCCATAGGAGTATAGTCCCGCAATTCTACCCAGTTGTCAAGAGCATATTTGGCAATCTTCATAGCATCAGCCTTATCTGTCTTTACCTTACGGAGAGAATTGTTGCCATATTCCTTGATGAGCAAAGGGTTTACAGCCGAGACATAGAGTCCGGCTTCATGCAAAGCCTTTGCAACCGGCTCATAATAGCGCCCGGTGTGCTCCATGACGACCCGTGTTTCACCCTCTATGGACTTGAGCTGCTCTGCCAGAGCCGTCAGATCCTCGGCAGTATGGCGCACATCGAAGGGCAGCTTTACGACCTCGCCAAAGGGACGAAGAACGGCCACGGTGCTCTTTCTGCCGGAAACATCAATACCTGCTGCGTTCATGTTCATCACTCCTGAAAAGAATTAGCAATGGACAAAGCCATTCTACCCATTGCCGATTCTATCTGTTTGGTGACGCGAACACGTGGCTCTACCTGCACAAATCGAACGCTGCGAATAGGAGAACGGCTGACTGACTTTCTTACGGACATAAAAGCCCTTGGAGGAATAGGTCAGACCATTACATTCCTATTCTAACAGCTTAGGCAACGAGATGTCCCATGCCTATGGCTGGCTGCCATAAACCAAGGGGCAAATATATAGTAACAGGAGGAATCGACGTATGGAGATACCACGGCTCCCGCCCAGGGAGAGAACATCCATGCCGGTGTCTGAATTAAAGACGCTGTTTGGAATCAAGAAGGTGGAGAGTTACTGGATCATACATAACAAGCCGATTGAAACCGTTACGGTCGCCGGCAAACTGCGCATCGTGATTTCCAGCTTTGAAGAATGGTACGCAAGTCAGTTCCACTATAAAAAGATAAATGGTCCGCCACCCGGCGCTTACTGGAGGAGCTTCACTTTGTCGGTGGGCGAGGTTGCTGAAATCCTTGGTATTTCTGAATCATCAACGTATGAACTCCTGAAAAGGGCACCTATCGAAACCGTAAAGGTTGACAACCGAACCCGCATCTATAAGGAAAGCTTTCATCGGTGGTATCTGGAGCAAACCAGATATCCAATTCGTGACGATTACATAGGAGGTGTCAAAATTGGCGTCAATCGTCAAAAGGAAGAATAAATGGGCTGTCGTTTACGCCGTCACAGACGAGAACGGCGTCAAGCGTCAGAAGTGGGAAACCTTTGGCAGCAATGCCGATGCGAAGAAACGCAAAGCACAGATTGAGCATGAGATGTCAGAGGGCACGTTTATCGTTCCATCGGCCACGACGATTCACGATCTCTTGAACGAATACGTTTCGGTATATGGCATCAGTAAATGGGCGGCCTCGACTTACGACTCCAAGAGGGGGCTGATTGACAACTACATCATCCCCATCGTTGGCGATGTGAGGCTGGATGAAGTGAACACCCGGATGATGAACCTGTACTATCAAAAGCTCCTAAAGGTGAAGGCCAGGGATAATCACCATAACAGAGGGAAAGAAACCTTTGTTTCGCCGCGAACCGTGAAAGAGATCCACAAGATTCTATGCTGCGCCTTCAATCAGGCGGTGAAGTGGGAGCTCATGTCACGAAACCCTGTCATGAATTGTACGCTTCCTGCCACGCAGGAGAAGGTCAGGGAGATTTGGGACGTGGAAACCCTGCTTCGTGCAACGGAGCTCTGCGAGGATGAAATCCTGGCACTTGCAATCAACCTTGCCTTCTGCTGCTCGCTTCGCATGGGCGAATTGGTAGGGCTCACATGGGACTGCGTAGACATCTCTGAGGAAGCTATTGCTGAGAACAGGGCGTATATCTATGTCAACAAGGAACTCCAGCGTATCACGAAAGAGGCGTATACCGCGCTGGATGGGAAAGGTGTCCTTTATACATTCCCGGCGGTCATGGCAAACAACCGCACGATGCTTGTTCTGAAGACGCCGAAGACAAGGACAAGTACGCGGAAGGTTTTTCTTCCGAAAACGGTTGCAGAGATGCTTATCAAGCGCAAGCAGCAGTTGGAAGAATACAAGGACCTGCTTGGGAGTGAGTTCACCGACTACAACTTGGTCTTTTGCAGCGAGGCGGGCAGGCCGATGGAGGGAAACAGAATCAACACCGCTATGGCGGAACTGATTGAAAAGCACGGCTTGCCAAAAGTTTGCTTCCACAGCATCCGGCACACAAGTACGACCTACAAGCTTAAACTCACCGGCGGCGACATCAAGGCGGTTCAGGGAGATACGGGACACAACACCGCACAAATGGTCACAGAGCGTTATGCACACATCCTGGACGATGATCGTCGCGTGAATGCCGTCAGATTTGAGCAGGCGTTCTATGAGAAGAAAGAAGCAGAGCCGGCAGTGGCAAACAAGTCGTCGGTAGCTTCGACGCCGCCAACTGGCGATACCAGCGATAAAGAAGAACTGCTTGAGCTCCTGTCTCAATCGCCTGAGATGATGGCTCTGCTGAGATCTATGATTGCTAAGAAGCAGTGACAAAGAGACCACTCTTTCTGGATGAAGGAGTGGTCTTTTGGGCTCTTTACATATTGAATAGCTGAGGCGGAATTGGTATAATGCGAGTGGTCGCATGGCTTCCTTTTAGAAACCGCGAATGGTGCTTCTCGGTCTCTGAGCGATTAGCTGGAGTGAAAATGATAGTGTTCTATAGTAAATGGAGTGCTACTCCGATTTCACTTGCCTTGCTAATATCTTGCTAATCACAGCCCAAAATAGAACGTAATAATTCGTGATATTTGGCCTGTTTCCTTGGATTTCGAGAAGCCGCGAATCGTGATAAATACAGGGATTTTACGCGATCCTGTTGCTAATCGGGAAAGTCGCCGAGAGGTTCTCCTAAGCGATAGGCCGTTGGTTCGACTCCAATCGTGGGTGCCAGGAAGTGCTGAAAATCAAGTGTTTTCAGCACTTTTTTCATCCCAAAATGCCAATGTCATTTCAAATCACTTTGCGTGATACTCGCCATCCGGCGAGAAAAATGATGTTGGCATTATTTTTTTGCCCGTACATAGCCAGCTAATCAAATTAGCAGAAAAACAGCTCGTTTCTGCTAATTAAAATCGAATCTTGCTAATTGACCCCCTAACCTTGCCCCGTCATCTGCTAACAAATCCGGCAACAACCGGGAATCAACGGCGTGATTTTTCGTATAAAAGCTGGCTAATTTTCGTGGAAGGAGGCATCCGATTGAAGGATAAAAACGCAACGGAAAGCATCACAAATATCGCTTTATCCGAGCTTCATTCGTTTCCCGGTCACCCGTTCGGTGTTCGGGATGACGATTCCATGCGTGATACCGTAGAAAGCATCAAGCTGAATGGCGTATTGACTCCGATCATTGTTCGTCCCCGTGAAGAAGGCGGATACGAGATCATCTCCGGGCATCGACGAAGGCGAGCCTGTGAACTGGCAGGTGTCAAGACGATTCCGGCAGTCATCCGTGAAATGACAAGAGATGAGGCAGTAATCATGATGGTAGACAGCAATTTGCAGCGAGAAGAAATCCTGCCAAGTGAGCGAGCACAGGCATACAAAATGAAGATGGAGGCTCTTAAACGGCAAGGACAACGTACAGATTTAACTTCGACACAAGTTGTGTCGAAGTTGCGCTCAAATGAAATTGTGGGTAATGATAGCGGAGAAAGCCGTGAAACTGTACGCCGCTATATTCGTCTCACCGAGCTCAAGCCCGAACTTCAACAAATGGTGGACGAGAAGAAAATGGCAATCACGCCTGCGGTTGAGATTTCCTATCTCAAACCCGATGAGCAGAAGCTCCTGATCGACACCATGGACAGTGAGCAGACCACCCCTTCTCTTTCACAGGCACAGCGACTGAAAAAGCTCTCACAGGAGGGCAAGCTCAACGACGATACCATGCTGGACATCATGATGGAGCAGAAAAAGCCGGAGAAACGGGATGTGGTACTTACCGAAGACATTCTCCGAAAATACTTTCCAAGAAACTATACTCCGCTGCAGGTGCAGCAAACCGTGATCCGGCTTCTGGATGCGTGGCAGAAACACCGTCAGAAGCAGAAGTCGGAAACGAGATAAATCACGCGACAAAGCCGGTCAGGATTCCTTCCTCTCCGGCATTTTTTATGCCGCGAGGAAGGAGCAAAATGAAAATCAACACTTTCAGATACACACCGGAGACGGTGGACTGCCGTCTCTGTACCGAATATATCAGTAAAAAACGTGGATGCCGCCAACAGATATGTCCGTGGATCGCTGAGCGGATTGAAGCCGACGTAGTCGGTTACAGTGAAGCAGTCTTCGGCAATGCACCTCACGACAAGGAGCTTTTGCTCCGGCTTTGTAATCTGATTCAAGGCTTTCCGGGTTCTCTGTGGAAGGACAAGACTCATTCCCTCCGCATGGAGCAGATGCTTGCGGCTCTCGGATATTACCCCAAACGGAATACGCCCGAATGGTATGCTGCCGTTTATCTGCTGTCCTCCGACGAAGATTTGTGCCGCAGAACGATCAACTGTTTCGGACGCAAAGACATATTATTTCGCAACGCCCGAATGCGCGGCATTTCCATTCTCAATTACGACTTGCTGATGGCTTCACGGTGCATCTACTGCCACGATGATAAAATCGAGCTTGCGGATATGGTGAACCCGGAGATCATCGACGATGAAGCATTCCGCCTGATCGTCAACGCACAGCTTATTGCTTTGTACGGACTTCCTGTTCTGAACATCACGGAAAGAACGGGCGCGAGGTAGCGATGGCAATCTTCAAAATCGAAAGAAACCGGAATTACACCGTTATGGCGAATTACCATCTACGAGACAAAAACCTTTCCAACAAGGCACGGGGACTTCTCTCTACAATGCTTTCATTGCCGGATGAGTGGGATTATACCGTGCGCGGGCTTGCTGCGATCTGCAAGGACGGCAAGGACAGTATCATCTCTCAGCTTCACGAGCTTGAAGCCTGCGGTTATCTTGTCCGCATAAAGATTCGGGATGACCACGGCAGAATCCGGGATGTGGAATACAATGTCTATGAAAGACCGCATACGGATTCACCTGATACGGAATCACCGTATTCGGGAAATCCGAATACGGTAAAACCACATACGGAGAACTCGACACAAAGAAATAAAGATATAAGTAATTCCAAACCAAAACAAAATATTGATTCAAGAAAATATCCATCTATCAATCTTGATGGGACGGATGAGATGGACGATCGAGAAGTGTACGAAGAGATCATAAAAGAAAACCTTGAATACGATTTCTATGTTTCTCAAAAGCGATACGATATCAAAAGGCTGGATGAGGTTATAGAAATCATGCTAGACGCTGTGTGTTCCAACAGTCCAACCATTCGTATCAACGGCGAAGATATGCCGCAGCAGGTAGTCAAGAGCCGATTCCTGAAGCTGAACAGCAGTCACATCGACTATGTTTTTGACGCCATGCGGGATTGCCCGTCAGATATTCGGAACATCCGGGCGTATCTTCTGACAACGCTTTACAACGCTACGCTCACGATAGACAACTACTACGCCGCAAAGGTAAACCACGATTTTTACAGCGGTTCATAAGACGGAATACGCTCACCCATGCAGTCGGAAAAATACCGGCTGCTTTTTTATTTCTTGGAAAGGAGTGTTGAGACTTGATCCTGCTTCATCGACTGGTCGTTCCGCCTTAGCAAATTACAAAAGCCATCGTCAGCCGCACAGCGGCAAATCAAAAATGGAGGTATTCAAAATTGTCAAAAAACGCAAGACACACTGACAGCAAATCCAATCAGACCGGAAAGATCATCCTGGTCGTACTTCTCATTGCCGCTATTGCGGTTGCGGCGATATTCCTTCTGCGCGGATGCAGTGCAGACCCGCAGACAGATGAGCCTCGTTCCACCCTGTCTTACGACAGCTCCGCTATCGAAGGCGGTTGGGACGAAGCCGACACCGATGCCGTTGTTGCCAGTCTGAATGAGAAGGTTGAAGCCGGTATGATTAACATTTCGATGAACACCGCTCCGATTTTCTCAGACGGTTCTTCTGCCGGAAACCTGATGATCGTCAACGAATCCATCAATAACTACCCGCAGATCGTCGTTATCACCCGCAACGACACCGGCGAGGAAATCTACCGTTCCGGCGGTATTCCCGTTGGCAGCAAAATTGAGACTGCAAAGCTCTCGGTTGATCTGCCTGCAGGAACCTACGAATGTACCGCTATGTTCCACAATGTGAACCCCGATACCGGCGACAGCCTCGGTTGTGCCGGTGCCATTATCACTGTCACCGTTCTTGAGTGACAAATCAAATCCTGAGATTACCCGATACGGGAATCTATAAAATTCATTTTTGAAGGAGAAAAAACTATGTCTACTACCAGAAAGAACCACGCATCCAAGTTTATCGCCCTCGCGCTCGCTCTCTGTATGTGCCTGTCTCTCGGCATCAGCGCATCTGCTGCCAACATTGAAACCAGCGGCGGCAACGGCACCACTCCCGTCAACCTGACTACCACCAATGACGGCCTCGGCTCTGGCGGCGACGGTACCGGTACGACTCCCGCAGCTACCAAGATGTCCGTTACCGTTCCTACCGCTTTCCCGATGGCAATGAGCGATGCAGGCGTCGTGACCACTGCCACCAACTGCAAGATCGTCAACAACTCTTACGGTGCTGTCCGTGTGAAGTCCGTTTCCATCTCCGCTGCACAGAACTGGCATCTGACCACCTTCGGCGATAAGAGCACTCTCGCAAATGAGAAGGTTGACTCCAACAAGCTCGGCTTTGCAATGACCATCGGCGGCGGCAATCAGGTCAAGACCAATGGCAACAACGCCACCCAGACTCTGATCTCTGCTCCTGTCACCGGCTGCTATATGACCGGTGTCGGTGATACCAATGGCAATAATGTTGCGATTGCTTACAGTGCTATCGTTACTCCGCTGTCCAGCGCGGTTGAAGCAGCTACCATCGCAAACGTCGTTTTCGTTATCGAGTGGGATGTCTAATCCCTGCTCCGCAAAAAGCGGCAGGCATTCTCTTTGCGGATTGCCTGCCGCAATCTTTTCAAGGAGGTCAAAATGAAGCGTAAATCTTTCTTTTCTCTCATGATGACCTTGCTGCTTATTTGTTCGCTGAGCATTTCGGCGTTTGCCGCCGAAACGACCACCACGGCTACGGTTCCTGTCACGCTGACGGTAGACAATCAGTACCGTGCGGTCAATGTGACCGTTCCCGCATCCCTTCCTGTTGATGTTATCAACGGAACGGTCATCACGGCTACCAACGCCAAAATCACCAACAATTCCAAAAACGGCTCCGTGCAGGTGACTGGTATCAGCGTCAAAGACGGCGCATATAAGGTCGGTAATTACGACACCTTTTCCGGAGCAAAAACCATTGCTCTTAAAATCAACGGATGCACCACAAAGACTTCCGGCAATATGGCAATCAACAGCAACGCCTTCCCGGTCATTTCTGCCGGTGAAAGTCAGGCATTGACCTACTATGCCAAGGTATCGGCTGATGCTGTGAATGCCGAAAATGTGGAAGCCGCGCAGGTGGTGTTTACGATCTCCATCGTGTATTAAGGAGGCACAATGACATTTCTGAAAAGTAAAAGAATTTTGTCTCTGCTGCTGGCGCTGGTTTTGGTCGTGTCAGCCTTCCCACTTTCGGCGCTGGCGGCAGAGACTTGTGACAGTGAGACGTGTCCCTGCGCCGATTGTGCGCAGGAACATTGTGAGGACGAATGTGCGTGTGAGCTTTGCTTTGACGAGTGCGATCATGAGCATTGCGAGGATGAATGCTGTCACTGTGAAGAATGCGAAGGCTTGACAGAACCGGTTGAACCGGTGGAAGAAAGCGGCCTGATCTGGGAAATGAGCGAATCCGGCAGTCTGTATATTACCGTTGTCAGCGAAGTCCCCGATTTCACTTCTCCCGAAGATCAGCCGTGGAAAGCCTTTCGTGATGAAATCCGTTACGCCTATATCTCGGATGAGAGCAGCTTGCCCGTTGGCAGCATGGCGTATTGGTTTTCCGGCTGCGTAGAGCTTTTCTATGTGGAGGTCGCGGGCAACATTGCGGAAATCGGCTATCATGCGTTTTACAACTGCCCGAAGCTGATGAATATCGTCCTGCTCCACGATAAAGCACCGACGCTGGTACAGGGCGCTTTTGAAACGCTGAACCCGATGGAATGGAAAACAGACGTTGATCCTCGTCCGCACATCAAGGTGTACTCTGACGATACCCTTGCCGCCGTTTGCGCCTACGATTGGGACAAGGATAACTGCCCGATCACGGTGACTAAGGCAAGTCGTCCAACGCCCGGACTTTTGAAGGCTGCTCCGTTGCTGGGTGCTTCTGCCTCTGGAACGTGTTCTTCTTGTAAAACGACCTGTTCCTATACCGTTGACTATGAACAATGGACGGATAGCGTCCACTGCGTCCGGCATTGGTGCTCCAACTGCGGCTTAGATCAGTGCGGCGGCGTAAATGCAGAAAGTCACACCTACAACAACAGCGGAAGCTGCACTAAATGCGGTTACTACAATTCCGCATACGACTACTCCGTCTGCTACCACACATCCACACGGATTTCCTGGTCGGGATGCGACTGGTATGAGTATTGCAGAAGCTGCGGCGAACTGGTGGATTGGGGTACAAGCCACGGTTCCACCTATACCACATGGAATGGGTGTAAATGGTACGACTATTGCAGCGATTGTGGACAGCTCATGGATTATGGAACCAGCCACAGCTATTCCTACGGCTCATGGGAATATTACAATTCTAATCAGCACAGGCGGCTTGGAACCTGCTCCCGATGCGGTACAACGACGTATTCCTATGGCAGTCACAGCACGACGAAAAAATACACTTCGTACAGCGCAACACAGCATCAGTATGGTTCGTACTGCTCCACCTGCGGCTCCTATGTCGGCAGCACCACGAAATCCAATCACAAATTCAGCTACGGAAACTGGGAAAATTACAGCAGTACACAGCATCGGCGAACAAAAAGCTGTTCGACCTGTGGTTACAGTGAGTACGAGTACGCTTCTCATAGCCTGACTTATGGATCATGGAAAAACTATTCTTCTACACAGCACAGGCGGCAGGTCACGTGTTCGTGCGGCTACAGCACCTACGAATATGAGAAGCACTCCACCACACCGGGCGCATGGGCATCCATCTCGGATACACAGCACCGAAGAACGCTGACCTGTTCCTGCGGGTACAGTACAACGGAAACCGCATCCCACTCTCTGTCATATACTGCGTGGTCTTCCATCTCTGAAACACAGCATGAACGAACAGGTTCCTGTACTTGCGGGTACAGTAAGACCACAAAGGCGAATCATGCAGATAAAAACGGAGATGGCTACTGCGATGACTGCGGGTATCTTCTGACAAAGTTTTCTGTCACAGTCCCGGCGTCGCTGTCTATTGCTATGGCTGAAACAGGTAAGATCACAACAGCAACCAATGCGGCCATACTCAACAACACCACTGCGGCTGTAAAGGTATCCGGCGTAACGGTGACGGCTGAAAACGGTTGGACGATTGTTCCGTTCAATTACAACATGGCTGCGGCAAAGGTGGACAGCAAACTCATCGGCTTCTCCATCAACAACGTCAAAACAGCTAAGAACGGTAAAACCGATGCTCTGTCTATCGGAAATGGTTGGAGCATTGCAAAAGGTGCGTCTCTGCCCCTTTCCTACGATGCGGTAATTTCCGCAACGTCCACAGCTATCACAAAGCAAAACGTTCTGACACTGGTATTCGTGGTGAATTGGGCATAACAGACACCCCTGCGTAACAGGAGGTGATGCGTATGCAGGAGGAAGTGGAACAGAGAACGGTAACGCTGATCGTATCTACCACAAAGCTGACGGCCAATGTAATGAAAAATGCCGTGTCCAAATACCTTGCCCATCAGAAGGAAAAGCATCACGAAAAGCAGGCTTCCGGTCCTGTGAAGCCAACCGGCAAACAGACCGTCAAGGAGCTTGTCGGGCAGAATCAAGGCGTTTCCAATATTGAAGTGTCAACGAGCGGTATACGGGACTTTGAGCGTATTGCCAGAAAATATGGCGTTGACTACGCTATCAAAAAGGACAAATCCGGCGATATTCCGAAGTATCTTGTTTTCTTCAAAGCGCGGGACGGCGACGCACTGACTGCGGCGTTCAGTGAATACACTGCAAAAACCGTCAAATCGAAGGACGGCAAAAAAGAGCGCGTTTCCGTACTGGATAAGCTTCACAAGCTGGTGGCGCAGTCGAAGGACGATCCGGCAAGAGTACGTCACAAGGAGTTGGAGCGATGAAGAAGAACATCAAAAAGCTTCTCATAGCAACACTTCCGTATGTGCTCTTCGGACTTCTGTTTACGAAGTTCGGACAGGCCGCAAGACTGGCTCCGGGACTCAACTTTTCTGAGAAAGCTCTCCACATTCTGGAGGGCTTTTCTCTTGCCTTCCGAAGCATTCTGCCGAGCTTCCATCTGATTGATCTGTGCGTTGGCATCGTTTTAGCCCTTATCCTGCGTCTGGCGGTCTACCTCAAGGGGAAAAACGCAAAGAAGTATCGCAAGAACATGGAATATGGTTCTGCCCGTTGGGGAACGCATGATGACATTGCCCCTTTTGAAGACCCGGTCTTCGAGAATAATGTCATTCTGACACAAACGGAACGCTTGATGATGTCAAATCGTCCGGCAAATCCCAAGAATGCGCGAAATAAAAACGTGCTGATTATCGGCGGCTCCGGCTCCGGTAAGACAAGATTCTGGCTGAAACCGAATCTCATGCAAATGCACAGCTCCTATGTTGTCACCGATCCGAAAGGCAGCATCGTCGTGGAATGCGGCAATATGCTCCGCAAAAACGACTATCGCATCAAAATCTTCAACACGATCAATTTCAAAAAGTCCATGCACTATAACCCCTTTGCGTATATCCACAGCGAAAAGGACATTTTGAAGCTGGTTACGACGCTCATCGCAAATACCAAAGGTGACGGAAAATCTTCCGATCCCTTTTGGGAAAAGGCGGAGACGCTGCTGTACTGTGCTCTGATCGGGTATATCTGGTATGAATCCATTCCCGAAGAGCAGAACTTCAACACGCTGATCGAGTTCATCAACGCCATGGAGGTGCGCGAGGAAGACGAAGGCTTCAAAAATCCCGTGGACAAGCTCTTTGACGAGCTTGCAGCAGAAGAACCGAATCACTTTGCCGTCAGGCAGTATGTGAAGTTCAAGCTGGCGGCGGGCAAGACGCTGAAAAGCATTCTCGTTTCTGCCGGTGCGCGTCTTGCTCCCTTTGACATTGCGGAGCTGCGGGAAATCACAGCCTACGATGAACTGGAGCTTGATACGTTGGGTGACAAGATATACCTGCACCCGGAGGACAAGAATGACAAGCGGTATCAGAAGACGGCATTGTTTCTCATCATGTCGGACACAGACACGACCTTCAATTTCCTCATCTCTATGATTTACACGCAGTTATTCAACCTGCTGTGTGAAAAGGCCGATGATGAATATGGAGGCAAACTGCCTGTTCACGTCCGATGTCTCATCGACGAAGCAGCAAATATCGGTCAGATACCGAATCTGGAAAAGCTGGTGGCTACCATCCGAAGCCGTGAGATCTCCGCCTGTCTTGTCTTGCAGGCGCAATCTCAGTTAAAGGCGATTTATAAGGACAATGCCGATACGATCATAGGAAATATGGATTCCCGTATCTTCCTCGGCGGTTCCGAACCCACCACGCTGAAAGAGCTTTCTGCGGCACTTGGCAAGGAGACGATTGATACGTTCAACACCGGCGAAAGCCGCGGCAGAGAGATTTCTCACAGCCTCAACTACCAAAAGCTCGGAAAGGAGCTTGCATCTGTCGATGAGTTGTCCGTTCTGGACGGCGGTAAATGTATTCTCCAGCTTCGCGGTGTACGTCCGTTTATGTCGGACAAATATGACATTACGAAGCATCCCAACTACAAGTATCTCTCCGATTACAACGAGAAAAACGAGTTCAATATCGGAGATTTCCTTTCCACACAGCTCAAACCAAAACAACAGGAGACGTATGACACCTATGTAATTGATGTCAGCGATGCCGGATAACCGGCAAACTCTTCCCTCGCAGACAAAACGACCACTTTCAAAAAATCACCATATTTTTTGAAAGGAGCGCCGAAGATATGATTGCAGTGGTCTAAAGACAGCTCTTTGATTCATATTGTCGGCAATTTATATCATGAGTTTTTTCAACAGCGCAGTAGATGTCCTTCAGACTCTCGTTATCGCTCTCGGTGCCGGTCTGGGTATCTGGGGTGCCATCAACCTTCTGGAAGGTTATGGCAATGACAATCCGGGTGCTAAGTCCCAGGGTATGAAGCAGCTCATGGCTGGCGGCGGCGTGGCTCTGATCGGTCTTACCCTCGTTCCTCTCCTGTCCGGTCTGTTCGGTTAATCGTCGGCTGACACAGGCAAAAAGGGGCTTCTCCGCATAACACGGAGAAGCCCCGGAAAGGAGGGATTCTTCGCGCATGGGTATAATAGCAGATGCCTTAAGCGATTGGCTGCGTGAGCTGTTAGTCGGCGGTATTCTCGACAATCTCTCCGGTATGTTTGATAACGTCAACCGGAAGGTCGGCGAAATTGCCGGACAGGTCGGCACGACTCCGCAGGCTTGGAACAGCAGCATTTTTAATATGATCCGCAATCTGTCAGACACGGTGATCGTACCCATCGCCGGTCTGATTCTCGCCTTTGTGATGACACTTGAATTGATTCAGATGGTATCCGAAAAGAACAATATGCACGGTGATGTCGATACATGGATGTTCTTCAAGTGGGCATTCAAAACTGCCGCCGCAGTTCTTATCGTTACCAACACATGGAACATCGTCATGGGTGTGTTTGACGTAGCGCAAAACGTGGTAAATAACGCATCCGGCGTCATAGTGGCAGACGCATCCATTGACATCAGTACCGTAATCGTTGATTTGGAAGAACGGCTCATGGATATGGAGCTTGGCGCTCTGTTCGGGCTATGGTTCCAGTCAATATTTGTCGGCATCACCATGTGGGCGCTGACGATCTGCATTTTTATCATTACCTACGGCAGAATGATAGAAATCTATCTTGTGACCTCTGTTGCTCCGATTCCGATGGCGACCATGCTGAATAAGGAATCCGGCGGCATGGGTCAAAACTATCTGAGAAGCCTGTTTGCACTCGCGTTTCAGGCGTTTCTCATTATCGTATGCGTAGCGATCTATGCCGTTCTGGTAAACAGCATCACCGTCACAACGGACATCAGCTCTGCCATCTGGACTTGTATGGGGTACACGGTTTTGCTGTGCTTCACACTCTTCAAAACCGGTTCCATGGCGAAATCTGTGTTCTCAGCACACTGACGGAGGTGACGATATGGCGTATGTACCGGTTCCAAAGGATCTGAACGCAGTAAAGACAAAGGTGCTCTTTAATCTGACGAAACGGCAGCTCATCTGCTTCGGCGCTGCCGCGGCGATTGGAGTACCTTTGTTTTTTATTCTCAAATCGCGGATCAGTTCCAGTGCGGCAGCAATCTGCATGATGATTGTAATTCTGCCGTGCTTTTTGATGGCAATGTACGAAAAGAACGGACAGCCCCTTGAAAAGATTGTCCGCAACATTGTCCAGGTCTGTTTTATCAGACCAAAACAGCGTCCCTATGAAACCAACAACTTCTATGCCGTCCTTGAACGGCAGCAAAAACTCGACAAGGAGGTATATGAGATTGCAGGCAGCAAAAAAGCTCACGAGAGCCGACCGAAAGCAGATCGAAGCGGCAATCGCAAGAGCGAAAAAGCAGGATAAGCACAAAAAATCCGCACAGGACAGCATCCCGTTTCAGCGTATGTGGCCGGACGGAACCTGTAAGGTGACGGACTCCTACTATACCCGAACCGTCCAGTTTCAGGACATCAACTACCAGCTCAATCAGAACGAGGACAAAACCGCGATCTTTGATTCGTGGTGCGATTTCCTCAATTATTTTGACAGCTCCGTAAAGTTCCAGCTTTCCTTTATCAACATGGCGGCAACCAAGGATACCTATGCCAAAAGCATTGTGATCCCTCTGCGCGGTGATGACTTTGATCCGATTGCGTTGGAGTATCAGGAATTTCTGCGTAATCAGCTCGCCAAAGGCAATAACGGTCTTGTAAAGACCAAGTATCTGACCTTCGGCATTGAAGCGGAAAGCCTTCGCGCCGCAAAGCCCCGGTTGGAACGAATTGAGACGGATATTCTCAACAATTTCAAGCGGCTCGGCGTAACAGCAGAGCCCATGAACGGCAGTCAGCGACTGGCGCTGATGCACGGCATGATGCACATGGACGAACAGCTTCCATTCCGCTTTTCGTGGGACTGGCTTGCCCCCTCCGGTCTGTCCGTCAAGGACTTTATTGCACCGTCCTCCTTCGAGTTCAAGACGGGCAACAGCTTCTGCGTCGGCAGGAAGATTGGAACGGTGTCCTTCCTGCAAATTCTCGCACCGGAGCTCAACGACAGGCTTCTGGCAGATTTTCTTGACATGGAAAGCTCCCTCGTTGTCACCATGCACATCCAGTCAGTTGACCAGACGAAGGCTATCAAAACCATCAAGCGTAAAATCACTGATCTGCAAAAGATGAAAATCGAGGAACAAAAAAAAGCTGTTCGTGCCGGTTATGATATGGATATTATCCCGTCAGACCTTGCCACCTACGGCGAGGAGGCACAAAAACTTTTGCAGGAGCTTCAGAGCAGAAATGAGCGTATGTTCCTTCTGACCTTCATTGTTCTGAACATTGCGGACACCAAGCAGCAGCTTGATAACAATGTCTTTCAGGCAAGCTCCATCGCGCAGAAGTATAACTGTCAGCTCACCAAGCTGGATTTCCGGCAGGAAGAAGGCTTCATGTCCTCGCTTCCTCTTGGATATAACCAAATTGAAATTCAGCGTGGGCTTACCACCTCAAGCGTGGCGATCTTCATCCCTTTCACGACACAGGAGCTTTTCCAGACAAGTCGTGAAGCTCTGTACTGCGGGCTCAATGCGCTGTCCAACAACCTTATCATGGTTGATCGGAAGCTTCTGAAAAACCCCAACGGTCTGATTCTCGGCACACCTGGTTCCGGCAAATCCTTTGCCGCCAAACGTGAGATCAGCAACGTGCTTTTGAGCACTGATGACGATGTGATCGTGTGCGATCCCGAATCTGAATACGGCGCACTCATCCAGCGTTTTCATGGACAGGTCATCCGCATTTCTCCCACGTCCGAAGATTATATCAATCCGATGGACTTGAACCTCAACTATTCGGAGGATGAAAACCCGCTTTCTCTCAAGAGCGACTTTATTCTGTCTCTCTGTGAGCTGATCGTCGGCGGCAAGGACGGCTTACAGCCGGTAGAAAAGACCATCATCGACCGCTGTGTTCGTCTTGTTTACCGTGACTATCTGAACGATCCCAAACCCGAAAATATGCCGATTCTGGAAGACCTCTATAATATGCTCCGGTCACAAGAGGAAAAAGAAGCGCAGTATATCGCCACGGCGCTTGAAATCTATGTCACAGGCTCGCTCAATGTCTTTAATCACCGTACCAATGTGGATATTCGCAGCCGTGCGGTTTCCTATGACATCAAGGAGCTCGGCAAACAGCTCAAAAAGATCGGTATGCTCATCGTACAGGATCAGGTCTGGAACAGGGTGACACTCAATCGTGAAATCCACAAGTCCACCCGCTATTATATTGATGAAATGCACCTTCTGCTTAAAGAAGATCAGACGGCGGCATACACCGTTGAAATCTGGAAGCGTTTCCGAAAATGGGGCGGGATTCCGACCGGTATCACGCAGAATGTCAAAGACCTTTTGAGCAGCCGAGAGGTCGAGAACATCTTTGAAAACAGCGACTATATCTATATGCTGAATCAAGCGTCCGGTGACCGACAGATTCTTGCCAAACAACTGAATATTTCCACACATCAGCTCTCGTATGTCACACATTCCAGTGAAGGCGAAGGGCTGATTTTTTATGGTTCTACGATTTTGCCTTTTGTAGACCGTTTCCCCAAAACGACAGAGCTTTATGCAGTCATGACAACAAAACCGCAGGAATTATCTGCGCAGTGAGAAAGGATAATGTGAAATGGAAAATATGATTCTCTCTTATACCAATGAAAAGTTCGGTAAGGTTCGTCTGGTGGTTTTTGAACGCAACATTCTGTTCTGCGCCAACGATATTGCCCGCTGTCTCGGCTTTGCCGATCCCTGGAGCGCAGTGAAAAATCACTGCGGCGATAAGGTCCTCCATCCTCATGTTTCCGGGAACGGCACGAAAGTGATGAACTTCATTACTACAAGCGGGGTTGCCGCTCTCAGTATGCACAGCCGCAGTGCCAACAAGGACGATTTTATGGACTGGCTGGTGCAGCAGGTCATCCCGAGCGCGATTTCCGATACCCGCATCTTTTTCAGAAAGCCGGAGGAGGCTGACCTGTATCTCCCCGATGATGACGAGCAGTTTGTGATCCGTTTCGGCGATTATTTCCGCCATGTATCTCACGAACAGGAGCTGATGAGCATGGTAACGGAATTCATCGACGCAGTATCCCTGCTTCCTGACTGCAAGCCCATGGAAGATTTGAAAGAATGGGCAGAAACCGCAGAGGAATATCTGGAAGATCTCGTTGAGGAAAAATGCCCGGTTCTGAATTCCATCATCGACGATGATATCAAGGGTTATGCGGAAATGATGAAGCGTGAGCTTATTGAGCCCAAGAAAGCAGGCTATCAGAAGAGTTGGCTTGCGGGCATTGACCTTGTAACTATGAGTTGTCTTCTCAACGGGTATCCGTGGCTTTTTAACTCTTTTGATGAAAAATAAATCGCGGCTCCAAAGAGAGGTGGTGACGAAGCATGAGCAAGCGATCTCCACAGCTCCACTTTACCGATGAAGAATTATCATCGCCGTCAGTGCGGAAGGCGGCGGATAAAGCCGATGCCGCACAGAAAAAGCTGAAAAAGGCAGAAGCAAGGCTTCCAAAGAAAAATGTTCTGAAAAAGCAGAGAGTCATTGATCCGCAGAGCGGCAAGGTTACAACAAAGCTGTTCTTTGAGGATGTGGATAAGAAAAAGCCTCCCTCCAAGCTGTCTCATGCCGTGCGAGACGCGCCTGTCAATACGGTCTCCGCAACTGTCCATCGAAAAATGTACGAGGACAGCGAGGATAATTCCGGCGCACAGGCAGCAGTTGCAGTCGAAGAAACAGCCGAAGGCGGTGTGCGGGTAGCAGAGTCCGCACACCGTTCTGCACAGCTTCGACCGTACCGCAAAGCTGAGCGGTTAGAAACGAAGGCAGATAAGGCAAATCTGAACGCACTGTATCAGGATTCCAAAAGTACGAACCCGGAGCTTCACAGCAATCCCTATTCCCGTTGGCAGCAGAAGCAGGCAATCAAAAAGGAATATGCCGCAGCAAAAGCCGGAAAAGGCACATCCGATACCATTAAAGCATCGGAAACCGTATCAAAAGCTGCTGAAAAAGCGGCAGAAACCAGTAAAAAGACCGGCGAGTTCGTTGCCAAGCACAAAAAGCCGATTTTGATCGTCGGCGGTATTGCGGCGGCACTGGTCATTCTTATGCAGGTGTTGTCTTCGTTCACCCTGCTCCTGCAAGGAGGTTCCGGTACAGTGATGGGAACTTATCCTTTGGAGGACAGCGATATGCTGGCGGCAGAGGCGGCGTATTGCGGTATGGAAGCCGAACTGCAAGAATATCTGGACACCTACGAAAGCACCCATGATTATGATGAATACCACTATGATCTGGATGAAATCGAGCACGATCCGTATGTCCTGATTTCTGCCATTACTGCTTTGCAGGGTGGCGAATGGACGGCTGATGAGGTCGGCGGAACCTTGGAAATGCTGTTTGAAAAGCAGTATATACTCACGGAAACCGTAACCACCGAAACACGGTATCGTTCGGAGCGCCGCACGGGAACCAGAATTGTTGTCGATCCCGAAACCGGTGAACAAAGCAGTGAGCCTTACACCTATACAGTTCAGGTTCCGTATACCTACTATATCTGTAACGTGTCTCTTGAAAACTTCAATCTGTCTCATGTTCCGGTATATATCATGGGCGAAGAACAGCTATCCATTTACGCCATGTATATGGGAACCCTGGGCAACCGTCCTGATCTGTTTGCCGATTCCGGTTATGTCGGAAAATACTACAACACCGAATATGAAAAGTATGAGATTCCGCCCGAAGCTTTGGAAGACGAGCAATTTGCAAAGATGATTACAGAAGCGGAAAAGTATCTTGGCTTCCCCTATGTCTGGGGCGGCAGCAGTCCTGCAACCTCCTTTGACTGCTCCGGCTTTGTGTCCTATGTCTGCAACAACTGCGGCGTCGGTTGGAATTTCGGAAGGCTCGGCGCTGACGGGCTGAGAGGAATCTGTACCCGTGTTTCCTCGGCGAATGTCCGTCCCGGCGATCTGGTGTTCTTCCAGGGAACTTATGACACGACCGGCGCTTCTCATGTCGGTATCTATGTAGGCAATGGCATGATGATCCACTGCGGAGATCCAATCCAGTACGCCAGTCTCAATACAAGCTACTGGCAGGCACATTTCTTATCATACGGGAGACTGCCGTCTCCTTGATCGGAGGTATCAAAATGAACCCAAAAATTGAGAGGCTTCAGGCTGAACGGCAAAAGCTTTCCGGCAAGATCGTCAGCTATGAAGCCCGCATTAAGGCAATCGACGAGGAAATTCTCTCGATTGAAAATGCGGACATCGTCAGTGCGGTTCGCTCATTCGGTCTTACCCCGGATAAGCTGTCGGAGTTTTTGGAGATGCTCAAAAAGAATCCGCTTGCTGACGAGCCGAACCATTCTGAAAGAACGGAGGATGAAAATGAAAAAATCTAAAATCCGTCTGTTTGCGCTCGTTATGGCTGTCATGTGCTGCATGGCAGCCTTTTCTGTTTCGGCGCTTGCCGCAGACAGCGGCTGCTATGCTTCGGATGAGACAGGCAATACGGAAATCCCGGATGCAATCGACACGCTTACCATCTCCAACGAGAATGTTACTCTGGACAAGGATTCCGCCACATGGGATGAAAACGCAGTCCCTATTGATTTCAACGAGGAAGATTTAAGCGGTCTTTTCGGACTTCTGTTTGGAACTGCCGGAAAAGAACTTGCCCCGGAGCTTACCCCGGACGGAAATCTTTCTTTGATTGATGACATTTATCAGGTGGAAGGTTCCTATACGGACGAGGTTCAGAACAAGCAGTTTATTACCGTTCAGACGAAGAACGGCAATTATTTTTATATCGTGATCGACCGCAGCGGAGAAACCGAGAATGTCTATTTTCTGAACATGGTGGACGAAGCCGATCTGTACGCTCTGCTTGCCGATGGCGATAGTACCGTCCCGGTAAAATGCACCTGCACGGATAAATGCGTCGCAGGAGACGTGGATACAACCTGTCCTGTCTGCGCTCAGAACATGAGCGAATGTACTGGAAAAGAACCGGAACCCGAAAAAGAAGTCGATGAAACAAAGCCTGACGCCGAACCCGTTGAGAAAGAGTCTTCTTCCAACAAGGGTATCATCGCCGTCGTATTACTCCTTGTTGTCGGCGGCGGCGGCGCACTCTACTGGTTTAAGTTCCGTAAAGGCAAACCCGATGTGAAGGGCAACGACGATCTTGACGATTACGATTACGGCGAAGAGGATGATGAGGAAGAACCGGAATACGAAGTCGAAGAGGATGAGCCGGAGGAAACTGTGGATGACGAATGAAGAACTGAATACGGCTTTGTATCAGAAGATGTTTGCCGAACAGGAAACCTTTAAGGGATGGCTGCTGAAGCAGTCTCCCGAAGAGGTGCTGAATCACGCCTATGAATACACGACCCGTGAGGATATTCTGCTCAGTATGGAATATCACGATTTGAGTGATAAGCAATGTAAGGCTTTGCTCAAATCTCATTGCCCGCTTGCAGATGTTTTTAAGGATTTTGAAAAGCGTGAAGGAAGTCATATGGATGAAATCCGTGACACAATTGAGTGTCGGGCAAATGATATTATCCGTCGTGATTTTCTCAAATCACGCGGAGCAGAAAGATAAGGAGAACAGAATGAAATTTCAGCTTGTAATTGCAGAAAAGCCCTCTGTGGGCATGAGCATTGCCAAGGTACTCGGAGCTAACGAACACCATGAAGGCTATCTGGAGGGAAACGGATATATTGTTTCCTGGTGCTTCGGCCATCTGGCGGAGCTTGTCGGCGCAGAAACCTATGATGAGCGTTTTGCCAAGTGGCGCAAGGAAGATTTGCCCATCGTGCCTCCGAAATGGGAGTATAAAATCAGCAGGGACAAGTTCAAGCAGTTTGAAGTGCTGCGCGGTCTTTCCCGCCGCAACGACGTAGAGGCTTTGATTAACGCCTGTGACGCCGGACGAGAAGGAGAGCTCATTTTCCGCAACGTCTATCAAATGACCGGATGTAAAAAGCCCATCCTTCGCCTTTGGATTTCCTCCATGGAAGATGAGGCTATTCGCCGTGGCTTTGAGGATTTGAAGCCCGGTACGGATTACGATCTTCTGTATGCTGCCGCCGACTGCCGTGCAAAGGCGGACTGGCTCGTTGGCATCAACGCGACAAGATTGTTCAGCGTCCTGTATCATCGCACCCTGAATGTCGGTCGTGTGGTATCGCCCACCTTGGCTTTGATCGTTCAGCGGGAATCTGAAATTGAAGCCTTTCAGCCGGAGCCCTTCTATACGGTAGAGGCATCCTATGACAGCCTTACTGCTACAAGCGAGAGATTCAAGGACAAAGCGGAAGCAGAAAGTGTCTGCGCTGCCTGTAATGGTCAGCCGATGACCGTGAAAGCGGTGGACGCTAAAAGCAAGACCGAAAAGGCTCCTGCCCTCTATGATCTCACCACCTTGCAGAGAGATGCAAACCGTCAGCTCGGTTATACGGCACAGCAGACGCTTGATTATCTCCAATCTCTCTACGAAAAGAAGCTCGTCACTTATCCGCGAACGGACAGCCGCTTTCTGACAGATGATATGGAAGAGAGCGTAAAACCGGTTGTTCAGTATTGCAGTGCCATCTGCGGTATGGAAGCTCCTGCCGTTATTCTTACTGCACAGGTTTGTGACAGCAAGAAGGTTTCCGACCATCATGCCATTATTCCTACCGCAGTTGCCGGAAAAACGAAGCTTGATACGCTTCCTGCGGGTGAACGTGAAATTCTCATTCTGATCGCACGACAGGTATTGATGTCTGTATGTGAACCGTACCGCTATAAGGAAACGACCGTTACGCTCGATTGCGCCGGTATTCTTTTCACAGCCAAGGGAAAATCCGTCACGAATGCCGGATGGAAAGCATTTTCCAAGCAGAACAGCGAGGAAAAAGCTTTGCCTGTCTTACAGGAATGGGATGTGTTTCCGAAAGTATCTGCGGAAATTAAGGAAGGTAAAACCACGCCGCCCAAGCACTTCACGGAGGATACGCTTCTCAGTGCCATGGAAACTGCCGGTGCGAAGGATATGCCCGAGGATGCCGAACGCAAGGGTCTGGGTACGCCTGCGACACGGGCTTCCATGATTGAAAAGCTGGTAGAAACCGGATTTGTAGTTCGTCAGAAGGCAAAGAAATCCGTCTCTCTGATCCCCGCACAGGTGGGCGTTTCGTTGATTACCGTCCTGCCGGAACAGCTCCAGTCTCCACTTCTCACCGCAGAATGGGAGCACAAGCTCAAAGAGGTTGAGCGCGGAGAGCTTGCACAGGATCAGTTCCTCAAAGAGATCAACGGCATGGTTCAGGAGCTGATTGACGGCTATACCATCATTAAGGATGCCGAGGTGCTGTTCCCCTCCGGTCGTGAGGTAATCGGCAAATGTCCTCGCTGCGGCGGCGATGTAACCGAAAGCAAAAACGGATTTTTCTGTGAGAAAAACGACTGCCACTTCGGACTCTGGCGGGACAATCGCTTTCTGAGTGCCAAGCGCATCAATCTGACAAAAAAGATGGCAACGCAGCTTTTGAAGGATGGTCGAGTCCATGTCACCGGCATCTACACAGAAAAATCTCCCAGGCTGTACGATGCAGACATCGTTTTGGAGGATAACGGTGAACGCACAATGTACCGCATTGACTTCGGGAAAGGCGGAAGAAAATGAATGTCCTGATGTTTTTTCTCGGTTCCATGTTCGGCGGCATCGTCGGAGTAATTGCCATGTGCATTTTCTCCGTTTCCGGCAGAGAATCCGAGCTTGAAAGGCAGCGTGAATGCCGTGAAGCTGACAAAATATGAGCAGGAAACGATCATTCTGTTCAATGAAGAGGAACCGACAGCCAGTATTTATACCCATAATCACGCACTCAAGGATAAGCTGAAACGTCTGTCAAAGCTTTTTCCCGAGCAGATTCGTGTAGATCGCAAAGAGCATCCCGGTGCTGTGAGCTATATCGTACCGAAAAAGCTGATTTGCATTCATGCACCATACAGCGAAGCACGGAAAAAGGCGCAAAGCGAAAAAGCAAAAGCGGCAGGTATTCGCCCGCCGCAAAGGAGCAAACGCTCCGAAACAGAATAACGGAATTTCTCCTGCATGGGTTTTCCTCAGCCTGTGCAGGAGAATTCTTTTTTGGGACAAGTGTCCCGACAGAATCAGACAATCGAGGTAATTACTATGACAACTTTTATTTATCTTGCGTCGCTGTTCGGAATCAAGGTTCTGGACAACACGCTCTCCACCGCAAAAACCATTCTCATCCAGCGTAACCGTTGCTTATTCGCCGGACTGACGGTAGCAGTATCAGATTTCATCTACTTCATGCTCATCAAGAACGTCCTTTCCGCAGACAGTCCCATCGCCGTTGCGATAGTGGCTCTTGCCGGCGGCGTCGGCTGCTGTATCGCCGTACTGCTTGGCAATCGTCTTTCCAGAGATCGTCTGTTTGTCAATGTGGTAATGTCCGATGATCTGGAGGCAATGAAGGCATTCCGTGATTATCTTGCCGGACATCATATCACAAATGTTGCCTGCGACAGCTACACGCTGGATTGGAACAGGAAAACCATCACGATAACCGCTTATACCGATACCAAAGCGCAGAACCGGCTCATTGATGAGTATATCGAAAACAGCAATTTGAAGTTCAAACGAGTGATTCAGAAATAAAAAACTCCCGCCCTTTTTACAGGACGGGAGAACAGAGCGGGAATCAGTTATTTGTGGCAAGCGCATCATTGCGCGCCAGAAGATACAGGCAATATTGATTCATACTGATACCCTCGCGCTTGGAATGCTCCACAAGACTGCGATGCAGACTTTTCGGCATTCTGAGTTTGAACTGCCCGGAGTATTCGTCTAACGAATCGGGTTCAGAAATTGCGATTCCTTCTTCGATGGCCGCTTCTAGCCATGCCTTTTTTGCGTCTGCGGCGTTTGCGATTGCCTGCTCCATTGTTTCGCCGCTGCTCAGGCATCCGGGAAGATCGGGATAGCTTACCACAAATCCGCCTTCATCCATATCCGGCACAATTTCCATTCTGTATGGAAGCGAAAGATATTCATTGATTGTTTTCATGGTCTGATACCTCACTTTCAACAATGTCACGAACCATCTCCACATAGACCTTTTTGATCGGCTCATGCTTTGGAATGGTGATTGGCTGACATCCCGCCTTGCGGAATGTGTAGTGACTGCTGCCGCCCCTTGGAGCGTTCATTGTGTAACCGTAGCTTTCAAGCACTTTTCGCAGTTCATCGAACCGCATATCTTTTGACAGACTCAATATCCGCTCTATTAGTTTATCCCATTGAGACATTCCATACGCCTCCTGTTCGTTAATATTATACGATGGTGTCATATATGGTGTCAATATCAAATTTGTAAAAAGGATGTGAACATTTATGCCTGTTCAGGAAACCGAAACTGTAAAGCAGTCAAACAAAGAACGACTCAAAGAGATCACCGATTCCATTGAAAAAGGAATCAAGGAGCTTTTTGAGAGCGACAAATACAAGCAATACCTGATGACTATGAGCCGCTTTCACCGCTACAGCGTCAACAATCAGATGCTGATCTATATGCAGATGCCGAATGCCACTCATGTGGCTGGCTTCAATAAGTGGCACGATCAGTTCGGCAGAAACGTCATGAAGGGTCAGCGCGGCATCAAAATCATTGCGCCGACACCCTTCAAAAAGAAAATCGAAAAGGAAAAGCTCGACCCGGATACCAAACTCCCGATGCTGGACGCGGACGGCAAACCCATCACCGAGGAAAAAGAAATCAGTATCCCCATGTTCAAGCCCGTGACGGTCTTCGATGTCAGTCAGACCGAAGGCAAACCGCTCCCGCAGCTTGCATCCGATCTCCACGGCAATGTACAGAACTTCGATGTTTTCATGGAAGCTCTGAAACGATCCGCTCCTGTGCCGATCACCATTGAGCCGATGGCGGCGAACATGGACGGATTTTACAGTACCGAGAGCAAGGATATTCACATCCGGGAAGGTATGAGCGAGGTACAGACCGTCTCAGCGGCAGTCCATGAGATCGCCCATTCCAAGCTCCATGACTATAAAAAGAATGAACTTTTGGAGAGCAAGGACGATTATCAGGAGATTGAAGTCTGTGGCGTGAACGGTCTTTTCTCCAATGGTCGCATCGACAGAAGCAAACTCCCCGAAGGGCTGTACTGTTACGATCTGCGCGGTACGGATGACGATCCCGGTGAACTGCATTATCTGGAAGAACAGGTCGTGGTCAATCACGCAGGAAGTGTTATAACCGCAGAGCCCATCGACCTGACAGAAGCCGGACGGCTGGATGTTTACGAGGATATGGGATTTCAGGGCGGCAGCGTGACGCTCCGCCAGTTTTACGAAAACGCCTATCCCGAAAAAGCAAAGAAATCCCGTAATACTGAGGAAGTCGAAGCGGAAAGCATTTCCTTTGCCGTATGTGCTTATTACGGTATCGCCACCGGAGAAAACAGCTTCGGGTATATCGCCACATGGTCAAAGGACAAGGAGCTGAAAGAGCTCCGATCTTCTCTGGAAACCATCAATAAGACTTCCTCCGAGCTGATAACGGACATCGACCGGAACTTCGCGGAGATCAGCAAGGAACGCGGCATTACACAGGCCGCAGAGCAGATTGAGAACGAACCGGCACTTTCTCAGGAACGTCTTTATACCGTAGATTACGATAAATACCTTCATGTCCAGCGTAGCGATGAAGGCTTTGATTACACGCTTTACGACATGGAACGCAAGACGGAACTTGACGGCGGGCAGTTGGATGCGGATTTTGAGCTTTTGTCACAGGCGGCATTGGAAATCTGCAAGCTTCACAATATCGGAGAAAAGGCTCCCATCGCACTTGCAGACATTGCCATTCTGGATCAGATGCAGAACGCAGAGGTAAAAGCGTGGGAAAATGACCATATCACCGATGTGGAAACAACCGTGGCAGAAGCGCATATTCCGTCAGTTCCGCAGATCGAGATGCCCGTAGAAACGCCGAGTGAACCAATGCCCGATCCTGCCGTTTCCATCGAGAGCATGAAAGCTTACGGCTATACCGACGAAACCATGCTGCCACTTACTAAGGAACGGGCAAAAGAGCTTTTTGAGCGCGATGTAACCGTGTATATGCTCCATGAAGGGAACACGGAAGCCATGGTTTTTGAACCCGAAGACATTGCGACGCACAGCGGTTTGTTCGGCATTGCCCGTGAGGATTGGGAAGAAATCATGGAAAAGGAAACGCCGAAGGAGCAGATAGAACAAGACCGAAAAGCCGATGAGAGTTTCTTAACTGCCAGAGGCGACTCCTTTGCCATCTATCAGTTGAAGGATACGCCGGATAACAGGAATCTTGCCTTTGTGGACATGGAATATCTGGATCGCAATAACATTCCTGTTGACCGTGGGAATTATGAACTGGTCTATACCGGGTCACTTCCGAAATACGGAACGACCGAAGAAAAACTGGACAGCCTTTATGATACCTTCAACGTCCATCGTCCCGCTGATTTTAAGGGGCATAGCCTGTCTGTCAGCGACATTGTTGCTCTCAAGCAGGGAGAAAATGTATCCTGTCATTACTGCGACAGCGTTGGCTTTGCAAGAATCACCCATTTCCTTCAGGCAGAGAATTATCTCAAAAACGCAGAGATCAGCACCGAGGACGATTACGGTATGATCGACGGCATCATCAATAACGGCGCAAAAGCCAACGATGCCGCACAGAAGTCCAAACAATCCGAGCCTCCGCTTTCGGTGGTTGACCTCGCCGGAACTGCGAAGAAAGATAATGCGCAGGAAAAGAAAAAGCCCCGTCAGCGTACCTCTGTTCTCGCAAAGCTCCATGCCTATCAGCAGGAAGAAAATCCGAAAACCACAATGCACAAAAGTGCGGAAAGGGACTTGTAATGGAGAATTTCACCTATGAAGAACTGAACTTGATCGCCCTCTATGACGGCGGAACAAGGAAAAAGACCATCACTGCCTTGCAGGATATGAGAAAGTATTTGGAAGCCGATGAGACGGAACTGATGGAACTGACTGATTCAGCAATCCGAAAGCTCAAAATGCTCAGCGATGCTTCGTTTGATGAGCTTGAGTTGTTCCCGGATATAGAGGAATAAAAGACAACACCGGTGGGCTGACCTTTTCGTCGGCTCACCGGTGTTACGGTTCAAGATTGTTTTCGTCGAACAGCGGAGATTCAAAGAATTCGGTAATGCTGATTCCTAACCCCTGACACATCTCATGGATGATACGAATGTTGACAGAAGAATAGGAGCAGTTGATGACATTGCCTATCGTTGATCTTGGCACACCGCTTTTCATGAATAGCTGGTACTGTGTCATTTTTCGTTCTTGCAAAAGCTCGTTTAGCCTTTGACTGATTGCTTCATTCAGTTTCATAAGTTCCTCACGTCCATTTAACTGTACGTTTATTATATGAAGGTAGATGAAGTAATTCGTCCCGAATTCTGTACGTTGAACCGATTTTGTGGTATAGTTCAGTAAAAGGGACGGTGATATAAAAATGACGGTAACATTTTGCGGACACGGCGATACAGTAGACACACCTGAACTTCGTGCTTGGCTGAAAAAGACCATCCGTGAGCAGGTTGAAAGTGGTGCAACGTTATTTCTCCTTGGTGGATATGGCTCCTTCGATGGAATCGCAGCTTCTGTCGTATGGGAACTGAAAAAGGATTACCCGGAGATTGAGTCCATCCTTGTGTTGCCATATCTTGACCGCAATGTGGATGCTTCAAAATACGACGGTACAACGTACCCTCCATTGGAAAATGTACCGCGCCGATACGCGATCTCCAAAAGAAATCATTGGATGGTCGAATCTGCCGATGTCGTAATCGCAAATGTCAAATACGGTTGGGGCGGCGCAGCGCAAACCTTGGAGTATGCAATGAAGAAGAAAAAGAAAATATACAACTATTCGCATTGGAAGCCGTAATATTAGATAGCGTTTACATAGCCGGTAGGTCTTATGATCTGTCGGCTTATTCTTTTTGAAGGAGGTTAATCATGCCAAGCAAAGTTCAATTCTACGCGCAGATGGCAGACCACGCAGCGACGCAGATCACCGGCAGCTATCAGAGCTGGATTTCCTTTCTGGAAACCGCCGGACGGCTGTACAAATACCCGTATGCCGAACAGCTCATGATCCATGCCCAGCGGCCTGACGCAACCGCCTGTGCTGAGTTCGATTTCTGGAATCAGCAGTGGGGACGCTATGTGCGCCGCGGTTCCAAGGGAATCGCACTGATCGACACCAGCGGAGATAATCCGCGTCTCCGATATGTCTTTGATGTGGCAGACACCGGTACACGTCCCAATTCCCGTGAGGTGCGCCTTTGGGAATACAGAGAAGAACACAAAGACGCTGTTGCCGACAGGTTACACGACCGATATGGTACGGAAAAGGAAGCAAGCCTTGAAACACAGCTTGAAAGACTTGCCTCGCAGCTTGCCGGTGACTACTGGAATGAAAACAAACGCGACATCTGTGACATCGTTGCAGATTCCTTTCTGGAAGAGTACGATGAATACAACATCGGAGTGCAATTCAGAAATGCCGCTTCCGTCAGCATTGCTTACACCCTGATGGCGCGATGCGGACTGAACCCGCAGAGTTATTTTGAGCATGAAGATTTCCTCGCCGTTTTCGACTTTAATACACCGTCTACGGTGGCGGCTTTGGGAACGGCAGTCAGCGAAATCAGTCAGCAGGTATTAAGACAAATCGAAATTACCGTAAAAAGCTATGAACGTGAAAGGAGCATAAGCCATGACAGAACTGACCTACACGAAGAACGGAGACTATCAGATTCCCGAACTGAGACTGAGCGAACAGACGCAGACGCCGCTCGGCAAGTACGGCAGGATGCGGAAGAATTATCTGAAGGAACACAAACCGGTTCTGTGGAACCGCCTGCTTCTGTCGGAGAGCCTGTACCCGCACCTGAGAGAGATCGACCAGGCGGCGAACCGGAGACTGGAACAGATGATGCCAGAGCTGATGAAGGAGAACGGCGTAACGGAGAGCCTGAAAGCGTCAGACCCGATACGCTGGACGGGGCTGATGAACAACCTGAAATCGCAGGCAGAGGAAACGATCCTGAACGAGCTGATCTACGCATAACCCCGGAACCGGCTCCCGGCGAACAGCTTACCTTATTCCCCACGGAGGCGGAACAGATAGCGTTTATTGACGAAGGAACGAGTGTATTTGAAGCACCCGTTCCTTTTACTATGTCCATTTCTCAGTTCGTTGTGGATAATATTCTGCGCCTTGCCGGAAACCGTGACAGCGGCAGAATGGAGATCGTCACTGAGTTTTCCAAGAACAAAGGCACTGAGAACAATGCCGATTTTCTGAAAAACTATTTTCGCGGCGGCAACGGCATCATCACAGGCGAAGGACGCTATTCCGCATGGTATGCTGAAGACGGTATTCATATCGCTAACGGCAGCAGCGCACGGTATCTGACCTCTGCGTATGTTCTCCCGTGGCAGGAAGCCGCAGAGCGTATCGGCACGATGCTGATGGAAGGAACTTTTGCTACCAATGTGGAGGTTGAGGAAGCTTCTCTCCATGAACGCACAGAGATCGCGCAGTCCCTTTGGTATCTCTACCACGATTTGAGTGAGGAAGCGCATGAAGCGGGCTTCCTTTCGTATATGGAGAATATCAAGGGCGGCGGGTTCCCGGATGAAACCGGACGGCTTGCCGAACAGCTTGCTTTACCGAGAGTTCAGGAAATCCTTGCTTCGGAAGTCAATGCGCTCTATCTCCAATATTTCGATCAGCCGTATCTGCTCCGTTTCAAGTACCATAACCTCGAAAACATTCTGACCGATCTGAAGGAACTCGGTTTACCTCGCAATGCTTATTCTTCCTTCAAAACAGAACCCCCGGAGCCGCAGGGCTTTATCACCGAAGACGAAATCGCAGATTCTTTGTCCTACGGCAGCGGCATGGAGGGTGGAAAGCTCCGAATCTACGAATACTTTACGGCAAATCACACTACAAAAGAGCTTGCGGACTTTCTCAAGGAGGAATACGGAACTGGCGGTCACTCCCACGCCGTTTCCAGGGCAACCCACAGCGGTGAAGATCATAGTGCCAAGGGCATCAGCCTTAAAAAAGGAAACTGCGCGGAAATCCAGCTCAAATGGGGCGACGTTGCCAAGCGGATTACCGACCTCATTCGGAAAGATCGCTATCTAACCCCGTTGGAACACGAGAAATATCGTGCCATCCATGATGCTCCTACCGCTTATAACAGCGTCAAGGAACAGCACCCTGATGATCTTGTACTGTACCAAGTTGGTGACTTCTTTGAAATGTATGGTGAGGACGCGAAGATCGCCGCCGAGGAACTTGACCTGTATCTGACTTCCCGCAGAATCCCCGATGTCGGACGTGTGGATATGTGCGGCATCCCGGCGCGAAAATTGGAGGAATATGTCGAAAAGCTCCGTGACAAGCATGATGTGACGATCTCTGCCGTCAATGAGGACACCCATGAGCGTCATGCCTACACCATGCTTTCCATTGACCATGAAGCGGAACGCGCAACGGATGCCTATGAAGCCGAACACGGCGCAGACGGTTATCTTGCTTTCCCCGGCAACAGACCGGAGGAAGAACCGAAACGTGAGCTGACGCAGGACGATATTGATGAATCGCTCCTGCGCTGGAACGGAGACCCGGACAGTCAAAGCCGTATGTTTTCCTATATGCGTGAACATGGCAGAGAGCGCGGCGCGGCAGCATGGCTCAGTCAGGAGTACGGCGGTGATGTGAACGAGCCGCTTCATATCTCCCTTGCCGGAACCGATTCGGAAGTTACGCTGAAATGGGCGCAGGTGCAAAGACGCCTCTTACAGCTCATGAATGACGGACGGTTCCCGGAACAGCAGAAGAATATCGCAGAATACCTCGGAGAGCGCGGAAACACGCTCTATTTTTATGCCCCTGTCAGTTTCGGCATTGAGACGGATTTCGGTGACGTGCCGAAGCTCCGCGACGATCAGCGCGTGGTGATTGCTTCGCCGGTCTGCTATCACGGCGATGAGTTTCTGCAAGAACACCGCGTCACTTTCCTGAAAATCGGACGTGACATTGAGGAAGCACAGCTCAAAGGACAGAACCCCACGGAACAGATCGCCGCGATGGAACAGGCTGAAAATGCTTTTTACACCCCCGAGGACAGAGCCTACCATGTGGGCGATCACGTCAGCATCGGAAACGAAGCAGACGGGAAATCCGAGATCGTCATTGAAACCGTCGATGCCGATTATGTATATTACACCTTCCCGGACGTGGAGCAGGAACCCGTTGATATTCTGCGTTCGCAGTTCGACGCGCATTTGGATGACGGGCTGTTCACCGTTATTCAGCCCGAAGAACCTGCCGCAGATCTGTCGTCGGAACGGATGGAGCAGCTTGTGGAAGCCTTTGAAGCTGCCGGGTACACCTACGACGATGTTATCAGCTACGGCGGCTACCTTGTCTTTCATGGCGAAGGCGGCGACGGATGCGCTTTCCAGTCATGGGAAGAAGCGGACGAGTGGATCAACGGTGTCGTCTTTGATGAGCCGGAGAGAAACGAAGCCGTCGAGCGTGTTCTACACCCGGAACGCTACCGTGACATGGACGAAATCCTTGATGAAGCACCTATCAGCACCGTAATTGATGGTGAAGTCAAAACCTTTCCCAATGCGGAGACTATGTTGGACTACGAGGAACAGCGTGACAGATTCCCTTATGAAGTTGGCGATACGGTTTATCTGGAAGACGGCAAACCGTTCCTCATCGAGAACATCGGAATGTTCGATATTCAGCTCCGCGAGCCGTCGCTTGCATATCCCATTCTCCGCGCTGAGAGCCGTGAAAACTTTGTCCGTCTGATGGAACGGTTCCCGCAGCCAAAGCCCGATTACACCATCGAGACCGTTGCAGAATACCCGGCAGAGGAAAATCATCTGCCTTACGATGTAGTCATCCAGACGATCAAAACCAACGAACCCGATCCTCCCGCGCAGAATTTCAAAATCACGGACGATCATCTGGGCGAAGGCGGGCCGAAAGCCAAGTTCCGTATGAACATGGAAGCAATCAACCTCTTGAAAGAGCTTGAATTTGACGGCAGACAGGCTACGCCGGAAGAACAGGAAGTTCTGTCGAAATACGTTGGCTGGGGCGGTCTGGCAGACGCTTTTGATGAGAGCAAGGAAAACTGGTCGGCTGAGTTTCAGGAGCTGTACGCGACACTTACCCCGGAGGAATATGCGGCGGCAAGAGCATCCACGCTGAACGCCCACTATACCAGTCCCACAGTCATCCGAGCCATCTATGAGGCCGTGGAAAACATGGGATTCCAGTCCGGCAACATTCTGGAACCTGCCATGGGCGTCGGCAATTTCTTCGGCCTTCTTCCCGATGAACTCTCCGGCAGTAAGCTCTACGGAGTGGAGCTCGACAGCATTACAGGACGCATCGCAAAGCAGCTTTATCCCAACGCAGATATTACCGTTGCGGGCTTTGAAACCACCGACCGCAGAGACTTCTACGATCTCGCCATCGGCAACGTCCCGTTCGGTCAGTATCAGGTGGATGATAAGCCCTACAACAAGCTCGGATTCAGCATCCACAATTATTTCTTTGCAAAATCCTTAGATCAGGTGCGTCCGGGCGGCGTGGTGGCTTTTGTCACGAGCCGCTACACCATGGACGCAAAGGACAGCTCGGCAAGAAAGTACCTCGCGGAACGGGCAGATTTCCTCGGTGCAATCAGATTACCGAACAATGCGTTTCGGGCAAATGCCGGAACCGATGTTGTCAGCGACATTATCTTCCTCCAGAAGCGTGACCATCCCATTACCATTGATGAGGATTGGATTCATCTCGGAGAAAACGATGACGGATTTGCCATCAACAGTTATTTCGTGGAGCACCCCGAAATGGTGCTTGGCAGACAGACTTCCGAAAGTACGCAATACGGAAAACAGGACTTCACCGTGGAGCCCATCGAAGGACTGGAGCTGAAAGATCAGCTTTCCGATGCGATCAAGTATATCCACGGCACCTATCAGGAAGCCGAACTTCCCGAACTCGGTGAAGGCGAAGAAATCGACACCTCTATTCCGGCAGACCCCAATGTCCGCAATTACTCCTATACCGTGGTAGACGGCGAAGTATATTACCGCGAGAACTCCCGCATGGTGAAACCGGAACTCAACGCTACTGCACAGGAACGTGTGAAAGGCATGGTGGCGCTCCGGGACTGTGTTCAGAAGCTCATCGGTCAGCAGATGGACGGCTTTATCTCCGATGAAACCATCCGGGAGACACAGGCTGAGCTGAACAAGCTTTACGATTCCTTTACGGAAAAGTATGGTCTCATTAACTCCCGTGCCAACAGTCTGGCTTTTGCCGATGACAGCTCCTATTATCTGCTGTGCTCTCTGGAAGTTCTCGATGAAGACAATAATCTCCAGCGCAAGGCGGATATGTTCACCAAGCGCACGATCAAGCCCCATGAGGCTGTGACCTCCGTAGATACTGCTTCGGAAGCACTGGCGCTCTCCATTTCCGAAAAAGCCTGCGTGGATATGGAGTATATGTCTTCGCTCACCGGCAAAACAGCGGATGAAATCACAGATGAACTTGTCGGCGTGATCTTTCGCTTACCGGAGAACCCGACGCAATTTGTCACAGCGGACGAATATCTCTCCGGCAACGTCCGTGAAAAGCTTCGTTCTGCGGAGCGGGCGCTTGCCGCCTCCGATTTATTCCGTGCTAATGTAGAAGCTCTGAAAGCTGCACAGCCGAAAGACCTCGACGCTTCGGAGATCGAAGTCCGCCTCGGCGCGACTTGGATCGACAAAGATTATATCCAGCAGTTCATGGAGGAAACCTTTCATGTTCCGTACTATCTCAGGCATCGCATTGAGGTGAATTACAGCCCTTTTACTGCCGAATGGAGTATCACAGGAAAAACACAGTGCAGCTATAACGATGTCAATGCTTATGTGACATTCGGTACGCAGAGAGTCAATGCCTACAAAATCCTTGAAGATACACTCAATCTTCGTGATGTGCGTGTGTATGACACGGTACAGGACGCTGACGGAAAGGAACGGCGCGTTCTTAACAATAAGGAAACGACGCTTGCACAGCAAAAGCAACAGGCAATCCGCGATGCCTTCTCGGAATGGATCTGGCGTGATCCAAACAGAAGGCATGAGCTTGTCACAAAGTATAACGAAATATTCAATTCCTGCCGTCCGCGCGAATACGATGGACGGCACATTCATTTTGCAGGTATGAACCCGGAGATACAGCTTCGTGAGCATCAGCTTAACGCTGTCGCACACATTCTCTACGGTGGAAATACGCTTCTTGCACACGAAGTAGGGTCAGGAAAGACATTTGAAATGGTTGCGGCGGCAATGGAAAGTAAGCGTCTCGGGCTTTGCCAGAAATCTCTGTTCGCCGTACCCAATCATCTTACGGAACAGTGGGCTTCGGAGTTTCTACGCCTGTATCCGTCAGCCAATATCCTTGTTGCCACGAAAAAGGATTTTGAGCCGGCAAACCGCAAGAAGTTCTGCGCCCGAATTGCCACCGGCGACTATGATGCAATCATTATCGGACATTCTCAGTTTGAAAAAATCCCTGTGTCGAAGGAGCGTCAGGAGCGTCTGCTGAGTGAACAGATCTCCGAAATCGAAGAAGGCATTGAAGAACTCAAAAACAGCCGTGCGGAACGCTTTACCATCAAGCAGATGGAGAAAACAAGAAAGAGCCTGGAAGCAAAGCTCAAAAAGCTTCAGGACGATACCCGCAAGGACGATGTTGTAACCTTTGAGCAACTTGGTGTAGACCGCCTTTTCGTGGATGAAGCACACAGTTTTAAGAATTTGTTCCTTTATACGAAAATGAGAAACGTCGCCGGTCTTTCTACCTCCGACGCGCAGAAATCCTCGGATATGCTGATGAAGTGCCGCTATATCGACGAGATGACGGACAACAAGGGTGTCATCTTTGCCACCGGTACGCCGGTATCGAACAGTATGACGGAGCTTTACACCATGATGCGCTACCTTCAGCATGACACGATTCAAAGGCAGGGACTTTCCCATTTTGACTGTTGGGCTTCGACCTTCGGAGAAACCTCCACGGCCATCGAGCTTGCGCCGGAAGGCACGGGCTATCGCGCCCGAACCCGATTTGCAAAGTTTTTTAATTTGCCTGAGCTCATGACGTTGTTTAAGGAAGTTGCTGATATAAAGACAGCCGATCAGCTTCATCTGCCCACGCCTACGCCGATCTATCACAATGTTGTTGCACAGCCCACAGATGTTCAGAAAGAAATGGTACAGCAGCTCTCGGAGAGAGCAAGTAAGGTTCACGCCGGTATTGTAGATGCTTCGGTCGATAATATGCTCAAAATTACGTCGGATGGGCGCAAGCTCGGACTGGATCAGCGTATCATTAACCCGAATCTTCCCGATGATCCCACCAGTAAGGTTAATCTCTGTGTAGACAATATCGTGAAAATCTATGAAGACGGCAACGATCAGAAGCTCACACAGCTTGTCTTCTGCGACTTGTCAACTCCCAAACCCGTGTCATCGACGAAAGCGGCAAAATCTGTTGCAGGAAACCTCGACAGCCCGGAGCTTCATGCTTTGGAAGCAATGCTTGAGAAAGAAAATGACACAGACAGTGCTTTCACTATCTACGATGACATCCGTGAAAAACTGGTAGCCAGAGGTATTCCGCGAGATCAGATTGCATTTATTCACGACGCCAATACTGAGACTCGAAAGAAGGATTTGTTTGCCAAAGTGCGTTCCGGTCAGGTGCGTGTGCTTATGGGCAGCACCTTCAAAATGGGCGCAGGTATGAACGTCCAGGACCGCCTCATTGCGCTCCATGACCTCGATGCACCGTGGCGTCCCGGTGATCTGGAACAGCGATCCGGTCGAATCATCCGGCAAGGCAACATGAACCCGGAAGTCCACATTTTCCGCTATGTCACGGAATCAACCTTCGACGCCTATTTGTGGCAGACGCTTGAGAACAAGCAGAAGTTCATCAGTCAGATTATGACCTCCAAATCGCCGGTTCGCTCCTGTGAGGACGTGGATGAAACGGCGCTTTCCTACGCTGAAATCAAGGCTTTGTGTGCCGGCGACGAGCGGATCAAGGAAAAGATGGATTTAGACATTGATGTTGCACGGCTCAAACTCATGAAGGCAAATCATCAGAGTCAGCAGTATCGACTGGAAGACAACTTGTTAAAGGCATTTCCTGAGCAGATTGAGCAGAACAAAGGCTTTATTACCCGTTTTGAGGCTGACATGAAAACGCTTGCGGAGCATCCGCACCCGACCGATGGCTTTGCCGGAATGACGGTTCGCGGAGATCATCTGACGGATAAGGAAAACGCCGGAGCAGCATTGCTGGATGCCATGAAAGATGCCAAAGGCTTGGAGCCTCTTCCCATCGGTGAATACAGAGGGTTCCAGATGCTTCTGACCTTGGAAGACTTCGGGCGCGAATATGTGCTGACGCTCAAAGGAGAAATGGCGCATCGAGTGGAGCTTGGCAAAGATGCCAGAGGCAATCTCACCCGCATCGACAATGCGCTTAATGCCATGCCAGAGCGTTTGGAAAACGTAAAGGCGCATCTTGCGAATGTTTACGCACAGGTAGAAGCCGCAAAAGCGGAGGTTGGCAAGCCATTCCCACAGGAAGAGGAACTCCGAACCAAATCCGCACGGCTCGCCGAACTCAATATCGAACTGAATATTGATGACAGAACACCCATGGAGCAGCTTGCCGAACAGCCTGCTGCGGCAACAGCCAAAAGAGAACGGGTGTCTGTTTTGGAAAAGCTCCAGATGGCAAAGCAGGAATCCAGTCATGATTTAAGAACGAACCATAAGAAGGAGATGGAGAGATAATGGATATTGAAGTACGCGCAATGACACCGGAGGAACGAAAATACAGTTACACGCAGGACGCTGATACCATCCGCCGCAGCGGATGTATCGGCCACCTGCGGGTGGACATGGACACAAACGGAACCGGGTTCTTTTCCTCCTGGGATAACCACAATGCCGCTTTGAAAACGCAGGATTTCAAAGATCAGTTTGATGCCGTTATCAATGCGCTGCGCTTTGACGAACAGTACGGCGGCATCCTTAAAAACAGGAGTTATCTTGCTTCCTGTTGTTACAAAACCCCGGAAAGTGATTTCGGCAACGACAGAGAATATGGCTTCCGCGTGGACACCGAGGAATACAGCTATATGCTGCGTCTGAACCCCAACAAGGGCGAATACGCAGCATATATTTATGCCTATGACCGGGAACTGCTGGACGGTGATCTGCTTCCCACACCGGAGCTTATGAATGTGCTTGTGGTGGAACCGGGAGAAAAGCCCTATGTCAAAGCAATCAAAACCGGACTGGAAAGCCTGTACCGTGAACTCGATACCGATACCGTACAGGCAATTTATCCGTGGGAAGAACCTGTTGCTCTGATCTGCGACGAAAACGGAAAGCTGACCGGTAAAGAGCTAAACCGTGCTCTGCGCGATGAAGACGGCGATGTTTATGACATCGTTGCCGGCACATTCCTCGTCACCGGCTTGGGTGAAGAAGATTTTGCGTCTCTCAGCCCTGAACAAGCCGAAAAATTCAAGGAATACTTTGCTGTGCCGGAAGCATTCCTTCGCGTCGATGGCAAAATCATGATCGTGCCTATACTGGAACAGGAAGCTCTGCCGCCGAAGCTCATTCCCGTTTATCTCCAAAGCGGAGCTTTCGCCAGAGAGCACGGAGAATTGAATACGTTCCGCGCTTCTTATAAGGCTAATGTTGCCTGCAAGGATGCCATTGAAAATGCCATTGCAGAAAACTATCGTGATAACCGTCTTAACACCGCAGGAGCGCACAGCGTTATTGAACAGTTCGGCATGGAGCGTACCATGATAGTGCTTGCCAATACTGTTCAGCATAAGGATTGGGACGGCAGATTTTCCGACAGCAACAAGGCGTGGGCAAAGAGCATCGTCCTTCCTGCTGAGGATGAAGGCGGTCACAGAAATAACGACTTTGTTGTAAACAAAGCGCACCCCGGTTTGACCGACCTGTTTGTAAACCAAGTCCGCCGTGAGGCAAAAGAGCTGACAAATGGTCGCAAATCGGTACTTGGGAAACTCAAGGATGCGGCATCCACACCGGAGAATGCAACTCCTTCAAAGAAACCCAGGGAGGCAGAACGCTGATATGCCAAAAGGTACACGGAACAGGGATATTCGTGTAGAGTTTTGGACAAACGAGCAGGAGCTCCAGCAGATTCGCAAAAAAATGGCGCTCTGCGGCATGAGCAATATGAGCGCATACCTCCGCCGCATGGCAATGAAGGGGTATGTTTTAAGCCTTGATCTGCCGGAACTGCGTGAGCTTGTGTCGCTTCTGCGCCGTTATTCCAATAACACGAACCAGATTGCAAAACGTGTCAATGAAACAGGCCGTTTCTATGCCGCAGACATGGAGGAAATGCTCCAAAAGCAGGAGGACATCTGGATAGCGGTAAATGACATCCTACTGAAACTGACAGATGTAGAATAAGGGGCGTATGCTCCTATGGTCGGGCGGCTTTCGCACCTTGCGGGAGCTGCCCGGCTTTTTTCATATCCGGCGACATCCTTGCGGAAAAAAGCGAAGGCAAATACAATATTATCAGAAAGAAGGTGCTTCAAATGAAATGGATTTTGAGAATACTGTGTGCTCCCGTCATAGCCATACTTGCGGTTTTTATTTCGATCTCGGCTATGATTTTGAAAATGTCCGCATGGGTATTCGGAATTGCCGCAACGCTTCTCGGCATTCTCGCAGTGATTACACTGATTGCCGTCAGCGTTAAGAACGGGATCATTCTTCTGGTTATGGCGTTTCTCGTCAGCCCTGTGGGAATTCCCATGATAGCGGCATGGCTGCTCGGACAGTTACAGGGCTTGCGCTATGCGATACAAGACGCTGTATATTGATTGTTCTGCGGAGCATCGGTGACGGTGCTCCGTTTCTTGTTGGAGGTGAAGTATGGCAACTACAAGAATCATTCCGCTGCACGTCAATAAAGGAAAGACAATAGCGCAATGTCTGACGGAGCGAACAGATTACGCATCCAATCCGGAGAAGACGCAAAAGGGCGAGCTGGTGACAAGCTATGCCTGCGATCCGCATACCGTTGATGCAGAATTTTTACTGTCAAAGAAAGAATACGCCAAGCGTACCGGCAGAGACGAATCCATGCTGTCAGCGCATAAGAGCATCATTGCCTATCAGGTGCGTCAATCGTTCAAGCCCGGCGAGGTCACGCCGGAGGAAGCAAATCAGATTGGATATGAGTTTGCCTCCCGTTTTCTCAAAGGGAAACACGCTTTCATCGTAGCCACTCATACAGATCGAAAGCATATCCACAACCATATCATCTGGAACTCTACCGCTTTGGATTGCAGTCGCAAATTCAATAACTTCTTTCGCAGCTCAGACGCCGTGCGAAAACTCAGCGATATGGTCTGCGCCGAACACCTGCTATCCGTTATTCAGGAACCGTCTCCCCACGGCCTGGCTTATAACAAATGGCTCGGCAATAACGCGAAGGTCAGCCACCGGGACGTTTTGCGGCAGGATATAGATACCGTTCTCCGGGATGCACCAATGACTTTTGATACTTTTCTGCGCCGCATGGAAGCTCTCGGATACTCGGTCAAGATCGGTGCTCATGTGACATTTTCCCGTTCTGATTTTTCGCAGAGTATTCGATTGCGCTCACTCGGTGAAGGCTACTCCGAAGATGAAATCCGTGCTGTTCTCGCCGGAACCAAGGAGCATATGCCCCATAAGAAATACACAGTGCAGCCCAAGAAGACCAATCTCCTTATCGACATTCAAAAGAAGCTGACAGAGGGCAAAGGCTCCGGCTACAAGCAGTGGGCTACGGTGTTTAACCTCAAGCAGATGGCGAAAACGCTCCTTTATTTGCAGGAGAACGGTCTGACCGATTATGCCGAGCTGGTCGAGCGTTCCGATCATACTGCCGACCGGATCAAAGCACTGAAAAGCGAAATAAAAGAAGCAAAACAGCGTATGGCAGAAAACAAGGTGCTACAAACTCATATCACCAACTATTCTAAAACCCGGGATGTATATGTCGGCTATCGCAAAGCCGGTTACTCCAAGAAGTATCTTGCAGAGCACGAAAGCGACATTTCAATTCATAAAGCGGCAAAGGACGCCTTTGACGAATTGGGTATTAAAAAACTGCCCTCAGTGAAATCACTAAAAGCAGAATATGCGGAGCTTATGGCGCAGGAAAAAGCTGCGTATGCAGAGTATCATGCCCTGCGGGAACAGCAGCGGGAGCTACTTGTTCATAAGGCGAATGTTGAGCAGATTTTGGAGATTGACAGAGATAGCGAACAGAAAAATGTCCACTCGCAATATCGTTCAGTTGAGTAAGATATCATCTTCATATTATGCATACAGGAACAACACAGGATTGTTGCTCATCTGGGCGAAAACAATCAAATAATATTATCAAAACGACTGGCGTGGCTTCGTGCCATTGCCAGTCGTTAATTTTTTGCCTTAATTCTTCTTTTTCATTACGCTGTCTGCAAAGAGCGATGCGTTGATAAGCTCCGCGGGATCAACATCCAGAGCGTCGGCAATGTTGAAGAATGCCTCCATGGAGAAAGCCCGAACCATGCCGGGAGCTTCGATTGCGCTCAGATGAGAACGACTGATATTTGCTTTTTCAGCAAGTTGATCCTGAGACATACCGCGCATTTTGCGTAATGCCGAAATTGCTATACCGAGCTGAATAAAGCGGTCCCGATTCTTGAAACTGATTTCCTCTTTACTCATAAGAATACCGCCTTCCCTTACTATAAAATTATATCTATTATGGCGGTTTTAATCAGCTTTTATTATGAAGCACTTGCATTGTTTATAGAGCGTCGGTATAATATAACATAACTATATCTTGTTTTAAGAGCAGGCTGGCTTGGTCGAGGGCGTTTACATTGACTATAAGCTTATGCGGAGTCTCTGCTGGAGGATAATAAATGACTTGCGCTCTTTTCGGGCATAAAGAATCCCCCGATTCTATCAAACCTTTACTTGAAAAGGAAATCCGAAAGCTGATAGAAAACGAGGGCTATGAAGAATTTCTTGTTGGAAACCAGGGACGGTTTGATGCTATGGCTTATTCCGTGCTCAAACTTCTTCAAACGGAATATCCGGCAATTCGTTGTTATGTGGTTCTCGCATATATGCCTGGCAAAAAAGATGAGTATTCATCTGTAGAATACGCTGATACGATTTATCCAGAAGGACTCGAAACCGTTCCGAAGCGGTTTGCAATTTCTCGCAGGAACAAATGGATCGTTGACAATTCAAATGCGGTTATCTGCTATGTTAATCACACATGGGGTGGTGCATATCAGGCTGTCATCCTTGCAGAAAAGAGAAATTTGTCGATAATAAATCTTGCGTAAAAAAGAAAACCCCGTCATCTTTTCATGACGGAGCAAACAAATTTTTACAAAACATCTTTTCTTAGAGTGTTTTACTCCAAGAAAAGGCCGCCATAACCAATGATTACTACAAGGTTTTGGCGGCTTTTTGCGTAATATACTGTTTATCTTGTTGGCAACAATTTAGATAACATATTCATGTTTTTTTGTTTAAGCTCCATAGATGGGTGAACATACCGATTCATGGTGATATTAACACTTGCATGTCCAAGAATTTCGCTAAGACTTTTTACATCAAACCCAATTTCCACACATCTGGTTGCAAATGTATGGCGAAGTGAATGAAAATTCACATCGTAGATAGCACACTTTTTTAGTACAGATTTAAAATGGTTTTCCATACAACGAGGCTCAATGTAGGCGTACTCCATCCCCGTAAGCAAATATGCGCCATCTTGTTTGCGCATTGTCAACATTATTTGAAGTATTTCATTGGGGATAGGTATTTTTCGAATGGAGCACTCGCTCTTGGGTGGCAAAATAACGACATCAGTCTTTCTCATTGACTTATCTATTACTTGTATGCGTTGCATCGTTTGATGAACAAATAGATATTGTTCTTCAAAAACAACATCTTCCCACTTGAGAGCACAGATTTCGCCGATTCTAAGCCCTGTATACAAACATAGCAAAATTCCCATATTGCATGGAGTGAGATTATTGCAAAGATAGCCGCTTAATCTTTTCTGCTCCATAATGCTCAAAATTCTCATAGGCTTTTGCGATTGTTTTACAGATATTTCTTTGACGTTTGCAGTGCTTATGTTCTTTTCACTGTTTCCATATTCCAGAATGTTTTTGACGAGTGATAAAATACTATTTACTGTTTTCGGTGATAGGCCGGTCGCCGTTTTTCCTCCTGATATAAGAAGTTCTCTGCTCATTGAAATAATGTCAGAGCGAGAAATGCTGGATACCAAATCATCACCGAGTCTCGGCAATATATACAAATCAAGCATGTTTGAGTATTTTGCGACGCTTGAAATCTTTAACTGCGGAGATTTTAAAAATAGCCATTCATTTGATAATTTTCTGAATGTATAGCCACTTTTTTCAGACTGCTCACCTTGATCCACGTATATGTTTTTTTGCTGCATGGTTTTTCGCCTCCTCTAGGAGTTATTTTGTTCGTTGAGGTGAGCATTTGCCATAAGCTCATTTGGTTTACACTGTTAATTGCAGGTTTTCTTAAGGTAGAAATCTGAAATGCTCGACAAATTTAGACTAATTTATATGAGTCGCATTGACAAATTTTGCGTCACGGTGTAAAATATTAGCAGTTTAGGTTAGGCACTTTCTTAGAGTAAAACACTCTAAGAAAAAAGCATGTCGATTTTTGTGCAAAGGAGAAGGCTATATGATTCAAGACAAATACTTAATAATGGAAGATTACAGAAAAGCGAGCATAGAAATCTTGATTGAAAACTTACCATCTTTAAGAGCAAGAATTGGCATTACACAAGAGGAATTAGCCAATATCATCGGAATTTCACGACAGACATATTATTCACTTGAAAAAGGAAACCGCGAAATGTCGTGGCCCATATTTCTGGCAATTGTATTTATTTTTGATTCAGTAAAAGAAACATCAGAAATGTTAAGAAATTTGAGGATATATCCTATTGATCTTATTATGCAATTTAATGGAGAGTATAAACCGTCCAAACAGAATGATTCAAAAAATATTGAAAGTGATGGGTGAGCTGTGAATAGGTCAAGAATTACCAAAGAAACGCTTAAAGAACTGCGCGGAAAATTGTTTGCTGAACAGAATGCTCAGAATCAATTTCAAAATGCACCGAGTGAAACGGAGAACTTATTTGATTCGGAAATAGACAGAGAAAAAGATTTTTCTGATAAAGAAAATGAACAAGGGATGGATGCTTGAGCGTATAGAACGACAAGGAGTTAAGTCACTACGTTTTTTGCTAATGCGCAGTGTTTCCAAACACAATCATTGTGGATGATTGGTGGGAAACAGGTATGACTGAAGAAAAATTCTCCAAAGATTGAACCAAAATTCCAATGCCTGCATCTATATACTGATATGAGTCTTCGGAGGTGCTAATTTTGAAAAAAACAATTGTTCTTATTCTTATGTTGATTCTTGCTTTGTCCTTAACGCTTGCCTTGTGCGGTTGTGGCACAGTAAGAGATACAAATGGAAACGACATCGACAAGCAGAGTCAACAATACATAGATAAAGCACTCAGTATTGTGAACAAAGAATGGAAATCCGCTTATTCAAAAAATGCAGATGTGGTTAAATCCGATAAAACGATTGAAATAATCAACACAAGAGTAATTGATATTAAAGAGAATAATGTGGATGAATTTAAAGATGTTGATGCTGTTGTGGAGTTTGATATTTTATCTGATTATTACGGAAGTGCACCGTATTACTCAAATATTCAACAGTATGATACCGTGGTTTTCTATAAAGACGGCTCTACGAAAGTAATAGATATTTTCAAAGCATATACCCAAAGAAATTTTGTGACGGATTATTCGGATATTATTGAAAATGTCATTGAATGCGGAGAAACATACAATACAAATAAAATTAAAGTCGAAGATCCGTCAGGCGACAATAACGATTTTGTTGAACAAGCTATTGAAGCTTTGAAAAACGGGTGGACAGAAGAGCTGTCAAAGCACAACGAGGACAATGCGCAAAAAAACGATGGCACATTAAAAATCTGTAACACTCGGTTGATTTCAATAAATCAAAATTCTACACCCCCACTCTTTGAAAAATACTTCGGAGACATTCAAGCAATCGTCGAATTTGAAGTGTATTCGGATTTTTACGGATCTGCCCCCTACTATGTCAATGCAGGAGTAAATGATTCAGTTATCATTCATACGGATGGAACACCGGAGCTTGCTTCTCATTATATACGTAATGTCGGAAGCGCCACTTATGTTTGGGATTTTTCTCAATTATTCAGTGATGTTCTTTATTTCGGCGATAAATACAATCAAACTTTCAACTTGTTTGGAAACGAGATCAATTCTTTAGACGATGATTTTTTCGAAGCAGTTGATGATTTAGATTGAAACAGGAGGATGAAGATATGGCAGCAGGAGCAACAGGTTTTAATGTGATTTTAATCATACTTATTCTTGCGATTGGAGCAAAGATTGGGCTTGCTTTTATTCCGGCAAATATTGCGAAAAAGAAAGGCTATGGCTTCGGCGGATTCTATGTTCTCGGTCTGTTCTTTTTCCTGCTCGGTCTGATTGTTTCTCTTTGTCTTGATGATAAAAATGCTCAAATATATCAGATGACAAATGCGATCCATTCGATCAGCAACAATCCGGTTCAAAGCCAACCGTCAAGCATAGGTGACGAACTCAAAAAATATAACGACTTGCTTTTACAAGGTGCAATTTCTCAGGAAGAATTTGATTCCTTAAAAACAAAGCTGCTTGATCGCGCAGACCGAGTTTGCCCGAACTGCGGCGCAACGGCAAAACAGGGTTCTGCCTTCTGTGCCAAATGTGGAACAAGGATTTTTTAAACAAAAGAAAGGATAAAAGGTGAGATTATGTTTTGCCCGAAATGTGGAAAAGAATTAAGAGACGGTGCTGTATTCTGCAATGGATGCGGTGCAGCATTATCAAAATCAGATGCCACAGTATCTGAGGATTATGAATCTGGTGTTGTATCACGAACGATACCAAAAAACAAAGGAATGGACTCTCGCCTGCAGTTCCTCCTTGCTGCGGTAATTGGGCTTTTGTGTTTCTATTTGATTTCATTAATTGCAAATCGTACTATTGCTATTTTTGGAGCATATGCGCTTGCAGGATATACTAGTGCGATATGGTTACCTCGCATTCTCATGTTTGCAGCTCTTATCATTGAAGCAATTATCGTTTTCGTATCTTTTTCCAATGGAAGGGAAACAAACACTGCTCTAATTGTAGGTTTGATAACGGAGATCGTGCTATGCGTTTTGGCGTTCATATTTCCACAACAAATGATCCGACTGCTTACTCCAGACATTGAGAGTATCGTGAATGCAGTTCCTTTTTTGAGATTTTTCTGTATTTCCTGTGTCGTGTGTTCTGTAATTTTTGCAATTATAGGGTTTAACACTAAAAAGAACTCCATTAAACCTGATCTTATTATTATCGGTGCGGCATTCGGGGTGTCTTTGCTGACAGCGATTATGGGAATTATCACTACCCGGACTTTAGCTTTGGGATTAAACGTGCCCCTTTGGGCTATTTCAATCGGGATTATCCATTCGGCTATTGTCCTTGTTCCTTGTGCGGGAAGAAGCAACGGTGACTCCGGATATTCAGAACAGAAAAAAGCCGCAGCCCCGGAATTTACATATCTGTTTTGCCCGTCTTGCGGAGCAACATTTGACCTCGGCAGGAAATTCTGTGATCAATGCGGCGCTGAACTAAAGGTCACTACCGGAACTGCCCACACAAGTAGCAAAGCCGGTAATACAGTTGATGCCCCGTCCGGCGGCTTTGCGGTTTTGGGATTCTTCTTCCCGGTCGTTGGCTTGATCCTCTATCTTGTCTGGCACGATACTCTGCCGCTCAGAGCAAAATCAGCCGGAAAGGGAGCATTAATCGGCGCAATCATCGCAGTTGTTGTACCAATTTTGCTGTCAGTTATTTTTTCTATTTCAATATTTAGTTTACTGTAAGGAGCCGGGAGGGATGTTGCCATGAAAAAGATTATTGTGTTTGTTCTTTTGGCTGTTATGCTTTGCGGGCTCTGCGCCTGTGGAAAATCGGAAACTGCGGCGGTATCAGCAGTTCCCACTACTGCGCAACCAGTCAACGAGCCTGTTCAGCAGGAAGAAAACAAGCTCGGCGTAGTACTATGCAAAATTGAAGATACCTCACAAGAAAACGTCCAGCATTATTGTGATGAACTTGGAATCGATTTGCTTGCTTTTGATGATTGGATGGTCTATTGCTGCGATGACATCGAAGCCTGTGATTCTTGTATAATGGACTATATTGAGTCTGAATGCTCTGATATATTGGTTGTGGGGCCAAATGAGTTTATTTCGGTCGCTGATGACTATAAAGAGCGTAATCCGGATGTCAATTTTTACTCGTTCTTATCTGTCTTCCCAATTATTACTGCTAGTTATGAGATAGGATATGAAAAGTTCGATGACATTTATCGAGATTTTTCTGAAGGAAGAGCATGGGTTCGCATTTTTTCTCCGGATGTAGATTATGCCGTAATCGATGAAAACGGGTTTATCATATACTCTTGCAAGGCGGCGGATATTGGCTTTAAAAGCTTTGCAACGACAAAGTTTGAACAAGGAACAAGCGTTATTTTCGGAGGGGAAGGGTATTCGGATCGTTATCCGGGAATGATAATCATTGACATAAATGGGCAAATACTCTTTGACAGTCGAGAAGCTCCTGATGGAGTGACATATTATTATTATGGTTACGGAAACGGCGTGTACTTGGTCGTGATAAACGAATCGGATTTTTCATCTAACAAATGGTATTGTTGCGAAATGGATCGAAATGGGGAGATTCTCGATAAGACCGAAATTAGTGAAAGACTCTTTGCATACATGGCAGGGATGAAATACTATGGCGATTCGATTTTTGCAGGCTCTTCAATAGGAACAACTATACGTAGCAGCATCGTATATAATGCAGATACAAACAATCTGTTTTTGGCTGAAGGCTTGGGCTCTGATTTTTCGGCTTTCAATCCCCTGAAAAATCCATTCGAAGATGGTGTAGCTCTTGCGAGCTCGGGGAAATTGGTTACGCCTGATGATTTGAAAAATGCGGATGCATGCGCTGCTTGGAACAAAAGTACGGAGAAAAGCTCATTCAAAGATTATTCTGAAGGACTCGGATATTCAAATGGTGGATACTATAACCGTTTTGGCGAGTTGGTGTTTTCCCTCCCGGAAGATTGGAACATTTCGAACGCTGGATCTTTTTCCGGCGGGTTTGCAGCTCTTTTCTTAAAGGGCGCAGATAAAAACTCATATGTTACGCTCGTGGACAAGGAAGGGCAAATTCTCTATGATCCGCTGAAAGTATCTGATTACACAATGCCAGCGTGGCATGGATACATTAGTGCTGTTGTGGAGGGCGAAGAGGTAATTATTGATCCGACCGGTAACTTTGTTGCAAAGAGCGAATTGGATATGTTGGACGATGAGTATACGGTTGGAAACATTGTAGTTCATGGGGGCGCCACAAGAAATGAAGGCTCATACACTTTTGCAGACGGACGTGTGCTAAATGAGGCATTCCTCGTAGAAAATTACGATGAACTCGTAAAAACTGGATATGTTCCATCTTCAGTTGCTGATGTTCATAAAGAAGAGCTTGACACCCCTAAAACAGAAAAGATTTACAAAGCTGTTGACGGTTTTACAATCGAGGGCAAATGGAAAAGCATCGGAAGCTACGGCTTCGGGCAGGCACAGCCGGGTGCTATCGTTGTGTTTGACGGCAACAATTGTAATTTCTTCAGTCCTAAGGATACATACGCATTTTCCAAAGACGGTGACAATTATAAGCTCGAGTGTACAAGTTTTATGTCGACCGACACGCTGACATTTACCGTGAAAACGGTGGATGAAGATAACATAGACATTTATTACGGAGATAATGTAACGGAATTAACGCGTGTGGGCTAAGGAGGGATGAACTATGATTTGTTCTAACTGCGGTAAGGAATTGCGGGAAGGGGTTTTATTCTGCAATCAATGCGGAACTCCTGTACATACTGTGAGCATGGAACTGGATACCGAAAAAGTGTTGGTGAATAATGGACGACTGGCGTATAGCGGCAAGAGCAAGACCGCTGCGGTCATTCTCGCTGTGATGGCGTTGGTGTTTTCGTTAGTCCCGCGTTTGGCTATGCATGCAACTGTCGGCAGCATCCTTGTTTTTGCAATCATCCCGGGTATTGCAATGCTGATTTTCTCCTGTCTGCTCAATAAGATTAATCCAGTATTGACCGGGATGCCGGAAGCATTCCTGCTTTTGACAGATATTATTTTCTCGTTCATCATTTACCGTCAGCCGATGAGGGGCATTGAGTTGTTAGTTGTTTGGCTGCCGAATCTTCTGTATGTTATTTTCTATTTCTTTGCGTTTTCAAGCAAAGAATCGTCTCGAAAGGTGTTTAGGATCATTACTGTCCTTCTTCTTTCATTTTGTGTTGTATCAACCATCTGCAGTCAGATTGAAGCATTAAGACATGGGATGCCTAGGACGCAGCTGTTGTTTATCCCCAAAACAATTTCATCTGCCATCTTGCTCATAGTATTGATGTTTGGATACAAAGGCTCTTCTGTGACAGCTAAAGCGTCAAGCAAAACTCCTGATTCAAGTGAAATGCAATATACATATATGTTTTGCCCTAATTGTGGGACGCATTTTCCTGCCGAAAAGAGATTCTGCGATCAATGTGGGACCGAACTGAAAGAAGCACATAGCACAAGGACATTTAATACTGCAGAAGCATCCAGCTTAGATGCTCCATCCGGCGGATTTGCAGTTTTGGGATTCTTCTTCCCGGTCGTTGGCTTGATCCTCTATCTTGTCTGGCACGATACTCTGCCGCTCAGAGCAAAATCAGCCGGAAAGGGAGCGTTAATCGGCGCAATCATCGCAGTTGTTGTTCCAATTTTGCTGTCAGTTATTTTTTCTGTTTCAATATTTAGTTTACTGTAAGGAACCGGGAGGGATGTTGCTATGAAAAAGATTATTGTGTTTATTCTTTTAGCTGGTATACTTTGCGGGCTCTGCGCTTGCGGACAGAAGAATACCGATATAGCAAATACGTCACACACCGAAGAGGCAAACAATCATATCGACGAAAACGGCAATCCAATTCAAAATGCAGAGACACCATTCGGTAAAACAGGAAGATCCAAGTCATATAAAGTATTCAATAAAGACACAGATTTGTTCTGCTTCAATGAAAAAGATTATTACTTTATTGATGATTATAATGACAGTATATGTAAGATTGATGACCCGCAGAGCGGTACATATAGCACCGTGTGGCATTATGACGATGGTAGCATATATGGATTAATCTATTACGAAAATCGAATATATTTTGATATAAGCGACACTGACGCAACATGGGAAATATGCTCGATTAAATGCGACGGTTCTGATTTTAAAAAATTGGGATCAATTGAGGATGTTGAACGGTTTTATTGCTTTGAAGATGGAATGCTTTATCTTTTTGACTTCCATGACACCTGTTATGAGGTAAATTTGGCGCAATCCGAAAAACAAGGCACTATAGTTTTTACAGATTTATCCCAAGAAGGTCTTTATATATTAGGCGTATTTGAAGGGTACATCTATTATTATCCGGCAGTTGATTTTAATGATGTAAATAAGAATTGCGTTGAACTGCAACGTTACCGAATTAAAACAGGTAAATTTGAAAAAGCATGCGATCTGAAATATGAAGATGCCGTCAACTTAAGAAAAATGGATTTTACGGTAGGTATGATTGACAGCAAACTGATTCTTTCTGAAGTCGACAGCTGCCCTAAATCTTTAGATGTGCGGGATGGAACAGTACGCGATTTGATGATGGATAATTTTATATATAATGAAGACGGAATCATTATAATTTCAGATAAAGTGATATATTATCAAAGCGATAAGGGCGATGTGTATGCTTTTTCAAGGCTTGATACAGCAACCGGAACAAATGAAATAATTCGAGAGTTTGACGATACATTCTTTACGATGACCGCTGCCGGAGACTATATAATGTTTTATTTTGGGTGGGGAGATTACCCGCATCGAATAGTAAATATAAATGATTCTTTTTATAAGATTATCAATTTGAAATTATGCGAACTGAAAAAATTTGATAAAATCATTAAACCAAAATAAAACATGAAGCATCTATACATCAGAAAAACAAAATGGAGGATATTACCATGAGAAAGACTTACGCTTACAATTCGATCATTATCGGTGTTCTGCTTGGTATGCTTGTCGGTATCAAAGCAGGAACGGCTCTCGGCATTGTTGTCGGCATCGTTGTTACCGTTGTCGGCTTCTTTATCATTAAGGCAATCGAAAACGTGATAAACAAAGGCGTGGATGCGGCAGCATCGTCTATAAAAACTGCGATCGACAATAAAAAAGCACAGGCCGAAGCGGAGATAAAAATTTGTCCGAAGTGTGGCAGCAAGCAAAGTAAAGATGCAACATTTTGCCGTAGCTGTGGTTCAAAGCTCAACTGAATGTAAAGGGGTGGATATCAATGGGAAATGCTGGATATGTCATATTATTTGTCGTAGGACTCTTTGCAGTTTCCTTTCTTTACGTTTGGATCAAAGAAAAAGCAAAAAAGAATATCTTTTTCAAAGAGCAGTATCAAATGCAGAGAAATTTGACTGAAAACGCCTATGTGTTTACATACCACGGTACAATTGAGCAGTTAAAAACTGCCATCAAAAACCGAATTCCTATTGATAATTCTTTTTCTGCGAATTTTGTCGGAGGAAACTATACAATCAAATCTGAAACCGCAGACGAAATTACTTTCCTTCACGGTGCAAAGATCACAACTGGCGGTGGTGGAGATGAATTTACTGCCACAATCAAATTTTCTCAAACAGAAAATGCCAGCCGCGCAGTTGCACAAATTATTCGATGGAAAGTACACGATGGTGTGACTCGCAAAGCCGGGATTCAGGCAATGCAAGAATTTTTCAATTATGTAAGTCTTGCAGTCAAAGATGTAGATGCAAATTCGAGCGTCAATATAGTGAAATAAGGAGAGAGAAAAATGTATTGTCCGTCATGTGGGAGCAAGGTACCTGATGGTACGAAATTCTGTGAAAAATGCGGTATGCCGATAAAAGAAGCGTTTGATAATAATACTGGAATGGGTCAGCAGAATGTTCAGCATTCTGAGACTTCACAAAAAATCAAAGATGCGGTAGAACAGCTCGGTTTAACCAAAATTCAAAAAGTTGTAGCTATTACTGCGGCGGCATCAGCTTTGGTTGCGCTGATTTGCATAACCGGAACTTTCGTTTCGTGGATCACTGCGATTGCAGCATTACTGTTAACATATCTGTGTGTTAAGAAATTTGAATTTTCTTCAAAGGCAATGGCTATTGCTTTTTCCGTGTTTGCGGCAAGATTTCTTTGGCTTGATTTTTCTAATCTGTTTAACGGTGGCATTCATTATAGCTTTTTCGCTGTTTTATTCCGAATCATCACCTATGGATGTGCTGTTGTATATTGGTTGACGATTCTCGGAACAATCAAGAAAAAAGAACTCGGAACATCCATTTTCCTGCTTGGAACAGGATTGACGGCATTATATGCTTTTATTAAAATGTTCGGCAGTTTTGGTTATGGATTCAGAAGCGCAATATTCTATCTCGGTTGGATAGGATTCATCGGAGTTTATGCAATTCTTATCATTACTGATGGCAATACGATTCCCTACATAAAAAAATTGTTTGCTGGCGGTGCCAACACTTATAAACCAGCTCAAGGGTTTGCACAATACTGCCCCAAGTGTGGAAACGGTCAACCGGCTGATGCTGTTTTCTGTGATAAATGCGGGACGGCTCTTACACCTATTGCAGTCAATACAATAAACGCAAGAAATGTAGTGGACGAATCTATTGTTGAAAAAGAAACCGTTATGCCTGATCCCAATCCTATAGTTGAACAACAGAAAGAATTCATTATTTGCGAAAAGTGTGGGAACAAATTAGAACTTGGATCACTGTTTTGCGACAGTTGTGGAAATAAAATATCACCGACTTCCGAAAATGATTCAGTGCTTGATGCTGAAGAATCTCCGGAACAGGAAAGCATTCCCGTAATGCCGGACAGCGATCCGATTGAACCCCAAAAATCTGTTTGCCCCAAGTGCGGCAATGTCCTCGAAGATGGCTCTGTATTCTGCGATCAGTGCGGAAATAATCTTAGTGCAAAAGATTCCGTCCGTAATCAGCCGGACAATACATCGATGGGCTTTATGAATCTAAATGAGTTTATCATTGATGAAAAGGTCTCTGCCTTCAAATTTGAAAACTCATATAAGATTTACGATATGAACGGAGCAATAATCGGTGCAGTTCAGCAGAATGAGGTGTCCGGCGGCGCAAAAGCGGCACGTCTTCTCGTAGGAGGCAGCGCAAAAAATTTGCAAAAGTTTAAGCTTGATTTGCTGTCAGCAGAGGGCAAAAAGCTTGGCTCTATCCATCGTGACGGAGGTGCTTTCGCGTCAATTTTTGTTGATGATGCCAACGGAAACGCTCTTGTTGAAATGAAACTGCGCTTCGGCGCGTTAAAAGACATGAATGATAATACGATCTGCAAATTCGGATTGGCAGGCTTAACAAAATACCCGATTAAGGATGCAAACGGAAACACTGTAGCAGAAATCACGCACAAGTGGAACGGTGCCAAATCTATATTTACCACTGCGGATAAATATCATATTTCTATTTCGCCGGAGCTGACCGGAAGGATGAGGCAGATTATTTGCTCTGTTGCGATTGCATTTGATATGTTATCCGGTGATAGATGATCTGCCGGTGAAAAAGTGCAATTAAGAAGTCGAAAAGCGCTGTATGCATATGAGAGGATGTTATAAATGTTTTGTCCGAATGCAATCGGCGGTCGCCAACGGCCACTGGTGCGGAGGTAAACGGCCGCAGGGCGGTGCGTCAACGGCCAGCCTGAATTAGCCTTTTCACGGCGGTTTTGCGGTGACGAGCGGCCAGTTTGCGGCCCGGCGGCCACCTGTTCAAAGTGGTTGAAATTGCCCTCATAATAGTGGTATCCGCAACAGCGGAAATACACTATTTCAGGAGGGTAATGTATGTTGGATTACAAGGACATCATTACGAAACACTATGCCTTGGGCATGAGCGGCAGAAAGATTGCCGAATCGCTCAAGGTCAGCAAGTCGGGAGTCAATGACTTCCTGCGGGCATTTCAGGAGTGTCCGGTACTCAGCTATCCGTTGCCGGAGGGCATTACCAATTACGGTATTGCAACCCTGGTCTACGGAAAAAGAACTGTCGAGCACAGCCGGGATCTCAGCTACGAGATGCCGGACTACGAGACCGTGGAGAAGGAAATGTCTTCCCGGAAGAACATGACCCTGGTGGTGCTGTGGAACCGCTATTCAAAGCAGTGCCGTGACCGTGGCGTCAAGTTCTACTCTTACCGGCAGTTCTGTGAGAACTACGCCAAGTGGTGCGAGGAGAACAAGGAGACCCTTCACTTCAATGCCGTCATTGGCCAGAAGATGGAGGTGGACTTCGCCGGAAAGACCTTCCAGATGGTAGATCATCTGACCGGCGAGGTCATGACCATCGTGGTTTTTGTAGCAGTGCTGCCGTATTCCCAGTACATCTATGCGGAAGGCATGGTCTCCACCAAGGAGCCGCAGTGGATCGCTGTCAACAACAATGCCCTGCAGTATTTCGGCGGTGTCCCGGCTTTGGTGGTCTGTGACAACTGCAAGCAGGCCGTCATTGCCAACAAGGATTGGATCGACCCGGAGCTGAACAGGGACTACGCAGAGTGGGCGGAATACAACCACACCGTCATCCTTCCTGCTAAGGTAAAGAAGCCCAAGTACAAGAGTTCCGTGGAAAATGCCGTAGGCATTCTGGAAAAGGGGTTCTTCCACGACATGGAGGAAATGAACTATTTCAGCCTGGAACAGTTCAACCGGGATCTCTGGAAGCATCTGGATGAACTCAACAGCGCTCCATTTACCAAGAAGCCCCACAGCCGCCGCTACTACTGGGACGAGGAACGCCGGGAGCTTATGCCGCTGCCGCCTGTCCCTTACGAATACATGGAACGGAGGACGGCGAAAGTGTCCTCTGACTACCATGTTCGCTTTGACAACGCTTATTACAGCGTAGATCGTGCCTATCTGCACAGAGAAGTACTTATCCGGGCGTCTGCCACCACAGTGAAGATCTTCTCCAAAGAAGGGGATTTCATCTGTGAATGGCCCAGAGCAACAGCAAAAAGCCAGTGGTCTACAGATCCAAACCATCTTCCAGCTAATTTCAAGGAAATGTCTGAATGGAACGGCACTTATTTTACCCGCAAGGCCATGACCGTTGGACCCAACACCGGCGAGGTCATTAAGCGCATCCTTGCCAGCCGAAAGCTGGAGGTGCAGACTTACCGGATGTGCCAGGGTGTACTGGGCTTCACCAAGAAGTACAGCAAGCAGGCACTGGAAGAAACCTGCCGCCAGGCATTGGAACTGGGTAAGCCGAATTACAGCTTTATTAAAAATTCCATCCAGCTCATTGCCGAGGATCTGGGCGTTGCCGGTTACAACACCGCCGTCAACGACGAACGCAACAAGGGCGCTTTTGTCATGGGTGCTGAGTCCATGGATATTGATCGCCTCCTCTCCCGCAGCCAGAGCCTGGCTCAGGGTAAAGGCAAGGGAGGTGGCAAGTGATGCGCACCGGGAAAGAGCTTTTTAACACCCTGCTGGTTGAGTTGAATGAGATGGGACTGCCCGGTATGTCTTCCACTCTGGACGAAATGTACCGGTCTCCCAAGTTTCTGGAACTGGATCCGCTGACGGCCATTGCCAACCTTGTACACCCCGAATATGTGAAGAAGGTAAACAAGCGCATCCAGACTCGTCTGCGCAGTGCCCATCTGCGTGGGTGCCCTCAGGAACTCTCCAATTGCGTGGATTCCGGCGACCGGGAATATCTGCCCCGTGGTATTACCGGAATGCTGTCCACGCTGGATTTTATTGACGAAGGTATGAATATCTGCATTCTGGGCCCTTCTGACAGTGGCAAGTCCTATCTGGCCAAGGCCATTGGTATTGTGGCTTGCAACACCTACAAGGTGGAGTACCACCACTGCGAGACGCTGCTGGAGGAGATGGTAGCCCTCAAGGCTGCGGACTACTCCAAGTACCAGAAGCGCATGAAGAAAACCTGCGGAGCTGCCCTGCTGATTCTGGATGACTTTCTGCTGCACACCATTACGGATGAGCGCGAGGTCAAGGTGCTGTTTGAGATTCTGGAGAAGCGCAGTGAAATTAACCTGAGTACCATTATCTGTTCCCAGCGGGAACCGGCCAGTTGGAGTTCCATGATCCTCAACGACGAGGTATCCTCCAACGCCATTATGAAGCGTGCCACACGGCACTACACCGTAGTGATTAAACCCCTGAATAACGGCTGATTTACCCGGCCGTTTTTAGACCGCACGGCGGCCGTTGGTCACCGCACCAGCGGCCGTTCGCTGCCGCAGAATGCAGTCCGAAGTGCGGAAAAGAAATAAAAGAAACCGCAAAATTCTGTAATTTCTGCGGTGAAAAATTAAATACAATCGCTGAAGCATCTCGCTTTATGCCCACTGAGGATCAAAATAATGACTTCCAGAAGAAAACACTGGTAGATAAGATTTCAGGAAGAGGTAGAAATGTGGCAAAAACCAAGCGGGAAAACATTCTGCAAACAGATATTTTCCCGCTTGATCCAAAATCACACAGACGTATGTGCGTTTTTGCAATACTTTCTCTTTTCCTAACAGTGTTTTCAGTTGTATGCATCTTTTTCAAAACGTATATAAGCTACATCGACAACAACATACCGACAGCAGGTTTTTTTAAATATTTTATAGAAAATGCTACGATTTTAGATTTCGGGTCTGTGATTATTTCTCCGGCAGTGCAGACAGTATCCGGTGTATTGTTCTTGATCTTTTGCTGTACAGCCAAAAAGAGAAAAATGGGACCTGTCATAATACCATCAATCATTACAGCTGGCTTTTTACTTGTTTGGAATGCCATCATAGAAATATCAATCCGTATGGGTGTCTTGAGAGACTATACTGTGAATTGGTATGGGGTTTTCTTTGTTGTTTTCTTCGCTGTATTGTTCATTTTAACGTTCATTGGTTCAAATAATGGAAAAATCAAATACTCTTTACTGGCAAAGATATTGACGATTGTCTTTGGGAGCGTACTGATTGCGATTCCTTTCAATGGCGTTTATAGGACTTTCATGAGTATAACAGAATCTGCTACAACGTTACATGGCATTACGTATGTATTGTTAGGACTTGTTTCCTCCCTGTTTTTTTCCTTTTCGTGTTTAACATCTCAAATTGCTGTGTTTGTTTGTGTGTTTAGCATAAGGCGCAACCCGGAGAATTCGGAAGTCGGTAAAGGATGAATTAGAATAATGAAAAAGAAGTTTATTCATAAACTGCTCTCTTTCTGTTTAGTGTCAATTTTTATACTTTCTTTCTCTGTTCCTGCCTTTGCAGCAGAAAATTTGGGATACGATCAAGCTTCTGCTTTGAAATATGTTTTGAACATGGAAGGAAGATATATTGACACAGACAACGGAAGTTATGACTGTGTCGATATTGCAAAGGCATATTTTAGAGATGTTGGTGGAAAACCGATTGTCTCACTCACCTATCTCTGTGGAACGCCCTATGCTTATAATTATGCTGATCCCATTTCAGATGGGGCAATTCCTTCTGGTTGGACACGATGCTACTATTCAAACAGCTATATTCCGCAGCCCGGAGATGTTGCGGTTTGGAAGGCTAATGAAGGTATTGCAGGTTATATGGGACATGTGGCCATAGTGACCGAGGTGAAGAAAAGCGGGGACGGGCATCAGATCAAATATATGGAGCAAAGCACGACCACGCAAAAACATGCAGCTGTGTGTAAGGACTATGTAGATGCCGAAAACCCCTCCTGCTATATCGTCCCGACTTTTAATCAAAAAAAGACCGATGAAATGATTCTTGCATCTGAGAGCAGATTTACGGTGCTTGTGTTGGACAATTCTGGTCCTCAGGAGTTTATTTTCCCTGCTGATATTTTTGCTCTGAGATTGCGCGAAACCACTTATACATCTAACAGTTCGATAGAAGAAGTGAAAGCGGCTGCATCATCTTTTTTACATGGTGTTACAGAATTTGAAAACAATTATATTGCAATCATAAAATTCAGCAATGAGGCAAGTATCGTTTGTGATTTTACCAATGATTTAGAAACACTTGAAAAATCACTGGACAGCATTGGAGCTGATATTTGTGATGAAGGTGTAAACAGTGATACTAACGGTCCAAACATTAATGCAGGGCTACTTTCTGCCGACGAACTGCTTTCGAGAATTACAAATCCTCATGCTGTAAAAAACATTGTTCTCTGTACCACAGGATTAACAGTCAACGGCGACTACAGTGAAATCGGTAAATACAGCAAGGAAGACGAGACTGTACCTTCAACGTGGCAAAATATGGTCACGGAAGTAAAATTATATACTCTGGCAAATGTTGCAGTAGCCACTGCTGAAAGAATTAAAGAATCAGGAACAACAATATACACACTTGGTATTTTTGAGCCTATTGAATCTGCGCTGCCAAGCGACGGCAAAATACTTGCGCAATTCTTCAGGACAACGGCTAAAGATCTGGCCTCATCCGAAAGTAATTACTACCCGCTGGAAGACCCAGAGAATCTCGTCATATCTTTTGACGAAGTGGAAGGTAATATTGACGGGAAACAGGACACATATATCTATGTCAACGGTGATGAGGAGCCGGTATTGTTTGAATCAACACTTTCATCGTTGATTTTTTCAAGTAGCAGTGTACAGTATAATCCAAAGCTTTCGTATATGCTGATGTCCCTCGCTTATGCGGCATATAATCAAACAGGAACCGGCGAAAACAGCAAAAACAAAAATGCTCCGCTTGCAGAAACAAATATATACCGTTCTTACGAAAGTCTCAGACTCCAAGATATTCAATCATTTAACTATTATGACGATCCAAATGATCCGAACTACGGGAAAGATAATGTGGCCGTTACAGTCGGATGGCAAACGCTTCCCAATTTCAAGAAGATGATCGTGGTTTCTGTTCGCGGTTCTTTTGGGACGCTGCCTGATTCGCTTGACTGGCAGAGCAATTTTAACCTTGGTGAAGCTGAAAATAAAGCATGTCTGCATGAAGGTTTTAATATTGCTGCTGAAAAAGTAATCAAAATACTTGAACAGTATACAAACGGGATCGAAACAAAAAACACTGTCTATGTTGTGACCGGTCATAGCAGAGGTGCCGGCGTTGCCAATTTGGTGTCTTATAAGCTGATGTCAAAAGGTGTGTTGAGAGCAAATTTATTTGACTACAATTTCGCCTGTCCAGATGTTGCCCGATCCGAAAGTACAGATTGGAATCCATACGGTAAGTACAGTAATATTTTTAATATAAATAATTGCAGCGATCCGGTCGGGCGTATTCCCGGTGTTCTTGGCACTATTCTCGGACATGCCAGCAGTGAACTTGTCGGAAAATTTACTGACGAAATCAAAATCAACGGATCATCTGATCTTTTTAATTGGGAACAGCTTGGGACATCGTGGGGTAAATTCGGTAATACATACTGGTTCTCACAGAATTGGAATGACGATTCCCAAATAGGGCTTAATTTTAATGCTCATGCTCAAAGCGAGTATATGAATTATCTCTCCCAGCTAAAATCAGAATACGCCTTCAAAGGTTGGGACGATATAGAGCTGAGAGTTTTGCTGAATACTGATTGGCAAGGACTGCTTGCGGGTGTATTCTGCCCCGTTGATGTAACAATAACAACTCCTGACGGTAAGTTGCTTGCCTCAGTGAAAGACGGTATTATTGAGTATGGAAAAGATGCGGAATTCGGAAATGTTATTGTGTTGACACAAGACGACAAAAAACTGTTTTTTATCAATGGATACGATGATGTCAATATTTCGTTTGAAGGTAATGAAACAGGTGAAATGACATACTTGTATTCAAAAATAAATCTTGTTGATGAAACCGTAACCGGTGGGGATGCTTTTACAAATGTTGCTTTGACCGAAGGAAAAACGATGCGCAGTTCGGTTTCTTTGGACAATCTTGATGATACGATTCTGTATGCGACAGACGAAAACGATAGTATCATAGCAAGAATAGCAAAGGATGGCACCGAAACGAAAATGATAAATGTTAATATGCATTTAATTGCCGCTCTGCTTGTATTATTGTTAAGCACGGGAATGCTTACAATTATCATCTTCGTTTTCAAAAAAACAGGAAAATCGTCTAACTAATTTAAATAAAAGGAACTTTTGAATGTATTGTACGAAGTGCGGGAAAGAACTGCGAAATGAGGCAGAATTCTGCAATTATTGCGGCTCCAAAGTTATAAAAAATAATCCCAATAATTCTAAAATCAATTTTTATGCACAGATATTCGTTCCAAAGGCATGGATTAAGCGATTCCCGAATGTCCCTGCCATTGCATTTGTTATTAGTTATGTTGTGGTGTTTGTTTTAGCTATCACCATAATTGCCTCAGCAGCAAACGCCGCTTCCCATGATCTCTCTGGAACTTATTACTATAATGGGCGATTCCCTGTTACACAGATTACATTTTCCAAAGACGGGACGTTTACTGCTCGCTGCACATACTACGAATATGATGTTGGTGATGTGTATTATGGAAAGTATGGAAAATCGTTCGGAAAGTACGAACTTAGATTCACAGGCGGCAAAAGCGGTGGTGGAAGCGCCGTAAGCAACTTTTTAGCCGAAAACATGGGTTCGCAATATTCTATGGAAGCGGTAAAAAACGAAAACGGCTCCCTGACTGTGACCATCATTCCTGGAATAAGTTATTATGCTTGGGCAGGAAGTTATGCAACATTTTATCAAAATGGATATTAAACGTTCTGGGAGGGCAACAAGATGATTTGCCGAAAATGCGGAAAAGAAATAAAAGAAGGGGCACAATTCTGCACCTTCTGCGGTAGTAATGTGGTCCAAAATGAAAAGATCGCCATCTCAGAATTTCCTAAGAATGCAAAAAATCCGGATTCACGTAGCACTGCCAAATCTTCGACGAAGAATAAATGGGTTGTTGGCATATCAGCAGTGGTAGTATTAGCGGTACTTGCGATGGCGGCACTTTTCTTTTCCTTAAAAGCAAAAATCAATAACATAGGTGCCGAGAACAGCGATATCTCGTGGAGCTTTGATGAAGAATCGGGAGACCTCACAATATCAGGAATCGGTGCTACAAAAGCAGATGGAAAAGATGCGCTGCTTTTGGGACATGGGTTATATTATGCACCGTGGAAACAAAACAGTATAGGCCCATTGACCTTGAACGAGAAACTTCCCGTGCAAAGAATATTTATCGAAGACGGAGTTACTGTTATCGGCGAGAATTTGTTCATGGGGATGGGACAGCTTCGCTCGGTGGAAATCCCGGAAAGCGTTGCTGAAATAGGAGATTGCAGCTTTGGAGGGTGTAACAACCTAACCATCTCAGTTCCGACATCAGTTCAGCAAATACACAAGAATGCGTTTATGTCTATTTCAGGAGTGGATTATCAAGGTTCCTTGTTTGATTGGGTGAATACTCTGGTTGAAGAAAAAGGAACCATTACGACAACACATGCAGATAAACTAAATTGTACTGACGCAGTTCTGGAATTCAATTCGTTTTGTGGCACACAGCATAATATCTATGTTGAATATTTGGGTACAAAACAAGAATGGCAAAAAGCGGTTAAAGGATTCGACACACAATACCTTATTTCTGTTACATGTTCAGACGGAACAATTGAATATGGTGAGCCCGCTTTCTGATTCTTGTAGGAAAGGATGTTATAAATGATTTGTCCAAAATGTGGTATAATTATCGATGAAAATGCGGAATTCTGTAATTCCTGCGGTGCTCGGGTCAGCATTAAAAGCAGCAAAGAGTTAAAGGCTGGAAAGAATAGGTTTTTACATGGTTTTTTAACTGGTGCGATAGCACTGTTTCTTGTTGTTGCCGTTCTTTTTGGAACTGGCATTGCACGATTTGGAGGGAATAAACAGTTAGGTTCAGAAGGCAAGATAGAATGTGAAGGTTTTTCTTCTCCGGAAGACGCAGTCACAGAATATATTGAAGCATTGAAAAGCAAAGATCTCAATAAAATGATTTCCTGTTTTGCTGTTGAATCGTATGTAGCAAATTATGATTTTCAGACTGCCATTGAGAAAACGCCAGCGTTTATGCCTTTGAATTCGAGCAGTCAGTGGCCGGAGATCGGAGATTTTTCCAAGGCAATGAACGTCAAGAAAAGAGAAACTTCTGTTCTTGATAAAATCACAAAACAATATATTGTTCTTGCTACTAACGGGCTGCCTGACACTGCCATGTTTAACATGAAAGATTATTCTGACTATTATGATTTTATGAGCGACTTTGTGTCATCCAATGGTGAAAGCAGCCTATCAGAAATTACTATTAAAAGATTTATTTCATGGGAGCAGGCTGTTCAAAATGATCCGGCAAAATATGTTGAGGTCAGACTTTCCGGTTCTTGCGCTGATGATCTTGTACCTGTTTTTGCAGAAATAGAATTTGACGGCAGCAATTACATTATTGCGATGGATGTTGCAGAGTATGACGGGCTTTGGTATATATTTGAACCGAATATCGCAGTCGATTCCGATTTGAATTCCGGTATCGTTGAAAAATAATAGAGCAAAATATCAAAAAATTACTTAGGAGCGTGTAATTCCATGCCTATGACAGATTATGAGCAAGCGCTTGTGTTTGCTGCAAAAAACGGCAATGAGAAGAGCTTTGAAGAGCTATATAAGATTTATTACCAGAAAGTGTATTCTCTCGCTAAAATGACATTAAAGAATGAAGCCGATGCAGAGGATGCACTTCAGCTTACGTTTGTTTCAGCATGGAAAAACATTTCCTCGTTAGAAGATAATGCGGCTTTTAATTCCTGGATTCAGCGGATTACGCTGAATCAGTGTTATGCTCTTTTGCGGACAAGCAGACCTGTTGTTTCTATCGACGATGACGAATCGGACGAGCACGGAATAACCGAGCTTGAATCCGATCTTATGTTGCCGGAGGTCTATGCGCAGAAAGAGGATCTCCGTACCCGTCTTGGGAAAATAATAAATTCTTTGAGCGAAGTCCAGCGTCAAACAATACAACTCTATTATTTTGATGAGTTATCAGTTGACGAGATCGCCGATACGATGGAGTGCAGTACCGGGACGGTCAAATCAAGGCTGTTTCTCGCTCGGAAAGCAATCCGCACAGAGATCGAGGAAACGGAGCGCAAAACAGGGCAAAAGTTTTATGGCGTTGTTGGCATCCCCTTGCTTGCATTTTCTCAGCTGTTTAAGCAGCAGGCGGAAGCGGCGTATCTTAGCACTGCTGATGCATCATCCGTGTTTTCAGAAGTGTGCAGAAATTTGAATTTCCACCTGAACACATCAAGTGCCGCTTTCCAAAGCTCTGTTGCTTCAGAAGTGAAAACTGTTGCTGAAGATGCAGGAGAAAAAGTGGTATCTGCCGCAAGAACTGCGGCAGAGGCTGCGAAAAAAACAGCTTCCACAGTCGCGTCCGGAGCTGCGAAAAAAGCTACAACCGGTTTGATCACGAGAATAGTCGCAGGTGTGCTTTCTGCCGCCATGATCGTGGGCGGCGGAGCAGGTATGGTAACGGAGGTACAGGCACAGACTCCGACCTTTGAGCTTCCCGCGGAAACCGAGCGCATTGACTACTACAACAGAGATCCGGGCGATGCTGAAACAAATGCCGATTATTCTGCGGCATATCGCGCTTTCCTTGATATATTAAAAAAAGAGCGCAACAGAATTGTTACCTATGACTGGCAAAACCAGGATTATGGCTTTTCGGAACAAGAAATAGACAATGATATACCGGATGAACCGGCACCTATTGCATTTGCTGATATCTGTGGTGATAATACACCAGAGATGATATTTATCGAAACATCAGGCGATGCATTGGATGGTCGCTATTATTGTACGACAATAAATATCGTGTCGTTCAGGGATGGAGGTGTAAAAACTCTGTATTCTGAACCGTGGGATTATATGGTCGGTGGCGGATTCCACTATGCATTGTTCCAACTTAACGGAGACAAGGCTCTCTATGCAAGAGCAAGTGAAGGCGATGAATGGCATTCTGACACATATTTCCGCTTTTCTGAAAACGGCGACGGAACTCTTTTCAAAGAAGAAGTATTGAAGTATGACGCACATCCGGATGAAGTCATAAATAACACGATGCTTTATAAGTATACATGGACACAAGGCGGAGTGGAAATCAACGAAGAAGAGTATACAGGTTTGGAAAACCAGATGATCGGCAAAATAAATGCCTTTTTGATTCGCTCACGCTTCTATACACCTGTATTATATGAAAAAATCCGGGATCTCGGGACTATGGAAATGACCTACGATGAGGCAATCGCATACCTTAATTCTCTTCTGGGTATCAAAGACGATCTCAACGTCACAGACGAAGAAGTGTTTTCCATGATTGAGGGCATTCAGTTTTCATTTGCCAGTGGTGTCGGCGCATGGGGCACGGAAATAAAAATAGCGAGTGACGGCAGTTTCGTGGGAGATTACCACGACACGGATATGGGAGATACCGGCGAGAATTATCCAAACGGAACTGTGTATTTAAGCAAATTCCACGGAAAGTTTAGAAATGCGAAAAAGCTCAATGACTATACCTTTTCCTTTGAACTTGATGAACTTGTCTATGACGAGCCTTTTGAAGACTCCTACGAAAACGGCGTAAGATATATAATTGAAAGCGCATACGGGTTGGAAAGCGGCAAAAAATATATGCTGTATCTGCCGAAATCCATTGTGAAAAACCTTCCTGAAGAATTCGTAAATTGGGTGTCTATGCCTATGGCGTGGTCGTCCTATAACAAACCAATCTTGCTGCCATTCTATGGGATTTATAACGTCGAGAAAGAATATGGCTTTTTCTCGTCAGAAGCACCGTACCCCAAAAAATATGACAGTTGGAATGATGCCTATGAGGATTTCATTTTCAGCGGCGACTACGAATGTGGTCATAATTATGATGCCGTTGAATATCAGACTGTCGCGCTTTATGATATGGACGGAAACGAAGTGCCGGAGCTTTTGATTGGAAACGGTGTCAATGGAAGAGATCAGAGGGCAACATATGTTTTCACTTTTGCGGATGGTCGGATTCGGTTCTGCGGTAATGCGGGTTCTGATTTAAAAATTGGTCCATCTGAGTATCCGGGTCTTTTCAGAAGTCTTTGGCTCTCCGGATACTACATGCCCTCAGAGTATGCAGCAGATTTCTCGGAGGATACCTCTATTAGATACTACACTTTGGACGGCAACGAGATTAAACCGGTTGACGTTGTCCATCACCTTGTCGATTTCGCAGGTAATAAAACCGATGATATTGTGACAGACGATAAAGGTTTATATGAAGTGAGTCTTGCCTATGATTCTATGAAATCAATTGACTTTGTCCCTATGAAGCAGCTCCTTGATCGCGGTTGGAATAAAAAATACGTCAAATTGACAACCCGTTTTGCTTCGGAAGATGATGTAGGTGACTCTTTTTACGGAAATTATACTTATGCGGATGTTATTTGCTGTGATTTGTTCGGAAGCTCTTTCTGGACGTATACAACCGCCAGATATCCTTCGACGGAGCTTTCTCCTGTAAAATACATTGGTGCGAACGAAAACTGCCATTTTCTCTTTGAGGGAGGCTATGTTACTTGTCTTGATGAAGAAGACGGTGTCGTTCTTTGGTCGACACAATGTGCTGAAGACGGAGGGAGTCCTGCGGTTTGCATCGACGAGGTCGGTACAATATATGAAATCGGATATTACGGACATACGCTCAGCGTAATTGATAAAAACGGTTACCTCTATGGCAGCTACACCTTCCCAAACGACCGTTATTGGCCGACTGAAATTTCCGTCGATGACGATTCCATAAGCGTGAGATTCAGCGATGGAAATTGGCCCGATACTCTGACTATTTCCATGTCAGACATCACCTGTAGCGGCGATCCAAATCGGGCGAGAACAAGAGCTGTCAAATTTGACAACAGCACCACCGTCGATCTGAACTGGGGCTGGGAACTTTTTAACAAAGACGCCTCCGAATACAGCCACGATCTCGCCATGGCGGGGTGCATTTTGAGTCAGGCGGCTGAAATGGGAGAAAGCGAAGCGGAGAAGAGGCTTAATGCTCTCGGTTTTGAGAATGCTTCATCGGTATATTATCGTGGAAACGAAGACAACATGAACATGCCCGCCACGACATTCGCCTCCGCAAAAATTTCACTGAACGGAGAGCAAAAAGTGCTTGTCGCCATCGTATCCCGCGGCTCGGCGGATATCGGTGACTGGCTGACAAATTTCTACTCCGTATTCAACGGGTTTTACGGTGCCGCCGATAATGTTAGAAATAACTTCAAGTCATACTATGCGGGGTTGTCTGAATTCTACGGATTTGATGTGAACGCAGATAATACAATTCTCTACATTACCGGACACAGCCTTGCCGGGGCTGTCGCCGGACAGCTTGCTCAGATGACAGAAGGAATGTTTGCAAAAAGAAATAATATTTTTACCTATACATTTGCTTCTCCGAATTATGAGACCTTCAAGTATGACCGCGAGTCGTTTACGAATGTCCACAATATTATCAACACACAGGATGCCGTTCCGAATCTGCCATGGGGTTATAAGCGATACGGACATGACTGGTATTATGACGGAAAAGGCAACAATATAGTTGATCAGCACCTTCTTGGCACATACCTAAACTCTCTGCTTTCTGGCGTCCCGAAGAATATCGGCTCCGGTGCGGTAAGCACATACAGCCTTTCTTCCATTCATTGCCCGGTAGATATTCAGGTTCTCGATGCCGATGGAAATCTCATTGCCTGGACCGAGGAAAGCTCAGTGCATTATACAAGTGAACCAACGCTTGTTGTTTTGACGCAGGACGAAGCAAAATATATTTATGCGCCAGAATCTGTCGAGTATTCCATCGTCTTTGTTGGAACCGGTAGCGGAAAAATGAACTATACGCAGCAGACAATTGATACGTATTCGCAGGATGTTGTTTCTGAAAAATCATTTGAAAATATTGAGATAGCCGAGTCGAAGATCATGTGCTGTGACATTCCCGGTAAAGTAACTGCAGAAGAAACAAAATTGTATGTGGTGAACAGTTCCGGAAAGGCAGAAAAACTTATTGCAGAAGACGGTGCAGAGAAGTCGCCATTTATTTCTGCGATTAAGCATAGCATTGGCTATGTGCTGATTACCTTTGCCGGTATAGCCTTGCTGGTATGTGACATTGTCCTTTTCAGAAAGAAAAAGCAAAAACGTTCTGTGAGCGTGAAATTATAACTAAAGGACAATTTTGAATCAAAAAGAGGAAAACAGCAAACTGAATAGAAGACTATTATCGAACCCTCATGGATGATATCACTTCTTTTCATTGCTCACAGGTACAAGAAAGCGCCGAAGGTGCGCAGCCATTGCTTTGCAATGTTTACAGGGTTTGGGATATTCCCAACAAGCAAAATGGCTGGCGCGGATGCAGACAGTAGCCAGCCATTTTTCACGGTTGTCGGGACACAACCATTGCTTGCACAGTATGTTTCGCCCCTTTGAAATAACAACACCAGCAAGGAGATCGTACCATGGCTTTAACTAACAGAACGCTGCTTATTTTGAAATATCTTTGGGAAAAAACAGATGATGAAAATTCGGTTTCGCTTGCTGATATTGGCTCATACCTTGAAGCAAACGGTCTGAAAAGGCCAGATTCCAGGACACTGAAAGAAGACATCTCTCAGCTCATTGAGCTTGGCGTAGATATCATCACCGAGCGCAAGGTGCAAAATCAATATCATGTCGGCGGGCGGCATTTTGACACCGCAGAGGTTAAGCTTTTGATTGATGCTGTGCAGTCTTCCAGATTTATTACTCCGAGCAAAAGCAAGAATCTGATTGCAAAGCTCGCTGTCTTTATCAATCCAAGTCAGAAGAACATTTTGAAAAGGCAGCTCTATGTTGACAAGCGGACAAAGGCAACCAACGAGGGGATCATCCGTCATGTAGACGGAATCTTTACTGCCATCATCGAGAGCAAAAAGATAGCCTTTACATATTTTGATTACAGTCCCGAGAAGAAAAAAGTCCACCGGCACGAAGGACGCATCTATAAAGTTTCTCCCTATGATATGCTCTGGAATAATGACTTTTATTATTTCACCGCTTATGACGAAAACGCTCAGAAGGTCAAGCTTTACCGTGCCGACCGCATTGACGATCTGGCAATACTTGATGAACCCGCGGCTAAAAAGCCGGGAGACTATTCTGTTGATGTCTATCATTCCCGTGTGTTTTCTATGTTCATGGGAGAAGAATGCAAAGTTGAATTGCTATGTGAGAATGAACTGATGGACAGCATCATCGACCGTTTCGGCGAGAAGGTGTATACCGAGGTCGTTGATAAAGACCATTTTAAGGTCGTAACGACTGTGGCACTCAGCGATAATTTTTATGGATGGGTGTTTGCTTCTGCCGGAAAAATGCGTATCATGTCTCCGCAGAAAGCCACAGACCATTTTGCGAATATCATAAACAGTTTTCGATGATAAATTTTTCAGGAAGGTGTGCATTGTAGTGCGCACCTTCCTTTTCGCATCTTGAATATCTTTTTTCGGTGAGTATAATAGTAACCAAAGGAAGCAAGTTGCTTCCGATAGAACGGAGGAACCGACATGAGAAGCAAGAGCGCAGAACTGATGCAGCAGATTCGTAATTATGTGGAGGAATACTTCTTTGAATCCGAGCAGTATCCAAGCACAACAGAAATTGCGAAGGCTGTCGGTATCGCCAGAGGCACAGCCTATAAGTACCTTGTGGAAATGGATCAGCGCGGCATGATTTCTTATGACGGCAAGAGTATCATCACTGAAAAAACCCGGCTCCTCTCACCGGGTAACGACGCAGGAATTTATTCCGGCTCCACTCCATGCGGGCCTCTTGAAGAAATAGAAGCCGCAGTCGAAAGTTACGTGAAGCTTCCTGTATCCATCTTCGGTGAAGGCGATCTCTTTATCATCCGTACCACTGGCGACTCCATGATTGACGCCGGCATCGACAGCGGCGACCTTGTTGTCGTCCGCAAAGACCAAAGCCCGAAACTCGGAGACATTGTCGTGGCACTCAGCGATAATGCAAACACTCTGAAGCGTCTGGATTACGATGACAATCGCAGGCAGTATGTTCTTCGCCCCGAGAACAGCAACTACGATCCGATCTATGTGCAGAACCTTGAAGTTCAGGGCGTTGCACAGTATGTATTGAAAAAACTCTGAGGTGAACGAAGAAAAATGAAAACTGTATACGGTTCAAAAAAAGAGGAACCTCCGTGGGGACAGGAAGAATTGAGAGAAAACTTGTTTTGTGCAGAAGAGATTGACAGCCTCCCGTTCACAGAGATGGGACCGGTCGTTGTGATGAACGATCCCTTCGATTCAGGTGTAGAACGAATCTATCCGAATCCATATTCCAACGGGATCAGCGTAATCGGCTCGTTCAGAGAATATCTGATGGGACATTTCTATAACGACTACAAAAATTATCTCCATAGTTTGCTGGCAGATTCCAGACTGCCCATCGGCAAATACGGTAGATATATCACAGCACCGGAACGCATCGTCATCGGAGAAATCGACGTAATCCGTATTGACCTATATAAGAAATCAAGCTGTGAGGTTTATGCGGATATCATTATGATCGCTTACCTTACGTTGTATGACCATTTAGGAACGAGGCTGATACAGGAAAATATTTCTCAGTGGTACAGAGTCAGAACTGTCAGCAATCTTTCACCGGACAATCTTAGCTTCAATGACGTGGAATTTGCCGCCGTTTACGATAGAAACGAACCTCCGCCCGGTATGGCATTGGATGATTACCTTGTGCCATACACCCGAACAGAGTTCATGGACAGCGAGAGCACAGACATCCTGCTACGTTATTACCCGGAGGTTCTGGAAACTCCCGCAGTTATCAGTGGAGAAGAATTGGCAAAGCGGATGAAGCTTAATATCAAGTATTGCCGCCTTGCCGGTAATGGCTCCATACGCGGGCAGATGTATTTTGAAGAACATACGATTGATGTTCTGGATAAGAATAACCATGTCTGCCACAAACGTATCCCGGCAAACACCATCGTTGTAGATATTTCTTCCCTCATCAGCGAAGAAATGGATTTGAAGAAAGAACTGCTGGATGACACTGTAATCCATGAATGCTATCACGCAGATCGGCATCGACTTTTCTATCTCGGTCAGCGATTGTATAATGAAGAAATCCGATGCCTATCCTGCTCAATTCCCGGCATTCAAAACCGAATGCAAATTGATAACGGTGTGGCATTCAGAGACAGTCCGGATATAGATACCGCTGTGTTGGGTGATGCCATGTTGTCTGCAAAAAGTCCGATTGATTGGATTGAGTGGCAGGCTGATCGAGCAACGCCGCGAATCCGGATGCCGGCAGCGACAACAGAGGCAAAGATCAACGAGCTATATAACCTTCTGCAAGAGAAATATCCGCATATGTCCCGTGAAAAACTGACCGCAAATGTGGTAATCCAGCTTGCTGATTTCTTCGGCGTTTCCAAACAGAGCGCCAGACTTCGGATGATCGAGCTTGGTTATTCGGAAGCCCAGGGCGTTTTGAATTTTGCAAACGGCGCTTATGTGGAGAGCCACAGCTTTACGCCTGGAGCTATTGAGAAGAACCAGACCTTTACGATTGATATTTTCTCTGCACGGGAGCTGTTTTCTACAAACGAGGCTTTTCGCAAACGAATCAGCTCCGGCTGCTATCAGTATATTGACGGACATTACTGCCTCGCAAAGCCGCAATACATCTATAAGCGAAACGGCATTTTGAAACTGACATCCTACGCAAAGTCGCACATGGATGAATGCTGCCTTGTTTTCACCATAGAAAGCGGCAGAGTCGGATACGGATATAAGGAAGGTACTCTCCAAAAGGAAGCTGTCGTTTCAATGTCCCGTGCGGGATATTCTGACAAGCAACCATCGGCGTTTGATTATCAGAACGAAGCGTCCCGGCTGTCGCAAATCCTGTATTCACTCCCTCCGAATCCGAGCGGAACGCTTGTAAAGCACATGGAGCGAAAGAAGATCACGTTGGAAGGCTTGGTTGCGAAAAGCGGCGTATCCATCAGTACAATAAAGCGTCTCCGCAGCAGTGATTCCTGTCGGACAAACAGAAACAACATTCTTGCCATTTGTATTGGGTTACAGTTAGAGCCTCTGCTTCAGAAGGACTACCTCCGAAAATGCGGCGTCTCTTTCAATCAAAGTCAGGAAGACATTCTCTATGAACTAATGATGTGTTCCATGTATCGTCTGCCTTTGTCAGAGTTCAATCGGAAGCTTGAAGAATACGGGCTTCCGCCACTCAGTAAAGGCATAGACGAGCTTGATAGCTAAAACTGAATAAGCAGATCGGCAGCATACTCTCCAACGGAGAATATGCTGCCGATCTTTTTTTATATTTTTTTGAATTTAGGGCTCATGGCATGAGCTCCTTTTTTCGCTTTTCGGGGTGACAAGACGATACTTCTTGCTTCACCGTAGTCAAAACGCAAGCAATTCGCGGCAATTACTATCCTATGAGGTCTGTTTTCTCAGACTTTTAGGGCTCACGGCGTGAACTGTTTGTTTGTCCCTTTCAAAGATACAATGTAATCACAACGAGGCCGATAACACGGTCCCGTTGAAAAACAAATATCGAAAGCCTGATTTGCAATAGGGCGAAGGATATCTCATACGAAGCGTATCAAAGCGATATGCCCGTAAGAAGTACCCTATGACTCCCTATGCTTAAAAACGGCTGTACCGGGTCTGTGGGGCTTCACAGGCCCGTTTTCTATGAGGTTCCTCCGTCTCCTCCGCTGTCGGGCGGAAAGGAACAACAATGAACACAGCAAACGCCATTAACCCCAATCTTCTCACTTTTCGCCAGCTCAAGAATCTGGTCGGCAAAACCGGAGGCATGAAGCTTCCTAAGGCACCTGACTTAGAGGATTCAAAGGAAGATATCCTCTTTGTAGATGTCAACGGAGATGAAACCATTACTGTATATCGCAACGGATTTTATACTTTCCAGCACGGTGAGAGAAAAACTGTTTTCGCCGTGGATCGTATCAAAACTATCGAATACCGATTTGATGACAACAGTAGCACCGTCATCAATGAGTGTGACTTCTTGGATAACCCTTGTTTGGTTCCTCTTTATATCACCGGGGACACTCGACTTGAACATAACATTGATAGAATCGACGGATACTGGCAGAAATTTGCCCTTGAGAACGATGGCACCGACTGGTCTGCCTATGATGATTCGGCAGATCCGGAAGCTATTTATGTCGCTGCGGAAGAAGAAGCATATCAGCACGAGAGAATTGAAGTTACAATCGCCAAGTTGCCAAAGCGTCAGCAGCGAGTAATCAGACTGTTTTATTTTGAAGAAATGAGCGTAAAAGCTATTTCGGATTATCTTGACATACCGTTAAGCACTGTCTACAGCATTCTGCACGCTGCTGAAAAACGTTTTGCAAAAAAATATTGATTATTTTCAAAATTCTTTTTGAAAAAGTTAGAAAATGACCCCTCATTTTGTGTGCTATATGAAGGGAGCATCCCTTCACAAAACTGTTCCTTGAAAACTGAATACCCATTCGCTAAGTACATCAGTTCCGACGTGCGAAAGCATAAGCCACGGAGATCGGTCGCCGAGACCTCCCCAAAGGGAGAGAGCGAGAAACCGAGTCTCAGATTTCGGATTGCCTCCGAAACGGCGATGACAATCGGAACCTACAATGGTACTCCCGTCCGAATCGGGCGGCTCTGTCAGAACGGCAGTTGGGGTTAGACTCCCGTGAAGCGGTCTCGCAAACCGCTGCTTAGCGACTTCCCGAGTCTATGACTCTGCACACGGGGTGTCGAGGACAAATGGTGTGCTTACATACTGGTCGGTTCGACCGATTGATAGTTATAAGTACACCGTCTCTAACTTGGGAGGAATGGGTATTTCAGTTTTTGGGATAGACAAATGAAAGGAAATACCATGAATCAGAATGATAGAAAAATAATCAGACGCGGAGATGTATATCTTGCTGACCTCGATCCTGTTGTCGGGAGCGAGCAGGGCGGCACAAGACCTATTGTGATTTTACAGAACAACCTGGGGAACAAATTCAGTCCCACGGTGATTGCATCTCCCTTTACATCCGAGATCAAAAAGGAACAGCTTCCGACGCACGTCTTTGTTTCGGGCAGTGAGTGCCTAAAGGTAGATTCCATGGCGATGCTTGAGCAGGTTCGCGTTTTGGACAAACAGCATCTTAAAGAGTATCTCGGATATTTAAGCCGGCATGACATGGACAGGCTTGATGAAGCTCTCCGTATCAGCCTTGGGCTGGATGAAGTTATGGAGCTCTGCCTCTGCCCAAAGTGCGCCGGTACGTTCTATAACAGACCGAATGAATACAGAATTACCCGTACTGATATGACGCAGATGAAAACCGAAAAATGTATGCTCTGTCAAGTGAATTACGGTTATGACCACAAAATCATTACGCACCGCAGTAAGGGATACGGGAAGAAAAATATGGAGGTTTCTCATGTTTGAAGAAAAAATCAATGCAATGAACGCCGATCCCATCGGTGATGATAGTTTCAATCCGCTTAATTATCCCGGAAAACGCACATACACAGTCGATGAGATTCAAGATATTCTCGGAGTGAGCCGTCCGACAGCATATAATCTCGTAAAGAAAAATCTGTTTCGTTCTGTCAGAGTCGGTGGCTCCATTCGTATTTCAAAGAGAAGTTTCGACGAGTGGCTTGACACAGCGCAGGCATAAGGGCTGACATCCTCGACAATTTCTCGACCTCCTCCTACAATATAGCCATGCACATCGGATTTCGTAGGAGGAGTTACATATGGGCGCAAAAAAGAAGCCGACACGAAAAAGTATGTCGGTAAAAGAAATGGCCGCATTGTTGGGCTTGGGCAAAACAGAATCGTATTATCTGCTCCACAAAGGATATTTTGAAACGATTGAGTTTTACGGCGGCACCAGAGTAATGATCGACAGCTTTGAAAAATGGTATAACAAGCAAAACCGTTACCACAAGGTTTCCGGTCCCAAGCCCAGCGGAATCTATTCAAGAACAATGTCGGTGAAGGAGCTTGCCTCATTGCTTGGGCTTTCAGAAAACGGAGCTGCATATCTTGTCGGACGAAAGCTGTTCAAATCCAAAGTATGTAATGGATTTATACGGGTAGATACGAAAAGCTTTGAGAAGTGGTATGCATCGCAATTCAGGTATTGGAAAGTCGATGGACCGGCTCCCGGCTCGGATTACCCACCCTCCATCAGTCCATCAGACATTGCATATATGCTTGGATTACCGCTCAGAAACACCGTTTACTGTTTACTCGAACGCACACCGGAAATTAAGACCTTTAGCGTAGATCGTATGACGAGGGTTGATTTAGAAAGCTTTGAGAAATGGTATGCTTCACAGTCACGCTACAAGAAAATACATAAGGAGGATGAATATGGCATCAATAGTGAAACGGAAGAATAAATTTGCTGTTGTTTATACCTGCGAGGACGAAAACGGCGTAAAACGGCAGAAATGGGAAACTTACCCCACAAATGCAGAAGCCAAAAAGCGAAAAGCAGAGATCGAATATCAACAGAACCAGGGAACATTCATTGTTCCATCATCCAAGACCGTCCGTGACCTGATGAGCGATTACGTTTCCCTGTACGGAACCAACACATGGGCGCTTTCGACTTTTGAAAGTAACCGGTCCATCATCAACAACTATATTCTTCCTATCTTGGGAGATCTGAAGCTTGATGATATTTCACCACGGTTAATGGACGGATATTACAGGGATTTGCTGAAGGTAAAGGCAAAGGGTTCAAAATACTATAAGCCGAGATCGGAATTCGTCACGCCGACACAAATCCGGGAAATTCACAAGCTTCTTCATAATGCTTTTAATCAGGCTGTAAAATGGGAGCTTATGGCGCGTAACCCGGTTTCCAACGCAACGCTCCCCAAGGTGGAAGAGAAAAAGCGGGATATATGGGATGCAGAAACTCTATTCCATGCAATAGATGTTTGTGATGATCCGATTTTGAAGCTCGCTTTGAATCTCGCTTTTTCCTGTTCGCTGCGTATGGGCGAGATGCTCGGCCTCACATGGGATTGCGTAGACATTTCTCAAACCAGTATAGATAATGGCAATGCGCATATCTATATTAACAAGGAGCTCCAGCGCGTTACAAATGACGCATATGATAAGCTGAACGGCAAAGATGTTTCCTTTACGTTCCCGGCACAGCTTCAATCGTATTCCACGAAGCTTGTCCTGAAATGCCCGAAAACGCGAACCAGTATCCGTAAGGTGTTCCTTCCAAAGACTGTTGCAGAAATGCTCATTGCACACCGTGAAGTTCAGGAACAGGATAAGGAGCTTCTCGGAGAAGAATACCGGGATTACGGTCTGGTCTTCTGCTATCCCAACGGAGCACCGCTTGAAGGCTCAAAAATCAACACCAAACTTGCGGCTTTGATAAAAGAACACGATCTTCCGAAAGTTGTCTTTCACAGTATTCGCCATTCCAGTACGACATACAAATTGAAGCTTACAAACGGCGATATCAAAGCTGTGCAGGGAGATACCGGACACGCACAGGCGAGCATGGTGACGGAACGCTATGCACACATTCTTGATGAAGACCGCAAACTCAATGCGCAGAAATTTGAGGAAGCCTTCTACTCCGGAACACAGTTGAAACCGGATGCCGAAGAAAAGAAAGCATCGCCCGAATCCAAGGAAGCATTACTGGCCAGTCTTCTGACTGATCCCAAAATGGTTGAGCTTCTTAAAAGTCTGGCAAGCACACTGTAAATAAAGGCGAGCGCGAAGGCAGCACATAGCCGTTGACACGCTCGCTTTTTCTATCTGCTTGTTAGAAGTATTTGACTGTGATATAATGCGCTTGTACAGGAATATGACTACAGGAACTTCCAACCTTTGCCCCGGCGTTGCCCGAAATATTAGCACAGCTAATTTTCCTGCTAATTTGTGCTAATTAGAGCCCATTGCACGAGGGTATACAAGGTGTCATTTCTTTGTACAGTATTTACATATAAGCAAGAAACAAACTTAATATTCCTTGTACGACATTGACAAACATTGCACCCTGTTGAGGCGTTCAGTCGTCGCTCCTAAGCGGCAGGCCAGAGGTTCGAATCCTCCCGTGGGTGCCAGAAAAGAGGACTTGCCTGCGCAAGTCCTCTTTTCGTATGCAGTGTGTCGCGCCGCGTCAGCGGGCGAGCGCGCCGTCTCCCGGCGCCCTGCGCCACGCGAGGCAGTACGCCGCGAACAGCGCCGCCGCGAACGCCGCGCCGGCGGGGTAGCCGATCCCCGCGCCGAGGCCGAAGCCCTCCGCCGTCATCAGGATCAGCACCGCGCCGAACAGCGGGTAGAGCCTGCCGATGATCTTGTCGATGGGCAGCAGCGTCGCAAGCACGTAGTAGATCAGGATCACCGCGACCCAGAACGAGCTGTTCAGCGTGTCCGGCGTCAGCCGCGAGAGCAGCGCGGCGGGCGTGGTGACGAACACCGTCCCGGTCAGGAGCAGGAGCAGCACGGAGAACGCGCGCATACCCCACCGCGCGCCCTGTCCGAGATAGACGCCGCTCAGCTCCGCGATGGACGCGCCGTCGTGCCGCTCGGAGATCATGCCGGACATATAGTCGTGTACGCCGCCGCCCAGCACGCTCCCGAGGACGATCCACAGGAACACCACCGGCCCGAAGCACGCGCCCATCAGCGCGCCGTAGATCGGGCCGGTGCCCGCGATGTTGAGCAGCTGCACCAGAAACGCCTTCCACGTCGACATGGGGATGAAGTCCACGCCGTCTTGCTTTGCAAACGCCGGAGTCTCGCGCCCGTCCGGGCGGAACGCCTTCTCGACTATCCTGCCGTAGATCAGGTATCCGGCGAGCAGCGCCAGAAACGATCCTGCCAAAGAGATCATACGCACACCTTCTTCTCAAACAGCGGGCTTTTTCAGCCCGCGCCCATTATAATGTCTACTGAATAAACCGCAGCGCGGTTTATTCGCAGGGCGAAAGCCCTGCAATTCGTCAAAATCACAGATTTTGACGAATTCAGCCATTATTACAATGCGTTGATCGAGAAAAAG
>Ga0129307_1000309_pt1 | contig 82265 bp, 68 predicted proteins | sample P1105metagenome_FD_94437 | JGI IMG/M metagenome (GOLD analysis project Ga0129307, IMG submission 94437) | Capybara group fecal microbial communities from Wisconsin, USA - P1105 metagenome | ecosystem: Host-associated > Mammals > Digestive system > Large intestine > Fecal | place: USA: Wisconsin...
CTGTCCCCATTCTGCACCGTGCAATTTGGGGCCTGTCCCCATTCTGCACATTATATACGGTTGGCTTTCTTGGTGAGTTTGCGGATGTGCTCGGCCAGGGCGTCGGAATCTGCTCCCTTGGTCATGCGCCATACCCAGTTGTCGGGGGAGAGGATGCTGGGGCGGTTCATTCGGCCTTCGGCTCCAATCTTTAGGTAGTCCTGCATCTGGGCCATGAACAGATCGGCCTTGCTCTCCATTCCGGCTTTGATGATGGCATCGCAGATGTCATCATTCTTTTTAAGTTTAAGATACTTTCTTGTGAACTTGATACACTTGGGGTCGATTCTTTCACTCCACTGTAAGAGGGTCTCATTGTCGTGAGTTCCGGTGTAGCATACACAGTTTTCTGTGAAAGCATCGGGAGTGTACTCGTTGGGTTCGGTGGCATCGAAGCCGAATTCCAGAACCTTCATGCCGGGGAAGCCTGAATCTTTCAGGAGCTTCTTGACTGCAGGAGTAAGGAATCCCAGGTCCTCCGCAATGAAGGAAACATCGGGAAGTTCCTTCTTGATGGTATTGATTAAAGCCTTTCCGGGGCCCTTTACCCACTTGCCGTTCTCTGCGGTGGGATCTCCGAAGGGAATAGCCCAGTAGCTTTCAAGTCCTCTGAAATGGTCGATTCTGACCACATCAAAAAACTGTGTTGTCTTCTTAAGTCTCTTAATCCACCAGCTGAACTTGTCTTCCTTCATCTTCTTCCAGTCATAGATGGGATTGCCCCAAAGCTGTCCGGTTTTGGCAAAGGCATCAGGGGGGCATCCTGCAACAACAACAGGATTAAGGTTATCGTCAAGCTGATAGTTTGAAGGACATGACCAAACGTCCGCTGAATCGTAGGGGACGTAGATTGGAACATCTCCAATAATCTTTATTCCGTTTTCAAAAGCATGGCGGCGAAGGAATGCCCACTGTTTTGCAAACTCATACTGAATAAATCTGTGGAAATCCATGGAGACAGCATGTTCTCTTTTGGCTTCCTCAAGAGCCTTCTCTTTTCTGAGTCTGATGTCTCTTGGCCAGGTATTCCAGGGAGCAAATTTATAGTGGCGCTTTAATGACATGAATAATGCGAAATCATCAAGCCACCATTTCTCTCCTTCAACGTAGGTTTTATAGGCGAGGTTTGTGGTTTTATCAAAACGATTAAATGCAGCATACAAAGTCTCAAAGCGATGCTCGAACATAATGCCGTAGTCAACTCTTGATGCATCCTGTCCCCAGTCGTACTTGTCAATTTCGCTCTGCTCCAAAAGGCCTTCATTCTTAAGAAGGTCAAAATCTATAAGGAATGGGTTTCCTGCGAAAGTCGACATTCCCTGATAGGGCGAATCACCGTATCCGGTAGGATTGATCGGCAAAAGCTGCCAGCAGGTCTGTCCCGCCTTTTTCAGGAAATCTACATACTCATAGGCTTCACGTCCCATGGTGCCTATGCCGTATGGTGAAGGCAGTGATGAAATATGCATTAGAATTCCGCTCTGTCTCATAGCAATCTCCATTCAATAATTATATTTTCTTTACGCTCTGTCTCTCATCCAGGGTAAAGGGAATAAACTCGTGTCTTGTTTTGCCCTCGTTTTCAAGGCGGTCAATCAGAATCTCGCAGCTTCTGTCGCAAATTCTGTCTATGCTTTGTCTGATGGTTGTAAGCTTCGGGCAAAAATACGCTCCAATGGGAATACCGTCATATCCTATTACAGATATGTCCTCCGGCACCGAAAGGCCTGCATCGCTTATGGCCGAAATTGCTCCGATTGCCATAACGTCCGCCAGGGCAAATACTCCCGTGATTTTCTTATCACCCTTAAGAAGCTTCTTCATGGCCTCGTATCCTGCTTCAAAGGAATATCTTCCTCCCACCTGGGGTCCAAAGTCTTCCTTTTTGATACCGAAGTCTTCCTGAGCCTTCTCCCATCCCAGGCGTCTTTGAGTGGATGTGTCAGATCCCACTGTTCCGCCAAGAAGTGCCACGTTTCGATGGCCATTCTCGAGAAGGAACTCCACTGCCTTCCTGGCGCCCTCAGTATCATCTGTGGAGACGCTTGAAAGGTTCTCAAATCCCCAGTCTCCCGCATGATTAGTAACCAGAACTGCAGGAATCTTTATGCGGTCAAAGCCCTTCTCGAAGTTTTCTTTGTTACCGCCCAGAATCAGAAGTCCGATGGCCTTCTTCTCAAGGCAAACCTGTCTTGCTCTTGTAACCTCGTCGGCCTCCTCATCCACATACTCGGTAATTAAGGTATACCGTGTCTCCCTGAAATACATCTGAATGCGCTGAACCATCACAGGGAAAAGCTCATTAAAGGTACCCTTTACGACGATAATAATGTTCTCACTCTGTACCGTCTTAAGGTTCTTGGCGCTGACATTAAGGATGAATCCGTGTCTGTCCACCGCCTCCATAATGGTTTTCCTTGCTTTTTCACTTACATTCGGATGATTGTTCAAAACCCTCGAAACCGTTCCGATGGAATATCCGGTTTCTTTTGCAATGTCTTTAATAGTCATGCTTTTTTCCCTCACAAAAAAAGTCTATCACAGGTTTGGAAACGTTTCAATATAATTCAAAAAATAAAGGAGAGGCCTCAGCCTCTCCTAAAATTCCTCTTCTTCGGGTTTCAGGTAATCCAAAACTATTTCTTCTTCGGAGAAATGGTATTTTACCCCGTAAATCTCCTGATATTCTTCGTGTCCCTTGCCGATAAAAGCCACTAAATCTCTTTCCTTGCAATGGTCCAGAAGGTACCTTATTGCCGCTGCTCTGTCCATGATAATCTTGTACTCGCCCTCATGAACGTTAAGGCCCTTGATTATATCCTGATTAATGGACTCAGGATTCTCGAATCTGGGGTTATCGGTGGTCAGTATGGTCAGATCCGCATACTTTCCGGCCATAAGACCCATGTCGTAACGTCTCTGGGCCGGTTTATTTCCGCCGCCGCCAAAAAGAACAATCAGGCGGTTTGGCTTGTATTCGCTAAGCATCTTAAGAATGCTCTCCATGCTAAGTGCATTGTGAGCGTAGTCAATAAGGAAAGTTCCTCTTTCAGGGGGCACGGGAAGAACCTGCACACGTCCCTTAACTCGCACTTCGCTTAAAGCTTTCTTGGCATCCTCAAAGGTTACGCCCATTCCCTGGGCAATTGCCATGGCAACCAGAGCGTTTTCAACGTTAAATATGCCGGGCATCTGAAGGAGTACATCTCCGTTGTAAAGTCCCGAAACCTTGTAGGTAACGCCGAATTTGTTGCCTTCCCAGATTTCCTTCACATCCGTTGCCTTAAGATCGGCTTCCTTCTTTGTGGAAACAAGCTTGATATCTCTGACCTCTTCTGAATCCTTGGCTGCCTTGATGAATTCATCAGAGTAGTCGCCGTCAAGATTTACGATGGCATGTCTGGTCTGATTGAAAATCATAAGCTTGCAGGACTTGTACTCCTCAAATGATGAGTGCTCGCCGGGGCTTACGTGATCAAGAGAAAGATTTAGGAATGCGCCGTAATCAAACATGATTCCGTCGGTTCTGTGGAGCTTGAAGCCCTGAGACGAGGCCTCCATTACCACTGTGTCACACCCTGCCTTCTTCATTCTTGCAAAAAGCGACTGCAGCTCGAATGACTCCGGAGTTGTATTTTTAAGCGGTATATGCTTGCTTCCCACATATGCGCCCATGGTTCCGATAAGGCCAACCTTATGGCCGGCGGTTTCCAGAATCTGCTTAACCATGAAGGAGGTGGTGGTTTTGCCTTTGGTTCCGGTAAGAGCTATAAGGGTCATATCCTTGGCAGGATTTCCAAACCATGAAGCTGCTATTGCCGAAAGAGCCTTTCTGGTGTCGGGCACCTGAACAATGGTCTGAGCATCAAAGGGTGGAAGGTCTTCCACAACAATGGCAGCTGCGCCCTTCTCGATGGCAGACAATGCATACTGATGTCCGTCGGATTCAAAGCCCCTCATGCAGACGAACAAGGAACCCTTTGTAACTTTTCTGGAATCATAAACCACATCCGTAATCTCGATGTCGTCATCTCCGTTTACATATAAAACTTCAGCATTCTCAAGTAAATCACGTAAAATCATAAATTGCACCTCCAAAAAAGGTCTTTATTTATCGTAATACACGCCCTCGTAAACAACATAAGAAGGGCCTGTCATATGAACCTTTCCTTCCTCATCCCAAAGGACCTTTAAGGGACCTCCGATCTGCTCAACCGTAACTTCCCTGTCTGTGAGGCCTAAAATATTGGCAATCACTGCTGAGGAACAGCACCCTGTACCACAGCCGATGGTCTCTCCGGTGCCTCTCTCCCATTCTCTCATTTTTATACGGTTTCTGTCCAGAATTTGTATAAAAGAAACATTGGTTTTCTTGGGAAAAAGATCTGTGTAGTGCTCGATTGCCGGTCCGTATTTCTCAACCTCAAAACTGTCCGTATCATCCACGAAAACCACGGTGTGAGGATTGCCCCAGGAAACTGAAGACATTCTGAAGGTCTTATCAAGAATCTTCACTTCCTTGTCTATAAACCGGGGCTCATCTGTGGCCACGGGAATCCTTGCACTTTCAAGAACCGGCTTCCCGATGCAGGCGCTGATGTTGACCACTTCGCCGTTTTCCACAAACAAATCCACCACCTGATCTCCACCAAGGGTCTCGATGGTAAGGTGAGTCTTATCTGTAAGGTGATGATAATAAACGAACTTTGAAAGGCTTCTTAAGGCGTTCCCGCACATTTCTCCCTCTGAGCCGTCAGGATTAAACATCCGCATTCTAAAGTCGCAGCGTGCAGACTCACAAATCAACACAAGTCCGTCGGAACCGATTCCGAAATGTCTGTCGGAAACCTTTCTTGCCAGTTCATTGGGGTTATCTATTTTCTGGTCTATGGCATTAACATATACGTAGTCATTGCCATAGGCCTGCATTTTAGTGAATTTAATATCCATACTCTAATCTCTATTTAAGCTTAGCCAAGGGCCTGAGCCAAATCATCAATGATGTCCTGAGGGTCTTCGATACCGATTGAAATTCTTATGAATCTTTCGTTGATACCAAGCTTCTCTCTCACATCGGGAGGCGTAGACTCGTGAGTCTGAGTCAAAGGATAGGTAACCAGAGTCTCTGTTCCACCAAGGCTCTCCGCAAAGAGAATCATGTTGACGTTGGAAAGGAGATTCTCGGCAGTTTCTACACTGTCAAGCTCAAAGGAAATCATTCCGCCAAAACCGGTGGTCTGCTTCTTTGTAATCTCATATCCGGGATGATCCTCAAATCCCACATAGTAAACCTTCTTAACCTTGGGGTGCTTTCTTAACCAGTTGGCAACCTCGAAGGCATTGGAATTATGCTTCTGCATTCTCAAAGGCAAAGTCTTAATGCCTCTTATTACAAGCCATGAGTCAAAGGAAGCAAGTCCGTTTCCTCTTGACTTCATCTCATGTTCAAAGTGTTCTCTCTGCTCCTCTGTGGTGCAAACCACAAGTCCGCAAACCACGTCGTTGTGTCCGCAAAGGTACTTGGTTCCGGAATGAACCACCAAGTCAGCACCAAGCTCGATGGGGCGCTGGAAATAAGGAGTTAAGAAGGTGTTGTCAACAACCATCATTGCTCCGATTCCGTGAGCCATGTCTGCAAGAGCCTTAATGTCAGCCACGTGCATCATGGGGTTTGTGGGTGTCTCAACGAAGAACATCTTTGTGTTAGGCTTGATTTCAGACTTAACCACATCCAGATCACTCATATCCACGAAGGTGAATTCCACACCAAACTGTGAGAAAATCTCGTCACAGATTCGGAAGGTTCCGCCGTAAATATCATCTGATAAAAGCACATGATCTCCCTTTTTGAGAAGGGCAAATACGCACATGTTGGCAGCCTGTCCGCTGGAAAAAGCAAAGCCTGCCAAACCTCCCTCAAGAATTGCTATGGTTCTTTCAAGCTCCTGTCTTGTGGGATTCAAAAGTCTTGAATAGTTATATCCTGTAGAAACTCCAAACTTTCTGTGTCTGAAAGTGGCTGTCTGGAAAATGGGGAAGCTTACCGCTCCCGTCATGGGATCACATCCCAAAGCTCCGTGAACTGCCTTGGAGTCAAATCTCAAGTTCTCTTTCTTGTCATAATCATCGTAGTAACATTCATTTATCATGGATATTCCCTCCTGATGGTTTATTCGCTGTAGAATGATTTCATTGCTTCTATAAGGTTGTAAACATCCTCTGTACCCGCCGTCTCAAGACATGAGTGCATTGCAAGCTGAGGAAGGCCGATATCAACCGAATCAATGGATACATGAGCGGTTGAAATGTTGCCAAGTGTGCTTCCCCCGGGCAGATCCGACCTGTTGTGATAGGTCTGGAAAGGCACCTTGGCCTTCTTGCACCAGTCCTTCATCTTTGCGGCAGATACAGCATCCGTTGCATATTTCTGAGAGCCGTGGAACTTGATTACAATTCCTCCGTTAAGGTAAGGCCTGTTGGTAGGATCCGCTTTCTCCGGATGATTGGGATGAACCGCATGAGCATTGTCCGATGAGATAAGGAAACTTCCCGCTATCTTTCTGGTAAAATCCTCTGCATCTCCAAAAAGGGCGATCTCGATTCTTCTTAAGTTATCTTCAAGGAAGGTGGAGTCGGCACCCTGCTTGGTTCCGCTTCCGATTTCCTCATTGTCAAATACTACGCAGACATTGATGTAATCCTTGGGCTCGGAATTAATGAGACCAACCATGCATCCGTATGCCGAATGAAGGTCATCAAGTCTCGGAGAATAAATCATCTCATCATTGGGACCAAGGAATCCTCCTGCAGTTCTTGGATACAGGAATAAATCATGGCCGTATATCTCCTCAGCCTTTACTCCGGCTTCCTTTGCAATAAGTTCCATAAATGAACCTGCTTCACTGCCTAAAGCATAGAGAGGAGCCAGATCATTCTGGGCATTATATTCTTTCCCCTTATTTATCTCTCTGTCCATGTGAATGGCAAGATTGGGAATGATTAACAGGTCTTTCTTGATGTTGACTAATTTAGTCAACCACTTGTTTTTCACCTTGCAAACCACTCTTCCCGCAACGGATAAGGGTCTGTCAAGCCAAGGGGAATCAATCATTCCGCCATATTTCTCAACGTTTAATTTAATGTAGTGGTTCTCTGCCACAATCTCAGGATTCTCTTTGATCTTAAAGCAGGGAGAATCTGAATGCGCTGCGGATATGTGATATCCGTTTACCTTGGTCTTAGGAACCACGAAGGCTAAGATTGAAGAATCATTTCTTGTAACAAAGTACTTTCCGCCCTTTGTCACTTTATATTTATCTGTTTCCTTAAGTTCCGAGAAGCCCGCTCTCTTAAGCATTTCCGCAAGATTAGCCACTGCGTGAAAACATGTGGGGCTCTCTTCTATGAACTTCAGTAATTTCTTGGAACTGTCGGTATATTTGGACATATTTTTACCCTCCTATGCTTTAGTATACACGCCATTATTTTAAATAAAAAGGGCATATTGTGCTTTCTTTATTCGAAATAGTGCGGTATACTGAATTTGTTGTCATCCCAACACTTGGGATTCGAATAAAAGCAGTCAGGTATTGGAGCATTTATGAATAAGAATAAAGAAAGCAATCCGGATGGATACTTGAAGGAAGAATTTAGACTGTTTCATATAAATAGCCCGTTGGAGAAAGAGATTGATTTCCACTACCACGATTTCCATAAGATTTTTATCTTTTTGGAAGGTGAAGGCGAGTACTGGATTGAAGAAAGGAAATATGTCCTCCAGCCTTTTGATGCGGTTATCATTCCCGCCGGCACATTACATAAACCTGTTATAAAATCCAAAGGTATCTACAACAGAATCATTATATACATATCGAATGACTACTTCAGTGGAATCAATAAGCCATTGTATGAATGCTTCGCATCTGTGCAAGATGACCGGTCTCATCTCATAAGATTTGTTAACCCCAGCAGTTCAGAAATCGCTAATCTCCTGCCCCGAATAATCGATGATGAGAGAAACGAAAGTGAATATGGCTCGGATATTATCAAGAGACTGAGGGTTACTGAATTATTGGTAATGCTCAACAGAGCTCTTAAGAACAAAGAGGCCAATTACACTTCATTCTCAGTTTCCAACAAAACCGTAGAGCAAATCCGCGACTACATCGATTCAAACCTTACAAGTGACCTTGATATCGACACCATTGCCGGTGCCCTTTACCTGAACCGTTCCTACATCATGCACCTTTTCAAGCAGGAGACGGGAACCACCATAGGAAATTACATAACTGAGAAGCGTATGTTTTTGGCAAACAAATATATAAAAGAAGGCCACCCCAAAGGGGAGGCCTCATTGATGGCTGGATTTCCCAGTTATTCAGCTTTCCACTACGCCTATAACAAGGCTTCCGTTTCAAGAAAAATTGGCGCGGAATAGTCTATTCCCTCGTTACCACCTTGTTCCTTCCGGTTTCCTTGGCTTCATACAAAGCTTCATCGGCTCTTTTGACGAAGGATTCGGAATCGTCCGCGGGCTTCGATGAAGTCACACCGAAGCTCATTGTTATATGCTGCACTGCCACGAAGCAGTTGCTCTCAATGGCCCCTCTTAGCTTTTCGGCAAAAACAGCGGCTTCCTCCAAACCTGTCTCAGGCAGGATACAGATGAATTCCTCGCCGCCCCAGCGTCCGAATATGTAAGAAGGCTCCAAATTATCCTTGATTACCTCAACTGTGGCTCGAAGCACCAGATCACCAACGTCATGGCCATAATTGTCGTTGACACTCTTAAAGTGATCGATATCCATGAAAACAAGGCATGAGCGCGTTTCATTTGCCACATCCATCTTAAGAACGTCGGTAAGCTTGTTCTCAAGCTCCCATCTGTTATAAACCCTGGTCAGGCGGTCTGTGTAGGCTATCTGGCCAAGTTCTGTATTTACGGATGTGAGTTCCTCAGAAGTCCGCTCCAGTAAATTCAGGATTCTGTCCATAAAGGGAATGAACTCTTCACCTTCCGAAACCTCTTCACTGTCATCTTCGAATTCTATATGGCTCCTAAATTCATCCTCAGCACTTTCATCCTCTGTAAGACCTATGGCTACAAGAGAGCTGTTTAAAGCGCCGCCTGTTCTGTCAGGGGTTATGAATATCTCCGCAATACCCACTGACATGGATGCATTAGGGGCGATATCGAAGTATTTTTCCGTATCTCCTGCGGCCCTGTCCTTAAGGAGTCTCACCCTGTTGGCGCACTCGAAAAGGAACACTGCCTCAGGCTTAAAGGCGGACAGTCTCTTTACGGATTTCTCCATGATTTTGAAAAGATTCTCGGGAGTTCCGTAGGAAAGTCTGAATTTCTCGCCTCTGGTTACATCCGATGTAAAGCTTATGGCTCCGTCCTCTCTGCAGCCGGAGGGAACCCTTGCCACAACGCAATCACCTCTGCGAAAAACAAGAGGGAATTCACATGTATTTCTCATATATTGGCTGCCGGGCTTAACCCCAAGGTATTTGGAGTAAACCTCCACCGCAGGTCTGTGGTTGACGGTGGTAATGATGTTGTCACCTTCGGTTCCCGTGACTGTCATCTCCACACCAACTTCCTTAAAGCCAAAGCAGTTATCCATGTAGTAATGAAGGGACTTGCCGACGAAAATCACCCCGACTATTCCCTTCTCATGCACCGTGCTTCCGTACACCTTCGTGGTGCTTCCCGCCCGAACGTTCCTGCCGGCTCTGGCACCAAATATGGGTAATCCGTGATGTCTGAATTCCCGAACAAAAGGATGCGTGATTGCGCTCCCGCAGGAGTGACATATCTGTATGCACTTTGCGTCAGGCATGCAAGACAGCTTCTCACTTACTATAAGTCCCGCTTCGAACCCGGAGGTTCTTTCCATATCAAATTCGAACCGGAACAATACAGTATCGAAAAAATATGTAACATTCAGCTCAACCTGATTGTTCTTATTGTCATATTCCTCATCGGAAACATTGGCCGCAGTCATGCCGATAAGGCGGGCCTTCTCCAATCCCATGTTGATATAATCCACGATTCTTTCGTCATCCGAATCCACTTTTGGGTTGTTTAATTGCAAAAGAACGCCGGCGGCGTTTTTGTATTCGTCGCTGGCGTTTATCTCTTTTACGATTCGGGTCAAATCATCAAAAGTATGAAACAGATACTCTCGCTGGATCATTTCTGCCCTCCCGCATATTGGGTATGTCTGACTGTTTTATGAAGAACTTGATGAAGTAGCCAGGGATACGGTGGCTACAGTACAAGCAATGGTCATCATCTGCACCGCAATAATGGTGTTGATAATGCTGTTCAATGCTGTGCCGGTCTGGTTCTCTGTAACACTCTTCGCATAGCTGCTAAGAACCAGAGCCACGGAGAGAAGATTTCTGAATCCGCCTCCCACATAAAGATTTCCAAGTCCCTTTGTGTGTCTTAACAACTCGCTGACTTCCTTGATTTCAGCTACCACATCATCGAAGTCCTCATCTTTAACCACCTGTGCAACAGAAGCTACACAGGGTATTCCATAGTGCTCAAATTTAACCTTCTGTTTGTATAGTTTGTTGTATGTTTCAACGGCCTTTGCGCACTTAGTCTCCACATCTCCGTCGAAAGCCGCAAGTATGCAAGCCACAGCCTGCACGCTGTTCTTTGTGAAGAACTTGCCCTTGAGGGCCTTAAAGCACTCTTCGCTTTCGTTTACGATGTCGAAGGTTTCCTTCTCGGTCAGTGCCATAAGAACGCAGTTAATAATATCATCATAGGATGTAAGAAGAGGATGCTCCTTCTTAAGGCCATCGTATATGTCCTCAACCCTCTTTAAAATAGCATCTTCGTTTCCATCCTTGGCATTTCTGCAAAGAATTGTGGCTGCAGCAGCGTCGTAATCTGCCCCCTTGGTAACCTTTCTGAGTTCTTTAAAGTAAAAATCAATTTTCTCAAGAGCAGCCTTTGGATCTTCTTCCTCAGCAATAACTGCTGCCACCACCTGTCTGGTGGATGTAAGGTTCAGATTGACAAGTCCCTTGCTGTTCTTCCTCATGAGCTGCTTTATTTCCTTGATTCTCTCAACAGGCACTTCATTTTCATAGGTCATACGAGCCAAAGCAAAGGTGGAGGCTGCCATGCTTCCGTCCCAGGCATAGGCCTTCTTTGCCGCAGTGAAATCTCTAGCAAACTTCTCTGCCAGCTGTTTTGTGGTTTCCTTCATTTTGTTATACTCCTTGTTTTTTGGTAAAAGTAGGCATGTAGTCAATAGGTGCATCAACCACAACCTCTTCTCCTCCATTATACTCTATGCCTGTTCTGCTCTCAAGCCAGGTATAGCCAAGGGGTAAGTAGACCTTTCTTTTTCTTGCCCCGGCTTCAAGTACCGGAGCCACCAGAATATCCGCTCCATACATATACTCATCTGTTATTTCCCAGCATTTTAAGTCGGATGGGAATTCATAGAAAAGCGTTCTCATAACAGGAGCTCCGGTTCCATGAGCCTCCTCCATCACCTGCTTTGTATAGGGGCGAAGTTTCTCTCTGATATCAATATATTTTTTACAGATTTCAAAAACTTCCTCGCCATAGCTCCAGATTTCATTTGCTGCACCGGAGCGGCATGTTGCTCCGCCTGTGGTTCCAACCTGGGGCTGTCTTGGCTCTCTGTCTCCGTGGAGTCTCATTACGGGGCAGTAAGCACCCCACTCAAACCATCTGACAAACAATTCCCTGAATTCAGGGTCGTCGGGATTACCCCCATGGAAGCCCCCTATATCAGTGGTCCACCATGGAATACCTGCAAGCCCCATGTTAAGGCCTGCTGCCAGCTGATTTCTCATGCTGTCAAAACTGGATGCAATATCTCCTGACCACACCAGGGCCCCGTATTTCTGGCTGCCTGCCCAGGCACAACGCAAAAGATTAATTATATTCTCCTGGCCTTCACCCTCCATGCCTTCATAGAAGGTTCTGGCGTACTCCAGGGGATAAATATTGCCAATCTCCAGATCTGTTCCAAGATGGTATCTGTAATTGTCAAAATCATAGGCCGTATACTCCGGCTCTGCCTCATCAAGCCAGAATATCTTTATTCCAAGGTCATAGTAATTCTTCTTAATCTTGTTCCACAGATATTTTCTGGCCTCGGGATTTGTGGCGTCATAGTGAATGGTGGAGCCTTCGAAATTAAGGCCGCATCTGAATCCTCTCTCGGTTCTTATGAGATAGCCCTTCTCAAGCATCTCATCAAAGTTTTCGCTCTCCCTGTCAACCGTTGGCCAGACAGAAACCATAAGCTTTACACCCATGGAAGCAAGTTCATCCACCATGGCCCCAGGATTGGGCCAATATGTGGGGTCAAACTTCCACTCGCCCTGCTTCGGCCAATGGAAGAAATCCACCACAATTACATCAAGCGGTATTCCAAGCCTCTTGTACTCTCTTGCCACGCCAAGTAACTCATCCTGGGTCTGATATCTTAATTTGCACTGCCAGAAGCCCATAGCGTAATCCGGCATCATTGGCACTGTTCCCGTCACCGAAGCATATGCTTTTACCAGATCGGAGGGCGTGTCGCCAACAACTATCCAGTAATCCAGAACTTTGGTGCTGTATGCCTCAAAGCTCATGATGTTCTTACCGAATACGGCACGTCCTACTGCAGGGTTGTTCCATAAAAGGCCATATCCCAGAGAAGATATTGCAAAGGGCACCGATGCCTGAGAATTTCTGTGGGCCAGTTCAATATCCGTTCCCTTTAGATTAAGATAGGGCTGCTGATACTGTCCCATGCCGTAAATCTTCTCATTTTCATCAAGGGACTCAAGCCTCATGGTCAAGTGATAATCCCCACCAACATTGGGTCTGAACTCTCGACCTTCCACCTCGATGGCACTGCATTTGGGATCGGTGACATCCCTTCTGTTTCTCCAGTACTCCTCAAGAATCACTGTGTCATCCTTAAGCACTCGAATTTTCCCGGCTTCCGTTATGGTGGCTGTGATTCTTCCGTTTCGAATCAGCCCCCCTTTGGAGTCAACCTCCGCAATTCCTCTATTTTCCGTCTTTGCCGTTAAAGCCCAGTCATCCCCGGGGAAGTCCGCACACTTTGTGGCTCTGATTCTGATGGCATTATCCCCCCAGGCTTCAATCAGAACCTTCTCGGCATCGTATCTGTAAACAAGTTTGTTGTTCGCCTCAAATATCATATTTATACCTCATAAGAAGACAGGTTCAGTCTTCAAAAAGCCAGACTCTCATTTCATTCTCACCGCGATTACCCCAGGTATGATAAGGGATAAAGCGGATTTTGGCAGGGACCTTGGTGACATTGGGCTTATCCGTGTAAAGTCCCGCCTTGGTATCAATGGCTAAAAGCCTTGTGCCCTCTGCCTCCAAAACATTAACGCCGTTTAAGAGCTCACCCTTCCACTCAGTGGTAATCTCCGAATCGGAATTTATGGAAAGGCAATGAAGATTTCGACCGTTGTCAGCCTCCTCCACGCAGTAAACCTGGGGACCTCTCGAAACAGCCACCTTCCTGATATCCTCCGACACATTAATGTTTGAGTACCATCTCTTGGGCTTTATCTCCATGGCAAAAACCACTTCGTGCTCCCCTGTGGGCACATTCACATACCAGTAGCCTTTTTCATTTGTTATTCCGGCATCCTCACCGTCAAACTTTCCGGTATAATTATCACACCAGCCGGGAATTCTTATGCCGATTCTTGCGGTCTTTTCCCCCTTATTTGTAACCTTAAAGGTAACAAGTCCGCTCTTTGGATAGTCAGAATCCTGATAAATGGTGACCTTGTCTCCGGTAAACTCCGACTTGATAAAGAGGTTAACCAGAATGTTATCCTCAACTTCGGAATAAATGTAATCATCTATGGAAGTAACAAGTCTCGCAAGATTGGGAGGACAGCAGGCACAGCCAAGCCACTCAGGTCTTACGCTTTTTACATGGCTCTTTGTGGGGTCAAGTTTGCCCTTATTCGGAACCACCTCCAAGGGATTAACGTAGAAAAAGTGCTTTCCGTCCAAAGCCATTCCCGAAAGGGCTGTGTTATAAAGAGCCCTCTCCATTACATCTGCGTACTCTCCGTTCCTTTCAATGTTAAGCATCTGCTTTGCAAAGAATATGAGTCCTATTGATGCACAGGTTTCGCAGTACATGGTGTCATTGGGCAGATCATAATCCAATGTAAAGGCCTCACCCTGCACCGTGGAGCCTATACCGCCTGTGATATACATCCTTCTGTCTACAATATTTCTCCATATTCTTTTGCAGGCAGCCGCAAGTTTTTCATCCTTTAATGTAGCCGCAACATCCGCCATGGCTGTGCACATGTACACAAGCCTTACGGCATGACCCTCTGCAGTGTCCTGCATATCCACGGGCAGATGGGTCTGGTTATATTTAATGGGCTTTGGAGAGATTCCTCCTCCAAGAATGCCCTTTCCGTCATCAGTCTTTCTTTGTTCTTCATAGACCTTTGGAGAATCTCCTCTGACCTTCAGAAAATAATCTGCAAGCTTTGCATACCTTGCTTCTCCGGTTACGTGATAAAGCTTCATCAGTCCGATTTCCACTTCCTCATGTCCGTCGGCACAGTGGATCTTTCCTTCTTCAGGTCCGAAGGTTTCATCCATGTGATTGGCAAGTTTATAAGCTATATCCATGGATTTGGTGTTTCCTGTAGCATTGTTATAGGCTATCAGAGCCTCCAGTAAATGGCCTGCACAGTACAATTCATGACTTTCCACCAGCCTTTTGTATCTCTTGGCAGGCTCTTTGATTGTAAAATAGGTGTTTATGTACCCGTCGGGCTGCTGAGCTTTTCCGATCAAATCCACCACTCCGTCAGCCAGGGTCTTAAGATCCTCATCCCAGGTATCCTCAAGAGAATATGCTACCGCCTCCAGCCACTTATATACATCGCTGTCCTGGAAAACCCATCCGTAATGCTCTCCTTTGCTGAGTCCAGCAGCAATTTTGAAATTCTCAATGGCGTGGCTTTTCTCGCTGGGTATGGAAGCATCATCACGTTCCTTCTCAATTTTGATATCAATGTTGTCATTAAGAACCGCCCACTGGTAGGGAATCATCTCTTTTCTCACCAGTTCTTTGTATCGCTTCCAGGAAGGATCGGTTACTTTTGTTTTCATATTGCCCATAGCATACTCCTTGTACATTTTTTCAAAAAAGAGGCAGTGCAGTAATCTGCTCTGCCTCTTTAATCATTATAGTATATTATCTCTTACTTTCCGAGTATTCCATCAATTGTTGCCTGTGCTTCAGCTGCTGCATCCTCAGGTGTGGCATCACCTGTGATAACCTTGTTGAAAGCAAGTGAAATAGCGTCTGAGATGTCGGGCCACTCAGGAAGAGGTCCTCTTGCGTTTGCATACTTCATCTCGTCAACGAATACCTGGTAAACGGGATCGCCGTCGAACTGTCCGTCAGCGATGGTTGAATCAGATGAAATGTAACCCATAGCGTTCATCATGTAAAGGCAGGTATCCTTGCTTGTTGCATACTGTAAGAAAGCGATTGCTGCTTCTTCGTTTCCGCCTGCGATAACTGCATAGTTCTCACCGCCGAGACCTGAAGCCTGCTGCTTATCCTGAGGAATCATAGCAACGTTCCACTTAAGATCGGGAACTTCCTGTCTCATTGTGGGAATCTGCCATGTACCGTTGATCATCATTGCAAGGTTGCCGGAAATAAACTGGTTCATGGTGTCACCCTGTGTCCAGTTGATTGCTTCCTTAGGGAATGCACCGGATTCTACAAGATCCTTCATGAAGTTCATAGCCTTGATTCCGCCCTCGGAATTGATTTCATAAGATGTCTGTCCTGTTGACCAAACCCAGGGAAGGAAGTTGAAGGTTCCCTCTTCGTTCTGAAGTGCACTGTGTGCGAAACCATATACATTGCCCTTTGTTGTCTTCTTTGCTACATCAAGAAGCTCGTCCCATGTGGTGGGTACTTCACAGCCTGCTTCTGCAAGCATATCTTCGTTGTAGAAAAGAACAAGGTCGTTACTTCCGAAGGGAACACCATAAAGTCTTCCGTCAAGAGTACATGAGTTAACAGGTCCGGGATAGTATGTGCTTACATCAAATCTGTCTGTGATATCTGCAAAAATTCCCATTGCTGCATATGAAGCGTGATCGGGGTTATCAAGAATAACGATATCGGGAAGTTCGCCTGCGCTTGCTCCTACAGAGAGCTGCTTTTTGAAATCTGCGAAGGGAACATATTTAGCCTGGACTTTAATCTTGTCCTGCTGATTGTTGAACTCCTCAATAATGTGGTTGAGAGCTTCCTGATGGCCTGCTGTCTCCCAGTAATACCAGATTGTAACGTCCCCTGATGCATCCTCAGAAGCTGCTACGGGCTCGGTAGCCTCAGTGCTTGATGTTTCTTCTGTAGTTTTTGTTTCTTCCGCTGCGGGTGCAGGTGCTTCCTCTTTGGTGGTTGCCGCTGTAGAACCGCATCCAATAAGCATTGTAGCTGCCAATGCTCCGGCAAGAAGTGTTGCTAATACCTTTTTCATTTCTGACCTCCTTAAGTTAGAATGGATTTTTTTACAATATCATTTTTAATCCATTCTCCCTTTCCTTAAACTCTATAAAACTAAAAAAGGTGGATTATTCTAATCTAGTTTTTCAACATACGGAATGGTAACCTCTATTCTCGTTCCCGTAGGAGATGCTGTTTTTGCCCGAACTTTACCTGCATTTCCGTAATACATGTGAAGTCTTGTCACCGCATTTCGAAGGCCTATTCCCCTCTTGGTCTCAGACTCCTCCTTAAATCCGTCATTAATCTGCCTTAGAATTTTCTCATCAAGGCCGACGCCGTTGTCCTCAACCACTATCTCAAGGCACTCGTCTCTTCTTCCTATATTTATGGACAAAACCGCATCCTCTGTATTTTTGTCAAAGCCGTGAACTATGGCATTTTCTATAAAGGGCTGAAGCAAAAGCTTGTGAATTAAAGCCCCCGCTGCCTCCGGCTCCACAAAAACATTGCAGGAGAACTTGTTCTTTAATCGGTACTGCTGCAGATAGATGTACTTCTTTATCCACTCAACTTCTTCCTGAATTCTTACCTCGGCGTTACTCTCATCAATGGCGTAGCGAAGTATGGTGGCCAGGGCGTTTATGGCGTTGCTGATGTCATACTCATCCTTATCGATTGCCATCCAGTTGATTGTATCCAGAGTGTTATATAGGAAATGAGGGTTAATCTGAGCCTCCAACGCCACAATCTGAGCTTCTCTTTGCCTTTCTATGGCGGAATCCAGCTTTATAAGCATGTCGTTGAAACCATCGGCAATACTTTCTATCTCCAAAGGCATCTCGTCCGTCTTCTCAATTCGAACCGACAAATCGCCGCCTCTTGCCTCCTTCATTCCCTTCACTATGCTTTTGACGGCGGAAATCAGGTTCCTTGTAAGACCGCCTGATAGGGAAATACCAACCACCAGCACAAGAAGGCTCAGAATAAGAGTAAGGAAAAGCTGTCTTCTTTGCAGGGAGTAAAGGCCGCTTAAATCCGTAATGTTGACAATGTCCCAGTCAAGCTCCTCATCATGAAATACGTATAGTTCAAAGTCGTTTGCCACATTGGCATCAACACTTTTCAGGAAATCTGCGTAATCCTTCGCCTTATCCTCATCGGTTTTTTGGGCGTCTGTAACTTGTTTTTCCAGATAGGAAGTTTCTGTTCCAAAGGAAATGATGCGTCCCGATCCGTCCACAATGAAGTTTGATATTCCCTCATCCGTCTCCGAATTGGAGCAAACGGTTTGAAGGAGTTCCTCATCAATACTCACTATGGCTATTCCGCATTCCTTCGTAAGATTACGATAGTCCACTATTCTGTGGGCCAGATGGAACAGGTAGTAGTCCTTGTTATCAAATTTTGTGTCATATTCTGTGGGGAAAATGTGAATGCTGTAATCCTTGATTACAGAGTCATAGAGTTCATCTACAGATTGGCTGAAAACGTCAAGCCATGAACTTTTGTATGTGGCAGGAGTCATCTGCTCATAACTTACCACATCTCCGTCGGATGTGATTATGGTTATGGCCCTTATATACTCCTTTGTATTGAGAAGGCCGTTTATAAATCTTCTCATCTGGTTGATGGTGACCGCCTCATCAACATCATTGTTAAGGCGGTCCATCCATTTAACCATATCATCATTTGTATAAATCTGGTAAAGCAAATCCTCATAAGCCCCAAGGCTTATGTTTAGGCTGTTGTCTATATGGCGAAGGTTGTCCTTTGCCATTTTCTCAGTGTTTTCTCTTAAGGTACCGGAGACACTGAGGTACGAAAAAATGCCTAAAATCAGAATGGGCACAATGGATATAACGATTAATAAGCGCCATAGCTTCGCACGCAAACTGATTTTATTCATGAAGTCTCTCCTGTGTTTAGTATCAGCCCTTTACGGCTCCGTTGGTCATGCCGCTGATAATGTACTTCTGCATGAAGATGAAAATCAGCGTAACCGGAATAATTGCCACAATGGCAAAGGCGGTCAGGTAACTCCACTTGGTTCCGTACTGTCCCATAAAGTTGAAGATTCCCGCAGTAATGGGACGCTTCTCCTGATCAAGAATGAAGGTCATTCCGTAGGCCAGATCACCCCATCCGTAAAGGAAGGAGAACACCGCACATACGATTACACCGGGCTTTGCAACGGGAACCAGGATTCTCATGAATGCCGAAAATCTGGTGCATCCGTCAATATAAGCCGCTTCTTCAAGAGCCGCCGGAATTGAGGCAAAGTAATTCTTAAGAATCAGTACCGAAAATGGAATACCTATTGTGGCATCCGCAAGGATTGCCGCTCCCCATGTATTATACATCTTTAAGTTCCTGAACATGATAAACATAGGGGTAAGAAGAACGGATACCGGAAGCATCTGGGTAACCAGGAAACCAAGAAGCATGGCCTTTCTTCCGATAAACTTGTATCTTGCAATTGCGTAGGATGCCGGAACAGCCAGTACTACCGATATAAGCATTGCTCCCATGGAAATCACAAAGCTGTTGAAGAAGGATTTAAACATGTTAAAATCCCCTGTCTCTACCTGTGCGGCATATGATTTCGTATTCAGTTCATGGGGATACCAGGTGGGTGGATTAAGGAAAATCTCCTTTTCCGTTTTCAGGGAAGTAATAAGTGTCCAGAAAAGCGGGAACAGAAGGATTATCAGAATCAACACCGCAACTATATTGTAGATTGTGTTCTTTTTTCTGCTTAAATTTCTATCATCCATCAGTCGTTCTCTCCTTCCATAGTAATCTTAAGATACAGAATTCCCACAAGGAACAGTATCAAAAACAGGATGTTTGCCACCGCAGAACCCTTGGAGTACTGGAAGAGGTCAAACGACAATTTATACGAATATGTGGAAAGAAGATGGGTTGAGTTAACCGGTCCTCCTTCGGTCATTACATAAACGATATCATAAACCTTAAATGTGTATATGAAGCCCAAAACAAGAACAGACTCTATGGTGGGCCTCAAAAGAGGAAGTGTGATTTTGGCAAATCTCTGGAATGCATTTGCCCCATCAACGGATGCGCTCTCATACAGCTCCTGAGGAATGGTGGAAAGTCCCGTTGAAAGAAGAATGGTATTGAAGGGAATTCCAATCCACACATTGGCGATAATTACCGCAATCATTGCAGTTCCCGGAGTCGTGAGCCACTCAATGTTCTGCTGAATAAGGCCGGCTGTTCTTAGGATGTAATTGATGATTCCCACATCCGTGGAAAACATAAATTTAAACATCAGTGCCGTAACCGTCATGGGCATCATCCAGGGAATCATTGTGAGTCCCCTTATGGGTTTTGCAAAGGAAAACTTCTTGCAGAACAAAAGTGCCAGAAGGAATCCTATAAGAAACTGAAATATAAGACAGGCCACCGTAAACAAAAGGGTGTTTCCCAGTGCCTTTGTAAATACACCATCGTTAAAAATGGTAATGTAATTATCAAGACCGATAAAATGCTTCTCGCCTTTTACCAGGTTCTTAACCGAAACATCCTGAAAGCTTAAAAAGATGTTGCTGATAATGGGATATCCGACGAAAGCCATCATATAGATGAAGGCCGGCAGAATAAACAAAAGGCCGGCGTTGTCATATCGGAAGAAACCTTTGAGCTTTTTCATATTTGCCCCCTTAAAAATAGTCTATAGCAAAAGTACTCTTCCTATATACTACATTTGACTTCCCGTATTCGAAATGAGACAAATCTAAAAAAAGAGGAGAAATCTAATTATCATTTGGAGGTTTTCCTGAAATCAGCCGGAAGCTGTCCCGTAACGTCCTTAAAGACCTTGCTGAAATACTTTGGATCCGTATATCCCACACGTTCAGCAATCTCATATAACTTCATGGAAGTACCAACCAGCAGCTCCTTCGACTTGGCGATACGATAATTCTTCATGTATGTGCTGAAGGTCACGCCGGTTTCTCTGTGAAACTGCGTTCCAAGGTACTCCGGGGTAATGTTAAGTTTCCCGGCGATTTCATCAAGGGTTATTCCCGTGTTATAAAACTCATGAATAAGCCTCTTGGCCCGTTTGATGGTAAGGTTGGAGGAGTCCTGCTCCTTTTCCCCCTCTTCAAAAACTCCCAAAATCATGGAACAGATGTCTTTAAGTTCCGAGCGGGTTTTGGCATTCATTATCTGCTCAAGAAGCTTTTGCTGCTTTATTTCCTCTGCCCTTGAAAGGCCGATATTCTTAGCCATCTCCAGGATCGCCCATATAAAACGGACATAGCATTCCTTGATTTCTTTGGGGAAATAAACCTTTCCGTCTCCAAAAGTATCCATAAACCTGGAAACCAGCTGTTTCTCCTTAAGGTGGTCGGAGGCGCATATGGCCGCCTTCATCTGGCTCTCTATCTCCTGAGGATAGACGCAAAGTCCCGTCTGGACATTGGTTATCTTGGGGTAGGAAATAAGAATGTTATCCTGGAATGAAATGTTCCAATCCATGTAAGGGAAAAGCCTGTCGGCGGATGCCTTTAAATCATCTATTCCGTGGGCTTCCACAAAGCCCATTACGGAATAATCCGAAAGATGCTCCAAAAGCTGGAACTGAATCCATCTTTCAAGGTCCGCCCCACTTTCATAATCATAAACCACAACTGCCAAAGACTTCTTATATTCTTCCTCGACTATGCAGAATCTGATACCTTTGTAGGTGGATAGAGAACTTGTGATTTTTCTTATACCGCTCTCCCACCCGGTTTCGTACTGGGCTCCGAGATAGGCATACAAAAGCACAAAGTTCTGGCTTCTTTTAATGCCGTAGCCATTTGACAAATAGTCGGCTATATCCTCTCCGACTTCCATTCTTCCGCTTAGGATTTCTCTGAAGGTCTGCTCCAGGGTTCCGATCTGTTCGGGCTTCTTTTTCTTATCCTCAGCAATTTTTTGCTTTATGGTCTCCAGGGCCCTTGAAAGGTCGTTTAAACTTATGGGTTTAAGAAGGTATTCGGTGACTCCAAGCTTCATGGCTGTTCTGGCATACTCAAACTCCGAGTAGGCGCTTAGAACAATGGCTCTTGTCATAATACCCCTATCGTATATGGCCTGAAGCATCTCAAGGCCGTCCATCTCAGGCATCTGTACATCTGTGATAACCAGATCCGGCTTTAATTCTTCGCACATTTTAAGGCCGGCGATTCCGTCTTCGGCCTCGCCAGCCACTATGTAATCGGAATCTATTTTGCTTAAAAGCTTTCGGATTCCTTCCCTTATTCTTATTTCATCTTCAACAATCAGGATTTGCATTTGCTTAGCTTAATTCTATTTTATTGCCTTTTTTGTCATACCAGAATCTGCCGTCGGTGAGGATTCTGTCCTCATCGTTTTTGATTCTTTTGATGTAGTCCTTTAAGTCCTTTAAGGGCGTTCTGAAGGCTGTACCGCCTCCGTCAAGGTCTGTGGAATGCTGATCGCTCCCGGCAGTTCCCGGAAGATTGTTGTCGTTGGCAAGTTTAACTGCCTTCTCGTTCCAGATGCTCCTATCCTCCTCGGGGTTGTCAGAAAGGTGACCTGAGTTAAACATCTCTATTCCGTCAACATATTTTTCATACGTGACAACTTCCTTGATGTAGCTGGCTTCCCTGTAGGGATGAGCCTGTATAACCATTCCTCCCACGGAATGAAAAATCTTTAACTGCTCCGGTACCGTTGCCGTCTTAATTTCCGGATGTCTCTTCATCCAATCCAGGTCAAAGCCGTAAATCAGAAAATCGTGGCCCCCGTTATGGGTTGCCTCATATCCAAGGTATACCGGAAATCCTATTTTATCCCCTTCCTCTTTTGCGTGAAAATAGCCTTCAAAAAACACGTCGATCCACTGAGTCCATGGCAGATTCGGGTCCACCGTGGTGTTTCCTCCCCAGTTGTGATCTGTAACCATGACGCCTGAATATCCTGCCTCCTTGTAGGCCCTTACCATGTCTGCAGCTTTGCTCCTGGCGCATCTGCTGGATTCCGCCGTGTGCATATGGGTCTCATAAAGGTAAGGATATTCGGCCCTCAGTTCTTCAATTGTCATTCCCTTTTTTTACCTCTGTTTCCATATATTAATTCTAGGATGCCTCCCAAACCATACCCTTGCCCCTGGTATAGTTTCTGGTTTCATCCAAAGGCATGGGCTTTCCGAAGAAATAACCCTGGGCGCGCACGCATCCTACTTTCTTGAGGAATTCATAGTGTTCCTCGGTCTCAACTCCCTCTGCTAACGGAGCAAGACCCATTCCTCTTGCGCCATTTATAATATACTCCATAAGCTTTCTGGTCTTGGGATTCTTATCGTAGTTTCTAAGAAATACAAGATCAAGCTTAAGTACATCAAAGCTGTAGTCGGCAAGTGTATTAAGTGATGAATAACCACTGCCAAAATCGTCAAGCCATATCTTGTAACCCAGATTTCTCATCTGGTCACACTCAAGTCGGATATAGCCAACGTTGTCATTTAAGGCACTTTCCGTTATCTCGATATCAAGCATGGTTCTTGGAATTTCATACTCTTCCCTCTTATCCTCAAGGAATCCGAAGATATCGCAAAGTTCGAAATCAAGTCTTGAAATATTGAGTGAAACCGGGACAACAGGTTCTCCTGCATCCTTAAGGGCCTTGAAATCCTTACAGACTCTCTCGATAACGTACCTGTCAACAAGGTGGATTAAGTGTGCCTGTTCCAAAGTCTCAATGAAGTCCGCAGGGGAAAGAGTCCCTATAATGGGATCAATCCAGCGTGCCAAAGCTTCATATCCGCAGATCTCTCCGGTTTTTACCCTGACAACAGGCTGATAATATACTTTGATATATTCCTTCTCAATAGCTTCGTCAATGTGGTCCAAAACATACTGCTGTTTTCTTAAGCCGTCACGAAGCATATCGTCATATACACTGTAGCATCTGTCGTGTCTGTGCTTGATGCTGTTACATGCAAGACGGGCATGGTCGCAGGCGAGACCCACCTCTATAACTCTGTCATCAATGTAGTAGATACCGGCTTTTACCCGGACTCTCTTAATGGTCTCCTTTGCATTGAGGATTCTCTTGTAGATTTCCTCCACCCTGTTAATAACCATGGACCTTTCACATGTGGCACAAGCAACAAAGTGGTCATCGGAAAATCTTGAAACAATGGCTTCCGGAAATACGTCTGATATTGCCTTTGCCATATCACAAAGGATTTCATCACCGACTTTGAATCCGTAGCGTTCGTTGAAGGTCTTGAAATTGGGTATGTCAAAGTGAATTATGCTTATATCAAGCCTTCTTCCCTTTGGAGAGGCAAGAAGTTTTTGCACCTGCTGATAGAAGAAGGGCATGTTGAAAAGGCCCGTCAGTGAGTCTGTGGCATGGCTTGTGGCCAGGACCTCCGCTTCCGCGTAGGAATTCCTGCTGGTGTTGTAGTACTCGTTCTCATCAACATCTGCAATGAATACGTAGTAGAAGCTCTTGCCGTCATCCCAGTGAAGGAGATGACCAAAGTCTTCCACGTATCGTTCTTCGCCATTCTTGGGAATTATTCTGTACCTGACGTAGTCATGCCTCTTGTCAACGGCCTTGGTCTGGGCCTGAATCAGGTTCTGAACCTTACTCAAATCATCAGGATGAATCATTCCTTTAAAGGAGCCGCCTACATAGTCATATAACTCCTTGAAGGAAGAGCAGCCGAACATTGCGATAATGTTCATATCCGCAAACAAAATCTGCTCATCTCCGTCCGCCTCATAGATAAAGAAGCCTCCCGGCAATCCTGTGGGAATTACGCCGCCTATAGCCGTTGCTTTTAATTCTTCGCCCATGCCTGTTCCTCCGTATGTGAAATTACATGGCCCTTATTAAGTTCTTATAAAAATCTACACACCCCGTCAAACAATTGTATTCTATATTCTCATTTAGCCCGTGCATTCCCGCCATTTGCTCGGGTCCGTATATAACCGGTGCAAATCGTAAAACACAGTCACAGATTTCCTGATAACACTTGGCATCTGTAGCACCGGTCATAACGTAAGGGCTCACCGGCAGGCCCTTAAAGGTTTCTCCTATAATCCGCTCAAGGAGTTTGAATCCTTCACCATTGATGTCGGCGGATTCGGAGTAGTCGCTTGCATATATTATATCAAGTTTTAAGTCATGCTTCTTAGCTATATTATGTACAATATTCAGACTTTCGTCCATACCCTGGTGGGGTATAAATCTCATGTTGGCTCCAAGGGTGGCTTCCTGAGGAAGTACGTTATATGCATCGGAGCCTTTTTGCATGGTAAAAGCCATGGTTGTCTGAATCATTGCCCCTGCCTGTGCAGAAATCGAAGGCAGGACCTTTAAAAGGATCGGCTTAAACAGCCATATATTAGTAAAGACAAACTTTAAGGGGAAACTTGCATAAGGTGCCAGCTTCTCAAACATTGCCTGTACTTCCTTTGGAAGTTTTCGCTTAAAGGGCTTCTTTGTCTCAAACTCGTTTACAAAGGCAGCAAGTCTTGCGATAGGGGAGTTTGCTTTGGGAGCGGAAGCATGTCCGCCGTTTGATTTGGCGGTAAGCTTTATGTCCGCCTTTCCCTTTTCAAAAACACCCACCATGGCGAAGTTTCCCGGAATTCCACCTACGGGCTCCGTAATGATTCCGCCACCTTCATCACAGACAAGATAGGGCTTCACACCCCGTCTCTTCATTTCCTCAACAAGTTTGGGACAGCCGTCTCCCGCCCACTCCTCGGTGCATGAGGATGAAAGGTAAACGTCCATGGGTGGAGTATAACCTTCCTTAAGAAGCTCCTCCACAGCCTGAAAGAATCCGAATACGGAGCACTTGGTATCGCTTGCTCCTCTTCCCCAGACCTTTCCGTCAGCTATATCTCCGGAAAAAGCTTCGTGAATCCACTCACCCTCTGCAGGGACAACGTCCTGATGACTCATGAGAACCAGCGGTTTTGCACTGCTTACTCCCTTCCAGTGGAATAAGAGATTTCCGTCAATATCCGTCTTTTCAAGGTTACTGTGCACAAGTGGGAAGAGTTTCTCCAGTACTTTGTGAAAACCTTCAAACTTCTCCACATCGTGAACTCCGTCGTGGGATGTGGTGTCATACTTAACCATCTCAGAGAGTTTGTGGGCATAATCCAGCGCCCTCTCATCTGCCTTTGGTGCCGCATACTCGGATTTCTTTCCCGGAGTCAGCAGGGTTTTGATAAGTGCCACCAGTAAAAGAACCAGAATCACCCCGATTATGGCCCCAAGGCAAATCAGGATGCATATTAATATTTTCATTTGGTTACCCCTCTATGGAACCTTTCTTTTTAAAGATTAAATAAGCCAGAACTATGGTAATTGCGCCGCTTGGAAGTATCATGATGCTGGTCTGACTGATAAGGGTCGGAACCAGTATAAAAAGGATACTCATGATAACCAGAGGTACAACGGCGAGCTTTAAATTTTTCCTGAAATACTGATATGCCATTGCGCCAAACAGTGCAGGAACCACGTTGGCAAAGGCCGGCTGCAAAGTCTCACTTTGAAGCACCGGCTGCAGAGGTGTCAGAAGAAGCACTCCCAAAGCCAGAACCACAATGGTTGTAAGGCTCGATGCCGCAATGGAAAGAGTTGAGATTATCTCGTTTTCCGTGGTTCCTGATTTGGTGCCTGCCATTTCCTTGGCGTTCATGGCGCAGGGAATCTTCATGTTTATAAGGTTACCTGTGATAAAAGCCAAATATCCTCCGCCCGCGCCTAACATTGGGGTGTAAACCAGGAATTCCACTACGCTTGAGATGGTCCAGATGAGACCAACCGAGATGAAGCCCTTGGCTACAGCGGAAAGATTCGGCATGCCGCCGATGATTTTGCCTATAAGGAAGGGCGCGCCAACCAAAAGGAAAAGCGCTATGGCACTGACAATTCGGCCGATTATGTGAGTGCCTCTGTTGTATTTCTCAAGATATTCATTGTTCATGACACTCACCTCCTATATAAATATGGCAGCTAACATCCCCACAAGCATACTGCCTGCAATGGAGAAGCTTTCAAGCCAGACCATGTGTTTTTTCTCTGCGAAATATGTAAAAATCGCCATAACTATGGCAGAAACCACAGAAACAATCAAAGGAGTCAGATCACCCTTAAAGGTAAAAGCGCCCTCTCCCGAAACGAAGCCACCTATGTAACTTCCGATGTATGCGCTGACGAGCCCCATAAACATGGCTATCATTGCGGAATCACCGAAATTCGGCTTCTTCTCTTTATTTTCTTCCTCTTTGTTCTTGCCTTGGAGTTTCTTAAGATATGATTTGTTGAAAAAGAATGAAAGAATCATGCCCCAGGGAATACAGATACTCATAAGAAGGGCTATTGTTGCAAAGCCCACCGGGGTCATGTTGGCCGCACTAAGGGAACCCACTCCCACCTGCTCGGCCGCGGCCTGTGCAACCTGAGTTTCATAATGAAGTGCACCGATAACTGACAATCTAAGCCATGGCCATGGAGTTCCAAGGCTTCCCGACAGTGCAATTACACCGAGTAATATGCCTACACTTGGCAGAATTGTGAACGTGACGCTGGACGTGATGGTCCTCTTAAGCATGGCCTTATCCATGCCCGCAGCAATTCCCGCCTTATAGGCCCTGATCAAAAATATCAGGCAAACAATGGCCACAAAGCCAATTATCCCGCCGCATATCACAAACAATGCCGGCGAGTTCAATGTCTCTATCATAACGACCTCCCAATGAATTTGCTTCCTCCATTATACACCAAATGTGATAGTTTGTGGGCGGATGTGCAGTTTGGGGACAGGCCCCGATCTGCACGGTGCAATTTGGGCCTGTCCCCAAATTGCACATCTTTCTACAGTCCAAAGAGTTTGGAAACTTTATTCCTTGAGAAGTTGAATGTACGTATCGTCAAGCCGCCCTCATTATCCGAATACATTCTGGAAATGTATGCGTAACCGAACTCTTCCTCGGTGATATCGTGGTCGTACCGGAATGTATATTTGGCATCCAGAAGCTTCTGCAAAGACTCCATGTTGTCTATTGCAGGGAACTCAAAGTTGTTGTTCACTAAGTGCTCATATACAGGCTCAGCCGCATCGGAGCTTAACTCCACAATGTATGAGAAGTCCTTGTAATCAGGCCTTGCAAGGTTAACCTTGGCACAGATGTAATCAGGTCTTGCGAAAGCCAGGATAATGTAGCAAACAGTAACTGTGATTCTGAAGAACTCGAATAGTTTGAAGTCCTTCTTGTAAATATTGATAAACACTCCCACAAAGAGAATTGCTATGGTTGCCAGAGCCCAGATAACAAGGATTCTGTCAACGGAAAGATAATATGCGCTCACGTACATGTACATTCTCATTGCAGCGGATGCAATCATCACATATGTGCAAACTGAGAAGATAGTAAGGATAACATTTAATGCCTTATTCTCTCTGAAAATGGAGATACAGATAAGGACGATAATAAGGTTTAATACGCTTACTGCAAAGAGCTGGAACACGCCCTCTCTTGCATATTCGGCATAGGTATAACCATCAGGGAGTTTCAGGTTGCCAAGGAAAAGATACGCAATCTGAATTCCTGAGAAAAGAAGGTAAATCAAGGAAAGAAGGCTTGTTACAGTGATGGCAATAACAGGCTCGAAAACCTTGCTGTTTCCCGCTTCTTCCTTAAGTGTCTTCTTGCAGATAAAAGCAAGGAACATGTATGTTCCCACAAATCCCCAAAGGATTCTGAAGGCAATTGCTGTGGCATCCTCCACGTTGATAAGATCAGTTATTACCTTCACAGACTCTCTGAAAACTGCATCTGCCGCTGAAAGTAAAGCTATAATAACCACGCATAAAGGTATGGCAATAAGAACGCCAAGTGTAATATAAAGGAAGGTCTTGCTTCCGCTCTTAGGCTTTTCCTTGTTGTATCCATGAGCATCCGTAAAGGGTCTTAAAATACATGAAAAGCTTCCGAAGGTCTGAGCCACCAGGGAAACAAAATGTTTGCCGAAGCCCCAGCCGGCAGTTTCATAGAACTGGCCTACGGCGACGCTTACAATCAAAATGAAAATCGCTGCCTTATTGTAAAACCAGAAATCTCTATTACCTGTAAGCGGTGTTGCTATACTGATAAGAACCGCGCAAGCCAGCAAAAAATAATTGCTTTTTTTGAAGGTAGCACCAAGTTTTGTAACACATAAGTACAAATATGCGACGGTCCCGGCGATGAAAAAAGGGAAGGTTATTCCTCCAGCATTCTTGTACATGCAAAAGGTATAGAATATTGCATATGCCAGTGTTAAGGGTGCGAAAAACATAAACTTCGCCTTTAACGTCTTAGTGTAGCCTGTCTCAAATCTTTGAATCTGAGGTGGATTCACCTGAGGCGCATTCATTTGAGGCTGCTCCATCTGAATATTGTTGTTTTGTAATGTCTGTTGATCCATCATTACTCCTCCTCTAATCTGCAGAGTTTATTTGTCTCTCTCGAATTCCAAAATATCGGCGGGCTGGCAGTCTAAGATATCGCAGAGTTTCGCAAGAGTGGAAACCTTTATTGCCTTGGCCTTGCCGGTCTTAAGTATTGACATGTTCGCCATGGTTATACCCATTTTCTCGGAAAGTTCCGTAAGGGACATCTTGCGCTTGGCAAGCATGACGTCGATGTTAAAAATGATTCTGCCGTTTACATCTTCATCCATACGTCTCTCTCCTTTCTAAATGGTAAGGCTCTGCTCGTCCTGCAGGTCTGTGGCCTTCTTAAGAAGTATTGCCAGGACCTTGCAAACCACTGCAATGCCTACTGCAACCAAAGTGAGAACCATGCTGGATATGAAGAGGAAGGGCTTATGTGCAAAGACAAGGAAGCACGCAACCTCCACTATGAAAATATATCCTGCGTAAATCAAAGCCAGGGTCTTAATCCTGTCAAATCTCTTGTAGTTCTCCGGGCAAAATGAATTGTCGTTTCCGATGTTACTGACTATTACCCATGCACTTCTTAAGGCAATCAGAATTATGATTAAGGATGGTGCAAATAAGCAGAACCAGTAAGGATAATACTGATGTATTGTGGGGTAAAAAATCAGAATATCTCTGTTGAAGAAAGGATAGGCGGTGATTGAATATGCTGCCACAGCCAAAACCACACATCCTACAACAACGGTTTTCAACAATAAGCCTATTTTGGAATGTTCCATAATTGTCTTTATCTCCTTACGCGCTTTAAGGGTGATACTGTTTACAATGAAACAGTATCACCCTTAAATCTAAATGTCAATAACTTTTTATTGAATTACGATAAATTTTATATTGAATTACGATAAATACTTTAGAAAGTGATTGTTACGGACGTCCCTTCTCCAAGCTTGGATTCCAGATTAATATCATGCCCAAGTCTAAGGCAAAGCTTCTTACAAAGATAAAGCCCAATTCCCGTTGAGGCCTTTCCTATCCTTCCGTTGGTGCCGGTGAAGCCCTTCTCAAAGGCCCTGTCAATCTCCTCTTCCTTCATGCCTATTCCGTTATCCTTGATTACAAGGCTTCTTCTTCCCTCATCCTCGCGAACAAAGAAAGTAAGGCTCAGTTTCTCATCAGCCTTGGCATACTTAATGGAATTATCTATGATCTGCCCCAGGATAAAAGTAAGCCACTTGCCATCGCTTAGTACCTCTGTGGCATCTTCAAGACCCGTCATGTCAATGGAGGCTTTCATGGAGATAAGGGATTTTTTCCTGGCTGTCAAAGCACTTCCAACCACCTCGGATAAATTCAGGGATTTCACGTAGTAATCCTTCTCAACGGCTTCGCTTCTTGCATAAAAAAGAGCCTGCTCAACATAGGTGGAGATTCTTTCCACCTCGTCCACTATTCCGCTTTCTTCCACAGAATCCGACCTGTGATTTTCTATTATCATTCTGGCAGTGGAGATTGGGATTTTTACCTCATGTACCCAGGTCTCCACATACTCCTTGTACTCCTCGCTTCGTCTCCTGTAATCCGAAACCCTGCCGGCCATGGAAAGTTCCATGGTCTTAAGGATATCGCAGATTATTTCCTCTTCGCTTATTTCAGGCTTTGCAAGGAGGTCGGCCACCAGATATTTCTCATCGATTTCATCAACATTCTGTCTGATTTCCATAAGGAATCGCCTGATTCTTGCGTAATCCAGGTACATGCCAAGAATGACGCCAAGGCCCACTGCCACCGTTACATAAAGCATCAGATACCCGGAGGACTTTAAGGTCATCAGGAAAATGTTGATGGTTAGGATAAGAAACGCTCCTATCCCCAGCCACACTTTATGGTCAAGAATGTATCTGCCGAATTTCATGAAAGCATGTACCCCATTCCGCGCCTGGTCTCGATGGCATCCTTTATTCCAACCTTCTCAAGCTTGGATTTGATTCTTGTCATATTAACCGTCAACGTGTTGTCGTCCACAAAGGCCTGGTTGTCCCAGAGAGCTTCTATGATTTCGTTTCTGGAAACCACCTCTCCCTTACGCCCCGTAAGGACCTTTAATATCTGAATCTCGTTTTTGGACAGATCAATTTCGCCATCGGGCCCAAGAAGCCTGCCCTTAAGAAATTCCACACTAAACTCAGCCCCCGATTCGGTCTTTATAAGAACCTCGTCCGTTGATTTGGTTTCGTTGTATACTCTGTCTAAGATTCTTCCGATTCTCGCAAGAAGAATCTGGGTATTAAAGGGCTTTGGAATAAAATCATCCGCCCCGTTTGTAATGCTTAATAGCTCTGTCAGTTCAGAGTTATCGCTGGTTATCATAATTATTGGAACCTGGGATTTGGCTCTGAAGGCCTTGCAGATATGAAGGCCGTTGAATCCCGGAAGTCCCACGTCAAGGAGGAGCAAATCAAGATTTTCACCTAAAAGAAGCGAGATAAGCCCTTCCTCATCCAGGTTCGAATACTGGGAGGGAGATATAAATCTCCCCACGTATCCGTTTGTTTCAAGAAAAAGCTTAAGCTCGCTTCCTAATTTGCTGTCATCCTCAAGAATACCGATTGTTCTCATTTCCATCTCCTATATTCTAAGGATAATAATATCAGATATTCCCTTAAAGGTGTATCAATCTGTCCAAATTTCTGTGGGGGTCACCTCATAATAAAGGATCATGGCGTCATACATGTCCTTGGGCGGGAATTTCAGCTGATAGCTGTTCTTCATATACTCCATTCCTGTAGAGTAGCCCTCTCCAAGGCTTCCGGTGGGAATCTTGTCGGAAATCGTTGACGACAGGTCTGTTCCGGGGACAACATTCTCAAACTGAATAAGACCGCACTTCATGTCCATATCTTTCATACTGAAAGCCAGTGGATCGTCAGAGCAGAATTCCTTCACAATTCGTCCGTCGCTTCCGGGAAGGTTACAGTTTGTGATATAGAAATCCGTTCCGATTGCATAGTATGCGCTTCCAAGTTCGTCGTAGAGATCCTTTCCAAGAAAGGTATAGTTTGAGCTCTGGTTCTTTGTCATATGGCCGTTGTGGCAGGCAAGCATCAGCTCGCTTCCGTGCTCATTTTCCTCGAACTCCAGAACCTTTTTCACAATTTCTCTCATACAGTCGTCTCTGAAACGGTTGTAGTCGGCACCGGTATTAAGTTCCACGTAATGCTTTAATGCAGTTACCGCAAGGGTTGCTCTAAAGTAGGAATCGGAGTCTGTTTTTCCAACATATGCATCCTTATTCTCGGTAAGGTCAGCATCAACGTCGTCAAGGAATTTATTGATTTCCTCCACCTTATCGGCAGGAACCACGTAATCCTCCGTTCCTATGGTGCTTTCGAAATTCTTTGTAAAATCAGCCTTTTTCTCAGCATCCACCGCATCATAGAAGTTTTCAAGGACCGCACGATTATCAAAGCCCTTCTGAATATCCATTCCGTAAAATCTGATTTTCTCAGAATCTGCTGCGCTGTCATTGTATTGTCTCATGTACTTGATCAGATCTTCCATGTCGGCAGTTCTGTAAAGTCTGTAGCCTAAGTGTGTTGTAAGTTCATGGGTATCTCCCTCACCACCCTGAACATAGTCGTTAACCAGTGAGCAGCCTCCAAAATCTCCCTCGATAATGAGAGCCTTGATTCCCTGCTTCTCGTTTAATATCTGAAATACTTCCCTCTTTGATTGCTGAAATTCCCGGTTTCCGTGGGTGGCTTCCCCAAGTGCCACGATTCTTACTCCCTCAGGAATCTGAAGGCTCTCAAGACCTGTTACCGAATTACCAAAGTCCTCCACTGCTTTAATGTCCTTCGAGCCTCCAAGACCACATCCTGTAAGCAGGGAAGCCGCAATCAGAATGCTCGAAAGGCCCTTCAAAAACTTACTTTTTCTCATTTCTTCTACTCCTCTATAGCCAATTTAACGCAAATCAACAATGCGCTTGCTATTAATATAAGTTGTAACAAAATATCCGCCATAAATTATTACCATAACCACCAGTGCAAAGGTAATGCCCGATCCCATATTGATAAATCCAAAGGCTTTAAGCATATCTCTTACAAATCCAAGCCCGAAAACTGTCTCAATAAAGGCAACCACAAAGGGAAGGGCAAAGTTTAAAAGAATCTGGGTGAAAAGTGCATTCTTTCTCATTTTGTCCGTTACGCCCATTCTTCCGAGAATCTTAAACTTACCTGTAGAATCGATGCTGTCCGAAAGAATCTTAAGGGCAATAATGGCAGCTGATGAAATAACAAATATGGTTCCGATATACAAAACTATGAACACTACAAGAACCGTATTTCCGATTCCGGAATCTCTCACATCGTTTTTGGTGATGACCATCTTGTCAAGGGAGGCCTCCTCGTTTTCCAGATCAATTCCAAGGCCAATCTTTAAAGCATCGTCATAGGCGTAGCTTTCTTCCTTATCCTTTGTGACGTAGTTGCCTGCCATGAAGGTGGCAAAGTCTTCGAAGCAATCGGGATTGTTCTCAATCACCGAATCAGGCAGGATTACGTAGGTTCCGTTGGCACCAAGGCCACTCATCAAAAGGAACTCGTCGCTGCACTTATCTTTGGCGGGATACAAAGTGGTATCTCCTATAGTAACTGTGGTTCCTGCCTTAAGGGCCTTATCTGCGTACTGAGCATACATCTGAAAATCACAGATAACCAGGTACTCATTCTCCTCAAGCTTAACCTCTTTCCTGCCAAAAAGCTTCTGAATCTCATTGTAGTTACTAAGGCTCATTACGCTTTGAGGATAGTCCCAATCCGCCATTCTGAAGTTTTCTTTACCTTCAGCAAGATAATCCCCAAGAAGAGAGCCAAGGGTAATGGAAGCGGGACATTTAATCAAAGGCAGTTCCACATATTCATCGAATATATCGTAGGGGTCGACGCCGTTATCATTAAGCACGCCTACTGCGCTGTCACCCTCATATCTTAAAGTCACATCCACAGGAGTTCCGCCGTTTCCGATTTTGGCATTTATAAAGCTCCTGAGGGAAAATCCCGAGGAGAAAATCACCAGTGATGCAAAAAGCATCAGACAGATAAGGGCCATGGAAACGGAAGATGAATTAACATTTCCCACAAACTGTCTTGTGATAAATGAATTTATATTCTTTGAGTAAAAACCCTTAAATCTCCTTAATACATCAAAGATAAAGCCTGACGCCGACCAAAACAGAGCGAAAATGGAAACCATTCCACCGATTATGCAGGTAAACATAGCGTTTCTGGTTAAGTCCTCTCCAAAGAAGCAGACTCTGATGTTTGCATAGGTTAGGAAAGCAACTGCGGCAACAAATACAATTACCGATACAGTGCTGTTCCTTAACAGGTTCTTCTCCTGTCTCTTCTCGGCATTTAAAAGGTCCAAAAGTTTATATTTTGAAACCGTGATTGTATTGAAAACAAGTACTGCCGCAAAGATTACCACATAGTTTATAACCGTTTTGATAAGTGCCGTATGCGAGAAAACAAAGCGGTAATCCGAAAGATCAAGGTCAAACATTTTTGCAACAATTATTGAGAAAAACTGGGAACCGAAAATTCCAAGTCCAATACCTACTGCCAAAGACATAAGGCCAACCATGCCGGTTTCAGCCACAAGAATCTTTGATACCTTTCTCTTACCCATGCCAAGCAGCATGTAAAGGCCAAACTCCTTTTTTCTTCTCTTAATTAGGAAGTTGTTGGCATAGACAATAAGAAGTCCCAGAATCACCGCCACTATCACAGAAACTGCCTCAATAATGCTCACAAGGGCCTGAATGGCTGAGTTGGTGGATCTTGAAATACTGTTCATTGCCCCCTGACCGTCAAGGGAGTTAAACATATAAAAGATGGCAACTCCGAGAATAAGTGTAAGGAAATAAACCGAATAGTCTTTTCTGCTTTTCTTTATATTTTTTAATGCTATCTTAAATGAGTTCATTTGCATCCCCTCCGAGTACTGCTGAGGTTTCTACGATTTTTTCAAAAAATGCTTTTCTGGGCTTCTCGGGATCCTTGTTTAATTCCGTGAAAAGCTTGCCGTCTTTGATGAAAATGATTCTTGAGGCATAGCTTGCTGAAAAAGCATCGTGAGTAACCATAAGAATTGTGGAATTAAGCTCGCTGTTAAGCTTCACCAGACTTTCCATCAAGGCCTTGGATGACTTGGAGTCGAGAGCACCTGTGGGCTCATCCGCAAGCACAAGGCCGGGATTGGTTACCACTGCTCTGGCTGCTGCCACCCTCTGCTTCTGACCGCCTGACATCTGGTAGGGGAACTTCTCCAAAACCTCTGTAATCTCAAGGGTCTTTGCAATCTTTTCAACTCTTTCCTCAATTTCCTTATGATTAACTTTCTGAATTGAAAGAGCCAGGGCAATGTTTTCATAAGCCGTCATGTTATCAAGAAGGTTGAAATCCTGGAAGATAAAACCAAGCTCATCTCTTCTGAAGGCATCCAGCTTTCCGCCCTTTAATCCGTTAATGTTCTCGCCGTTAATAAGAACCTTTCCGGCGGACAGCTTATCGATGGTTGAAATACAGTTTAAAAGGGTTGTCTTGCCGCTGCCGCTGGCTCCCATGATTCCAAGAAACTCTCCTTCGTTAACGGAGAAGCTGATGTCATCAAGGGCCTTTGTAACATTCCCTTTCTCACCGTAGTATTTTTCAGCATTGATTACCTCTAATATCTTTTTGCTCATTATTTGTCTCCCTGTTTGTATGATTAATTGTTTTCTTGTTTGTTTTGCATGATATCATCCTATCAGCCTTTATCCCTTACAACAATTCATTTGCCTTACACTTTCCTTACAGAATTGTAAGGTTAAAAAAAGCCCCTCCGGATAACCGAAGGGGTAATTCATACAGTACTCTTAAGCCTGTCTTAGGGCATTCATTTGTTTCCTGAGAGTCTTTAGAACGAAAAGGTATAAAACCCATGAGAATATGCCGGTTGAAAACCAGGCAACGGCGTCACCTGCCACAGCCACGGCATAGCTTCCAACCTTAAAGGAGATTGCTGCGGTAACAAGTCTTGCAGCCAGTTCCATGAATCCGAGAGCCAGCGCGGTTTTGCCAAACCCGCAGGCCTGCATGGAGTTTCTGTAAATGAAAATCATAGCCAAGGGTATATAGAAAATTACACACTGGTACAGATAGGTCTTGGCGAATGGCAGGTAAACATTCAAATCCACACCGCTGTCAAAGAACAGCCCGATAATGTGAGGAAGAAGCACCACGCTAAGCACTGCAGTGACAATGGAGTAAATACTCATTATTATCATTGCATCTCTTGTACCCTTGTGAACTCTGTCAAGGTCACCTGCGCCATAGTTCTGGCCAACGTATGCCGCCATTGTCTGTCCGATGGAAGGCATTCCTGAGGTCATAATGTTTACAACCTTTCCCGCTGCGGTAAAACCACCTACCGCTACTGAGCCGTAAACGTTAATGGATGACTGCATAACCATGGTTCCGGAAGCGGTGATACCAAACTGTAACGCCATGGGAATTCCGATGTTAAGCTGTAGCGCCGTGTACTTGGAATCCAGTTTCCAGTCACCTTTCTTGGGGCGGAGAACATCGACTTTTTTTACAATATAAATAATACAAAGAATTGCGGACACGCCCTGGGATATATCTGTGGCAAGGGCGGCTCCGAAGGTTCCCATGCCGAATCCGACTATGAGGACCAGATCAAGAACTATGTTTAAAAGGGCCGCAAAAATCAGGAAATACAGAGGAGTTCTGCTGTTTCCTATAGCTCTTAGTGACGCCGCAAAAAGGTTGTATCCGATGAGCACTATACTTCCTGCGCAAATGGTGAAAATATAGTCGTAAGCATCGTTATATATATCCGCAGGAGTATTCATGATTCTAAGTATGGGATGCATTAAAGTCACCGCCACAACGGTAACAATGGCTGTACTGATGATACCGAGAAGAATGGCGTTTACGAAGGATTTCCTGGTGCCTTCCTTGTCTCCTGCACCGTATTTCTGGCTTATTAACACCGTATAACCTGTGGTCATTCCGTTGGCGATTCCCATAATGAGGAACATGATGGTTCCTGTGGAACCTACCGCCGCAAGGGCTCCGGGACCTACAAAGCGACCAACTATAACCGTATCCACCATGTTATAAAACTGCTGGAATACAAAGCCCGCAAAAATGGGCAAAACAAATTTCAAAAGTATAGGCATCGGTCTGCCTGTTGTCATCTTTGAATCCATAAATCGATTCTCTCCTCAAACTCCTTATAGAAGTCGTCTGTTATATAGGGTTTAATGAAAAATATCTTTACAAGTTCCATTGTTAAGGCTTTCCTTAACTCGTAATCCCCCGATTCATCAAGACTTTCTGCGAGATTTCTTGTAATCTCGTGCCATTTTTTGATGAAGCCTTCATACTTCTTAAAATAAGGGGTATCCATCCATTTTTCAATCTTAATTTTGGCCCTGTCTGTCTTAGGGCACTCATGAATCTGGAGGAAATACTTATAATCCCCGTTATCGTCATATATTCTTCCCAGAGGAAAGAGCCTGCAGAATCCTGTTCTGTACTGATGAATCGTACACCTTCCTGCCTCAGATAGGAACACGCAGGAATCCGTCTCTTTAGACATACAAAGGTGTGGCAGAAGGATTCCATCCACCACACCAAGTTCTATTTTACCTGTAGTCATAAGCTCCGCGAAAGAAGTCTTAAGGCCGGTTGTCATTCGCCACACGTCGTAAGGGTCCATGACGATGCTGTCTCCCATGCCCCTGCAACAATCAGAACAACCTACGCAGTCCTTGCAGTCTGCCTTTACCATGTCACCGGAGCTGTATAATCTTCCGTCGGAGATATCTTTAATATCTACTTCTCGAAGCATTCTATTTACCCTGCTGTTGTCTTCTTATCTTGTCCTTCCAGCATTTATGGCACATGGCAATGTAGCTGTCGTTGCCGCCGAGAAGTACCTGGCTTCCCTCGGTTACTATGTTGCCGTTTCCGTCAATTCTGGCATTAACCGTAGCTTTTCTTCCGCAGGAACAAACCGTCTTGATCTCAGTCATGGAATCGGCAAGTTCCATAAGTCTCTTGGCTCCCGGGAAAAAGTGGGTCTGAAAATCTGTACGAAGGCCGAAGCAAAGCACCGGCAAATCCTCATCATCCACCAGGGTTCTAAGTCCGTCTATCTGCTCAGGAGTAAGAAACTGCGCCTCATCCGCAATGATAACGTCATGTTTTCCGGCCTTGTGGTACTCTTCCACCACATCCTGCTCCGGGGTAATAATCTGAGCCTTGGCCTCAAGGCCAATGCGGCTCTTTATGATATCTGCTCCGTCTCTGGTGTCGATACTTGGCTTAATAAGCCAAACCGTCATGCCAAGCTCCTCATAGTTGAACTTTGTAATAAGAGCCTGAGCTGATTTGGAGGAACCCATTGCTCCGAACTTGAAATACAATTTTGCCATAATTAAATACCCTTTTCAATCTATGTGATATTGTCTGTTTTCTACTTATTGTTGCTAAGATGAGCTTTAACCCTCTCAAGCACCATATCAAGAGCCACCAGGTTATGTCCGCCCTCGGGAATAATGATGTCGGCATAACGCTTGCTGGGCTCAACAAACTGCTCATGCATGGGCTTAACCGTGGTGAGATACTGGTCGATAACGCTTTCCAAAGTTCTCTCTCTTTCGTTGATATCCCTGACAATTCTTCGAAGGATACGCACATCCGCGTCTGTGTCCACGAAAATCTTGATATCCATCTGCTTTGCCAGCTCCAGATTCTGAAAAATCAGAATTCCCTCAACTATGAGCACTCTGGTGGGCTTAATCTCTACCACATCATCGGATCTGTCATGTATGGAATAGTCATAAACGGGACAGTAAACCGTCTCTCCGTTCTTGAACTTCTTAATATCCTCTATGAACAAATCCGTATCAAAAGAGTCCGGATGGTCATAGTTTAACTTGGCTCTCTCCTCATAGGGAAGATTGTGGTGAGCCTTGTAATAATTGTCATGATACATAATGGAAACTTCATCACCGAACTTCTCCACAAGTTTCCTGGTGATGGTGGTCTTGCCGCTTCCTGTACCTCCCGCAATACCTATAACCAATACATCTGACATATTTCTCTCCTTTGGTAAAAACTAATTCTTCTACTTTACAGGTAACCACTCCAGTAAATGTCCCAATTCCTGCTCCCAGAAGGGCCACTCGTGACCGTAGTCAGCCTCATTCCAGGTTACATCATATCCCAAAGCAATAAGATTATCTCTAAAGGGCTTGTTTAATCTCATGAGAGGGTCTTTTGTTCCGCAGCTTAAATAGAACTTCGGAATGTTAACCTCAGGATTCTTCTCATGCTCCTTCATCAGTTCCTTCATAAGATACTCAGGGTTCTTCACTGTCTCAATCTGAGCTTCGTAATCGGCTCCGATTATCTTGTCCTGGCCCACATAGTGGCAGATTGCGTTTTTCTCATGAAGTCTGAAAATGTTTAAAGCCGACGAGAAACCTCCAACGTAGCTGAAGGTGTCATGGTAGAAAAGGCCGTTTCTGATGGCTCCGAAGCCGCCCATTGAAAGGCCTGCGATAAATGTGTCTTCTCTTTTATTGGAGAGATTGAACATTTTTCTTGTAATATCCACAAGTTCCTCTCCCACGAACTTGCCGTAGTCGGTGTGGAATCCCGGTCCGTCGATGTAGAAAGCGTTCTCTCCATCCGGCATAATTACCGCAAGACCAAGTTCTCTCACCATTCTGTTAACGTTTGTATTTACGAGCCAATCCTCGTCTCCACCCTGCATTCCGTGAAGAAGATAAAGAGTCTTCAAAGGATACTTTGCTTCCTTATTTTCAACAGGAATAAGGGCGGTTATATGAACCGCCCTCAACAGGTTTTCAGAATAAACATAGGTCTGAACAACAGCCATGATTTAATCTCCCAATTCCAAAATAATTATCTTTTACCCTTATCGTAAGGGATACCCTCTGCCTTAGGTGCTCTTGACTGCTTGGATGTGAATGCAAGTACAAGAAGTGTGATTACGTAAGGAAGAAGTCTGTAAACGTGAGTACTGATTCCGATGTCCGCAAGCCAGAATACTCCGTCGCCGTTGATATCAAGGGTTGAATAACATGCGGCGATACACTTAAACAAACCAAAGAGCAATGCTCCTCCTGCAATGTTTAAAGGCTTCCAGTTACCAAAGATCATAACTGCCAAAGCTAAGAAACCGAAACCTGCAACATCACCGTTTGCTGAACAGTTACAGGATGTGAGGGCATATACGAAGCCGCCCATACCTGCAAGAAAACCGGAAATGATTACGCCTGCATAACGCATCTTAACAACGTTGATACCAAGTGAATCTGCTGCCTGAGGGTTCTCACCGCAGGAACGAAGTCTAAGGCCGAATCTTGTCTTGTAAAGGATTACAGATAAGATTACGTAAATCAGGATACATACATAGGTTGCCAGGTAAACCTTGTTTATGAAGGTTTCGCCAAGGAAGCCCAAATCGGTACTCTTATCGATACCGAGAGTTGATTTCTTAATCATAAACCAGCTTGCAGCGTCACCCTTTGCCATCATAAGAGTGTTCTGGTTAACCATGATTCTTACGAGGAAAAGAACAAGTGCAGGTGCCAGCATGTTAAGTGCTGTACCACCGATGGTCTGGTCTGCTTTAAGGTTAATTGCCGCAAAAGCAAGTAAAAGTGAGAATATAACTCCCGCAAGTCCTGCGATAAGCATTGCAAGAATTTCAAAGAGCTGTAATGAGCCCCATCTTCCTGCGGATTTGGCTGCCTCGAAGACCTCTTTCTCCTGCATGATACGAACGAATAAAACGCCGATGAATGCACCGAAAATCATAATACCTTCAAGTGCCAGGTTGATGATACCGCTTCGCTCTGCAAAACATCCTGCAAGAGCAACAATCATAAGAGGAACCATGAATAATAATGTTTGCTGAATTAAGAATGACATTACTTCTTGCCCTCCTTCCTGCGTCTTCCGTTTAAGAGCATTCTGATAACAAGTGAGAATGCTGACATATAAACGATTACCGCAATTATAACGTCTGTAAGATACTCGTTGTATGCGGTAAGGTTGGAAAGCTGCATACCTACGATATTAAGCATAGCCATGAATATTCCTGCGAAAACAACGCCGATGGGGTTGTTTAATGCAAGGAGTGCTACGGGGATACCGTTGAAACCTGTTGCAGGGAGTGACTGGTATGTTGACCAGAAGAACTCGGTATTTCCTGCAAGCCAGTAAAGCGCGCTGCCCGCTGCCGCAAGGGAACCTGCGATAGCCATTGAAAGCACGATGTTTCTCTTATCTTTGATTCCCGCATATCTTGCTGCGTGTCTGTTGGAACCGCAGGCCTTAAGTTGATATCCGAGAGTAGTTTTGTTCATCATAATGTACATGGCAACTGCAAGAAGGATAGCCACGATAATTCCCGCATTGGCCTGTGAGCCTGCGAATATCTTATCAAGTCCAAGCTTGGTGGTAGCCACGTTGTTGTATGAAGTTTTGTAGATGTAGCCGGTTTTGCCATATTCTTCTACGTTACAGAATACGCTGCCGTCGAAGAACCATGTTACAAGGTTGGCTGCAATCCAGTTGGTCATGATGCAGGCGATAACCTCGTTAATGTTAAACAAAGCCTTCATAAGTCCGGGAATTGCGCCCCAGATTGCTCCGGCTGCCATTGCTCCTACAAATGCAAGAATCCAGATGAGCCATGTGGGCATTGCAGATGAGGGAATTGAAAGCGCAATTGCGAGGCTTGTGAGCGTTCCCATCAAATACTGGCCGGGTGCTCCGATGTTGAAAAGGCCGGTTTTGAAAGCTACTGCTACTGAAAGACCCGTGAGGATAACCGGGGTTGCTCTGAAAAGCATGTTTCCTAAGTTTGATGCGTTGAAGCCCCAGGTGAGAGCACCTGTTGCACTACGTCCTGTATTGAGCACGCCGAAGAAGATAAGTCTCACTCCTTCCCATGCACCCTTAACTCCGATGGTCTTCTTACTCATTCCTACAATGAAGACCACTATGGCACCAAACACGAGACCGATAAGGATGGAAATAAGAGATGAGACAACGCTCTTGGTTCCGTCTTTCGCGAAGAATTTCTTTAATCCGCTCATGCGCCTGCCACCTCCTTATCCTTATTATCCTGTCTTTTGGCTCCTGCCATGTAAAGGCCGAGTTCCTGAGCCGTAACCTTCTTAGGATCACACTCTGCAACTATCTCGCCTTCATACATAACAAGAATTCTGTCTGAAAGGGACATAACCTCTTCCAGCTCAAGGGAGACTAAAAGCACTGCCTTGCCTTCGTCTCTTTGCTTAACAAGCTGTGAATGAATGTATTCGATTGCACCTACGTCAAGTCCACGGGTGGGCTGAACGGCAACAACAAGGGCTTTGTTTCTGTCAAGTTCTCTTGCTATGATTGCCTTCTGCTGGTTACCACCGGACATGGAACGGGCAATTGTAATGGGACCCTGTCCTGAACGAACGTCGAACTGCTCGATAAGGTCCTCTGCATACTTTCTTACACTATCAAACTTGATAAATCCGTGATTCTGGAACTGAGGGTCCTGGAATCTCTGAAGTACCAAATTGTTTTCAAGGGTAAAATCAAGCACAAGGCCGTGTTTGTGACGGTCCTCGGGAATATGGGACATATTCTCGCTCTTGCCTGAAATTGAAGCCTTGGTAACATCCTTACCGCAGATCTTAACAGTTCCGCCGGTAATCTTTGAAAGTCCCGTAAGGCCATGGATGAACTCAGTCTGGCCGTTTCCGTCGATACCGGCGATACAGACGATTTCACCCTTACGAACCTGCATGGTTACGTTGTGAACAGCGTCCTTCTTGTGGACCTCGTTATAAACGCACATGTCCTTGATATCAAGAACCACGTCCGTGGGCTTAGCCTCGTCCTTCACAACCTGAAGCTGAACAGGACGTCCAACCATCATGTTGGAAAGTTCCTGCTTGTTGGTATCCTTGGTATTAACGGTAGCTACATACTTACCTCTTCTAAGAACGGTAACTCTGTCCGCAACCTCCATAATCTCATTAAGCTTATGAGAAATGAAGAGGATGGACTTACCCTCTTTGGCAAGGTTCTTCATTATCTGCATCAACTCTTCGATTTCCTGAGGGGTAAGAACCGCCGTAGGCTCATCGAAGATGAGAATTTCATTATCTCTGTAAAGCATCTTTAAGATTTCTGTACGCTGCTGCATACCAACGGTAATATCCTCAACCTTTGCGTCAAGATCAACGTGAAGTCCGTATCTGTCGGAAAGATCCTTTACCTTCTTTCTTGCTTCCTTCTTCTGAAGGAAACCAAACTTGGTGTCTTCAGCTCCGAGAATGATGTTGTCGAGAACTGTAAAGACATCAACAAGTTTAAAATGCTGGTGAACCATTCCGATATGAAGAGCGGTAGCATCGTTGGGGTTATTGATCTTAACCTCCACTCCGTCCTTCTTGATGATTCCCTGCTCCGGCTGGTAGAGACCAAACAAAACGCTCATAAGAGTAGACTTACCGGCGCCGTTCTCTCCCAAAAGCGCATGAATTTCACCCTTCTTAAGCTGAAGAGTGATGTCATCGTTCGCTTTGATTCCGGGAAACTCTTTCGTTATGTGAAGCATTTCAATTACGTATTCTGAATTGTTTGCCATGCTTCGACCTCCCTTAATAATCTTAGGGGTTATAAAGCCCCACGCTATTATTAATTATACTTGTTGAAAGGCCCATTTGCAATTGAAAAAACGCACAAAAAAAGAGCTGTAGAGATGTCTCCACAGCCCTTTAAATTGGCTAAAATTATTCAACTACGTTAACTGTAACGTTGCTGTAATCCTGTCCAAAGTTTGCCTCGTAGTCAGCATCGATTACAAGTGAACCGCTTGCTACGCTGTCAAACATTGCCTGATACTCGTCAACAGTGAACTTCTCGAACTGCCAGTTCTCTGTAGGGATACCTGTATCGTTGTCAGCAGCACCAAGTACTACACAACCTTCAAGGTTAGCCCACTCGCCTGCATCGTTCTTAGCAGCCATCTGCTGAACAGAGTTAGCAAGCTCTTTCATAGCTGAAGTAATAACTGTGTCAGAATCACCTGACTGGTCAACGTCAACACCGATGGTCTTGCCGTCGTTCTCAGCAGCTGCTGCGAATACAGACTGGCAAAGTGTACCACCACAAGCGAATACAACTTCTGTACCGTTCTTGTACCAACCGTTTACAAGTGTCTGTAACTCAGTTGAAGGTGAGTATGTTGAACCATATAACCATGTGTACTGAACCTCTACGTCTACGCCAAGCTCAGCAGCTGCTGCGTTAGCACCCTGAACGAAGCCGTAACCGTATCTGCAGCATGCAGGGTTTGTTCCGCCGCCGCCACCGCAGAAGCCTAACTTTGTGTAACCTTCTTTAACTACTGCATAACCTGCGAAGTAACCACACTGCTCTTCCTGGTAAGCAACAGCCTTAACGTTGTCAAGACCAAGATCCCAACCATCGATGAAAAGGAAGTGTGAATCAGGATATGCCTTAGCAGCCTTCTCAAGAGCTGTAGCCTGAAGGAAGCCGGGAGCTACAACGAGCTCAGCGCCTGCTTCGCAAGCAGCAGCCATTGCATCGTAACGGTCATCATCAGTAGCCTCAGAACCGTTAGCGGGCTGATAATACTTGTAGCTCTTGCCGTTGTTAGCAGCATAAAGCTTAACACCGTTCCATGTACCCTCGTTGAAGGAACCATCCTTTAACTGACCTACATCAGTAACGAGTGCGATCTGATACTTTCCGTCTGCGGAAGTCATCTCATCGGGAACGTCATTTCCCTTTGTGTAAGTTGTAGCTGCTGCTTCAGTTGTCTCTGTTGCAGCTGCTTCTGTGCTCTCTACTGCAGCTTCAGTGTTCTCGGTAGCTGTTTCTGTTGTAGAAGTAGCTGCCTGCTCACCGCCACAAGCGCAGAGTGCAAATACCATGCACATTGCAAGTACGAGTGATAAAAACTTTTTCATTTCTATATCCTCCTGTTGTTTGTCGTGGGACACTGTGCCTCACGTCCTGTCATTATAACATCTAAGATATCATTTTTCAAGTTTAAGGAAGTTTCCTTTCATTCCTGCATTATGGCAAGTTTATCTGAGGGGGAAGGAGCGTCAAGGGCATGCCACAAGGTGGTGCTTCGCACCCTTGACACCCCTTCCCCCTCAGATGAGCTGTAATCAAGCAGGAATGAGATGGTTTGCCCGCGACCGGGCCAGAGTTATGTCAACCGTTCCGTGAACCGGTTGCGCTGTTTCCGTTGTTATGTCAACTGTTTTGTGCCTCTGCGCCGAGAAAAGCGGATAAAATTGGCAAAATGGCCATTTTATTATGCTTGTTTTGTTGTTATGTTAACTGAAGTGTTGATTTCAGAGCCCCGAAATACGTGAAAAAAGGAGATTTTGACGTTTTTACCCGTAATTCATGCTGATTAAGGGGGTTATCAAGCGGATAAAAATGGCATTTTCGTGATTTTGTTATGCTCGCCCTCAAAATGCTCCAACTTATGTAAACCAATCAGACGAATTCATCGTCTTTTAGCCATGCTTCGGAAATCAAAAGCCCCGAGGTCGCTCACACGCTCCTCGGGGCTTAATTTTGAATTTGTTCTCTTTTCTGATTTAACAGCCTTAGCCTTTGTACTTCTCTTCCTGCTCTTTAATCCAGTCGGAATCCTCAAAGTAGTTAATCTTCATTGCGTTCTTCACATCGCGGAGGGTCTGGCTTGCAACCTCTCTTGCTGCCTCGGTTCCCTTCTTGAGGACATCAACAACATAGGGAATATCCTTCTCAAGCTCTGCTCTCTTCACTCTCATGGGTTCAAGAGTTTCCTCAAGAACTGCAAGTAAGAACTTCTTAACCTTAACGTCTCCAAGGCCGCCTCTTGTGTAATGGTCCTTCATCTCCTGAAGGTTAGCATAATCAGGGCAGTAACGCTCGAAGTGCTCATCCTTGCAGAATGCATCAAGATATGTGAATACCGTGTTGCCTTCAAGGTGTCCGGGATCGGAAACCTGTAAGTGAAGGGGATCGGTGTACATAGACATTACTTTCTTCTTAACTTCATCGTAAGGATCGGAAAGGTAGATGCAGTTTCCAAGGGACTTACTCATCTTGGCCTGACCGTCTGTGCCGGGAAGTCTTAAGCAGGCTTCATTCTCAGGTAAAAGAATCTTGGGCTCTACCAGGGTGTCGCCGTAAGTGAAATTGAAGCTTCTTACGATTTCTCTTGTCTGCTCAAGCATGGGCTCCTGGTCCTCGCCCGCAGGAACAGTTGTTGCCTGGAATGCAGTAATATCAGCAGCCTGACTTATGGGATATGTGTAGAAACCTACGGGAACACCCGTAAAGTTACGCATCTTAATCTCGGATTTAACGGTAGGGTTACGCTCAAGTCTGGGTACAGTAACAAGATTCATATAATAGAAGCAAAGCTCTGTAAGCTCAGCAATCTGTGACTGAATCAGGATGTTTGACTTGGCAGGATCAATGCCTGCTGACATGTAATCCAATGCAACCTCTATAATATTCTGTCTGACCTTCTCAGGATTATCCGCATTGTCGGTAAGTGCCTGAGCATCAGCAATCATAATGAAAATCTTATCAAATTCACCGGAATTCTGAAGTTCCACTCTACGGCGCAAACTTCCAACATAATGACCAATGTGAAGTCGTCCTGTGGGACGGTCGCCGGTAAGTATGACCTTCTGTTTACTTTCCATCTATAAATCCTCTTTTTCTATATATTATGGCGTCTATGTGAAATTTGAGATTTGCCCCAATTGTCACATTTATTTAGTTTAAAGAGTTTCAAGGGGTATGTCAACCACATTGCCCCCTATTTAAACGCAACAACAACCTCATACTCCGCATCAATGGCCTTTACGATGGGCTCATAAACTTCCTTCACCATCTTAAGAGCCAGGTCATCGGCGGTCTGGCCGTTTGATACGGTATTAAACTTTTCTTCCATGCGCTTCTTTAACTCTTTCTCAATCTCGTTGTAATCCTTTAGAGTAAGTTCTATATCCCCTCTGGCAAGAAAACCTTCTTTTACCTCTCCGATGGAAACTTTATTGGGGTCGATGTCCACAACCTCAAGGCGTGAATGATCGATGAGAATCGTTACGGTTTTCGCATCTTTATCATCTACGATTCTGTCCTCAGTAATGTTATCAAGGTCAACTACGAAGTAGCCTTTGCCTTCATAAGACACCTTCTGTGTTTTCTTCAGGAAATCATAATCCCAGCTCTTGATTAACCTGTCTGTAAGTTCAGTCTCCACTTTAGCTTCCTGCTCACTGACGATAAGCTTACGCTGCTCTTTCTGATTGGATAAGAGGACTTCTGAGAAATTAACCTCAACTCCGCTTCCCTCCAGATATATGGTGTTGGGGTCAATCTGGATTACGCCATCACTGTAATCCGAGTTGCTTTTCCTGTTAAGGCGCAATCCCACGCCGATAATAACTACTACTATAATCGCAACAATTAGAGCGATGAAAACTGTCTTAATAATTTTATTCTTCATCAGCCGTCACCTCCGGCTTCCCGTCTTCTTTCTTCGTAATGACATAGCCCTCAGGTAGCCTTATGGCCGCCTTAAACATCATTTTAAATACAACCACCAGTAACAACAAAACCACAACAGGCACAACGCATGTGGTTACAATAAGAACTGCGATGGAGTTCATGCACTTCTTAATTCCGTTCTTGAAAAATGTAATAAGGTCATCAATGCCGCTCATGGCGTTTTTGAAGGCTTCGCTTATTTTGTCAAAAACAGTTGAATCTCCATCACTGCTTTGCATTGCCTTATTTATCTTTTCTGTACCTGCTGATGTTTCCTCTATGGTCTCATCAACATAATCCAAATACTCTTCTCCGTACACCTTTGAAAGGTGTGTGCTTACAGGCACCACAAGAAGCAGCAGCATTGCGAATACAGCAACCTTATATGAAAACACTCTCCAATTGCGCTTATCTTTAATGATTGCAATGATGTATATGGCACATGCGATGGGAATAACCCACGTAAATACAAGGTCAACGCCAACGACCATAAGAAGTCTCTCAATCATCAGCGCAGCGAGAATTATGACGAAATACTTGTTCATGTCTGTAAAGGAATTGGCAAGGGGCGATGCAAAGTCATCGGGCAGGGCCGATATTGCCAGGGATGAAGCTACAACAGCACCTGCAAACTTAAATACGGTCTCCTTGCTTTCTTCAACATTTTGAAGTGTACTCTTCACCGGTTTGGTTTCCGGGACCTTTGTAGCCAAAAGAAAAAAGGATATGGCTGCAATTAATATGGCACTAAGAATTCTTATCCCTTTTATATTCATGTATTTGTTTATCCAAGACATCTCTACAGTCCTCCTTTTTCCGTATCTTTATTAATAATACCACATAAAAAAGCACAAAAATAATCGCCTTGTCCCTGGAAAAGATTAGGCGATTATTTTTTGCTTTTATTTATTCTTTCCGCAGCACTTTTTGTACTTCTTGCCGCTTCCGCAGGGGCAGGGATCGTTGGGATAAACCTTTGCATCCTTAACGATTGTCATTGAGGACTTCTGCTCCTTGTAGAGCTCCTTCTGCTTCTCCTCTGAGAAGATGTCGTTCCACTGCTCAAGACCGTAAAGCCAATCAGCGCTGGCTGCAACCATGTTCTTGTAGAGAAGCTCCTTGTCGAATTCCAAAGAAACCTTGGTGTTCTCGTCCATCTCCTCGATGGGATTGGGCTTCTTAAGGCTGTCGTTGATTCCGTCAAGGAAACCAACCATGGTCATAAGCTCAACATCGTACTTGTCGGCCAATTCATCAACAGTTCCCTCTACAACCTCATCAGGGTTTGAAAGAAGGCTTGCATAGATTTCTTTCTCTTTCTCGAAATAAGCCTTCCATAATCTTCTTAAATCATCTTTGCTTGCGGTGGGAGAGTACGCGGTCTCTCTCCAGGTATCTAATAAACTCATAGTAAAAACCACCTTTTCTCAATAATAGATATGTAAAAAGTATATCTCAAATCGCTACGTTAGTAAACTTCTATTTAGCACACGCCCATAGCAGCCAAATCTGCCTTAACCTGCTCAAGGTCCTTATATACAATGCCTCTTATGCCAAGTTCCTCGCCGGCCTTGATGTTTTTGGGAGTATCGTCGATAAAAACGCATTCCTCCGCCTTTAAATCATATGTAGAAAGAAGCAGGTTATAAAATGCAGGGTCGGGCTTGATCATTTTAACTGTGTATGATAAGTATCCGCCGTTCATGTGGGGGATGAAATCAAGGGATTCCGCACACTCATTTTTTGCTTTCTCAGAGAAATTAGAAAGGTAGTAAACCTTAAATCCTTTGCTCTTTAATTCCTCAAGCCAGGGAATAGCGAAATCTCTTTTGGTAACAAGACCGTTTACATCCTTAAAGCAGCTTCTGATCCAGTCCTCAATCTCGGGATCGGTTTCAATGAAAGCTCTTAAAATATCTTCTTCAGTGTATACGCCTCTGTCGAACTCATTCCAGGCCACATTGTAAACCGTTGCCTTGGCAAGACGCTCAATCTGCTCCTCCGTGAATCCTTTATCTACCATAAAATCATGCCAGCGATAGTTCGTCAGTACGTTTCCGATATCAAAAATTACATTCTTAATCATTAAACTACTCCTCAATTAATTTCAAAAGATTATTTGCGGCATAGGATAAGGGTGCCGCCACCTTGGTTGCGACGCAAAAACGTCTCTTTGGAATCATCTTGTTAAATCTCAATTCGAAGAGTTTCCCCTCCTTAATATAAGGAGCTGCAAAATCCTTCATAACAGAACCGATTCCAAGGTTCTTTAAGGCAAACTCAACAATCATATCTGAGGTTGCCAGTTCAAACTCCGGCGAGATATGAACGTTATTGGTTTCAAGGAAGTCTTCCATATACTTTCTTGTGCTGGTCTCACCTTCAAGACAGATTAAAGGAAGCTTTTCAAGCTCCGAAAGGTCCAAAGTCTTGTTCTTAAGTCCGATAAAATGTCTTCCCGCCACGAAAACATCCTCGATTTCCCTGACGTTTGTAAGCTTGATATCATCATTCATTTTGATGGGGGTGCTTACAAGGCCGAAATCAATGACCTCCTCCTCAAGAAGCTTAAGGGTTTCGGGAGTGGGACCGTTTGTAACAGAAACCTTAACTCCCGGGAACTTCTCATGGAACTTTTCCAAGTATGGCAGAAGAAAGAATCTAAGTGTCATATCGCTGGCTCCGATTCTTACCTCGCCGTATTCAAGGTTTAGCATCTGTCTGACTCTTCTTTCACCTGTTTCAAAGAACTCATAGCCCTTTGAAACATAGTCAAACAAAACCTTACCCTCACTGGTCATCACAACGCCCTTGGAACTTCTTACAAACAAAACCACATTAAGCCAGTCCTCAAGTTGCCTTATGGCCTGGCTCACAGCGGGTTGTGAAATATTCAGTTCTTTGGCTGCCTTGGTAATACTTCCGTTTATGGCAACATAATAGAAAACCTTGTAGTACTCAAGATTGTTGGTCATCCGTTACATCCTCATCGGGTAACTCGGGTTCAGGGGGATCTGCGATGGTTCTCTTTCCCGTAAGCTTTCCGTACATCCAAATGAATGCCCAGCAGAAAACAGGAATGGCTATTGTAAGGATTGCGCAGATTTTAAACAACTGCATTCCCCCGGCCTTTGTAAAGAACGCTGCCACAAGGGTTACTATATACAATAAAACCAGCAAAATAACACATACCAATGCTGCGATTTGTTTTGCACTTTTTTTCTTTTTCATATGCCTACCTCCCGTGCCATTATATTAGTAAATACGCGGCTTGTCAAAGAATTCCATAAGCTTTGCTTATATTGACTATTGATTCATAAATGTTAAAATATCTATATAAAGTCAGATTTTTGCCACGGAGGTATTGATGCGTTCAGTCAGAAAACTTTTCTATCGCATAGTAGGAATAATTGTTGTTCCCACCATACTTCTCGTGTGCTTTATTTTGTATTCTCATTTCTCCGGCAAGACCCTAAAGTGGCCTTGGGCGGTAGAGTCGGAGAATGACTTTTTACCAAATGCAAAGATTTACTCCGCCAAGGTGTATGACTCCACCGGTGAGGAGTACCTCGGAGAGCGTGGCTACATAAAGGTAGGCCCCACGGAGCTTGCCTCCCTGACGCCTACTCAGTATTACAACTACTATAATACTGTTTTGAAAAACACCGATTATCTCTGGTTCACTTTCGTCTGCCCCGACGGCACCGGCCTTTATATCCCGAATGTTGAGGATGGCGGCGCGTGTTATTGTACCATCGATTCCATGGGGCGCGTGGTTCACCCGAAGGGCTTTATCATAGTGGAAGGCGAAACCTGCTACTATGCGGAGAATAATAACTAGGTGCAATTACACTGAGGTAGTATTGCAAACCTAAACAAATGTGCTATAATAAAAGAGCAAAGGCATTACCGATAGACGGTTAGCCCGAGTAAGTTAATAAGGATTAAAATAATCGCCTAATCATTCTCAGGGACAAGGCGATTATTTTTGTGTAAATGAGGGTCACAGTCCCTCATGAGAGGGCTAACCGCCTACCGTTTTAAGGCAATACCTTTGCATAATGTAATTATACTATTTCGAACAAATGTTTGCAATATAAAAATCCGCCCATATTTGTGGTCGGATTTTTATGATTTTATTCTCTTCCATCCCAGCAGTAGGTGCAAAGCTTCTCTTTAGGAAGCCCTACTGCTTCTATCATGTCATCCAGTCTGTGGAAACGAAGTGATGTGAAGTTCAGCTCTTTGCCGATTCTTCCGATCATCTCTCTGTATTCGCTTGAATCCGGATCTGCATATGCTTTAAGGTTCGGATAAGGGTTTGAACCCTCGATGTCCTTGATTACTCGTCTTGTAATCAAATCCATGTCTGATGTTGAACGTGAGAAGTTCAAATACTTACATCCGTACAAAAGGGGAGGGCAGGCAGGTCTTACGTGGACTTCCTTTGCTCCGCTGGTGTATAAGAATTCCGCTTTCTCTCTTAACTGTGTTCCTCTAACGATTGAGTCATCGATAAGAACCATTTTTCTTCCGTTAATGAGGTCATGAACGGGGATGAGCTTCATTCTTGCGATGAGGTCACGCTTGCTTTGTACCGTAGGCATAAAGGAGCGGGGCCATGTGGGTGTGTATTTGATAAAAGGTCTGGAAAAAGGAATTCCGGACTTGTTTGAGTAACCGATTGCATGGGCAATACCCGAATCGGGAACACCTGCTACGGTGTCGGCATCTACGTCGTCTCTGCCGGCCAGCAAAGCACCGCAGTTATATCTCATCTTCTCAACGCTGATTCCCTCATATGAGGATGAAGGATAGCCGTAGTAAATCCAGAGGAAGGTGCAGATTTTCATATCTGTTCCGGGTTTAACAAGGGTGATGCAGGACTCGGGAGTGATAACCACTATCTCGCCGGGACCAAGTTCCTTAACGTCGGAATATCCAAGGTTAAGATAAGCGAAGCTCTCGAAAGCCACGCAGTATGCGTCTTCCTTCTTGCCGACTGCAATAGGCGTTCGGCCCATCCTGTCCCTGGCGGCATAAATTCCCTTGTCCGTAAGAAGCACCATGGTCATGGAACCTTCGATAACTTCCTGGGCATATTGAATGCCTTCCACCAGATTGTCCTTAGTGTTAATAAGAGCGGCTGTAAGCTCCGTGGGGTTAATGTCGCCTCCGCTAAGCTCTAAGAAATGAGAGTTACCCTTCTTGAAAAACTCATTTACCAGCTCTTCCATGTTGTTGATTTTGCCCACTGTAGCAATGGCATATGTGCCGTGGTGGGAACGAATTATGAGAGGCTGAGGCTCATAATCCGAGATGACACCGATACCCATCTGTCCTTCCATCTTGTTGACGTCCCCGTCGAACTTGGTTCTGAAAGGTGAGTTCTCGATGTTGTGGATAGCGCGCTCGTATCCTTTCTTCTTGTCAAAAACCGCCATTCCTGCTCTTCTGGTTCCAAGGTGAGAATGGTAGTCTGTTCCGAAGAACAAATCAAACACACAATCCTTCTTTGCTGCTACGCCAAAAAATCCGCCCATTTGTTACTCCTCGTCTTTTGTATTAATAACCCTTCCCGCAATACATTCTATACGTTAATTTCCGCTTTAACTCCAAGGATGTCTTTATTCTTGTCCAATATGGGTTGTATGAAATCTCTTAAGTAAACCTCTACCTGTCTTGATGCTCTTCCGGTATAAAGCGCAGGATCAAGGGTTTCCTTTAATTCTTCGGCTGTCAAATCAAAAGCATCGTCCGCAGCAATCAAATCAAGAAGGTTGTTATCAAGGCCCTTTGCCTTAACATTTGCACCTGCTTCCATTGAAAGCTCTCTGATTCTCTCGTGTAATTCCTGTCTGTTTCCGCCCTTCTTAACGGCATCCATCATGATGTTCTCTGTAGCCATGAAGGGAAGCTCGCTTCTTAAGCGCTTCTCGATAACCTTGGGATAAACCACAAGTCCGTCCACAACGTTTAAGCAAAGATCCAAAACACCGTCTGTTGCAAGGAATCCTTCTGCTATGGAAAGTCTCTTGTTTGCTGAGTCATCCAAAGTTCTTTCAAACCACTGGGTGGCTGATGTGATTGCGGGATTAAGTGCATCCACCATCACATATCTTGAAAGGGAAGCAATTCTCTCGGAACGCATGGGGTTTCTCTTGTAAGCCATTGCGGAAGAACCGATCTGTGTCTTCTCGAAGGGCTCCTCAACTTCCTTAAGATGCTGAAGAAGTCTAATGTCGTTACTCATCTTGTGAGCGCTGGCAGCAATTCCTGCCAAAATATTTACTACCCTTGTATCAACCTTTCTTGAATAGGTCTGTCCGGATACGGGATAGCATGCTTCAAATCCCATTTTCTTTGCAATCATGGGGTCGATTTTGTCTATTGTCTCCTGATCGTGATTAAAGAGTTCAAGGAATGATGCCTGTGTTCCTGTTGTTCCCTTTGAACCAAGAAGCTTAAGGCTTCTGAGAACGTATTCCAAATCCTCCAAATCCATGGAGAACTCCTGAAGCCAGAGGGTTGCTCTCTTACCTACTGTTGTGGGCTGTGCAGGCTGGAAGTGAGTGAAGGCCAATGTGGGCTGATCCTTGTATTTATTGGCAAAATCAGCTAATTTCCCAATTACGTTAACAAGTTTCTTTCTCACCAGTTTTAAAGCCTCAGACATGATGATAATGTCTGTGTTATCTCCAACGTAGCAGGATGTTGCGCCAAGGTGGATAATACCTGCTGCCTTGGGGCACTGAAGGCCGTATGCGTAAACATGGCTCATTACGTCATGTCTTACAACCTTTTCTCTCTCTTTAGCCACGTCATAGTTTATGTCATAGATGTGCTCTTTCATTTCCTTAAGAGCCTCATCGGTTATGACCTCTTTGCCGTTTTCACTTAGACCCAGTTCCTTTTCTGTCTCCGCCAAAGCAATCCATAATTTTCTCCAGGTGGAAAACTTCATGTCGGGGGAGAAAATATACTGCATCTCCTTGCTGGCATATCTCTCCGACAGCGGACTCACATAAACATCGTTACTCATTTTACCCTCCGGTTCCTGATTAAATTTTCTCGTAACCCTCAATAAGCTCCTTTATCTCGGAGGCATACTCCGGATAGTTTCTGGCTATATCCATAACTTCATCTTTGGCGTTGGCGGCGATTTCCTTGTTGTAATCAATCTGCTTCCTTAAGGCATGACGCCTGGAAATCAGTTCGTGGCGCACCTCCACCATTTCTCTTGAATCTATGATGGCCTTTGTCTGATTAAGCCATCTTTCAGGATACTTAAGATTGTACTTGGAAAGCTCTCTTGCCAGATTCTTCTTGGTTCCGTCAAGCTCAGCCTTGGTTCTGTTGTATCTTAAGCGCTCCTCTTTTTCTTCTTTATAGCGGTTCCACATGGCCCTTAACTGCTTGCTGTCCTTAACCTTGTATTTCACGTAAAGGTAATCAAGAAGGGCAGTGTTATTCACATATCGGATTTTAACCGTATTTTTCAGTTGAATCAAGCGATTTAATCCACGATTTATTCCGGACAGCTCTTTTGCCCCGTCATTATATCTTACGAAGGCAAAAACCAAAGCTGCTGCTCCTGCGATTGCGGCCACCAAAAATCCGATTTTTGCATCGAATTTTAAACCGAACTGCAGGAAGAACAAAATGGCAAAGCAAATACCCAAAGCACCCAGCACAATATATACCATGCCCTTAAGGTTTGCCTGCTCGTTCATCAATTCTCTTTGTCTGTATCTGTAGGCGCTCTTCTCGTTATCAAGGCGCTTTAAATCCTTCTTAATAAGGACACGGTGATTCTCGGCTTCATCAATCTTGTTGATTCCTTCCTCCACCTCATCCTCTCTTGCCTTCATGTTGTAATACTCTTCGTCACTCATGCGGCATTCGCGGTTCTCGTAATCCTCCTGCTCTTCGGTAAGATTGTCCACGCCGCGACAAACCTCTCTCAGATGCTTAAGCTCTGAATCGGGAAGTCTTTCAAATTCCTCTATGTCAGCAAGATACGCGGTAACTGTGGAGTACTCGCCCATTAATTCGTCGATGGTATCGGAGGCGTCCCTCATCTGACCCAGGCACTCTTTAACGTACTTTCTACGCTCCTCCTTGTTGTGGATGGCCACATCCTCATGGTCGTATATAACCTCATCCCATAAGTCGGCGTCATCACTGTACCATTCTTTTCTTTTTTCTTCGAAAAAGTTCTGTATTCGTCTTACACTCATACCTGTATGTAATCCCTGTACTCTTCCTTCAGGCCTTCCACAAGCCTGTTGATTTCCTGATAGTATCCTGTGCTGTCGCCTAGCTGCTTGAGGTTTAACATTTCCTCAAGTTCGGCTTCATCTGTGCTTCTTTCCCAGTTGTTTAGAATCTCATCCACATCTGCTTCAAGATTTATGGAAGCCATGTAATAATCCGGCATGTCCGCCACGAACTTCACATATTCTGAATCAGACATTGACATTCTCTTGGCTGCCAGATAATCTCTGAAGTCCGCCTCGGAATTGGTGTAATTATATGCTTCGTTGAAATAGTAGGCTGCATCGTTGTACATGAAAAGCCCTGTAAGAGCAACTCCGATGTTATGAAGCACATCCGCTCTTATACCTATTTCATTCTCGGGAAGTTCACGAAGGAGTCTCGAATACTCCACATAAGCCTTGGTGTACTTGTTGCTTTCCACCAGAAGGTCGGCTCTCTTTTTCTTCTTCTCGAAGTCGCTGGCACTTCCCGCTGCGGAAAAGCTTGCTGCCATAGCCTCAATTTCTTCCTTGGGGTAGTAGCCTACATAATCAAGGATTCCCGTAACGTAAGCCGCCATACTTCCGGGCTGGCGAAGGTAAGGACGAAGCATGTTCGCAAGATCCGGAAGGTCGCAGTCCTCCTCAAGCCAGGTAACCATGTCCTTGCTTACTATCTCCTCATCAAGAATATATGCATTCTCTCTAAGGCAAAAGCAAAGCTCCTCTACGGACCAGACTCTGATCCCTAAAGAAGGAATGTAATATGGAGTTTCAGCTCGCACACCTGTGCAAAGTAACACTCTGCTCACTTACGTTCTCCTGTTAAAACTCAATCTCCTGCTGCCAGGTAAGTCCTGACGAGGGGAATATTTCCCCGAAGCCCTCATCCTTGATATCAAGGAGCAGTATGTTGGGGCTCTTTAATGAAACCTGCATTGAAAGTCTTGTGGTCTTGTCGGGGCGTCTCGGAAGATTGTCCAGATTAATCTCCACAAGCTTGGGGTTCTTGCCGTTTAAAGGCGTAATGGTTAGTTCGAATTTGTTGTCTTTCTCTGTGATGAACTCTACGTTTTTCTTGGCTTCATACCAGTTAAGGCCTGCATCAAGAAGGGCCAGATATGATTCTTCGCCTCGTCTTAGAACCTGCATTCCAATGTTGGCTTTAAGCTTGTCACGTCCAAGGAATACGTAGTTCTTTCCAAGGTCTGAGCACCTTAGCTTCTCCCTGAGGCACATGCAGGCGCCCTTGCTGTAAAGGTTGTTTCCCCTGAATACCCTTCTGCCCTCGCAGGCATATCTAAGGGATTCCTTCATCCAGTCATCCTTAAATCCGTCGCCGATAAGGAAAATGGAGGAGATGATTCTTTTATCGCAACACCTTCTAAGGATGTCCAAAAAGCCCAGATCTCTGTCCGGTTTGCTGCTCTCATCTCTTCCCATTTCAGGGAATTCCTTGCTGTCTATGTAGATAACCACCGGTGTGGTGCGGAGGTTTCTCTCCATGTAATTTACGAATAGCTTCTGTCCCGAGAAATCGCACAGTAAAACCTGGTTGGCCCATAATTCCGCCGGCTGATTTAACATGTAGTAGTAGAAGCTTTCCATATGATTCTGGAAAAAGATCTTGTCGGTCTTAAGGTTGAGTCCCGCAACCGCCTGGGTAAGGACTTCCACCATTCTCTGGTCAAGTGTCTCACAGGTAATCATGAAGGCTCCGATTCTCTCCACGCCTCCAAGGAATGTGAGAATTCCGAGACTCCTTCTTATAAAAAGCGTCAGAATCGCCACCGGGTCATAAGGGGTGTCTTCCACAATAATCTCTCTGCCCTCATAGGCCTTCTGAAGGAGATTATCAATAAGGATTCCGTCCTCTTCCTCGGAATACTTTACAGCCTCTCTACCGTAGAACCACTGTCCAACCTCACGGCGCTTACACATGGCTGTGGGAATGGAATACTGCTCTCCTCCTGCGGTGTAGGAAGCCGTCTCCGGTGAATCGGAGTTCTGGAAGCAGTAGCTGATAAGTGAGTACTCGTTTCCCAGATCAAATCCGATAAGGAGTTTTTCGTTATGAAGTTTGTCCAGAATTTCGGGTTTGCTGATGTTCATTTATCACCTAACGTACTTTAAACAAATTCTTACTCAAATACTCCGTTTTCTTGTACTCTCTCACAAGGTCGTCCACGGTGTCATAGTCCTGAAGGGTCTGGGCAATGGCTATGTCATTCACAAGATTATATCTTGTGCCCTCAGGGCTCTTTTCTATATCGTTCTTCTGAAGAGTTGCGCTTTCCGTAAGCTGACTCTTTCCGTTTTGAATCTCGGTAATGTAATACTGGATACTCTCGCCGAAGAATAAGGGGATTTCCTTAAAGAAAACGCCTCCGTATACCGCATCCATATCCTCCTCGCGGTATTCGTTGTCATCCTCGTCGGATTTCTCCAAAATGTAATGGATTACAGCCTTGGCTCCAAGGGTTGCATGGTATTCGATAATGGCCGAATCGTCCATCTTGGCTGCCAAAGGCAGGAACTCTTTAAACTGAGTGAAGCAGGCAAGTCGGATACCTTCCAAAAGGAACTCTGTCACGTATTCCTTGATGAGTTTCTTCTGCTCCTCTCCGATTTCCTCCATGTGCTCGGCGTAGTATTTGATAACCGCCAGCTTGCACACACGGTGCAGCTTCTCGCCTCTTCCGATGATTCTCTGGATTTCATCGAAGATGAATCCGTCCATGATTCTGTCGTTTACGAAGAATTCATATGCGCACTGGGAGACAAAAGCCGTCTCTATCTCCGTCTTGGCGCCTCCGGATACATAATCCTTAAATATTTCAATCTTCTCACCTACATACGCGCCGGTGTAGAGAATCTGAATGATAATCTTCTGGGCAATATAATAGGTGTCTATATCGTAGCTCATGGCTGCTTTCCATAGGCTTCTCAAGTCCTTGGTCATGCCTTCGTAGTTCTTGATGAGGTAGTTTAAGATGGCCTCGTTGAATTTACCCTTTCTGAAAGCATACATGCAAAGGGTAACCAGCTCCTCATCCTTATCTCCCTGGCACTGCTCAATTTTGGTTTCAAGGAGCTTAACGATGTTTTTGACCTCAATTCCTGCGGTGCCGTATAAGCATAACCACTCGTAGGCCTTGTCCGTCATGCCTCTGATTATCATGTATCTCATGAGTTCATCTCTGTCGGAGGCCTCGATATTTTCAGGCTCCGCATCGGATAAGAACCAGTCAAGAGAATCGGTTATGTCATTGTCATAGTAATATCTTGTAAGAGCTACGCGAATCTTGGCTTTAAAGTTGTCCATGACTCTCTCGTCTTTAAGGACTCTTTCAAACCTTATTCGATTGTCCTTATCAACGTGAATGGTCTCTCTGTCAAAATCACAGATGTACATGTTAAGACCAAGTTCGTCTAAGCCCTGATCCCCAATCATCTTAATGATTTTGCCGGGAATCATCAGCTTCTCAACCGTGTAATTGACGCCCTCGGCATAACGGTTGCCCTGGATGTCTTCAAAGAGAATTACATGCTCCTGACCCCAAAGAGGGAATCTGGCCACTCTGTCAACAATAGGGTAAGCCATCTCTCCCTTGATTCTGGGATGTCTTATGATAACCCTTATCATGGAATCGGAATCGGTCTTAATCTGATTCATGAAAAGAACCGTCGAAAGGGCATGAATGGTTTCTTCGTCTATCATTCGCTCAGATAAAAGAGCCTTGTATAGATGAGCCAGATCCTTGTTGATTCGCTTCTTTTTAAGCTGCTCCTCCACAAAGTTCTCCATCTGGGGAAGATACTGATTGTAAAGATCGGGGTACTTGTCCCTGCGGCTTAATACATCTGCATACAAGTGGGCATTCTGGATATAATCCAAATCCGAGTTGTAGGCAAAATACATAAGAACCGTCTTATTGATGGGAGTCTTCTTTGAGGTGTCCATGGACATCATGTAGTACTCATAGAGTCTGGTAAGCCTTAATCCGGCCTCAGCTCCCAATGCGTACCACTTGAAGTATCTGGTCTCCACCTTGTTGTTCCTTATGAGGTAAGAGCAGATGGCATTTAATATGTCATTGTCATTCTTCTTCTCGTATGAGAGGGTAAGGGTCTTAAAGAGAACCGGTGAGAATTCCTTTTCTCTTGAGGAGAGCTCTACTATCTGCATAACAAGGTCCTTTGACAGGCACTCGTTTCTTGCTCCGTAGTAGCAAACCTGAAGTTCAAAGTTTCCAAGGCTCCTTAAAATCATGGGATTTGAAACCATAAGACGCAAAGCCTCGATGTAGAGAATGGGGCTTGTGCATCCCATCTTAAACTGCTCTTCAAGGAACATCCATCTCTTGGAATCAGAGCGGTTGTACTCCTCTGACAAATAAGTTACGAGCCATGCAATTCGCCAGTCCTTGGTCTCTGAGTAAACTCTTGAAACTGTCTCTGTAACCTCTCTTGAGAAATCTATGTTTTTGGTGATGAGTGAAGTCAAATATAAGTGATAAGCGTAGGAAACCTTGTAATCATGTTTGGTCTCATCAAGCATTGAGGAAGCCTGATCAAGAATCCATCTGGCCTCGTTCTCTCTCTCCATGCTGATAAGAACCTGAGCCTGGAAAAGTCTGGCATTCACATTGCTCTCATCCGCATTGATCATGTTGTTTACAATGTTCTCGGTTTCCTTAAGCCATGTGTTCATGGAGATTTTCTTTAATCTGAAGGCCTGATAATAGGTCATCAAATCAACCTCAAGGTGCTTGAACTCCCTGAGTTTTCTTCCATGGGAAACCCCCGTACCTTCAGTTGATACGGTGGCAGGTATTTTAAATACGGTCTGGCCGTCTCTTAAGATGATCTCATCAAAGTTATTGCCCTTGTGAAGAGCCTTGGTGTCCACCTTAAACCAGACGTTACACTTGTTTACGATGAAGTTTTCTTCGGTATAGACGTTCTTTTCGAAGATAAACAATCCGTTGCTGCTTGAAACCTCAAGGAAGGAATAACCCCATCCGTTTCTGGTTACGGTAAAGCCGTACTCTGTTCCGGGGATTGGCTCGTCTATCTTTATTTCCTCGTCCTCAACCAAATATTCAATTCTCTGCTTCTTATTTACGGCAAGAAGGAATTCCTCCATGTTTCTGGAGTTCCCGGGCTTACAGGACAAGCCCTTGTACAGCTGGTAGAACTGCCTGTCGTTGCCTAAAAAAGCCGACGAGAAATCAGGGGATGAGAAAAGCTTAAGTGCTTCATCCCAGTTACTCTTGGCAAGATTTGTGAAATGGAAAAGGTTCTTGATGCTTCCCATTGATGAATCGGGAACTTTATGCATTATAGAAACCACAAAGGGCAGATAGAATTCGCCATGACTGGAAATGACCGAGAATTCGCCTTTAAGGACGTCTCCCTCTATCATTCCGTGAGAGTCGAAGGAATAGTGAATCTCCGCACTCTCCCCGGCAAAATAGTCGGTGTCAAGCTTCATTCGAAAGTCCGATGAGTAAATATATCCGGAGGTGAAGGAGCCCTCGGGGCCATAGATGGAAAAAGAACCTTCGGTGATGGTGTCTATGCTCGGTTCAAGTTCCAATTTAATGCACGAAAAATCAAGAGAACTAATGTCGTAATCGAAGTTCCCTTTCAGAATTTCTTCAATCTTATCCTGCATTAACACTCACCACACTTTTTCGCCCGGATGGGCATACTCATAGACTTAATAATTATAACATTCTGTTGGGTTTGGTCGCAATAAAAAATGCGCCTAAATTAGGCGCATTTTTATGGCAATGTGTATAGTTTGTTATTTTGCGAGAAGCATCATAATGTCATTGCTTCTTGCAACAAATTCTGTCATAGCCTCGGGATCGAGAGGTGCCTGAGCGATACGAGCCAAATCGTATAACTGCTCAGCAAACATCTTGGTGTTATCTCCGTCCTTGTGCTCAAGAAGATATGTTACAAGAGGATGGTTTGCATTAAGAATCAATGTCTCACCCATGCCGGTGGTATCCTTAGGGAAGTCCATGCCGGGCATTGAATACATTTTCATCATATCCTGCATACGTCTGGTTTCCTCAGAAAGAGTAAGCATTGAAGCAACCTTTTTATTCTTAAGCTTCTCAATCTTAATCTCAAGAGAATCCTTCTTAACGGCCTTCTTGATAATCTTTCCGATTTCCTCGGCTTCCTTGTTAAACTCTTCCTCAGCCTTCTTTGAAGTCTTAGACTTAAGAGCATCCGTAATGTCAGCATCGATTCTTAAGAAGTGGATGCCTTCATTCTTGGCCTCAAGCTGTGAAATGAAGGGCTGATCGATATTGTGAGTAAGGATAACCGCATCCTTCTTGGCAGCCTTAAACATGTTGATGTACTGGCTCTGCTGCTTCTCATCAGTTACATAGTAGATTGTCTTATCCTTCTTCTCTTCTTCCTTGTTCTCGTCCTTCTCGGCATCAACAACTTCAGCCTCTACCTTGTTGCCTTCCTCATCTGTGGCGTTCTCGTCATCCACGTCGATCTTGGCAACCTCAAGGCACTCGGGAAGTGTTAAGTACTTGCCCTCAAGGTTCTTAAAGAGAATATAGTCGGTCATCTTCTCGCAGAACTTGTCGTTCTTTAAGCAGCCGAACTTAATGAAGGGAGCAATGTCATCCCAGTACTTGTCGTACTCTTCCTTCTCGGTTTTGCACATACCGGAAAGTTTGTCTGCAACCTTCTTTGTGATGTAATCGGAAATCTTGTTAACAAATCCGTCATTCTGAAGTGCGCTTCTTGATACGTTAAGAGGCAGATCGGGACAATCGATAACGCCCTTTAAAAGAAGCAGGAACTCAGGGATGACTTCCTTGATGTTATCGGCAATAAATACCTGGTTGTTGTATAACTTGATGGTGCCCTCGATGGACTCGTACTCAAGATTAATCTTGGGGAAGTAAAGGATACCCTTTAAATTGAAGGGGTAATCCATGTTCAAATGAATCCAGAAAAGAGGCTCCTTGTAATCGTTAAATACCTTGCGGTAGAATTCAAGATACTCTTCCTTTGTGCACTCTGAAGGATTCTTGGTCCAAAGAGGAGCGGTCTCATTCATGAGTTCAGGACGCTTCTTGATCTTAAGCTTCTCCTCGTCTCCGTCCTTCTCAGGCTTAATCTCCTCAACCACCTCATCGGTGTCGAGTTTCTCGGCCTTCTTGATGATCTGAGTTTCTGTGGTTTTATCCTTTGAGAGATAAATTTCAACGGGCATAAATGAGCAGTATTTCTTCACTACTTCTTTTGCCCTGTATTCGTTACAGAACTCTAAGCATTCCTCGTTAAGGAATAATGTGATTTCTGTACCAACACCTTCCTTCTTGCCTTCATCCATGGTGTACTCGGTGCCGCCGTCGCACTCCCAGTGAACGGGTTTTGCGCCTGCCTTGTATGAAAGAGTATCGATATGAACCTCGTCAGCTACCATGAATGCTGAGTAGAAGCCCAAACCAAAGTGACCGATAATCTGGTCATCGTTGGCCTTATCCTTATATTTTTCAATGAAATCCGTAGCTCCGGAGAAGGCAATCTGGGTAATGTACTCCTCAACCTCTTCCTCAGTCATACCAAGACCATTATCGATAATCTTTATGGTCTTGTTGTCGGGATTAACAATTACCTTAATTTCAGGCTTAAATCCGTCGGGAAGAGTATACTCACCCATCATATCCAATTTCTTAAGTTTGGTAATTGCATCGCATCCGTTGGAGATTAACTCTCTGTAGAAGATGTCGTGATCCGAATACAACCACTTCTTGATAATGGGAAAAATATTGTCCGAATTAATGGACAAACTGCCTTTCTTAGCCATTTATATCACTGTCCTTTCAAAATAAATCTAATTCAACAACCATTATTCTATCACATATAGAACAAAATGATTCTAAAATCTTTATAAACTTTTTGGAGTGGCCTACTTAAGGCCCGTAGGCTCGCCGATTATGCTGTCGTAAACGTCAAAAAATGTGGTGGTTGTTATCTCCGGATTGTCCGTAATGGTAATCTCGTTCCACAGGTTATCGTTAAGCTTTCTCGTAAGTCCCGATACGAACTCATCATACTTTTCGCCGAAAACCTCCTGACGTCTCTTGGCCACAATCTTTAACTTGTTGGCGTCGGTTTCCTCACGGTTAAAGGTATTGATACACTTGATGATGTGATAACCGTACTCAGTCTCCACCACGTCACTTATCTCATCGTTTCCAAGATTAAATGCTGCCTCTTCAAAAGCCGGATCCATCTCCCCTTTACCAAAAGAGTAGGTTGAGACAGAGTCCTCATTATAAAGTTCAATCAAGTCCTCAAACTTGTTATTCTCTTTGTCCTTGGCAAGGGCGCAAACCTCGTTGGCAAGCTCCAATGCCTCATTCTTCATCCTCTCGGAATAGTTGATTTTCTTACCTGAACCATCCTTGGCATAGGTCTTAATTAAGATATGCTCCACCGTAATGGTTCTGGCCTCATCATCGCTGATTTCGGGGTTAATGTCCTTAATCAGGTACTGGTAAATCTTGTTGGAAAGAGCGTACTCGCCGTACATCTTGGCAATTAACTCTTCCGTTACCCCAAGGGTTTCCTTCTCGGTGTCGTTAAGAGAGTCAAAATACGTCCTGGCTGCCTCATTTACCAGCTCATTTTCCTTTTCGTCAAGGGTTACACCGTAAGAAGCGGCGAGGAGATCCATGGTTTTTACCTGGGCAATCTTTGCAAGGACGTTGTCCTTAACGTTGCCTTCAAGGTTCTTGCCGTTTTCGGATGTGCTCCATATTTCCTTGCCATAAACTTCCTCGTACCTGTTTTGCATGTTGGTTAAATAAACCATCATCTCAGGGGTGGTGCAGTTCATGGTCTCTATTTTGAAAATCTCATCCGGCTCAAAGCCTGCGGTGAGAACTACCTTTGTGGTTTTGCCGCTGCAGGCGCTAAGCATTGTGGTTATGGCTAGTATTGCCAGTGCTGAGAGAATTCGGTTTTTCCTGAAAATCATATAATATCCTTTGCAAAAGAATAGCCCCACAGATTGACTGTGGGGCCACTGAATTCTGAATTACTCGATAACTTTGATCCAGCCCTCGGGAGCTTCGATACGACCCATCTGGATACCTGTGAGTGTATCGTAAAGTTTCTGAGTTGTGGGACCCATCTTCTCCATGCCTGCAGGGAAGCAGATTTCCTTGCCGTGATCAACAATCTTTCCAACAGGTGAAACTACTGCAGCTGTACCGCAAAGTCCGCACTCTGCGAAATCCTTAACCTCGTCGAAGAATACTTCTCTCTCCTCAACCTCAAGTCCAAGATACTCCTTGGCAACGTAGATAAGGCTTCTTCTTGTGATTGAAGGAAGAATGCTGTCTGACTTGGGTGTTACAACCTTGTTGTCCTTGGTTACGAAGATGAAGTTAGCTCCGCCGGTCTCCTCAACCTTGGTTCTGGTTGCAGCGTCGAGATACATATTCTCAGCGAATCCCTCTTCATGAGCTGTAACGATTGCATGTAAGCTCATTGCGTAGTTAAGACCTGCCTTGATGTGGCCGGTTCCGTGCGGTGCTGCACGGTCGAAGTCACTTACCTTGATGGTGATGGGCTTAGCGCCGCCCTTGAAGTAAGGACCAACAGGTGTTGTAAGGATTCTGAACTGATACTCGTCAGCGGGCTTAACGCCGATAACGGGGTTAGAACCAAACATATAGGGTCTGATGTAAAGAGTTGCGCCTGAACCGTAAGGAGGAACGAAAGCAGCGTTAGCTTTAACAACCTGAACAACTGCGTCGATGAATCTCTCCTTGGGGAATACGGGCATCTCAAGTCTCTTAGCAGAATCTACCATACGATCTGCGTTGAGGTCAGGACGGAAGCAAACAATCTTGCCATCCTCTGTTGTATAAGCCTTAAGGCCCTCGAAGCAAGTCTGAGCATACTGAAGAACGCCTGCGCACTCACTCAAGACCACCTTGTCATCCTCAGTGATGACGCCTGCATCCCATGCTCCTTCTTTAAAATTGGATACATAACGGTAGTCCGTTTTGATGTAGCCAAACCCGAGGTTTGCCCAATCAATGTTTTTCTTTTCCATTGTGAATACCTTTCCTTTCTTGCAGTACCTTTAATACTTGCACATATATTTTATTCTAACGCTTCCGCGTTATGTAAAATTATCGTACTTTTGCGCAATAAAGTCAATGCGAAGTTTGGATTTCATCACTCTTTAGCTTCAAAATAACTCAGTAAACAATTTAAGCCACCCGTCAATCACGGCAGGTGGCCTTTTGTAATCGTGCAATTATGATACTTTAAACTGCCCTACAAGAGAGTTCAGTTCGTCGGACTGACGGGAAAGTTCAATTGAAATAGCGCTGGACTCTTCCGCAGTAGCTGAATTGTTCTGTACAACTGTGGAAATCTGCTCGATTCCTTTGTTGATTTCCTCCATGTTGCGGGCCTGGTCTTCTGCAAGATTGCCGGATTCCTCTACGATTTCGGCAATGTTGTTTATAGATTCCTGAACCTGGTTAAGGGCTCTTGTGGTCTGCTCTACTACGCTGTTACCGTTCTCAATTTCATGTAGGGTTGAGTTAATGAGCTCATGGGTGCTCTTTGCAGCTTCGGAACTTTCATTTGCAAGGGCACTGATTTCCTCAGCAACGACTGCAAAGCCCTTGCCGGTTTCACCGGCTCTGGCTGCCTCGATTGAAGCATTAAGAGAAAGAAGCTGTGTCTGCTTGGCAATTCCTTCGATGGCGTTTGTAACCTGCTCAATCTGCCTCGAAGCTTCTGTAATTCGCTCCATCGCACTTGTAACAAGTTTCATCTTATCAGCACTTTCCCTGGCATCTATCTGAACCTGTTTAGCAAGATCCACGCCCTTTCTTGCCGAGTTGGCCATTTCCTTGGTCTGATTATTCACACCGGCCACGCTTGCGGTAAGCTCTTCAACAGCTGCGGACTGATCCATGGCTCCTTCTGCCAGATCGTTTGCTCCGCTTGACATATTCGCTGCTCCGCTGGCAACTCTTGATGAAGCGTCCATTACGTTACTTAGAGTTTCCGAAAGCTGGGTTACGATATTTTCAACTGCTTCCTTAATGGGAGCAAAATCTTCCACATATATCTGAGGCTTGCCAACGCCTGTTCTGAAGTCTCCGTCAGCAATTCTGCCCAGGGTCTCGCTCAAATCCTCCACAACGTTCTGAATTGTGGTGGTGGAGTAATCAAGATCCTTCGCAAGTTTTCCAAGCTCGTCATCGGCACTGTATTCGATGCTTATATCCATCTTTCCTCTGGCCATGGAATCCGAAGCCGCCGAAATCTCCTTGACGGGAACAAGGATTACTTCCGTGAGAGCTTTTCTGGCTTTTATAATGAAAAGCATTACCATAACAAGTACAACTGCCACAACGGCTATCATTGAGAACACGAGAATAAGGTTAAGTCTGTATAAGGATATTGCCTTCTCTCCGGTCTCCGTGGAAACTGCCTTTAAGTCTTTAACAACTACGTCGATTGAGGGATAGAGGGTGTCGTTAAAGAAATAGAATACCTCTTCCGAGCTTGCTCCGCTTTGGAATATCTCTCCCAGAGTTACTCCGTTTGCCTCTACAGTATGCAGGTCTGTGCTTACCTTGTCGAGATTAGCCTTGTTGCTGTACACTTCCGCAAATTTCTTCAGGTTGGCATCAAATTCTGCAAACTTCTCCATGGCTTTTCCGAGCTGTTCCTGTCTGATGGTTTCATCAGGAGAAGCCATGGCTCAAAGGAAGGCTTTGGAAAGGGCCTGAATGTCAATTCTTATTTCACCTTGAACATTGTCGGCCAGATAGCTGTTATACATGCTCAAGATTCCGTTAACACTGAATGCAATGGTTATTGTAAGCGCCACAACCGCAACCATTGCACCGATAATGATTTTGTTGAAGACCTTTTTGAACTTGTCCTCAACCTTTAGGTTTTGAAGTTCAGAAGTATTAACTTTCAAAAATCCTGCCATAAGGTGTCCTCCATGTGTTTTGTGTGCCAAAAGTATCAATGTTAGTGATATTGTACCACATCTTTCCATTTGAACCAATATTATTTTATAAAAATAGCATCAAATGTTTGTAATTATCTAAACATTTGATGCTATATCTTTTCTTATATTCAGTTTGGAGATTTTTCTATTTCCTCTTATAAGTATTAAACGTAAAGCTCAAATCAAAGCAGGTCTGCTCCTCGCCCTCCTCCACAAGCTCCCAGTCGGGATTCTCATCAAGATTGGGGAAGTATGCGTCAGCCTCGTAGGAATGCTCTACCTTGGTGATTATCGCTGTATCACACATGGGCTCAAGGGCCTTATAAATGGACTCGCCGCCGATAACGAAAACATCATCGGTATCGTACTTCTTCAGCTCTTCCATAAGCTCGTCCATGCTGTGAACCACTATTGCATCCTTAACCTTATAGTCAGGGTTCTTTGAAAGGATGATGTTGGTTCTGTTGGCTAAAGGCTGTTTCTGAGGGAAGGTCTCAAGAGTCTTTCTTCCAAGGATTACAACCTTTCCTGTGGTAAGGGCTCTGAAATTCATCTGGTCCGTGCGAATCCTTACCAGGAGGGCTCCTTTGTTGCCTATGGCCCAATTGTTGTCAACTGCAGCAATTAATTTCATTGGATTGTCTCCTTATATGTTAATTATTTGATAGCTTAGTCTAGATTGCGATGGGAATGTCCGTAATCTGAGGATGAGTCTCGTAGCCCTCCAAAGATACGTCATTTCTCGTAAACTGGTAGAAATCGTGAATGTCGGGATTAAGGGTGAACTTAGGTGCCGGCAAAGGCTCCCTTTGAATGAGCTCCTTAATGATAGGCACATGTCTATCGTAAATATGAGCGTCCGCAATCACATGCACGAACTCTCCCACATTCATATCGCAAACCTGCGCAAGCATGTGCACAAGAACAGAGTACTGAACCACGTTCCAGTTGTTGGCCGCCAAAACGTCCTGAGAGCGCTGGTTAAGAATGGCATTAAGCGTAAGCCTGTCCTCTCCAGGTCTCTGGGTAACGTTGAAAGTCATGCTGTAAGCGCAGGGATACAGGTTCATCTCGTGCAAATCCGCATGGTTATAGATATTGGTCATGATTCGACGGCTGAAGGGGTTGTTCTTCAAATCGTAGATAACCCTGTCAACCTGATCCATCATACCTTCTTTGTACTGATGTTTAACCCCCATCTGATAGCCGTAAGCCTTACCGATGGAGCCGTCGGAATCTGCCCATTCATCCCAGATGTGGGAGTGCAGGTCATGCACATTGTTGGACTTCTGCTGCCAGATCCAAAGCATCTCGTCCGTAGCACTCTTAAGGGCGGTTTTTCTTAATGTCAAAATCGGAAACTCCTCCCTTAAGTCATAACGGTTTACAACACCGAACTTCTTAATTGTGTAAGCGGGCGTTCCGTCGGGCCAATGGGGTCTAACCTTCTCTCCCTCGGTGCTTGTACCGTTCTCAAGGATATCCTTGCACATATCTATAAATACTTTATCTGCGTAGCTCATTTCTGATTTTTCCCTTCATTTATTATCTGTCGTACTTATCGCAAAGCGAATTAATCTGGTCCGCAAATCTTGCCAGATCCTTGTTTGCACAGCCTTCGTTCTTGTGAATAACCGCAAGAAGTCTCTGGCCTGCGCTAAGAAGCCTTGCAAAAACATCGGAAACGGGCTTTGTAGCCTTCTTCTCGATGGGAATAGGCAATGCCTCGTATTCAAGCTTGTTGGTGGCAAGGTTAAATACCGTTCCGCTGTAAGGAGCGTAAGCCTTAAGACCATGCTCAACCATCAGGCACTCGGTAAAGTTGGTACAAACGCTGTCTTCACCGTGTACAACGAACACTCTTCTGGGCTTCTCCTCAAAACCGGTAATCCAGTTGATAAGGCCGTTCTTGTCTGCGTGTCCGCTCATGCCCTTGATGGTTTCGATGGACGCTCTGACTTCAATGGGCTCACCGAAAAGTCTGACCTCCTCGGCTCCCTCAAGAAGGGCACGTCCCAAAGTTCCCACTGCCTGGTAACCAACGAAGAGAATGGTACACTCCGGTCTCCAGAGGTTGTGCTTAAGGTGGTGTCTGATACGGCCCGCCTCACACATGCCTGATGCGGAGATGATAACCTTGGGAGTGTTCTCAAAGTTAATCTGCTTGGACTCGTCGCTGGTGATTGCCAGGTTAAGTCCCGGGAAGGTGATGGGGTTGATGCCCTGCTTTATTAAATCAAGAGCCTCGCCGTTAAAGCACTCCATTCTGTTTTTTGTGAAAATCCCCGTGGCCTCCACAGCCAGAGGTGAATCCACGTAAACAGGGAAGTCGTCGTGGCGCTCTATCATTTTGTCTTCTTTGATTTTTCTTATGAAGAAAAGTATCTCCTGGGTACGACCTACAGCGAAGGAGGGGATTACAACGTTTCCTCCTCTGTCAAAGGTCTCCTGGATAATCTTTGCAAGTTCTGAGACATAGTCGACTTTTTCCTCAGAATGAAGCCTGTCGCCGTAGGTGGACTCCATGATTACGTAGTCCGCATCCTTGGTGAGCTTGGGCTCCCTTATGAGGGGCTGTCCAACGTTTCCTATATCGCCGGAAAAAACCACCTTTCTCGAAGTATCGCCTTCGGTTATCCAAACCTCAATGCTGGCGGATCCAAGAAGGTGTCCTATATCTGTGAAGCGAATGTGAATTCCGTTGCAGACTTCTATGGTCTCGTCGTAGTGAACGGGCACCAGCCTCTTGATGGCTCCGTCCGCATCTTCCATAGTGTAGATTGGTTCGACTTTTTCCTTATTGGAACGCTGGCCCTTCCTGTTTCGCCACTCAGCCTCCTGCATCTGGATATGCGCACAGTCACGAAGCATAATGCTGCACAGATCAACTGTGGCATCCGTTGCAAAAATCTGTCCCCTGAAGCCTCTTGCATACAAAAGCGGCAGCATTCCCGAGTGATCCACGTGGGCATGGGTCAGAAAAACATAATCGATTAAGGACTCCTGAACGGGTAAATCCACGTTTTCGAAAGCATTGATTCCCTGTTCCATACCGTAATCGATAAGAATGTTTTTGCCGCAAGCCTCAAGGAAATGGCAGCTGCCTGTTACTTCATGGTCTGCTCCGACAAAGGTAATCTTCATGTGTAAAGCCTCCCAATTTTTATTTTATTTTGCGACGTCCCCATCGCCATCGGTGTCATGTGCCTTAATCACCGGTGTAGATACAACTTCCTGTTCTATCTCAAAAGAAATTTCTGTCCCTCTTCTGTAAACGCTTGAAACACTCATTGTGCCACCCAGGGAAAAAAGAATTCCTGCTGCAACCGTGATTCCCAGGTTGACTCCGGTAACCTTGCCGGTTCTCTCGTCCTTCATTCTGCCTATGCGAGCGTTAAGAGCATCCAGTTCATCCTCTCTGATACCCACACCCGTATCCAGGATGCTGACCAAAAGTTTGCCCTTTAATCCCGCCTCTCTCACGAAGTCCACCTTTAATGTGATGCTTCCTTCCTGGGTGTATCTGACAGCATTCGTGACAAGTCTGAGTATTACGTTCCTTATTCTGTTGGCATCGCCACGCAATACGCTTGGAATGTTCTCGGAGAATTCATACTTGAATTTGAGCCCCTTTCCACCAACGTATTCCCTAGACAAATCTATTATTTCATCAAAGAATTTTTCTGTCTTGTAAGGCGCAATAACCGGAGCAACGATTTCCGCTTCAATTCTTGCCATATCGGCTATATCTTCCGATACAGCCTTCAAAATCGTTATCTGGCCGTCAATCTGCTTTGCCCTCTTCTTATAGTCCTCGTTTGGCGCAGAGTGTACCATGTAGTCGTTTCTGACTGATAAATTCTGAAGGCCCTGACCTATTTCCGCCGAAACGTTCTTAAGGAAGGCAACCTTTTCGAGTTTGGAAGCCTCAATGGCTTTCATCCTCCGAAAACCTATAAGTCCCGCAATATACTTCATGGTCATCCAGAACACTATAATGCTGGAGAAAAATATCATATTGTACTTGCTGAGAGAGGAAAAGGGGGATCCTGTCCTGGCGGGAAGCGCATAAAATGACATGGCAAGATTAATCACCACCAAAAGCACAAATCTCGTGGGCTCAATATATGCCACACATCCTACCCCTGCATAGACCGTGGCCCAGATAAGATAGTCCGCTTCTCTGCCTTCCATCTGAACCAGATAAATGGAGTGTGTTCCCCATTTCATGTACAGGAAAACCGAAACCAGAATCGCCAGGTCATAGTAGATTCTTATGAAAGTCTTATTATCGGATATCACCTTGAGAAAACGACCTATGAAAAGAAGCACAGTGCCGCTTCCAAAAGTAATAACCATAGTGGAATACAAATCAATCAGATCCTCCGTTGGGGTCCCAAAGGAATCCAACAGTTCGGTCTGAGTCGTAATCCACAGAGAAATCAGCCCTATTACCACAAAAAACACACTGGCATTTCCGAAACGGATTACCTGAGTGGGCATCTGATAATCTGTGTAGTCTCTCTGAGCTTTGAAGTAGGATTTGATATTCATATAATCTCCTCCCGGGAATCCAAATATCTGTCCGCTATTTCTCGTTATATATTTTCTCTTTCAGGTACTTCTTGTTGGCCTCGAAATCCACCTGTAAAACCGCCATTCCTCTGATATTGGCATCGGAATATGTTCCCTGCAGGGGAATCATGTTCTGCTCGATATCATATGCAGCAAGCTTCCAGGCTACGGATGAAAGATAGATAAACTCTCCCCTTGTTACATTTGTGGTAAGGTTGGGGAAAAGTCCGTCTATAATTCCTGTGGGGTTTGTTACCATGGCCCCGGGAATCTTTTTGATGACTTGATTAAGGACCTTACGCTGTCTCTCTGTACGTCCGAAGTCAGTACCTATATATCTGTTTCTTGAGTAGGCCAAAGCCTGAGGACCGTCAAGCTGTATCTCTCCGCTTAAGGTCTCATCAAGATAATCGTTGTCTATGGGGAGGCCCTGAAGAAGGTTATATTCGTTAAGATATGCGTTAACCCACTTCACCTCATCATTGGAAAGTTCAAGCTTTACGCCGCCCACTGCGTCCACAAGGTTGGCAAAAGCCTTGAAGTTAACAACCATGTATCTGTCTATCTTTATGTCAAAATTCTGGGTAATGGTCTCCATCAGAAGTTCCGGACCGCCGAAAGCATATGCTGCGTTAAGCCTGTTGCCCTCATATCCGGGAATCTCCACATACATATCTCTCAAAAATGAAGTCATCTGGATAGTCTTGGTGCTGTTGGAGATGCTAAGAAGAATCATGGCATCGCTTCGACCTTCATCAGTCTCATCTCTGGAGTCACTTCCGATAAGAAGTACGTTTACCACACCGTTATCTTTAATTCCCGCAGATGCAAAGCTTGGGATCTCGGAATAGTTCATCTTGCCGTAAATCTTGGTCATGGCATAGCACCAGATTACTGCAAAAAGACAAATGATGGTAAGAAGAGCGATAAATAATCTCTTGCCCTTACCCTTCTTGGGTGCCCCTTCCGGTTCACCATTGCCGCCTTTTTTCTTCTTGCCTTTTCCGCCGTCACCACCGTTACCACCTGCGTTTCTCGCCTGGTAGGCTTCGGCTTCAGCCTTCATCTTAGCGATTTTCTTCTGCTTCTTAAGAACCTTCTTGGCTTCTTTTAATTCTTTATTTACTGCTCGTTCGTCTACGTAGACGGGTTTGTTTTGACTGCCTGCAGCAAGTTCCAGATCTACCTCTCTGTTTTCCGGTCTTCTCTGAGGTCTTGCCTGATGTTCAGGAATTGGTCTACCTGATGGTCTTCTCTGCTCACCCGTCAGATCAAGGTTTATGTCTCGCTCCGGTCTCGGGCGTCTGGGTCTCGGAGCTGGTGCCTCGGCACGTCTGGGAGCTTCCGCATGTCTTGGTGCTTCCGCCCTCAAATCGGGAGAAATCGGCCTTCTTTTGGCCGTCTCCTTGGCAGTTTCTTTCTCTGTCTCATAAAGGAATCCCTCAAGCCCCTGCCTGATTCGTTCCATTTCATTTTCATTGTTATTCATAGGATTCAACTACAACCTCCTATTGCTACTATTTTACCATAATGTGCAGGTTGGGGACAGTCCCAAATTGCACCGTGCAGGTTGGGGACAGTCCCAAATTGCACATAGTATAGTCCCCATTTCAATAGAATTTCGTATATGAAACCTTAAGTTTTTCTTATTTAATAAAATAGGTGCAATTTGGGCCTGTCCCCAAATTGCACCTAGCAATCAGTTTTTAATTCAGTCTTTTAAGTCGGAGCCGCAGTGAGGGCACTTGGTTGCTTTGATGTTGATGGTTTCAAAGCAGTGAGGGCACTCCTTGGTTGTGGGTTCCTCATTAGCCTCATCCTCTTTCTTCTTTTTGAACTTGTTCATTGCCTTGATGATAATGAAGATTACAAGGGCAATGAGAAGGAAGTTGATAATTGCGGCGATAAATGCACCGTAGTTAAGTGTTGCGGCACCCTCTCCCTCGCCGAGAGCAACGCTGAGCTCGGAGAAATCCAAGCCGCCTGTAAGCAGTGAAATCAGAGGCATAATCACGTCATTTACCAGTGATGTAACAATTGCGGTAAATGCGCCGCCGATGATGATACCTACAGCCATGTCCATTACATTTCCTCTTGAAATGAACTCTTTGAATTCTTTAATGAATGACTTCATTGAAAAATCCTCCCTTTCTCAATTTATTATTTATACTTCAATCGACCCAATGCCGACTGTGTAATTATACCACATTTTGAATAAGGGAAGCACAATTTTCACTCAATTATTCAAATAAGGCTTTCCATTTCGTCAAGGACTTCCTCGAAGACCTTAAGGGCTGCTTCCACGGGTGCGGGAGTATTCAAATCAACTCCTGCAATCTTAAGAAGTGATACAGGATCAGAGGTACATCCGCTGTGTAAGAACTTCATGTAATCATCCACTGCGCTCTGGCCTTCCTTAAGGATTCTTCTGGCGATGGAAACTGCTGAAGAATAGCCTGTAGCGTACTGGAATACGTAGAAATTGTAGTAGAAGTGAGGAATTCTTGCCCACTCCATTGCGATTAAATCATCGCTTATCATAGCGTCTCCGAAGTACTTCTTGTTAAGGTCGAGGTAAACCTTGCAAAGTGCATCTGCTGAGAGGCTTTCGCCTTTTTCCGCCATCTCATTGGTAAGCATCTCAAACTCCGCGAACATGGTCTGGCGATAAACAGTTGATTTAAAGCTCTCCATGTAGTGGTTAAGGAGATTCATACGTTTTTTCTTATCGGTCTCATGCTTTAAGAGGTACTCCTGTAAAAGTACCTCGTTCACAGTTGAAGCAACCTCGGCAACAAAGATCTTGTACATGGAATCAAGGATGGGGTTTGCTTCGTTGGAAAAATATGAATGCATGGCGTGGCCCATCTCGTGAACCAGGGTGAACTGGTTGTCCAGAGTGTTGTTATAGTTTAAAAGCACATAAGGGTGTACGCCGTAGCAGCCTGCGGAATAGGCTCCGCTTCTTTTGCCCTTATTCTCATAAACGTCAAGCCATCTGCTGTTAAATGCAGTCTTCAGAAGCTCAATATATCTGTCGCCCAAAGGAGCAAGGGCCTTGAGGGCAGTTTCCTTGGCTTCTTCAAAGGGAATCTTCACCTCCACATCGGAAACGATGGGAACGTAAACATCGTACATGTGAAGTTCGTCAACTCCAAGCATCTTCTTTCTTAAAGCCACATAGCGATGCATAAGATCCATGTGCTTGTTTATGGTGTCAACAAGGTTGTGGTAAACCTTGGGATTTACGTTGTTTCCGTCAAGGGCGCACTCAAGGGTTGAGCTGTAGTTTCTAGCCTTGGCAATGTAAATCTGCTTCTTAACCTGGCCGTTGTAGAGGGAGGCTGAGGTGTTTTTGAACTGCTTTAAGGTGTTGTATGCTCCCTCAAAAGCATCCTTTCTCACTCTTCTGTCGCGACTCTCCTCAAGGGGAACAAAGCGGCCGGCGGTGATTCTTACCTTTTCACCGTTCTCATCCTCAATTTCGGGATACTGAAGGTCAGCGTTCATAAAGATTCCGTAGGTATTTGAAGGAGTCTGACATGCCTCGGATGAAAGTGCAAGAAGCTCCTCCATCTCTGTGGAGAGGGTGTGGGCCTTCGTTCTTCTTACCTCAGTAAGATAAATCTTATACTTCTTTAATCCCTCTTCCTCTTCGTAGTACTTATCAAACTTATCATCGGGAACGGCGATAATCTCGGGATCCATGAAGGAAACCTTGGTCTCGCACTCTGAAACGATGGTCTCCAGCTTTTGAAGAGCCTCAAGGTTTTCGTTGTTGCCGGTATCCTCGTCGTGCTTTCTTGCTGCGTACTCTTCAAGCTTGTAGGTTCTCTCGAAGAAATCCTCGAAAAGTGTCATGGTCTCAAGAAGGGCCTTGGCGCTCTCTGCAGATTTGCCTTTCTTGGCCGCAATCTTATCGGTAATCTCCTTAATCTTATTTATGTCACTGTCATATGAAGCCTTATCGGGGTAGATATCCCCAAGGTTCCAGGTGAACTCTTTCTTCTGTTCTTCTCTTGTGATTAATTCTTTTGCCATTTTTGTACTTCCTTTCTAGATCTATGTGCAGGTAGGTGCAGGTTGGGGACAGTCCCAAATTGCACCTACCTGCACCATTGACCGTCTCGGTCAAATGTTTATATCCAGCTCCACCGGGCAGTGGTCGGAGCCCATAATATCGGTATGAATCTTGGCATCCACCAGCTTATCCTTAAGGCTGCCGGAGGTGATGAAATAGTCGATTCTCCACCCTGCGTTCTTGGCTCTTGCGGAGAATCTGTAGCTCCACCAGGAGTAAATGTCAGTCATGTCAGGATAGAAGAATCTGAATGTATCGATGAATCCGTTGTCCATCAAATGCTGGAATTTGCCTCTTTCCTCATCGGTAAAGCCCGCATTATGCCTGTTGGTTTTGGGGTTCTTCAAATCAATTTCTTTGTGAGCGACATTCAAGTCACCACACCAGATGACAGGCTTGTCTTTTTGGAGACTTTGCACGTATGAGTAGAAATCGTCCTCAAATCTCATTCTGTAATCAAGCCTTTTAAGCTCATCCTGAGAGTTGGGAACATACACCGTAATGAAGTAATACTCCGGAAACTCCAAAGTGATAACTCGACCCTCATGGTCATGCTCATCCACTCCGATTCCGTAGGTGACATTCAAAGGTTTTTCTTTGGTAAAAACAGCGGTTCCCGAATACCCCTTCTTCTCCGCGTAATTCCAGTAGTCATAGTAGCCATCAAAAGCCAGATCTATCTGACCTTCCTGAAGCTTGGTCTCCTGCAGACAGAAAATATCGGCATCAAGCTTCTTAAAAATATCCTCAAAGCCCTTTTCTCTCACTGCTCTGAGGCCGTTTACGTTCCATGAAATAAACTTTTTCAAAATAACCTCCCAATTTCATACCGTCGGTTCATTTAAACACGCAAAGTAATCATACCCCAAAGGAGAGGGGCTATGCAAGGATTCTCTTAAGCAATTTGGGCAATAAGTTTTACAAGATTAAGATAGAAGGGTCGCACGTTGATTCTCTTTGTAAGGCCGCCCTGCAAAGACATGTGATCTCCCTTAAAAACAGGCATCACATAGTAGCGCCCGGGCAGGATTTCCGTGCCCTCGCTGTACACACTCATTGGTGCGTTAAGCGGAGCACCTGCGGATTTTACATTAACAAGACCATCATTGTCCTGCCAGGTCTCGTCAATCACGAAGCCGCCCTTTGTGGAGCCGGTGTACCTGCTCATATATGTGGCGCCTTTCATAAAGATATTCTCAGTAATTTCCGGATCCGGCGCCACGCTTCCGTCAGGATTCTCCACCGCGGACGAGCAAGGATAGGCGAAGTAGTACACGTCATCGAAGGTTGTAATCCGCTCGTTTAACGCAAGGGCATTATCTATATGCATGTCAAAAGCCGCATAATCCCAGGATTCTCTTCCGTCCACCTCGGCCTTGGTGTTCTTCGACACCGCATCGCTGTTTTTCTCGTATTCCGCGGGAATCTCGATGGCTTCAAGGTCGAAGCTTTCATCCTCGTAAAGGTCGTAGGCGGTGGTGCCGTTGGTGGGAGCCGCCAAAGTCACGACTGCCACAAGGTTATCACCATTTCCTCCTTGGAAAAACGGCGAAATATCTCCTTTCCCGGTTGCCTGTCTCTCCTCCTCCGAGCCGTTACGAAGGATCTCCGAAAAAAGTCTTATGGTAGCACCGCCGAAGGAATGGCCGATGAGAGCCACTTTGGAGGAGTCGAAGTTTTTTACAAGGGCTCTTCCTGTGAAGTCCTCGCCGAAACGCTCATGGCCCGCCGCCCTACTGTGGGCCAGACCATAGTCAACCCTGGTGCCCGCAAGCTGGGCGTAAAGCTCACAGGCCCTGTCCCAGGCGCTTCCCGTGGGATCAACCGACGCCGCGTAACTTTCAAAGCCCGAATTATTCAAGTATCTGATGATGCTTCCGCCGGAAAGCCCCCAGTAAGGGAAGAATTCGTTAAGAGTATCGTAACTTCCCCAGCCGGAAAGTCCGTGGACAAACACGTATTTAACATCGGACTGCACAGGTTTGCGATACCCAACCGCCCCCGAGAAGGCGCCGGCTGTGACCATCAGCGCCACCATCCAAATGACGGTCTTTACCGCGCCATTCTTTTTAACTCTGAAGAAGGGATAGGGCCCATCCACATCCCCGGTGAGATTAAAGTAAATCATCACAAGTCCGTAGATCAGAGTTAGCGCCACGGGAAGCCAGATCCATCCCATGGGAACTTTATTTTCTGCAAAAACGTAAGACGCTACTGATACGATTGGGACCAACAGATGGTGGAACAGTCCGCTGCCCGAAAAGAGAAAGTCCTTAACTCGACCTGTGACAGGCACCAGAATAAACACCGTGACAAAAAATGTCATGGCCAACATACTTGCCGACAGGAATCTTAAGACTTCCACAAAAGCCTTCTGTCCAAAAATAACCAATAATATAGATGAAACAAGTGTCAAAATATTGGAAATCTGGGTATAATAAATAAGGCTTTCTTTAAAATTTCTATGTTTACGTACTCTTGCGAAAGCAATGAGTTCAAAAATTACTATTATAAGGTTAAGAATTCTTGCCATGTCTCGGCCTCCTTTTCATCCTATATTATACACTGTCTATATTATATTTTATCATATTATATTGCATAAAATATAAATCGTCAAGAATGCCGTATTTGTGCAATGTAATGATTTTTCTTTTACCCTATAGCCAAGGTGCAAAAAGTATGTTAAAATAATAACCATGATGTGTTAAAAATTTAACCATCTGAGAAACTGTACTATTTTATATGTATTTTTTTGGAGGGAAAAAAACATGGATTTACAAAACGTAGTAGTAGCCGGCGGCGGAGTCCTCGGGACACAGATCGGACTCATGTGCGCTTACACCGGACACAAAGTAACTTTTTGGCTCAGGAGTGAAAGCTCTATCGGAAGAACCACTCCTAAGATTGAAAGATACAGTGCTCTTATGCTTCAGGATCTTGAGGCAGCCAAAGCACTCATCGCTAACCCTGTAGGTAAGATGATGTACCCCAGAGGAATGATTAAGACCTGGGACGGCATCACCGCTGAGAAGATTGATGAACTTGTTAAGACAGGCAAGGAGAATCTCAAAAACAACATCAAGATTGAACTTGATATGGCCAAGGCTGTTGCCGACGCCGACATCGTAATCGAGTCAATGTCAGAGGACCCCGAAGCCAAAATCGCAGTTTACAACCAGATGAGGGATCTTCTTCCTGAGAAGACAATTCTCGTAACAAACTCTTCCACCATGCTTCCCAGCAGATTCGCTGAGTACACCGGAAGACCTGAGAAGTATCTTGCGCTTCATTTTGCAAACACTATTTGGAAAAACAACACCGCTGAAGTAATGGGACATCCCGGAACAGACAAGGCAATCTATGATAAGGTTGTCGCTTTTGCATCCGACATTAACATGGTACCCTTACAGCTTCACAAAGAGCAGCCCGGATATATCCTTAACTCAATGCTTGTGCCTTTCTTAAGCGCTGCTCAGGCACTTTGGGCTAACGAGGTTTCCGATCCCGCAACCATCGACCTTACATGGAAGCTTGCAACAGGCGCTCCCGCAGGTCCTTTCCAGATTCTCGATATTGTAGGCCTTGAAACTGCTTACAACATCCACATCATGAAGCCTGAAGCAAAGGTTGAAGGTACACTTGAGAACAGAATCTGCACTCTTCTTAAAGAGAAGATTGACAAGGGCGAAACCGGCGTAAACGCAGGCAAGGGCTTTTACGATTACAAATAAGTTTTTGCATAATTAAAGGGACCTCTTACGAGGTCCCCTTTTTTAGTTTATCTTGATTGTACCGATCTTATTTGCTTTAAGGTTCTTATCGAAGTCGCAGGGATTTGCGAAGCGAATACCTGTCTTAACAGATGAAGCCTCATCGGCCCTGTTGCTGCGGATTCGCATGTATACGTCCCATTCACCCTTGGCCAAATCCGAAGGCACTGTGATGTCGAAATTGTAGCTTACAGTGGTAAGTGATGTGATTTCAGTTGCGTCGAAATCAACTGGAATAACCTTGGTTTCGTCACCCTTCTTTAAAACAATCTCGGTTGTTTTGGGAGTAAGGAAGTTGCCGAAGCCCACGTTCTTGATCTTTCCGTTCATATTGAAGGTGCCGCCCCTGGATGCTTTCTGAGAAAGCGACGACTCTTTTACCAAAAGTCTATAACCCATGTGGTCCCGCATGAATTTGCGATATGAGTGTCCGATATATGCCTCGACATCGCTCTTTTCAAGACCCGGAATCAGGCAGTCAGCCTCGAAGTCAATCTTGTTGAGGGCACCGATTACAACCTCGCCCTCGTTGTTGATGTTGTGAAGGAAGGTCAAATGGCTTCTGTATAATTCTTTGGTAAAATCAGCTTTCCCATACATTGTGGTCCCGCCGTTTGCCAGATCACTCTCCGAAACGTAAGCACACTCGCCGCCGTAGGGAACCTGGTCCATCTTTTCAAGGAGGTCCATTCCTTTATCCCTTGTGATATAGGGGAATCTGTTGCGGCTTCCGAAGGTACCGATGTCGGTAGAATCCCCGAGATATCCGTCGTTGTACATGCCAAGACGAGGATTGATTTCAAGGCTTCCATCTGCAACTGCTTCGTTAAAATCTTCGGAATCTGTGTAGCCGTAATAGCCCATTAAATGCTTGGGTGCTCTTACCAGCACCTTAATCTGAGGGTCAAGCTTCTCAAGCCATCTGTTGATAATTGCGTTTGAATACTGGGTGTCGTAGCTGTTGCACACGTCTATGTCGTACATGGAGGAATGCATCTCGCCCCAGGGTCCGAACATGCCGCACTCAACTGCAAGAACAACATCCTTGTAGTTATTGATGATTCCGCTGATTTCCTTGATGTGCTGACGAATCTGCTCGGTATTATGGTAGGTTGTCTTGTCGCCTTCCTTTATAATAGAAGGCTCGTTTCCAACCGTATTGTCGCTTGCGTATGAAAATCTCAGTACTACTGCGGTTCCGTTTGCTCTGGCATTCTCTAAGGTCTGCTCCAGTGAGTTCTTAAATACATCTGTAGACAAGAGGCTTCTGTTCTCCCCACAGCCCTGTCTGAATTTGTATCCCCAGGACTTCAAATCCGCAGTACTGAAATTGTTACCGTTTGAGAAATAACGCAGATCGTACATGATGCTGCAAAGACCACCGGTAGGGTTCTGAACCTCACATTTTTTGTCGGTTACCTTAACCCAGGTGTACGGACATCTTCCCCTTTCAACGTTGTCCGGCAACTCGTAACCCGAGTCTCTGCATTCGATTGTTGATCCTCTCGTTGCAGCCTGAATGTTTATACTCATAGTCTGAAATGTGGTAAAAACCAGGCCGATAGACAGAATCTGTCTTAGAAATTTGAAAAATCTCCTATTCATTACTATCCCCTTTTACATTAGTTTATTTGCGTGTGTTTACGCAGAATTGCGTTAAGAAAATACACACCCATAAGGATATTCTATCAGCCTTGTTGTTTCGTTGCAACGCTTTATTGCGCTATGTTTATAGTACCTTTGAACCACTTTGGTGCAGTTGGGGGTGCAGTTGGGGACAGGCCC
>Ga0129307_1000310_pt1 | contig 82185 bp, 75 predicted proteins | sample P1105metagenome_FD_94437 | JGI IMG/M metagenome (GOLD analysis project Ga0129307, IMG submission 94437) | Capybara group fecal microbial communities from Wisconsin, USA - P1105 metagenome | ecosystem: Host-associated > Mammals > Digestive system > Large intestine > Fecal | place: USA: Wisconsin...
GATTGACTTTTACGGCGTATGTGTGGTTGTCAATAGCAGCGAAGCAGGCAACCGCGGAATGGTCGGTGGTAATGGCCAACTCACGGCCTGCAGACCATGTATTGAAATGGTGTGGCATACAGACGCCATCAGCGTCCCATTGTGGAGTGCCGTCAGCGGTAAGGCGCTGCAGATGAACAGCATAGCCATCAGAAGAATCTAAGCCACCAGCATTCCAAAGTACGTAAGTGTCGCCAGTCTCAGCATCTGTTTCGGGGTGAATTCCTCCAGCAGCTGTAGTATCAGTAGCGAGTGCGTTGGCGATGAAGTTATTGTTGGCCGGGTCATCGGTCCACTGTGCTTGTAGCGCAAATGAGGCTACCATAGCCATAAATAGTAAAGATAATTTTCTCATAGTAAATGAATATTAGAGTTATTGATGATCAGGGATAGAGGCACCATCGTAGATATCTTCGTCAGCCACCCACTCTATTCTAAGTAGGAATTGGGCTACAAAGTCTGTCTCTCCGTACATGTAGTTGTTCCAGTAGAAAATGAGTGAATAATAGCGCCTAAGATATGGAAATGGACAGTGTTCTTCGTTAATCCAGAGCGCAGTGCCGAGGTTGTTGTTGCCAGTGGCTTCTTGGAACACAGCACTGAAGAGGTCCCAGTCGGGTTGCATCATTTTGCCGATATTTTGAGCCCCGTTTACAGCCGGACAAAACCATGTATTCCTAATTTTATCGTGATCTTCATCCTCCCAATCATCAGACGGATCATAGCAACAGTAACCACCATTTGTCACCGTGCAGAATATGGGTGGAACACCGTTGCCCGACTCACGCACGCATACCCAGTTGAGGGATTTGTCTTCATCTTGGAGGTGATCATTTATGCTTGCGGGGAGGTTCAAATTGTGAACGATATCGAACTTATGCCATCTTGACTCTGGAGCGACCACTGGCCAGTCGTCATTGTGTATGAAGGTGATTTGGCGGAAGTAAAGCAGGCGCGTATTGTCGGAGGCAGTCACCTCTGCAATACTACCGCTGCCGCTCGCCGGCCTGAAATAAACGGTGCCTTGGGCATTGCCGTCTTTATCGGTGAGCGGGCAAGTGAGGTTGCCGTTTTCTTCGCTTATCGTGACGTCGGGAGCTATCCAATAGCGGAAAAACTGCTCCGCCTCGTCCAAAGACTCAACGCCTATGAACAGGCGGGCGGTGTCGGCGGCATCCAGAGGCGCGCCAAGAGCACGGTACTGGAAATTTCCCAAACTATCGACGCGAATGATGCAGTCCTGAAAGTAGCGGAGGTCGTCGAAGTCGGTGATCTCTATAGTTGATGGCTGCTCAGGTTGAGCCGGGTCTTTCTTTTTGCAAGATTGAATCAATGATACAGTAACGATTGTCAATACAACGACTGATAAATATTTAAGTAATCTTTTCATATCATTAAAATTTAAAGATTCAAAAAATTAGAGATTTATTCGATAAGACCGAGTCTGACGAGTGTGCGCTGGATAAGGCGATCGCCATCGGGGCTATACACTGCCGCATCGCCGTTGGCCAAGTGACCTGTTGGGAGTCCGTTTTGGCTGTTGTCGTGATACTGCTGCAGCTTGTCGCGCATCTGGAGCGTGGTGGCGCGGTCGATGATCTGGATTTTAGGCACAAAGCACTTGCTGTACACCTGGGTGTTGCCACCAAAGAGTCCGCCAGCCGTCTCGAAGACCACGTTGACAGTTACCACAAACTCAGGGGCTTTGGGCATTTCGATAGCGCTTCCATTGTAGGCGAGGTAAATCTGCGGGTCAACCATCACCGTCTTGTTGGCTGCCTCGGAATTATAGCCGTAGTAACGGTAGTTGCCGCCGCTCTGCAGCACCACATCGCAGTTGTCGGGGGTTTCAAACTCCGTGTTGCCCGTGATGAGTAGATCCTCGCGGGTAGCCTGGCGGATGGCGGGCGACGAGTCGGGACCGAGACGCACGACTTTGTTCGTGGTGTCGGAGTTGAGGGTGAACGTGGGGCGTTCATCCAGAGTGAGGAAGTCGCGGAACGCATCGGAGTTGCCGGCAACGCGGCCTGTGTAGATGCCACAGGTGGTGGTCACCTTCACTTCTGTCACATCAGGAAACAGGTTGCGGTTGAGGTTTACCTTGACACTGGTGGGGTCGAAGAACCACATGAAGCGCACACCGTAGTTTTCGAAATCGCTGGCCGTGTATCCGCTGCCGTCCATGTTGTCCATGATGGTGAAGTGGTCGTATTCCGCAATCAGGTCGTCCTTGTCTATATACACAACCGGGTCCTCTGCAAGGCTCCAGACGCCGCGTCCCATGTGGCCGTCGGCACCGTTGGAGTTGTCAATGTTCTGTGGAGAGACATTAAAGATGGCCTGATCGACTGAAGTATAATAGCTGATGGTGCCCGCAAGATCGAGCTGTGCATCGAGCTTCATGTCAATCTTGCCTGGAATGTATTCGTAAGTTTCCGGCTCTGCCATATGTTCGCCAACAATTCCAAGCAAGCTGCTGACAATGCCGCTCGCGAAACCGCCATAGTACTTGAGAGGATTGAGGTATTCGTCGATGCCTGTAGCCATTTTCATGGCAATGGCGTATTGGACTCCTGAAGCAATGCTGCTGGAGGTTGACTCTGTTATCTGGTCGAGGATACCGCAGATACCGCTCATGGCGTTACCGCCACCGTAATGAACCATATCCGGGTTGTCGAAAGTGCCTGAGATATCACCCACCAATGAGCCGCGCAGTGTGACGTCTTGAGTTTGCGAGATTACTGGAACGATAGTCATCTTGACGTCATCCTGCACATCACGCCATTGTGTGCCTCCTGGAGTATAACCTGACATGTCGATATCGAAGCAATACCATCCTGAAACAAGACCTGTGGTGGACTGTAAGTAAGGGGTGACCCATGTCTGGAACGACTGGGTCTGGGTCATTTCACGTCCTCCACCTCCTATTAAATTGGCGTATGGTTTCAGCGAAGAGCCCATCTGATGGTTGGCAGGAATGCCGTACTCAAGGCTGCTGTAATAAGGGGCGTTGTTTTGCGAATCCTGCCTGCCCATCCAAACGCAATAAACCATCTCGTTGCCGTAGCCTGTAGGATCCGGGATGTAGTGGAAAACGCGAAGGATGCCTGTCCATTTGTTATAGAGTGCGAAATAGCAAATCTGTGGTGTTGCAGTGTTGTTGAGCGAGCAGAATGCCATCTCCCATCCATGAGCTTTCTTGTACTGTTGACGTACATTTAACGGGATGTTGGTTTCGCTGTCGCTCGCCCATGGGGTACCCACGGGATTCTCTACGCCGTTCACTCTCACAGTGTCGCAGTTCTCCCAGTTGGTGATGAACTCCATGTTCTCGCCCAAATAGGCATCGCCATAGAGTTGAATGCCTTGGCGCACCAACACTTCAATCTCTTCTCCGTTTGCCAACGTGACATTAACGGTTGCTTCCGCAAGGCGGTCGTATGTGTCTAATCTGCTGACCACAACCAGTGCAGGATGACCATGTACCATATCATTGACTGCAGAAGCAGTGAACCACTCGGCCCTTGAACTGACAGAGGCAATGGGTGATGTGTGTTTGTCAAACACAATCATACTCCTCTCTTCAGAGCGGAGGATTATGAGCTCGTAATGAGCCTTATTACTAGGCTTGATGTCAGAAGACTTTTTCTTGCAAGCACTCATTATGAGCATGCATGTCGTCACCACCAATGCGATGACCCAAAACAGTTCTTTTACTTTCATTTTTTTGAAATTTAAAATACAAAAATACAAAAGCGTTCCATACATAATCACGCATGATTCATGTATGGACAAATTGTGCGGTAAAAAGACAAATTGTACGGTGCTTTATTCCTTCGTTTCGCGGAATTCTGAGGGAGATATTCCGAATTTTTCCTTGAAGCTGCGGCGGAAGGAGGTCGCATTTGAAAAACCGCTTGCCAGACACACTTGTTCCAAACTCATTTCAGGATGTTCGTTCATGAGGCGGACAGCGTGGTTTAGACGAAGCTCGCGAACAAGGGTGGTGAGCCTTGTGTGTCCACTGCCATGCGAGAAGGCGGCGCCGATGCGTTCTTTCGAGAGGCCAGTGTGGTCGATGAGCGTCTGGCGGTCAAACAAAGGATTGAGATACAGCTTCTCATTTTCGATTAGAGCGCAAAGGTAAGATGAAAGCTCGGCGTCTGAGAGTGTAGAGTTTAGAGTTGAGAGTGTAGAGTTGTTTTGAAGTTGAGAGTTTTGAGTTGAAAGTTCTCTGTACTTTTCCTTGTATTCAACGGCGTCTCTGATTTGTTGTGCAAGGATTCTGTTCTGCTTATTCGTCTTGCGCCACTGCCATATGACATAAATGGCGAACAGAAGTATCAGAAGACTCACCAAACCTGTCACCTTGTGTGATTCTTTAGCCCGTCGTGCGGCATCACGCTGGCGCTCGGCCTCGAGCTGCTGTTGCAGGGCGTTGTAACGTGCTATGTGTTCTCTGGCTGTGGCTTCACGCACAACGTCCTCAATCTGGCGGAAAGCCGAGAGCATATTGCCATGATCGCCTAACGACGCATAAGCAGCAGCGATAAAATTCTGGGCCTGATTGCGGTAGAAACGGATATAGTCGGCACGTCTCTGGTCGGTTTTGGGTTCGCGGTAGCTGCCGTCGTGGTATTTTTCGGGGTTCGCCTCGTAGTCGTCGAGCCGCTCTATGATACGGCGTGCCAATGGCAGCGTCTCGGCATAGCGGTCGTGCGATCCGAGCATCGTAATCTTGCGTCGTGAGGCGACGATGAAAGCATCAAGTTCGTTAAATTTCCCTTTGTCACTGAGCAGAGCCAACACACTGTCCACCTTCGCCATGCCTTCTTCTTCATTACCCATGGCATAAAGCGCGGCGCCGATCTCAGCTTCCGTGCGCAGGGCGTCAGTCTCCGCCTCTGGACCTATCTGACGGCATACATCGACCAGCTGTCGTGACCGATAGAGCCATCCCATGGTGTCGTTCTGCATACGCTCAGTGTAAGCCAGAATCTCATATACGTCGCGAAGTCTTGTCAGGCTGGCCTTGATGGATTCGTTGGTGAGCAGTCGCAAGGCTATGGCCTGCGCTGAGTCTAAGCGGATGTCTGTCGGTCCGCCAAGCAGCGAGTCCATCTGTTCGCGCATCAGCGTCATGCCATAGATGCGTGCCCGGCACTGTTCGGCTTGCACCTCGTCGATGTTGCCCACGATGAGCGCCGAGTCGATGATCTGCAGCGCTTGCACAGGCTGGTATCCATAGATGCTCATCGCCGCCCTCAGGGTGTGAATGGTGTCGTTTGCATTTGCAGCGCGGGCTGTCACGGCAATCGCGAAAACATATAATAATATGTATGTTATTTTTTTCATAGAATCATGTCGCAAAAACAATAAACGCCAGCAATTTGTATAAATTGTCGGCGTTTTTTTTGTGCTCCCACTAGGACTTGAACCTAGGACCAACTGATTATGAGTCAGCTACTCTAACCGACTGAGCTATAGGAGCTGGAAAAATTTCCGGATGCAAAAGTACAAATTTTTTTGATTGCAACAACAAAAAATAAAAGATTTTTATGTCGTCATTTCGAGCGGAACGGAGTGGAGTCGAGAAATCTCCTGCATTTGAACAGATGAGATTTATTCATTCCGCTTCGCTCCAGTCGAAATGACATTGGTTATCTGTAATATACTTCAATACTATCGAGAATCTCTGTCACTTCGGCAACTGTCGGCACTTCCATCAGCTTCATTTTGAACTGTTTGAAGTTCGGGAATCCTTTGAAATACAGACCCCAATGTTTCCGCATCTCGATGACGGCATAATGCTCATCTTTGTAGTTTAACGAGTCGTTGAGGTGCATCTTAGCCACTCTAACGCGTTCCTCGACGGAAGGTTTCTCATCTTTGACACCTTTTTCAAGATAATCGTGAATCTCCTTGAAAATCCAAGGGTTTCCGTAGGTGGCGCGACCGATCATGAGACCGTCCACACCGAAAGTGTCCTTGAAATATTTTGCAGACTTTCCATCTACAACGTCGCCATTGCCGATGATTGGAATCGTCATGCGCGGGTTGTTTTTCACTGTCCCGATGAGCGTCCAGTCGGCAGGCTCACCCCATTTGGTGGTGCGGAGTCGTCCGTGGATGGTAAGCGCCTGAATGCCAACATCTTGAAGCCTTTCGGCAATTTCAACGATGTCTTTGTGCTCGCTGTCGTAACCCAACCGCGTCTTCACCGTGACAGGCGTTTTCACTGCTTTCACCACTGCCTCGGTGATGGCAACCATCTTCGGAATGTCGTTCATGATGCCAGAGCCGGCGCCTTTCGACGCGACTTTTTTCACCGGGCATCCGAAGTTGATGTCGATGATATCCGGGTTATATCTTTCGGCATATTGTGCTGCCTTGACCATAGGCTGGACAGCGTTGCCGAAAATCTGCACTCCGAACGGCTGCTCGCTTTCGGTGTACCGCAACTTGTTGATACTCTTTACCGCATCGCGAATCAGTCCGTCCGACGAGATGAACTCGGAATAGACTATGTCGGCGCCGTAGAGTTTGCATACATGCCGAAATGGAGGGTCGGTTACGCCCTCCATTGGTGCTAAAAGAAGCGGATAATGCTCAAATTCGAGATTGGCGATTTTCATTAAACTTAGTTAGCATCTTTGACCAAACGGACAGCATGACCTTCCGAGCGGTATGGATTTTGATCGCTAGGTGCGCTGCCTGTGTTCATAAATATTGTATATGCCGACCAAGAAGTCTCTGAATATGTCGAACTTGACCAGTATTCACTGTGATCATTGACAAATCTGACGGAAGTGCCGATACGTTTGCCAGTCCATGTTGGGAAGAACACGACACCGGCTGGCTCCAAGATGTTGTTCCAGTCCGCTACTGATATTGTGTTGTCTTCGGCATAACCGGCACTGGCTGACACCAGCGTGTAAACATCGGTGCTCCAATCGTCAGGAAGCAGCAGAACGCCATAAATGCCATTGAGAACGGCAAAGGTGTAGTTAGGGAATCCCGAACCGTAGTTTCTGCCTCTGATAACATAAATCCATTCGTCTTTAGTCAACGTGCGCCAGCTTCCTGAAGCATTGGAAATGGTGTTTGTTCCCCAGTCGATGAATTCCAAATAATCGTTGTGATCGTTTGATGTTATTGTAGGGTTGTTGCCTGTGCCCCAGCCGAACAAGTCAATCCAGCCATCATAAGTTGGAGAAATGAGATGGTTGCTGCTACCTGGCACTGTACCGCCGGTTTCACCATATTCAGTTTCAGTCGTTCCGACATAATCCCATGGATTTTCGGCAAAGCGCCATGTGTTTGTTGAGGCTTGATATTGCAGGTTGCCTGATGCGAAATACACTTTCTGTGTTGCACTGATAGAAAACAGCCTGTTAGAGGTGTGGCCACCGCCACCTCCGCCACCACCTCCGCCACCTTCGGTGGTGAATGTCACCTCGCTGCCGTAGCCGGTACCTCTTTCATTTTTGGCATAGGCTCTCACATAATATGTTGTGCCTGGTTGGAGACCTTCCATAGTGGCGTTAAAATCGCCCAACTGTCCGATGAGGTCGGTTGTGTAGTTGTCGTAAATTGTAGGGTTGCGGTGAGTGCTCCAGCATATACCGCGCACTGTCACATTGTATCCGCCATCGTCGATGACATTACCGCCGCCAACAGCTGATTCCTCAGCGATTTCGGATGCCGGTTTGGTTACAATGGTAGGCAATGTCACCTGTGCTGGGTCCATGTAGAAACTGAAAACCTCCGACTCCATGGTGTTGATGCCATTGCTGTATTCATATTTATAATAATATGTCTTCTCAGTCTGCAAATCGACGAAGTTGGCGATGACGGTGCTGTCTTCCAGATGTGCTTGTGCCACAATCGAATATCCGAAGTAGTTGCTTTGGCTTAAAATTACGTTGACATATTGAAGATTAGTGATATAGCCATAGTCAAATGTAATTTCCGATGAAGTTTGCGAATATGCTACATTTTGGTTGCTGAAATCGACTTTTTCAACCTTCAGCTCCGGCATTTTCTTGCATGCTGTAAAAAGCAATGCGCTGAAAACCAATAATATAAGTGTTGTCTTTTTCATGATATTCAAATTTTAATAACCCATACCAAGACCTAATTTGGCCTCATAATACTTGAAATTGGTGGTCACCATGTCGAGAGAGACGATGAGTTTTCCAACTTTATACTGCATACCTATCACGGCCTCAACGCCTGATGTGCTAACGTCGGTGTTTCTCACGTATTTGCCGTCGACCATCTCGTAGGCGAGGTTTCTGATACCGTATCCGGCACCAATCTTCAGTGCCAAAGGCTTTACGATTCTGAACATCACACCACCGTTTGCCGAAAGTGAAGTGTAGACTTCTTTGCCAGTATAGAATGGATAATACTGTGAGACGTAAAAGTCGTTGGTGCATTTGTGGTCTGTCGACACTCCGTTGAAATTGAAGCTGAAGTTGCTCATCACGCTGACGAACCAGCCCATTTTCTTCATGGCTCCGAGGGTAAGACCGTAGGAGAGCTTGCCGTAGTTGTTGTATGCGGCATTAAGCGTGAGGAAACTGTAGCTGTCGACGGTGTTTGCCGGAGCCGCCTGGCTTTGGCTCTGAGACTCCACCTTGGCCTGGGTTTGAGCGAGATTCTGTGAGTTCTGCTCGGTCTTTGCGGCCACTTCGTTGGTTGTCGTCTCAAGGCTGGCGAGACGTTCCTGAATGTCGTTGAGTTTCTGTTCGTCGATATCGGATTTCGAGTTGTTGACAAGTGTCAACTCATATCCTTTCTTGCCCTGCATGTCGAACGGGAAATAGAACTCTGTCGAGCTCAAATCAGGATGCGAAATCTTGATGAATGTGGCGTAATAGCTGATGTAAAGCCACACTTCGCCGTCGCGGTATTCGATTTCGAAGAAGGTGCGGGCGTCGCCTTGGAATTTAAGCTCGCGACGCTGCTTGTCGTTGATGTTTTCCGTCTTCACTTTCAAAACGGCGTACGGACGGTCGTTGTCGTCAGTCTGTTTGTCGAGATCGAGATTTACAAAACCGGGGACTTCTTTGAAAGAACCAGGCTTCACCTCAAGCTGGGCGAATGCATTGTAAGCCCACCCGATAAATGCCAAAAGCAAAAGTAATAGTTTTTTCATAAATGTTATTTTAAGTGATAATTCAATTATTTATAATGATGCAAATATACAATAATTTTTGGAAAAACAACATTATTCGCCGATTTTTTTTGTTGCCGTATTTTTTATTATCTTTGCACCCGTGAAAGAAAACCCTATCTCATATTATAAAGACGACGCTCGGATATCACAACTCGCTGATTATCTTAATGATAAGAAAAACGTGTTTTGCAAGGGCATCGTCGGCTCGGCTAAGGCTTTCGCTGTGGCGGCGGCGTTTGAGAAGCTCGGCGGACAACATTTCGTGGTGTGTCCCGACAAGGAAAACGCGGCGTATTTCTACAACGACCTCGAGAATATCTTCGGCGAACGCGAGACAGACTACGCCAAGAAGATGATTTTGTTTTACCCGACGTCGTACAAACGTCCGTATGAGCCAGAGAAGCCTGACAACACTTATATCTTGTCGAGAACCGAGGTTTTACAACGCGTCTCTACCTCCGAACGAAAGACCATAATCGTTTCTTACCCAGAAGCGTTGAGCGAGAAGATTGTCACTCGTAAGATATTGAGTAAGAATACTTTAAAGCTTGCGGTGGGCGAGAAGGTTGATATGGATTTCGTTACCGATACCTTGCTGGAATATAACTTCGAGCATGTCGATTTTGTCGTTGAGCCAGGCCAGTTTGCCATCCGAGGCGGCATCGTTGACGTGTTTTCGTTCGCCAACGACTATCCATATCGTATCGTTTTCGATTTCGATGAGGTGGAGTCAATTCGCTCGTTTAACCCCGTCGACCAACTTTCGATTGAAAAGCTGCAACGCATTGTTTTGTTGCCGAATCTTCAAGACCATAATCTCTCGGAAGAACGTGAGACGATATTCCAATATCTTCAGAATCAGACGGTTATGTGGCTCGATGAGACCGATTTTCTGAAAGAGAGAATCGATGCCGAGTACAAAAAAGCTGTCGAAGCATTCGAGGCGTTTGAGGAAAGCGAAGGCATGAAATCGCCAGAGACTTTGTTCGCGCAAAGCGATGAACTTCTTACCCAACTCGATGATTTTAAATCAGTTACGTTTGAGACATATTCCGATTCGATAGGGAAGGAGATTGTGGAGTTTAACACCACTACTCAGCCTGTGTTCAACAAGAACTTCGAGATGTTGCAAAACACCATTAACTCGTTGAAAGACAGAGACTACCGTATCCTTTTCTTCTCCGAAAGCAAGCGTCAGCTCGAGCGAATCCAGAGCATTTTGAACGATTTGCAGCAGAAAGACGAGTCGAATCACGATTTCACACCTATATTATATTCAATTCAGGCCGGTTTTGTCGACAACGACCAGAGACTGTGCTGTTTCACCGACCATCAGATTTTCGAGCGTTATCACCGCTTCCATCTGCGTGAAGGTTTTGCAAGCAGTCAGGCGCTGACAATCAAAGAGTTATACGATTTGAAACCTGGCGATTACGTTACGCATATCGACCACGGCATCGGACGTTTCGACGGCTTGGAAATCATCGACCATAACGGAAAACAGCAGGAAGCGCTGCGATTGATATATCAGAATGGTGACTTGCTTTACGTGAGTATTCATTCTTTGCATAGAATATCTAAGTATTCCAGTAAGGATGGAGCAGAGCCTTCTTTAAGTAAATTAGGCTCGAACGCTTGGAATAAGCTGAAAGCCAAGACCAAGAGCAAGGTCAAGGACATCGCGCGTGAGCTGATAAAACTATATGCGGAACGTAAGAACTCACAGGGATTCCAGTTCATGCCCGACACATATCTGCAGACAGAGTTGGAAGCTTCGTTTATGTACGAGGATACCCCCGACCAACTCAAGGCGACCATCGACGTGAAACGCGACATGGAGAAGGAATCCCCGATGGACCGCTTGGTGTGCGGCGACGTGGGTTTCGGCAAGACAGAAGTGGCAATACGCGCTGCATTCAAGGCTGTCAGCGACTCCAAACAAGTGGCTGTTTTGGTGCCTACTACGGTGCTTGCTTTGCAGCATTTCCACACGTTTTCAAGTCGCTTGAAAGGATTTCCGGTCACCATCGACTACATGAACCGTTTCAAGACCGCCAAAGAACAGAAAAAGACCCTCGAAGAGGTCAAGGCAGGTCGTGTGGATATATTGATTGGAACACATCGAATCATCAGTAAAGACGTGGAGTTCAAGGACTTAGGTCTGTTGATTATCGACGAGGAGCAGAAGTTCGGCGTTTCCGCAAAGGAGAAGCTGAAACAGATGAAGACTAACGTCGACACCCTCACTTTGACGGCGACACCAATCCCAAGAACGCTGCAGTTTTCGATGATGGGCGCGCGCGACATGAGTATCATCACCACTCCGCCACCGAACAGATATCCTGTCGAGACCGAACTGCGTTCGTTCTCTCCAGACGTCATCCGCGATGCCATACAATATGAGCTGGCGCGCGACGGACAGGTGTTTTTCGTGCATAACCGCATCCAAAACATCATGGAGGTGTACGACATGATTATCAGCTGCGTGCCTGGCGCGAAGGTTGCCGTTGGTCACGGCCAGATGGAGGGCGACAAGCTCGAACAGATCATGCTCGACTTCATCGACGGCAAATACGACGTGCTTTTGTGTACCACGATTATCGAGGCGGGCTTGGATATCCCGAACGCTAACACCATCATTATCAACGATGCGCATAAATACGGCTTGAGTGACCTTCACCAGCTTCGCGGCAGGGTGGGACGTTCCAACAAAAAGGCGTTCTGCTATCTCTTGACACCTCCGTTGGCTATGCTCAGCGACGAGGCGCAAAAACGTCTGCGTGCCTTGGAGGAATTCTCCGATTTAGGCAGCGGCTTCAATATTGCAATGCGTGATTTGGACATCCGTGGAGCAGGCAACTTGCTTGGCGCCGAACAGAGCGGATTTATCAACGACATCGGATTCGAGACATATCATAAAATCCTCGACGAAGCCATCATGGAGCTCAAGGAAAACGAGTTCAAAGACCTGTTTGAGAAGCCTGAGGAAGAGAAGAAATACGTCCGCGAATGCGCCATCGAGTCGGATTTGGAGATTCTGTTGCCGAACGAATATGTCGACTCATCGGCTGAGCGTATCAGCCTTTACAACGAGCTCGATCATATTGAAAATGAAGAGGGTTTGATGCGCTTCACCGACAATCTCATCGACCGTTTCGGCGAGATTCCGCCGCAGGCTAACGACCTCTTGAATACCGTAAGATTACGTTGGATTGCCCGCGACCTCGGATTCGAAAAAATCGTCCTCAAAAAAGGCGATATGACTTGCTATTTCCTGCAAGATCAGGAGTCGGAATACTTCAACACAGCGACTTTCCAGAAAATTATCCGCTATGCTTCTGATCACCTGAAACGCTGTCAGTTTAAGGAGCAAAACGGCAAAAACATATTGATTTTCAAGGTTGTTGATAGAGTAAAAGACGCGCTGGATTTATTGCGCGAAATAAATTCTTGATTTCGAAAAAATGTTTATATTTGCAAAAAATAAATTAGAAATATGACAACATTATTTTTAGGCGGTATCGGAACCGGTGAAATAATTCTTATCGTGCTGGCGATTTTGCTGCTTTTCGGCGGCAAGAAACTCCCAGAGCTGATGCGCGGAATGGGCAAAGGCGTCAAGGAATTCAAAGACGCTATGAACGAGCCAAGCGGCGAGAAAAAAGAAGAAAAACCAGAGGAAAAGTAGCCGAAAATGGCATTCCGAAAAAGTGAAGATGAATCCGAAGATGTTCAGATGACCTTCGGCGAGCATCTCGATGAGCTTCGTAAAGTGTTGATGCACATCGGGATTGCTTTTGTTTTACTCTTTATCGTGCTCTTCACTTTTTTCAAAGGTGACATCATCAACATCGTTTTTTACCCTTCGGAAAGCGATTTCATTACCAACAGACTTTTTGCGAGATTAGCCGAGTTGACCGGCACTGAGGCATTGAAAATCAATGCGAATCCGTTAAATCTTTATAACACTAAGATTGCCGGGCAGTTTATGCTTCACATCAAAGCGTCGGCGGTCGGGGCACTCGTGATAGCGTTTCCTTACATCATCGGGCAGCTGTGGGGCTTCGTGAAACCGGCTCTCTCGCCAACGATGAAATGCCGTACCCGACTGATAGTGTGGAAGATAGTGTTCTGGTTCTTCCTCGGCGTGGCATTCAGCTACTTCGTAATAGCACCTCTCGGAATCAATTTTTTGGCAAACTACGAGGCTAACGGAAGCATACAAAACATCATCGATGTCAGCTCGTATATCAGCACGGTCTTGGGCGTCTGTCTCGCCGCCGGACTGGTGTTTCAGCTGCCGCTTCTGATAAGATTATTAGCGTCTATAGGCATCATAACCTCAGCATGGCTTAAGAAAAACAGAAAAATCGCCATCGTTGTCATTTTGGCACTCTCGGCACTCATCACGCCGCCCGACATCATCAGTCAGCTGCTGATTTTTGTGCCGTTTTACATTTTATACGAATACGGAATTAGGATAGCAAAAAATATTGAAAAGCAAAATGCAGATAGATAAGACAAAGGAATTGGAGACGAAAGGCATTGGCACTCTGTTACTTATGTACGCCTTGCCGTCGGTGGTGAGTCAGATAATATCGTCGGTTTACAACATCTGTGACCGAATCTTCATCGGACATGGAGTGGGGGCGCTAGCCATTGCGGGATTAGCCATCACATTGCCGATAATCAATATCATCCATGCTTTCGGCGCTTTGATAGGCGTTGGAGCAGGGGCGAGGATGTCGATAGTTTTGGGCAAGAAAGACGTCAACTGGGCGGAGAATATCCTTGGCAACAGTGTCATTTTCACTGTAGTGTTGAGCGGCTTGGTGATGCTGTTTTCGTATATCTTCCTCGATAAGATATTGTTTATGTTTGGCGCGACGGCCGAGACTGTGGCTTATGCCCGAGAATACATGCTCATCGTGCTTCCGGGTATGTTCCTGACCACCATGGCGTTTAACCTCGTCTCGCTGATGCGTGCGTCGGGATATCCCAACAAGTCGATGATAGTGCTGGTGTCGGGTGCAGTGCTCAACATCGCCCTTGATGCCCTGTTTATCTTCGCTTTCGACATGGGAATCGCAGGTGCGGCGTGGGCTACCACTATCTCGATGGCGTTCGCGACCTTCCTGGCGATGCTGCATTTTGTGAAACGCGACTCGTTCATCCGTTTTCGCAGACACGGATTCCAGCCTAAAGGCTATATCTTCAAGAATATCTTCATGATTGGTATGAGTCCGTTCCTGATGAACGTGGCTGCTGCAGGCGTCGTGGCGATTCTGAACAAGCAGCTCATCCGTTTCGGCGGTGACATGGCAGTGGGCGCTTACGGCATCGCCAACAGCTTCATCATGATTATGATTATGGTCATCCTCGGCGTGTGCATGGGAATGCAGCCAATCGCTGGCTACAACTACGGCGCAGGTCATCCCGACAGACTCAAACGCGTTTATATCCTGACGATGAAAGTGTGCGTGGCAATAGGTTTTGTGACAGCCATCCTGGGTTGCACCATGCCTCGAATCATCTCGATGGCGTTTACGAGCGAGACAATACTGCTCGATATCTCGCAGATGGCTTTGCCTTACATCACCGTGATGACGCCGCTCATCGCGTTCACGATAGTGAATTCAAACTTCTTCCAGAGTATCGACAAGCCTTGGATTGCCATCGTCACCAGTCTCTCGCGCCAGGTCATCTTCCTCATCCCGATGATGTACATCATGCCTGTCATTTATCAAAAGCTGGGACTCGACAGCCTTGACGGCGTGTTCTGCTCCTGCACTGTTTCCGATGTCTTCGGCGCTTTGTTAGCTTTTGTGCTGCTGCTGACGCAGAGGAAAGTGTTTAAATATACAGCATAACAAATTGGTTATCAAATGATTATGAATAAAATGATTATAAAAAAGTCCATTTTATGGCTGTTGATGACCGTTTGGGTGCTGATTCTCGCAGGATGCAATAATGAAGAATCTGATAAAAGTATTCCTAAATCCCCAGATTATACTGACACTTTGCAATGGTATCACACCGACCGCGGTGGCGTTGCCGACATTTTTTATATCATTTCTACAGAAACTGGCGACTACACCTTCACTGACGGCACTGTTTGTCATTATGCGAACACTTACGACAACTCTATTCGTCGGCCGATGCTTGGCGAAATGAAGGGCGTAGATGCATTGTTAGGCGGAAATCTCAACTTTTATTCACCTTTTTACCGTCAGTGCACATTGCAGTCGTTTGTTAGTGACAGTCTCGCGGCAACTCGTCTGACGTTGCCCACCGACGATGTGCGCCGTGCTTTCGGATATTATTTAAGTCATGAAAACGCTGACCGTCCGTTTATTCTTGCAGGCTTCAGTCAGGGTGCGATGATTGCCTTGCAGCTTCTTCGCGAGATGGATGATGTCACATATAGTCGCATGGTGGCGGCATATATCATAGGTGCCGGCATCCCGCAGGAGACGCTCGACGAATGTCCGCATGTCATCCCAGCGACTTGTCCCGACGACACTGGCGTAACCATCTGCTACAACTCAGTACGAGAGCCTTCATGCACCATGTGGACAAGCAGCGCGGCCTGCATTAACCCGGTGAACTGGTGCACCGATGCCACGCCAGCCACGCTCATCACCGAGCCGTCGCCACTCGTGCCGCTTGAGGAACAGCAGAAAGATACATTGACAATCACAATGGATCCCGTCTCCAACCTTGTTTTAGTTGACGGCTTCACTGCCACCGACTACATCCTCCCTCTCGTCGGCAAAGACGGCAACTACCACTCCAGAGAAATCTGGCTTTACCGGGAGCAACTGAAAGCGAATATTCAAAAGAGGGTGGAGGCTTATATAAATTAAACTGAGATATGACTGCAAAAGCCCACTTCCTGCATTTAGCAACGGTCGCCCTCTTATTGGCAATAACACTTACATCATGCTTTAATAGCAAACATGTCGCCATCAACAGAATTCAGCAACGTGGCGTGCTGCTGGCTGGCACTACGGGTGACTATAGACCACTGTCATATCTCGAAAACGACAGCATCTACTGGGGCTTTGAGATAGATTTGGCATGGGAGATAGCTCGAAATCTGGGCGTCGACCTGCAGTTTGTCTCAACGTCATGGCCCACGCTTACCAACGATGTGCTGGCTGAACCTCAGACGTTCGACTTCGCCATCAGTGGCATCACCATTACTGATGAGCGCCTGCAAATCATGGCGATGAGCGACGGCTATCTGGCAAACGGAAAGACAATACTGTGCCGCGTGGAAGATACGACGGCGTTTCATTCGTTGAGCGACATCGACAAAGCCGAGGTGAGAGTGATGGTGAATCCCGGAGGAATGAATGAGAAGTTCGCTATAGAAAATCTCACCAATTCAACGATTATTGTTTATCCGGTCAACGAAGAAATCCCATCTTTGGTGGCACAAGGCGATGCTGATGTGATGATTACCGAGATAACAGAGGCGCCGTGGTACGTCCAAAACGACCCGCGACTGGCGGCGCCTTTATTAAATAAACCCTTCACCTATGGCGAAATCGGCATACTGATGCGAAAAAGCCAGAAAGACCTCCTGCAATACGTCAACAACCTTATTCATCAGATGAAAGAAGACGGTTCGTTACAAAAATTAAAGGAAAAATACGGGCTTAAATAAAAATAGAGATGCCTTAAAAACATCTCTACTAAGGTCTAACGACTAAAGTCTAAAGTCTTGATTCTGTGGAGGATACCGGACTCGAACCGGCCACCTTTAGATTGCGAACCTAACGCTCTACCAGATGAGCTAAACCCCCGTTTTTAACGACCGCAAAATTACAAAAATTTTATTAAGCTAAAAACATTTTTTTAGAAAAATTATGTATATCTTTGCACGCAATTTTGAAAACAAATATTAAAAACTTTATACAATGGAAATCGAACTTTATATCATTAGAAGAGTCAACGCCTTGCTTCAGGCAACTGACGCCAAAATTGTAAAACGCCTCGAAGGAGGCATGAGTAATTACACCTATGTTGTTGAATGTAAAGGTGAAATGTACACCTACCGCGTGCCCGGTAAGTTTGCAGAACGCTTCGTCGACCGCGTGGAAGAAGATGCCAACATCAAGGAAGTTGAAAAACTTGATCTTAACAACGAGACCGTTTATGTAGAGATTCGCTCAGGCGAGAAACTCGCAAAATACGTAGAAGGCACTATCATGTCGACAACCGACGTCGTCTCATACAACGAGATGTCGGTGAAGGCATTGAAGAAACTTCACAACAGCGACGTCAAGTTCGGCGACTACAACGCTTTCGGCCGTCTCGACACCTACGAAAAATACTGCAAAGAGACGGGTTTTGAGCATCCTCAGGAATATGTCGAGCTCCGTCACACCCTCGACGAGATGCGCAAGCTCTACAAAGAGGTGAAGAAAGTGCCTTGCCACTGCGACTATCAGCCTACAAACCTCGTCATCGCAAAGGATAAATTCTATGTCTTGGACTGGGAATTTGCAGGAATGAACGACCCGTTCTACGATATCGCTTGCTACGGAAACGCCGGCTTCGACAAGGCTTTGTCGCTGCTTGAGGCTTACGTCGGGCACAAACCTACGCAGGAAGAGCTGAACCGCCTGTATTTCCACCGCGCATTCCAGTGCCTGCAGTGGTTCAACGTCGCCATCTTCAAAGATAAAGTTGGCCTTAGCAAAGATCTGAATATGGATTTCAACGCCGTCGCCTTCATGTTCTTAGGCATGGCGAAGGATCTTATCGGAAACTGCAAGTAAAAACTAATACATCATATCGCTGAAGCCGAATCCTTCGTCAAGACCGAGCTCCGCGCGCACCTCTTCGGAGAGGCTCGCTGGACTCCATGCCGGCTCGAAGGTAAGCTCCACATCACATGATTTGACGCCCATTATAGCGCTGACTTTCTCCTTAACGAAATTAGGGAGATAGTCGGCGACAGGGCAGTTCGGCGCAGTCACCGTCATCAGAATCTTCACAGCGCCCTCATCGTCGATATTAATTTCATAAATCAAGCCCAGTTTGTAGATGTCAACTGGTATCTCTGGGTCGTAAATGCCACTCAACACAGCTATCACGCGCTCTTTCAATTCATTTTTCTCTTCTTCTTTCATAATCAATTGTTCATTACTTCTGCATACAACATCATCTGTTTCACCATACTCAACAAGCCATTCGAACGGGTAGGAGAGAGGTGTTCCTTCAAGCCGATCTCATCCAAGAAGCTCATATCCGCTGCCAAAATATCGGCAGGAGTCTGTCCCGAAAACACCTTTATCAATAAGTTGATGATGCCTTTGGTGATTACGGCGTCGCTGTCGGCAGTGAAATAAATCTTACCGTCTTTCTTCTCGGCATGAAGCCAAACCCTTGACTGACAGCCGTTTATGAGGTAGTTGTCGTTTCGATACTGTGGGTCGATGATAGGACATTCCTTACCCATCTCGATGAGCATGGCGTAGCGGTCCATCCAGTCGTCGAACATCGAAAACTCCTCAACTATTGAATCTTGAATCTCTTTAATTGTCATATTATTAGTCTTTAGTCTTTAGTCTTTAGTCTTTAGTTGTTAGTCGTTAGTCTACTAAAGTCTAAAGACTAACGACTAAAGACTCATCTAAGCATATTCGCTGCCCTTTCAACAGCCTTTACAAAAATATCAATTTCTTCTTTAGTGTTGTACATCGCAAATGAGGCTCTCACCGTTCCCGGGATGCCGAAGAACGTCATCACCGGCTCGGCGCAATGATGTCCGGTGCGCACTGCCACTCCCATCTTGTCGATGATAGTGCCGAGGTCGTAGGGATGGATGCCGTCTATCACAAACGAAATCAATCCGTTACGCTTCGGAGCCTGTCCGATGAAATGCATGCCTTCGATACTTGAAAGCTTCTGGGTAGCATATCTCAGAAGCTCGTCTTCGTAAGCCTCAACAGCTTGACGGTCAAAGCTTTGGATGAACTTAACGGCTGTCTCAAGACCAAGAGCCGCACCCACATTAGGTGTTCCTGCCTCGAACTTGAATGGAACTTTATTGAACGTAGTCTTCTCGAAGCTCACGGTGTCGACCATCTCGCCGCCAAACTGATACGGAGGCATCTTCTCGAGCCATTCCATCTTGCCGTACAAGCCGCCGATGCCCATAGGAGCGTACATCTTATGACCTGAAAACACGTAAAAGTCACAGTCAATGTCTTGAACGTCAATCACTTGGTGAGCCATCGACTGTGCTCCGTCAACAACCACTGGGATGTCGTATTTATGTGCCATCGCTATCATCTCCTTGATAGGATTCACAGTGCCTAAAGTGTTGGAAATGTGAGCGATGGAAACGATTTTCGGTCTCTGCTTAAGCAATTCCTCATAATGGTTCAAGTCTAGGACGCCGTTTTTGTCCATTCGGATGACAAGCAGTTCGCCTTTTGAGCGGAACAGCATCTGCTGCCAAGGCACCATATTTGAGTGATGCTCCATAGCACTCACCACCACCTTATCTCCTTCATTCACAAGAAGTTGTCCCAACGAGGTCGCCAGCAGATTCAGCGATTCCGTTGTGCCTCTGGTGAACACAATTTCCTGTGCCTGTCGTGCATTGATGAACTGCGCCACAGTCTTGCGGGCGTTCTCGTAAGCCTCCGTCGCCATCTGGCTGAGGTAATGCACTCCGCGGTGGATGTTGCAGTTCTCATGCATGTAGTAATCGCGCTCGCGCTCAATGACACAAAGCGGTTTCTGTGTCGTCGCTGCATTGTCGAAATACACCAGCGGCTTGCCATAAACCTGTTGGTCAAGCACTGGGAACTGCTTCCGAATATCGTTTATGTTGAAGTTGCTCAAAATCCAAAATTTTAGTCTGCAAAAATACTAAAAAAAACAATCGCAGCATAAATTACACCGCGATTGTTCTTTTTATAATCAAAAAACTTTATTTTGCCACGTTGTATAAAGGACCTTCAAAGTTAACGGCGAAACTCTGTTCCGTTGCTGGCGATCCAATAGGAATGTTTGCTTTTCCTGATGATTGAATATTATAATTTGAACCTGAAGCTGTGATAGTTACACTACCTGCAGTGCAGTACAATAAGTCGCCATTGGAATTGCGGAAAATACCAACGCATTTGCCAGCTGGTACTGGATTTTCGATGCAGTATTCAAATGTGCCTGTAGGAAGGTTTTCAACGTTCGGGATTGTAAATCCGAACATGTTTGCTGTTTCGTTTGTTCCGTCAGCTAATGCTACTGTCACGACGTTAGCTTGAAGATCTTCATCATAATAAACTTCATATCCGCCAATTGCAATTGGATAACTCTGATTTCCTACAGTCACCGTGCCATAATTGCCTGGAGTAGGAGGAGGAGTTGGTGTGTTGCCACCGCCACTGCTTGATGAATCGTCTTTCTTACATCCTGTAAGAATCATGGCAATAACTGCTAATGCCATGAAGAGAACTGAGCTCTGTTTGTAGATGTTTTTCATAGTTTTATTATTATAGTGTTAAATATTCCGCAAATATATGAAATTATATTTTACTTAGATCAATTTTGAAAATTTTTTCTTTGTTGCTGCACTGGAAGATGCAGGTGTCGCAGCTCGAGAGCTCGCCTTTAAGACGGCGTTTTATCATGTCGTCGATGCTGTCGTGAACGCTTTCAATCTTGATGTGGTTGCTTATTTCCGCTGCGAAAGCGTACATCAGAAGCATCCTCGCGTCCTCTTTCTTGATGCCGCGCTGGCGCATGTAGAACATGGCATCCTGGTCAAGCTGTCCTGTGCTTGTGCCGTGTGAACACTTCACGTCGTCGGCATAAATCTCAAGGAATGGCATGGTGTTGATCTTCGCCTTGTCGGTAAGGATGATGTTGCTGTTGTTCTGATATGCGTTGGTTTTCTGAGCGTGCGGAGCCACCATCACATGTCCGTTGAACACTGCCGATGCCTCGTCGTCCAAAATGCCCTTGAACTTCTCGTTACTGCTGCTGTTCGGCACGTTATGGTTGATTTTCATGAGGTTTTCGACATGCTGTTTCTTGTCGAGGAGATACAATCCGTAAATCTGCAGGTCGGCACCCTCGCCGTTGAGGTCGACGTGAATGTTGTTCTGCACAAAACCTGTGTTGAACGTCACCAACACGAAATGCACGCTGCTGTTTCGCGCCTGCTGTATGTTGATGTGTGTGGTCAGATGGGTGTCGTCGTTGAGGTTCTGAATCCTGTACAGCTCCAGCGTGGAGTTTTCCTCCATCACGATGTCGCACTGCTCCTCGTTTGACTGCAGATGACTGCTGTCGTCCAAGAGCACGAGCTGTCGACTCTGATTCTTTCCGACCGTTATGTTGTTTTCTAGATAAGCCATCGCCGTAAGTGTTAGAGTTTCAGTTCTTTAACCCATTCGTAACCCTTCTCTTCGAGTTCGAGTGCGAGTTTCTTGTCGCCAGACTTCACGATGCGGCCGTCGTACATCACATGAACGAAATCCGGCACGATATAGTCCAGAAGTCGTTGATAGTGAGTGATTACCACGAAGGCGTTATGTTCGTTGTGCAGCTGGTTGACGCCGTTAGCCACGATACGCAAGGCGTCGATGTCCAATCCTGAGTCGGTCTCGTCGAGGATGGAGAGCTCCGGCTCGAGCATAGCCATCTGGAAGATCTCGTTTTTCTTCTTCTCGCCGCCCGAGAAGCCCACGTTGACATAGCGGTTCTGCAGTTTCTCGGTAATCTCCACCATGGCCTGCTTCTGCTTCATCATCTTAGTGAAGTCAATCATCGACATCGGTGGAAGTCCCTGGTATTCGCGTTTCGCGTTGACTGCGGTGCGCATGAAGTTCTGCATCGAGACGCCCGGGATCTCCACTGGATACTGGAAACTCAGGAAGATGCCGAGGTTTGCGCGCTCCTCTGGTGGCATCCCTACAATGTTCTGGCCTTTGTACCAGATCTCGCCTTCGGTGATCTCATAGCCCTCGCGTCCTGTGACGGCGGCAGCCCATGTGCTCTTGCCTGTTCCGTTAGGACCCATGATGGCGTGAATCTCGCCCTCGTTCACTCCGAGGTTGAAGCCTTTTAATATTTCCTTGCCTCCGATTGAGACATGTAAATTCTTGATATTCAGTAACATATCTATAGTTTGTTTGTTTTTTCTTATTTGAGATTTCTCCACTCCCTGCGGTCGGTCGAAATGACGTGGGCTAACCAACACTTCCTTCCAATGTGATTGATAACAATTTCTGTGCTTCCACTGCGAACTCCATCGGCAGCTTGTTCAAGACATCCTTGGCATATCCGTTGACAATCAAGCCTATAGCTTTCTCTGTCGGGATGCCGCGCTGGTTGCAGTAGAACAGCTGGTCTTCCGAAATCTTCGATGTGGTTGCCTCGTGTTCGAGGATGCTGCTGTCGTTGCCGCATTCCACGTAAGGCCAGGTGTGCGCGCCGCATTGGTCGCCCAACAGCAACGAGTCGCATTGCGAGAAGTTACGGCAGTTGGTGGCTTCCGGCACTACTTTCACCAGTCCGCGGTAACCGTTTTGGCTGTGACCTGCCGAGATACCTTTCGAGATGATTGTCGAACGGCTGTTTTTGCCGATGTGAATCATCTTTGTGCCGGTGTCGGCCTGCTGATAGTTATTTGTGACAGCCACTGAATAGAATTCAGCCACTGTGTTGTCTCCTTTCAAGATGCAGCTCGGGTATTTCCAAGTGATGGCTGAGCCTGTTTCGACTTGCGTCCACGAAATCTTAGCGTTGTCACCACGGCAGATGCCTCGTTTTGTGACGAAGTTATAGATGCCGCCTTTGCCGTCTTTATCGCCCGGATACCAGTTCTGAACTGTGGAATATTTCACTTCTGCGTCTTTCTCTGAAATGATTTCCACGATAGCTGCATGTAACTGATTCTCATCACGTTGCGGAGCGGTGCAGCCTTCCATGTAGCTCACGTAGGCGCCTTCGTCGGCAACGATCAAAGTTCTTTCAAACTGACCTGTATTTGCCGCGTTTATTCTGAAATACGTCGAGAGCTCGATAGGGCAACGCACGCCTTTCGGCACATAGCAGAACGAACCGTCGCTGAAGACAGCCGAGTTCAATGCCGCAAAGAAATTGTCGGTGTAAGGCACTACCTTTCCGAGATATTTCTTCACCAAGTCAGGGTGCTGTTTCACTGCCTCGCTGAACGACATGAAGATGATGCCGTGCTTCGACAGCGTCTCCTGGAAAGTGGTCTTCACCGAGGTGGAGTCCATCACGGCGTCGACGGCCACTCCGGAGAGTTTTTTCTGCTCGTCGAGCGAGATGCCGAGTTTGTCGAAGGTCGCCAAAAGCTCAGGATCGACCTCATCCAAGCTCTTTGCCTTGCGCTGTTTTGGCGCTGCGTAATATATAATGTCTTGATAATCAATTGGTGGGATGGTGAGATGTGCCCAAGTAGGCATCTTCAGCGTCTGCCAATGACGGAACGCCTTAAGACGGAATTCCAACAGCCATTCCGGCTCCTCTTTCTTCTTCGAAATAAGCCGGATAATGTCTTCATTCAGACCCTTCGGTATCATATCGGTCTCGATATCGGTCACAAAACCGAACTCGTAGTCCTTGTTAGTTACCTCTTCAATAATATTCCCTTTTGGATTTGAATCCATATCACAAATATCTAAATTATTAATTTGCAAAAATACAAAAAAAATTGTTAACTTTGCATCATAATTTTAAGGTATGTCAGAAAGAAAGTTTTGGACAAAAATTAAAAACAATAGGTTTTACCTCGCCTTGACAGGAATTGTTGGGGCTATCTTGTTGTTTTTCTTAGTGTTATATCTCGCTGTTCCTTCTTATTCCTTCGCGGATATCGAACCTTTTAACGGTGATTTTATCTATAATCCATATTCTGATATAAATCGTATAAATTATATTGATTTTCGCTCGGAATCACTTGAAAACCAAGGTATTAAAACGTATGAATATGGCTATGCCTTGAGTGGGGCATGTTATCTTTGCTTGGGTTATGAATCTAAACGAAAAATCGACTATCCATTTCTGCAAAGCATTCATTATAAACAGTTTAACATAGATCAACTGAATAAAAAATGCCGTCTCGTGGCACCGGCGCATCCTTCCAAGGGTTTTAAGAAAGGGGAGATGACACGCCTCGACCATTATCGTGTGATGGAGGCGCTTTCGCCAAACGATAACTCGTTGTATTATTGGGATATAGCACTCTCCAACGGACATCGGGTGAACATCATTGCTACAGGTAAAAATTATGCGACAGCCTGCATAGGCGAAAATGATGCCGAGTCGGTTTACAAATCACTCGAAAGCGGGAATTCGTATGCTGTGAAATATAATAGAAGCCTGCTGGATGTTCCTGAGCTTCAATATGTTAAGTTTGAAAATGACACCTTGATTGTTTCAGTTTCTGACAAGGCAAAAGAGATTCGTTTCATAGGTCAGAATGCCATTGTAAAACAATCTTTTAACAATGTTGCTGAGGCTTTATACCCGATTCAAAAAGATGACACTTATATCAGGACTGAGATTGAGTTTGAAGATGGTAACACATTGTATCTCAATCCGTTAGTTCGACATCAATATCAATATTTCTTTGATTTGAACAAGGCTAAAGTCATGAAAGGCCGCACCTATCTGATGTGGGCGGTCTATGTCATTGTTGTTTTGGCTTTCGCCAGAAAATTATTTAAGTCTCGCGTCATTTCGACTGAAGCGAAGCGAAATGGAGAAATCTCATAAAAATTGTATAATGAAAATTCAGGAAAATAAAATCGACAAATACATCACTTGGTTGCTGATTATCAGTGCCATAGTGCGTGGCTTCCTTGCCGCTTTCGTGGAATTCGGCAACGATGAGGTTTATTATTGGACTTATGCGATGTATCCCGACTGGAGTCATTTCGACCATCCAGGAATGGTGGGGTGGGTGATGCAGATATTTAGTCTTAACTTATTGTTCCACAGTGAGTTTGCTCTGAGATTATCATCAATAATTTTCATGACTATCGACACCTATATTATATATAGGCTCGGCTGTGTGATAAAAAGTAAGCTTGCCGGCTTTTATGCCGCTTTGCTGTACACCGCATCGTTGTATTGCTTTATCATTACAGGTATTTTCATCTTGCCGGATACCCCGTTGATGATGTTTACATTGCTGTCAATTTATTGTTTTCTGGATGGGACGCATCGAAGCACATCGATGTTATGGGGCGGTCTCTATGCGGGCCTCGCGCTTCTTTCGAAATATTCAGCTATCTTCATCTGGGTCGGAGTAGGATTATATGTCCTGCTTTATGACCGTAAACAATTGAAAAACAAATATTTATATCTTGCGGCATTGATATCGGCAATCTGCCTTCTCCCTGTCTTGATTTGGAACATGGAGAATGGTTTTATCAGTTTCACTTTCCATGGCGACCGTGTAAGTCTCTTTGGGAAGCCGCAACCGCTGAATTTCTTGGCTGAGATTTTAGGCGAGTTCGGTTATAATAATCCAATAAATTATGTGTTGATAATCATAGCGTTACTGGTTTTGTGGAAAGGCAATAAATATATGGATACGATGCCGCGGCGCCTCCTGCTTTGTTTCGCGCTGCCGTTTATTGCGACGTTCTGGTTCTTCTCCATGACGAGACCGATACTGCCTCATTGGTCGGCGCCGGCGTTCTCGCTGCTTTTGTTGTTCCCGGCATCATATCTTGCTGATAAACAAAATGTTGCAAATCTGGAAGTACGCGTGCCAAAGTCAATAATCGCAACCTTGTCGTTGATGATTTTTGTCTTGTTTGTAGGTGTTTTGGAGATAAAAACAGGCTTTATCCCATTGCGTTTCGGCGAACGTGCCAATTCCGTGAGATATTATGGCGAAGGCGATTTCACAACCACTATTTACGGCTGGCGTTCTATCAAAGATGATTTCCAGAAAATCCGCGAATATAAAGTCTCTTCAGGCGAGATGAAAGACACGGATGGCATGGTCGGACTGCAATGGTTCCCGATGGCTAATTTCGATTATTATGTTGCTGATCCGTTGGATATCAAGATGTTCGGCGTGAATGACATTGATAAGATTCATAAATACGCCTGGATTAACGAATATCGCGGAGGGCTTCAGAAAGGCGCTGATTACTGGTTTTTGAACGAGAGCTCCGACTATTACGCTCCAGAGCGTTATTTATCTGATAGATTTGAAGAGATTTTGCCTTGCGATACCATCGTTGTGGATCGATGCGGCAAACCTGCAAAATATGTCTTCGTTTATATGTGCAAAGGTCTGAAATAAGGCTTATTTGTAAAAATTTATTAAGATTTCTTGCATATTTTTGCAAGTTATGTTAAAAGTGCGCTAAAACCGGAAAAAATTTGCCGGTTGTTGGACGCACCTTTTTTTATATCTATACCTTTGCAGAACAAAAACGTTATTTATGAAAGAAGATTTTATTTATTATCTCTGGGAGAACAGGTTGCTATCGAAAGACCTCACGACTGTCGATGGCGAGCCTGTCTATGTCATTTCCGTGGGTGTTCGTAATTATGACTCAGGTCCTGATTTTCTTGATGCTCACGTACGTATAGGAAGGACTTTGTGGGTTGGACATGTAGAGATTCATGTCAATGCATCTGATTGGTTCCGTCATGGACACCAAAATGATGATGCATACAATAATGTGATTTTACATGTCGTATATTGTAATGATAATGAGCGGCTTACGATTCCGACGCTTGAGATCAAAGGAAAATTTGATGAGAATATTTATGCGAAATACAATAGTTTTTTGAAGTCGAGACGATGGATCCCGTGCGAGAAGATTATTGCTGGGATACAGCAGTTTACCTGGCTTTCGTGGCTTGAGCGTATCGTGGTTGAGCGGCTCGAGGCTGAAGTTAAGGATGTTTTTTCAAAACTCGTGGCAAATAAATACGACTGGGAAGAGACTCTGTATCAACGGATTATGCGCTATTGCGGACTGAAGGTTAATAACGACGCTTTTGAGAGACTGGCGAGTCTGCTGCCTTTGAGGATTCTGCGCAAACATTTTGACAATCCTTTGCAGGTCGAGGCTATGTTTTTCGGTTGCGCAGGCTTTCTTGAACGGGAGTTCACCGAAAGCTATCCTGTTCTGCTCCAGAGAGAGTTCAAGGTGCTGAAATCTAAGTTTAACCTGACAGTGATGCCGATGGCTTATTGGAAATTCCTGAGGTTGCGGCCGCCAAATTTCCCGACAATCCGTCTGGCACAGATGGCAGCTATGGTGTGTTCTTGCGATAATATGCTATCTAAGCTGCAGACTGTCAAAGACTTGGACTCTGTGCGAAATCTTTTTAATGTTGAAGTCAATGAATATTGGAACACACATTTTCTGTTTGAAAAACCTTCGAAAGAGGTGAAAAAGAAATTGGGCGTGACAGCTATCGATGTATTGATTATCAATGCGGTAGTGCCTGTGCTGTTCAGCTATGGTATCTATCATGATAATCAGGAATTGAAAAACAGAAGTATTGAACTTTTGAATGTCATGGAGCCCGAGGATAATGTCATAATACGAAAGTTTGGAGAATTGGGGGTGAGTGTTTGTAATGCCCAGCAATCACAGGCATTGCTGCATCTTTACAATTGCTATTGCAAAAAGCGTAATTGCTTGAAATGCAGGGTGTTTAGTGCATCGAGATAATTTTTTTCTAAAAAAGTTTGCGTATTACAATAATTATGCTTAATTTTGTGCGAAAATTCTAAAGCAAACTGTAATAGAAAAATGGCTGATTTAAGTGTAAGACTTTCGGAAATAGAGTTAAAGTTGAGAAAGCTCGTATCGCTTAAAAATCAACTGGTTGAAAAGAACAGTGAGCTGGTTCGAGAGAATGGAGAGCTTCGACTGAAGGTTGAGATTCTTCAGACCGAGAACGAGGATTTGAGAGATAAAATAACTAAAACAACTATTGTTAACGCACTCGGAAACGAGAAAGAAATTGAAGAAAGTAGGCAGTTGATCAAGACATTGGTGAAGGAAATAGATCAATGTGTTGCGATGTTGAACGCCGAACAGTGATAAATAATTGACGGTTATGAGCGAAAGTGAAGAAATAAAGATTAGTATTACCGTTGCTGAACGCAATTACCGTCTTACTATTGACAAGGCTGATGAGGAGAAGGTGCGGAAAGCCGCTGACATGATTAACGAACGTGTGAAAGACTTCAAGAGAGTCTATACAGATAAAGACTATCTGTCACTGGTCTCTATGGCCTGCATACAGTTCGCGACAAGCGTGGTGAAGTATGAGAGCGACACCGCCTTCAAGGATCAATATCTCGACAAGCAACTGGATGTCATCGATGATCTGTTGACTGAAAACTTATAAGATTTGTCTGTCTGTCCACCGCATGATGTAACCTTAACAACTAATACAATTTAAACCGGTTGACTCATGGGTACAAAAACAGGCCTCATCCTCGTAAGAGGAGCTTTAACGCCAGTGGACGTTTGCGTATCGTGGCAGCCATAAGCGTGATATATAAGGGTTTACGATCCCTTTGGGCAGACAGATTTTTTTCTTTTTCGCGGAAGAGTAAAATCAAGGTATTAAAAAATGGTTTTACTACAAGCAAGCACAAGCATTATCATTTACGCAGTAATCGGAGCCGCAGTGGGCGTCAGTGTTGGCGTTTTGCTGGCATCTACAGTTATGCGTAAGGCTTTGACAAGAAAAAGCAACCAACTGCTTGAAGAGGCAAAAGAAAAAGGCGAAGTGATTAAGAAAGACAAAATCCTTCAAGCAAAAGAGAAGTTCCTTCAGATGAAATCTGATTACGAGAAAGAGACAAATGAGAAGAAACGTGAGCTGCAAAAGGTGGAAAGCCGTGTGCAACAACAGCAGCAGCAGGTGAACCAACGCAACGAGGAACTTAACCGTAAGGCAAACGAACTGAAAAACCAACAGCAGGCACTTGAGACACAGCAGGAAAACATCAAGAACCGTCAGGCAGAACTCGACAAGATTCACGAAGAACAGAAAAAGATGCTTGAGTCGATCTCAGGTCTCACAGTGAGCGAAGCCAAGGAACAGCTGAAAGAAGTAGTGAAAGACGAAGCACGCGCAGAGGCGATGGTGCTCGCAAAGGAAATCGTCGAAGAAGCCAAGATGTCGGCTAACCAAGACGCTAAGAAAATCGTTCTCGAAACGATTCAGAGAACAGCATCAGAACACGCCATCGAGAACACTGTCTCGGTGTTTAACATTGAAAATGATGAGATAAAGGGACGTATCATCGGTCGTGAAGGCCGTAACATCCGCGCCCTCGAGTCACTCACAGGCGTCGAAATCATCATCGACGACAGCCCTGACGCTATCCTTCTTTCAGGATTCGACCCGATTCGTCGTGAGATAGCACGTCTCTCGTTGCAGAAACTCGTCACCGACGGTCGTATCCACCCGGCACGCATCGAGGAAGTGGTGAAGAAGGTTGAGAAACAGGTTGAACAAGAGATTATCGAGACAGGTAAACGTACCGTCATCGACCTCGGAATCCATAACCTCGCTCCTGAACTCATCAAGATGATCGGTCGTATGAAATATCGTTCATCATACGGACAGAACCTTTTGCAGCACTCTATCGAGACCGCTCGTCTGTGTGCTACAATGGCAGCTGAACTCGGTTTGAACCCTAAAGTGGCAAAACGCGCAGGTTTGTTGCACGATATCGGTAAAGTCGCTGACAACGAGGAAGAGCTTCCACATGCAATCCTCGGTATGAAGACAGCTGAGAAATTTAAAGAGAAACCGGATGTTTGCAACGCTATCGGTGCTCACCACGATGAGATCGAGATGGAATCACTCATCGCACCTATCGTACAAGTGTGCGACGCTATCTCTGGCGCACGTCCAGGCGCACGCCGTGAAGTCGTTGAGGCTTACATCCAGCGTCTGAACAAACTCGAGAAGATGGCAATGTCATATCCTGGCGTTGTTAAGACTTACGCAATCCAGGCCGGTCGTGAACTCCGCGTCATCGTGGGCGCCGACAAGGTCAGCGATCAGGAGGCAGACGGCATCGCATACGATCTCTCACGTCAGATCCAGACAGAGATGACATATCCAGGACAGATTAAGATTACTGTCATCAGAGAGACAAGAGCAGTGCAGTTCGCTAAATAACACTGTAGAGACTAAATAAAAAATAGAGACGCCACATTGTGACGTCTCTACATTTTTTATGAAACCGAAAATATTATTTTCTGATAACCAGTTTGTTTGATTTCTCGGTCTTGCCGTTAACGATGAGGCTGTAGAAATAAACGCCGTCGGTGAGGTCGCTGACGTTGATGCTGAGCTTTCCGCTCATGCCGCTGATGTCGCTGCGGAGCACTTCCTGGCCCATCATGTTGTAAACGGCAACCATGGCGCTGTTAACGCTTGAAGCGAAATTGTAGTCGAAGTTCACTACATTGCTTGCCGGCATTGGATATGCATTGCTGAACTCATCAATGTTGCTGATGTCTTCAACACCGTCCAATGAATACTTGAAGATAACGTTGATGACGAATTTGTCATCAGGATTGTTGGCTGGATAGAGGTAGTACTGCATGATTTGCTCCAAACCTGCAACATCTTCAATTGCATCGTTATACATGTAGTGCATGCTGAAAACTTCAAATTGTCCAGCATCCAGGTTGACAGGGTCACTGACATAAACTGTTGAAAGGAAGCAGTTTCCCCAGCAGAAATAGTTTTGTGTGTTTTCGACGACCTGCATCTCGACTTTTTCGCCGATGAGACGGACGTTTTCATTTGCTGTGACATCAAATTCGATGTTAAGCTCACCCCAAGTGGCTTCGCCGTCACCGTAGACATAATAACTGGCGCCGTTTTCAACGATATTGCCAGTTTCTTTTTCTGTCACGGTGTAGCTCTGTGCTGTCAATGCGAACACAGAAACCAATAATGCTAATGTAAAGAATAATTTTTTCATGTTTTTTATTTTAAATTGATAATAATTCCTGTTAATCTTGTTAATCCTATCTATTTAATAATTTCAGCAATCATCTTATCATCTGCGATATTCGGCATCGTGACTTTCAGTCTCGGCTCGACCTCCATGGCGCGTTTGATTGCGAACATGGCCGGTTCGTTGCGAGCCCAGCTACGACGGGCGATACCGTTGTTTACATCCCAGTGCAGCATGCAGTGGAGACGTCTGTCAGCCTCTGGAGTACCATCAAGAACCATGCCAAAGCCTCCGTTGATGACTTCGCCCCAGCCAACGCCGCCGCCGTTATGGATGGAAACCCATGTGGCGCCGCGGAATCCGTCGCCGATGACATTCTGGACTGCCATGTCAGCGGTGAAGCTTGAGCCGTCATAGATGTTGGATGTCTCACGGAACGGTGAGTCAGTACCTGACACATCGTGGTGGTCGCGACCTAACACGACAGGAGCTGTCAAGCGGCCGTCAGCGATGGCCTTGTTGAACTCGGCAGCGATCTTGGTACGGCCTTCGCAGTCAGCGTAGAGGATACGAGCCTGTGAGCCCACGACGAGGTGGTTGGCCTGAGCGCCCTTGATCCACTGGATGTTGTCGTGCATCTGCTGCTGAATCTCTTTCGGTGATGACTTGGCGATGTCTTCCAAGACCTTGCATGCGATGTCGTCGGTGACCTGCAAATCTTCAGGTTTTCCTGATGTGCAGACCCAACGGAATGGACCGAAGCCATAGTCGAAATACATTGGTCCCATGATGTCCTGGACGTATGATGGATAACGGAACTTGCCGTCTTCTTTCAAGATATCTGCTCCTGCGCGGCTGCTCTCGAGGAGGAATGCGTTGCCGTAGTCGAAGAAATACATGCCCTTGGCTGTCAGTTTGTTGACAGCTGCCACATGACGGCGCAATGAGGCGTACACGGCATCTTTGAACTTAGCCGGCTCTTCTGCCATCATCTTCTTTGACTCTTCCAAAGAATAACCGACAGGGTAGTAGCCGCCAGCGAATGGGTTGTGCAACGAGGTCTGGTCTGAGCCTAAGTCCACCTGGATGCCTTTGTTTGCTGCATATTCCCAGAGGTCGACGACGTTACCTTGGTATGCAAACGAACGTGCGATCTTCTTTGCGCGGGCGTCGTTAACTTTTTCAAATAATTCATCAAGATTCTCGTGAATCTCATCGACCCAGCCCTGGTTGTAGCGTTTCTGTGCCGCTGCCGGGTTGATTTCAGCTGTGATTGACACCACGCCAGCGATGTTGCCGGCTTTTGGCTGAGCGCCTGACATGCCGCCGAGACCTGCTGTGATGAAAAGCTTGCCCGCCGGTGTGCCGCCTTGCTTACGCGATGCGTTCAAAACAGTGATTGTAGTGCCGTGGACGATACCTTGTGGTCCGATGTACATGTATGAACCTGCTGTCATCTGTCCGTATTGTGTCACGCCGAGTGCGTTGAAACGCTCCCAGTCATCCGGTTTAGAATAGTTCGGAATCATCATACCGTTGGTGACGATGACGCGTGGAGCCTCTTTATGTGACGGGAACAGTCCCATCGGGTGACCCGAATACATCACCAAAGTCTGCTCGTCGGTCATGTTGGCGAGATACTGCATCACGAGGCGATATTGTGCCCAGTTTTGGAAGATAGCGCCGTTGCCACCGTAGATGATCAATTCATGCGGATGCTGTGCCACAGCCGGATCCAAGTTATTCTGAATCATCAGCATGATAGCTGCAGCCTGACGGCATTTTGCAGGATACTCGTCGATAGGACGGGCGTACATCTTGTATGAAGGACGATAACGGTACATGTAAATGCGGCCGTATTTCTCCAACTCCTCGTAAAACTCAGGAGCGAGCTGAGCGTGAAGTCTCTCCGGGAAATAACGCAGAGCGTTCTTCAAGGCCAGTCTTTTCTGCTCTTTTGTCAAGATATCCTTACGTTTCGGAGCATGGTTGATGTTCTTGTCGTATTCCTTTACTTCTGGCAGATGTTCAGGGATGCCAGCAAGTATTTCTTTTTGAAAATCATTCATTTATGTAAATTTTTAATATTTATTTCGCTATTTTTAAGCTGCAAATTTAATAAATTTATATCTTTGCGCATCAAATTAACGTAAAAATGAATAAAAAATATTTTTTCAAGCTCATTCTGACGGTTGTTATAATGTCGTTTATAATGAATGATTCAATGGCTCAAAGTTTTGTGAATGAATCTTTTGCGAAAAAGATAGGCTCTAATTTTATTTCAAATAAGACAAGAAACGAGAAGTCGCAGTTGAATCTTTTCCATGTCGAAAAGGGTGACGACGGACAGCCGAATCTTTATATCTATAATGTAGAAGGCGGCGGTTTTGTGATTGTCTCCGCTTCAAGAAATATGAAACCGGTGTTGGCATATTCCTTAAAAAACAGTTATGATGGCGAAATCCCTGAACCAGCTTGGTATTTTATCAATAATTACAGTAAAAATGTCGATTATTGTGATGAGAAAGGTGTTAAGATGGCTGATGCTGATACGGAATGGAACTTGTTGGAAAACAAAGAGTTGCCTGCGGAGAGAAATGCCACGACCGTTGAACCGCTGATTCAGACGTTATGGAATCAGGATTATCCGTATAACTATTACGCTCCGGAATGTAATAACTATTGGAATGGCAATCGTTGTTATGCGGGTTGTGTGGCTTGCGCGATGTCGCAGATTATGAAATATTGGAATCATCCTGTTCAGGGTAGTGGCTCGCATTCTTATGTTCATGGCACTTATGGCGAGCAGTCGGCAAATTTCGGTGCGACGACCTACAACTGGGCTATTATGCCTTTCCAGCTTGGCAGTCAGGCAAATGATGCGGCGAAAGCGGTGGCTCTGCTGATGTACCATTGCGGCGTTAGTGTTGATATGAACTTCGGTCCTGACGGTAGTGCAGCCTATTCCAAAGATGTTGAGACTGCTCTGCGTCAGTATTTCGGATATTGTGCGGCAAATTATCGAGAACGCAGCCAATACACAGAGGAGGAATGGATTGCTTTGCTGAAGAGTGATCTCGACAAATCGCAGCCGGTGTATTTCTCCGGTAACAACGACTCGGGAAGCGGACACGCTATCGTTTGCGACGGTTATGATGCTAACGATTATTTCCATTTTAACCTCGGATGGAGCGGTTCGGGCAACGACTACTACAGCATCAACGACGTGGCAGGCTTTCATCTCAAGGAGGCTGTCGTGGTGAATATCGTTCCGATGGAAATCAATGCTGACGAAAACGGCATCATCTATGTCAGCGCTGATGGAACAGGCGACGGCTCATCATGGGCTAACGCCACACCTTATATTGAATACGCCGCTGCACGTGCCAATAGTGTCTCAAATATGGTATGGGTGAAAGCAGGAACTTATTACGGCGACGTGGACAATGCCAACGGCGCATTCCTGATTTACAAAAATAACCGTGTTTACGGCGGTTTCGCTGGCAACGAAACCCCCGACTTCAACCTTGATGACCGCGATTTCGAGGCTAATCCGACCATTCTCGACGGACAGAATCAGCGCCGTGTGCTTTATCAGGTCGACCACTTCCAGAATTATGAATATTCCCTTTGGGATGGATTTACCATTCAGAACGGCAATGCAGGTGCCGGTGGAGGTGCTTATCTGTGCAGCAACAGCCGTTTCTCCAATTGCAAATTCTTGAATAATGTCGCAAACGGTTTCGGCGGCGGCGCTTATATCATCTCGGCTTATTATAATAATGCTGTCACAAAGTTCACAAACTGTACCTTTGAGGGAAATAGTGGCTCGCTTGGCGGCGCTCTTTGCGACATGACAGGTGCTCAAATTTTTAATTGCCGTTTTGTAAATAATTCTGCGATGACTAAAGGAGGCGCTTATTACATCTTTGCAAACAAGGAAAGCAAGGTCGTGAACACCATCTTTGACCATAATACGGCAAATTTGGGCGGTGCCTTATATAACAAAGGTAAGATCTCTGTAATAAATTGCAATGTTGTTGATAATCAATCTGTTGAAGATGGCGGCGGTATTTATAATGAGACAAAATACAGCACATTCTCCAACAGTATCTTCTGGGGTAACACTAAAAACGGCTCACCTGACCAGATCTGCGGAAAATCAAAGTTCAAGTACTGTGCTGTCCAAGGTGGTTGCGAAGGTACAAATATCATCAATTTAGCTAATGAAAACGACGGCTCCGACAATGGTAACTATCCTCGCTTCGCCAATCCTGATGGTGGTGACTATAGTTTGGACATACTCTCATCTTGCGTAAATGCCGGCGATAATTCAATTGCTGGCATCACTGGCCCCGATTACCTTGGCAATCAACGTATTGTGAATAATATCATCGACCTCGGCGCCATCGAGAACCAATATGGTCTCTCTGTTGGTGAAAATGAAGCTGATTCATTCAATATTTATCCAAATCCTTTTGATAATCAGCTGATTGTCAAGATGGATGGTGTGATGGAAATAGAAGCTTTTAACTCGATGGGACAAAAAATCATATCAGTTGAAGCTCAAGATGAAATCACCATCGATACCTCGGATTGGGATGGAGGTGTTTATTTCATCAAACTGAATGGTAAAACATTAAAAGTATTGAAATAGTTATCAGTTAACTACCAATCTTTACCAGTTTTTCGGCTTGGAGAATGTGTTCCATATTCCAAGCAGAGTGGTAAATATCGTGAAAAATATATCGTAAAGCGGCGTGAAGAAGAGATATAAATTCTTCTCGCCCAACTGTTTGGCTGATTTGTTGTAAATCCAGTCCATGCTGATGCCATGCAAAAGCATAAAACCGCCGATTACGACATAATACAAAGGACATCCGGTGTTGCATACGAATGCTGGAGGCAGACAGAAAAGTGTCACTGCCGAGGCGTAATAGAACAATCTGCTTGACAAAAGTGCTCCCAAGATAATGTTTGTTGAGCGTTTGTACATGTTGGCAGTGGAGTAGTGGCGGCGTTTCTGATGAATCCAGCCGCTGAAAGTATGCTTCGGCTCTGACTCTACGCGGCATTTTGGATCGATGAAAATGCGTGTGTTTCTTTTGTTAGCCACCTGGCTGATGAAGATGTCGTCATCTCCCGAAGGGATGGTGTAATGTGATGTAAATCCCTTGTTTTTATAGAAAAGATCACGATGATACGAAAGGTTTCTGCCCACACCCATGTACGGCATTTTTGCCAATGCCATAGAGAGATATTGTATTGCAGTGTAAAGCGTGTCGAAGCGTATCAGCTTGTTTAACAAGCCTTTGCGAGTGAAATATGGTCCGTATCCGAGCACTACCTCGGTGCCTTTTTTGTATGCACTGACCATGCCCTTGATCCACTGGTTGTTTTCAGGGATACAGTCGGCATCGGTGAGCAAAAGCAAATCGTGCTTCGCAGACTTGATTCCCATGCTGAGCGGAAATTTCTTGCCATGGAAAAAGTTCAAGCTTTGCGTAAGCGAAACAACGTTGATATCTGGATGTTTGTCGGTTAGGATTTTCAGATAGTCGGTGGTCTCATCAGTGGAGCAGTCGTTGACGATGACGAGCTCAAATTCAGGGTAATCCTGCGATAAAATACTTGGTACGAGGTCGACGAGATACTCGTAAGCGTCTTTGGCACAGACGATTACAGACACCGGCTCATAATTCGGACTGCTATTATCGTACTTTTTCTTCTTGAAAAACGCCAGACGGCTGAAAAGACCCCAGAAATAAAGCATCTGAATCAGCCAGCAGAGGCCAAAAACACATAAAATGATGAAACTCAGTGATTTATAGTTAAAAAGTATTTCCATCGCTATCAATATTTACAATTTGCAAAAATACAAAAAAAGCCATTAGCTATTAGCCATTAGCCATTAGTTTTTTTAATTTTTAATACCCTTTGCAGAATTACGACTTACCACAGGGTACTGAGAGTAATTCGAAAAGGGTATTAAAAATGGAAATCAATCAAAAAAAATTGTATTTTTGCACAAATTTTAAAGATGAAGTACAGTTTAGTCAAAAACGATGCAAAAAGCAATGCGCGCGCTGGTATCCTGACAACTGACCACGGTGATATCGAGACCCCGATTTTCATGCCGGTTGGCACGGTGGGAAGCGTAAAAGCCACGCATATCAGGGACTTGGAAGATGAGATAAAAGCCCAGATAATACTGGGTAACACATATCATCTCTACCTGCGTCCCGGCTTGGACGTGCTGCATGAGTGCGGCGGCCTGCATCAGTTTAACGGCTGGCATCACCCGATTTTGACCGACAGCGGTGGATTTCAGGTCTTCTCGTTGACGGACATCCGTAAGATGAAGGAAGAAGGAGTGGAGTTCCGCTCGCATATCGACGGCTCTAAGCATTTGTTTACTCCGGAACGCGTGATGGATATAGAACGTACCATCGGCGCCGACATCATTATGGCGTTCGACGAGTGCGCGCCGGGTACTTCTGACTATAAATATGCTAAGGAGGCGATGGGTCGCACACACCGTTGGCTCGACAGATGCGTGAAACGTTTCAATGAGACGGAGCCGCAATACGGTTATTATCAATCACTTTTCCCGATTGTCCAAGGCTGCACCTATCGTGATTTGCGTGAGGAGTCGGCGAAGTATATAGCATCGAAAGAATGCGACGGCCATGCCATCGGCGGACTTGCAGTGGGCGAGCCTACCGAGGTGATGTACGAGATGATAGAGGTTGTGAACGCTATCTTGCCGAAAGACAAACCGAGATATTTGATGGGTGTGGGCACTCCGGCGAATATTTTGGAGGCTATCTCGCGAGGCGTCGACATGTTCGACTGCGTGATGCCTACCCGAAACGGCAGAAATGGCATGATTTTCACGTCGGAAGGCATAATAAACATTAAAAACGAGCGTTGGAAATACGATTTCTCACCGATCGACGAGAACGGCAGCGTCTTTGTTGACAGACAGTATTCGAAGGCATATCTGCGCCACCTGATTATCTCAAAAGAGATTCTTGGCCCGATGATTGCCACCGTTCATAACCTCGGATTCTACCTCTGGCTGGTGCGCGAGGCAAGAAAACATATCATCGAGGGCGACTTCACCGAATGGCGCGACATGATGCTCCCTAAAGTGACGAATCGTATATCGTAAATATTGAATATCAACACAATGAGAAAATTAGACTGGTATATTTTCAGAAAATTCATTGGCACATTTTTCTTTGCCATCAGTCTGCTTATTGTGGTGGTGATAGTCTTCGACGTGTCGGAAAACGTCGACAGCTTCATTAAAAACCACGCCTCGCTGTATGAGGTGGTGTTCCATTTTTACATCCCGTTTATACCTTATTTTATTAACCTTTTCATATATCTGTTCACGTTTATCTCGGTGATTTTCTTCACCTCGAAGATGGCGGGGCATACTGAGATCATCGCTATTCTGAGCAGCGGCATCAGTTTTAGGAGGTTTTTATGGCCATATATGATGGCGGCATTGCTTCTTGCCGGAAGCTCGTTCTATCTCGGTAACTTCTTGATTCCGAGGATGGATACGGTGCGTCGTACGTTCAAGAACACTTATATGGAAAACCTGATGAAGAGCTCAGGACAGAACATCCACGTTCAGATTGGAAAGGGCACGTATGCCTATATGTCGAACTACGATATGAAGCGCGCAACAGGTTATAAATTCACCTTGGAAAAGTTTGATGATCATACACTTGAGTATAAATTGAGTTCAGATAAGATTGTCTACGACACGCTTCGCGACCAGTGGCATATCTATAATTTCGTTGAGTATCAATTCCTTCCGGAAGAGAATTTGAAGAGGGGTAAGGTGAAAGACACCACTTTGATGATGAAGCCTTCTGATTTTTATTTCGTTAAGGAAGATTTTGAGGAGATGAACCTCATTGAGTTGAATCGATATATCGACGAGCAGCATGCCAAAGGAGCGGAGAATATCCTGCCTTACGAAATCGAGAAGCACAAACGTCTGGCATCGCCTGCCGCCATTATCATTTTGACGATTATTGGCGCGGCTTTGTCGAGTAAGAAGACCCGAGGCGGCATGGGTATCAACCTAGGAATAGGCATCACCATCACTTTTACGTATATCTTATTCCTTGAATTCTTCAGAGTCTTCGCCATTTCCGGTGTCATTTCGCCATTCTTGGCAGGATGGCTGCCGAACATCATCTTCGCGACAATAGGTATCTATTTCTTGGCAAAAGCACCGAAATAATTTTTTTCAACAAATAGTTATTTTTTCAAATTTTTTCGTATTTTAGCGAAAAATTTGGAGTACTATGCATATCGCTATAGCTGGAAATATCGGGTCGGGGAAGACCACTCTAACCCGCTTATTATCAAAGCATTTTGGCTGGAAGCCCCATTTTGAGGAAGTCGACAATAATCCGTATCTGGAGAGTTTTTACGAAGATATGAAGCGTTGGTCGTTCAATCTTCAGATTTATTTCCTGAACAGCCGTTTCCGTCAGGTGATGGACATCCGCAAGAGCGGTGAAGACATCATCCAGGACCGCACGATTTATGAGGATGCTTATATTTTCGCGGCAAACCTCTATGACATGGGACTGATGGAAACCCGTGACTATCAGAGCTATCAGCAGCTTTTCGAGCTGATGAGTACTTTCCTTCAGGCGCCGGATCTGCTGATATATCTGCGAGCCAGCGTCCCGACATTGGTACGCCAGATCCAGAAACGTAACCGCGACTACGAACAGTCGATTCGTCTCGACTACCTCAAGGCGCTTAACAAACGTTATGAAAACTGGATTGCCAACTATAACAAGGGCAAACTGCTGATTATTGAGAGCGACAATATTGATTTGGAAAAACCAGAGGATTTGAGTGTCGTCATTGATCAAATTAACGGTTCATTAAACGGATTGTTCTGATTATGAATATTTTAGGAATCATTCCTGCGAGATATGGCTCGACCCGTTTTGAGGGTAAGCCGCTGGCGCTGATCAACGGTAAGATGATGATTCAGCGCGTTTATGAACAGGCAAAGAAAGCCGATAAACTCTCTGAAGTGGTCGTCGCCACTGACGATGAGCGTATTTACAATGCGGTAGTCGGCTTCGGCGGCAAGGCTGTGATGACATCAACCAAACACAAAAGCGGCACTGACCGTTGCTGTGAGGTGGTCGATAAAATCGGCAACGGCTTTGATGCGGTGATTAACATTCAAGGCGATGAGCCATACATCAACCCGCAGGAAATCAATCAGATAGCAGAGCTGATTTCTGATAAGGACACACCGTTGGCATCGCTTTGCAAGCCGGTTCATGACGAAGAGGAGCTGAAGAGCCCGAATGCAGTGAAAGTGGTGTTCGACAAAAACGGCAAGGCATTGTATTTCAGTAGGTTCGCGATCCCTTATCTGAGAAACCGGATCGAGAGGACGTTCTACAAACACATCGGGATATATGCCTACAAATGTGATGTCTTGAAAAAAGTCGCGGCACTCCCACAGTCGGGACTGGAGCTGGCAGAGTCGCTCGAGCAGCTGCGTTGGCTCGAAAACGGCTACACCGTCCACATGGGAGTGACTGAGTTTGAAAGTTTCTCGGTCGACGTGCCGGATGATATTGTTAAAATTGAAAAAATTTTTAAAGAATGATAATCAAATACATAACCGAATTATTACTCGAGCATGAGTGTGTAATAGTGCCGGAGTTCGGAGCTTTCATCTCGAAAGAGACTCCTGCCACGCTTGATTATGTTAACCATATATTGACACCTCCGTCGAAGGAAGTGGCTTTCAACGGACAGCTGCTCACCGATGATGGCCTTCTCATTGGCTATGTCGCTGAGAAACAAGGTGTTTCGATGACTGATGCAGCAAAGATGGTGCATGACTTCTCGATGCGTGGCCTCGCGGTCATTGAAGCCAGCGGCACAATCCGTCTCGACGGCTTCGGCGTGCTGAGTCGTGTCAACAGCAGGGACTACGTCTTCCAACTTGACGATAACATGAATCTCCTTGGCGACGCTTATGGTTTGACGACATTAAAGGCGCAGCCTATCTACAGAAGAGAGACATATAAGCAAATCGCTGAACAGATTGCAACCGAACAGAAGAAGAAAAACACTCTTATGACGGTTCACGAGGAGGAGAAGGTGGTGAAACCACATCGCGTAAACCGCTATAATTACAAGTTGTTCCGCGCATCAGCCTATTCGATGTTGATAGCTATGGTGCTCGTGTTACTCGGGTGGGGCGCTGACAAGAGCGACTCTAAGTTGGCATCATGGAACCCGTTGTTCTATTCGTCACCTAACGAATTCGTTGTCAAGCATTTAGGTGGAAAGATGGATGCTAACGTAGCTGCTAATTTCGAGATGTTTTCTCCAATGGAGTTGAATCTTCCATTGTTCAAAAAAGAAGTGAATTATATTCAACCTCGTGAAATTGAAGTGGCTAAGCCGGCAACTCCTGTCGACCCGAATGGTTATTATATCATCGGCGCTTCTGTTAAGAATGACGCTGCAGCACAGAAATGTGTCAGGAATTTCCAGAAACTTGGTTTTGAAGATGCAATGGCGCTTCCGATGAACGACCAAGGCAATGTGCGAGTGGCATACGAGCTTGTGATAGGTAAGGATGCAGCTCTTAAACGTTTGGAAATCATAAAGAAAGACTATAACGAAGCCGCTTGGCTGTTACGTAAAAAATAAAACTGTGGGAAAGAAAAACAAACTGGAGCGTTTTGCCGAATGCAAGACTTTCGACAATCTTTTTGAGTATTCGTTCGAGCGTATCAAGGAGGAAGGATTCCCTTTGAAAGGGAAATGGCATGAGTTTTTCGGCAACGATAACCCCATAGTTCTTGAACTCGGCTGTGGCAAAGGCGAATATACAATCGGGTTGGCAAAGGCGCATCCTGACATTAATTATATAGGTGTCGACATCAAAGGTGCGAGGATGTGGGTCGGACTGAAGCAAGGTATCGCTGAAGGCTTGAAAAACGTGGCATTTGTGCGTACCCGCATCGAGCTTATTGAGCATTTCTTTGGCGAGAATGAGGTTGATGAGATATGGATCACCTTCCCGGATCCTCAGATCTTGAAAGCCCGCAAACGTCTGACAGCCCCGATATATCTTGAGAGATACAAAACGTTTTTGAAAGAAAACAGTTATATCAACCTTAAGACTGACAGCGACCTGCTTTATGATTTTACCATGGATGTGGTGAAAGAGGCTGGGTATCCTATAGTTTACAACTATAACGACCTGTATGCCAATGACGACGACCTCGAAGTCAAGACGATTCGCACCTATTACGAATCGATGTGGCTGAAGCAGGGATTAACGATTAAGTATTTGAAATTCAAAGTGAAATGATGCTTTGCTTGTCATTTCGACCGTAGCGAAGCGAAGTCGAGAAATCTCCGACATCTAGTCTTTTCCGATATCTTTTAGCATCGGCACGAAGCGGCAGTCACCGAACTCTTCACGGAGCATGGTGCCGTCGGCTTGTTTTGTGAGACGCAGCATGATTTGTTTGGTGGCGTCGACTTCATCGTTGAGCGGAATCACCATGATGCCACCTGTTTTCAATTGATCCACAAGGGCTTGCGGTATCTCGGGAGCCGCTGCAGTAATCAAAACCCTGTCGAAAGGGGCGAAGGTCGGGAGGCCTTTGTTGCCGTCGCCGAGGAATGTCTTGATGTTATATGGAAACTCCGCCAAAAACGGCTTGGTCTTCATATAAAGGTTGCGCTGGCGCTCGATAGTGAACACCTTGGCGCCCATGTGTGCGAGGATGCATGCCTGATAGCCCGAACCAGTACCAATTTCAAGCACTTTCATGCCTTTGGTCACAGTAAGCAGCTGACTCTGCATCGCCACGGTGAAAGGCTGAGATATTGTCTGTCCCGAGCCTATCGGAAATGCCTTGTCCTGGTAGGCAAACTCCAAGAACATCGATTCAAGGAAGGCATGACGAGGCACGGCGCCTATGGCGTCGAGTACGTTGGCATCTGTAATCCCTTTATTCTTAAGCACTTGCACCAGGTTTTGGCGCATCCCTTTATGACGGTAATTGTCTTCCTGCATGTTCTCGTTTTTATTTTGCAAATATATCAAAAAAACTAAGGTCTAAAGACTAAAATCTAAAGTCTTTTTCGTATTTTTGCAAAAATTTTTTACCATGTTAAAAATAGGTGTTTTAGGTGCAGGTCATCTTGGAAAAATTCACATCAACTGCATCAAACAAATAGAAAAATATGAACTGGTCGGTTTTTACGATCAGGATGAGAATACCGCAAAGAGAGTGGCTGAAGAAGCCAATGTCAAGAACTATACTTCCATCGACGAACTTATTGATTCTGTTGATGTTGTGGATATTGTGACGCCTACCATCGCTCATTTTGAGTGTGCGTCGAAGGCTATTGCGAAAGGCAAGAACGTGTTTATCGAGAAGCCTATCGTGGCGACGGTGGAGCAGGCCAACAAGCTCATCGATTTAGCTAAAAAAGCCAACGTGAAGGTGCAGGTCGGACATGTCGAGCGTTTCAATCCTGCATTCATCGCTGCTGAGCCGCACATCGACGACCCGGTGTTCATCGAGGTGCACCGTCTGGCCCTTTACAACCCTCGTGGCTGCGACGTGCCGGTGGTTTTGGATCTTACCGTGCATGATATCGACATCCTTCTCACAATAGTGAAATCACCAATAAAATCTATCAATGCCAGCGGCGTGTCTATCGTCAGCCCGACACCTGATATCATCACTGCAAGACTTGAGTTTGAGAACGGAGCAGTAGCAAATCTCACCACAAGCCGTATCTCACTGAAAAATATGCGTAAGTTCCGTATCTTCCAGAATGGCGCATATATCACCATGGATTTCATGGAGAAAAAGGCTGATATCGTGAGAGTTGAGGACGTGAACGGCAATGTCGGACCATTCGACATGACTATCGCGCTTCCTGATGGTAAGGAGAAGAAAATTTCCGTCGAAGAACTCGAGACAAATCAGATTAATGCTATCAAAACAGAGTTGGAACGCTTCCACGATGCCATCGTGACCAACACAGAACCGCCTGTCACCATTGAGGATGGCGTTGATGTTCTTAAGGTTGCGTATCAGATTCTCGACGAAATCGACAAGCATAAAAATCAGCTAAAAAAACATTTAAAATAAGACAATATTTGTAATTTAACTTCGTTAAAACAAAAAAAAAGCTGCCTATGAAGTTTCTTCGCTACATAGTTTTGTTTGGAATAGTAGTTTTACTTTTTTCGTGTAAAAAATTCAAAGGAAGTCAGGAGATTCCTGCCTATCTGCGCATTGAGCCGTGGACTTTGACTACCAATTATGAAATTGAAGGCGCAGCAACACAAGCCATCACCGACGCATGGGTGTACGTGAACGGTAATCTGCATGGCTGTTTTGAGTTAAAAAATCATGACGACGGGTTGTATACGATGATTCCGCTTCTCGAAAAAGGCGAGAAGACATTGCAGATTTATCCTGGCGTCAAGATGAACGGAATAGCTTCGACAAGGATTCAATACCCATTTTATCAGCCATATAAAGTCAAACATACTTTTGTGGAAGGTGAGATAGGCTCGGTGTCGCCGTCAACAAGATATTACAGCGTCGACAGCACCAACGTGCATTTCAAGTTGATGGAGGACTTCGAGGAGATTAACAATATCAAGTTTTATAGCATTGACACAACCTATGCTCCGCTTGAGCAGATTAGCCATCGCACGGATCCTAATGCGTGGATGGATCCTCTCGATACCATCAACCATTATCGTTCAGGACATATCCATGTTGGCGACAGCCTTAATCGTTTCTGCATCGCCACCGGTGAGCTGACTAACTTGCCTGCCGTAGGAAACTACGTCATGATGGAGGTTGATTATAAATGCGATAGAGAAATGCTTATCGGCATGTATATCATGTCACCACAGCATGGATTGCAGGACAAGGAATTGTATTATCTTAAGGCGACTAATACTTGGAAAAAGGCATATATCAACTTCAGCCCGACAGTTACTGATAATTACAATGCCTTGTATTTTAAGGTTTATTTCAGAGGAAATGTCTCTGTTGGTGAGACGGCGGAATTTTATTTTGACAATATTAAACTGATTTACGTTGAGTAAGAAAATTAACAAACGGAGACAGACTTTTAAATACGTCTTATGGGACTGGATCGCATCTGTCGTGACCTGGTTTATCTTCTTCTGCTATAGAAAGACGACTGAGACTGTTGATGTTTTTCACGATTTTAGAATTGTTGCGGATGACAAGAATTTCTGGATAGGTATAGCGATTATCCCTCTCGCGTGGATTTTCCTGTATCTGCTGGCCGGTTCATATCAGAAAGTGTATCTCAGATCACGTGTTCGCGAGCTGGGGCAGACCATGCTGGTGACGCTGATAGGTACCATCGTGCTGTTCTTCGCCTTGATTCTTGACGATAAAATCGAGAACTACAAGATTTATTACACGCTGTTTTTGGTGCTGTATCTGCTGCAGTTTACGCTTACGTATATCGGAAGACTTATCATTACTTCTATTACTGCGAAAAAGATTCATAACGGTCAGCTTGGTTTCAACACGTTGATAATCGGCAGTAACGGCAACGCTTGCGCGATATACGAAGAGATTTCAGGTCAGAAATTCGCTTCGGGTAATATCATTGTCGGATTTGTGAATGTCTTCGACAAAGATGTTTATAAAGTCGAGAAATACATTCCGCATCTGGGTACGTACAAAGATTTGTCGGATGTTATCAAAAACTATGATATTGAAGAGGTTATCATCGCTATAGAGCGTTCGGAGACGGAGACAATCGACAGGATCTTGGTCTCGTTGGAGAGTTCTGATGTTACTGTGAAAATCATACCGTTGATGCAGGAGCTGGTATTCGGCGCTGTTAAGCAGGAGGGTATCTGGCACGCATCGCTCATCCAGGTGACGCCGGAGCCTATGCCAGTGTGGCAGCAAGTGGCAAAACGAATGTTTGACATCATCGCCTCGATACTTGTAATCGTCTTATTATCACCGGTTTACATCTTCACTGCGATTATGGTGAAATTGTCGTCACCAGGTCCTATTTTCTACAAACAGGAACGTATCGGACAGCATGGCGTGCCGTTTAATATGTTGAAATTCAGAAGCATGTATGTCAATGCTGAGGATATGGGACCGCAGCTGTCGAAAGACGACGACCCTCGAATCACGAAGTGGGGCAAGTTCATGCGCAAAGTGCGTCTCGATGAGATCCCGCAGTTCTTTACCGTCCTTAGCGGAAAGATGTCGATTGTGGGTTATCGTCCTGAGCGTCAATACTATATCGACCAGATAGTTCAGAAAGCGCCTCATTATAGGATGCTTCTTCGCATCAAGCCGGGAATCACCAGCTGGGGCGAGGTGAAGTTCGGTTATGCTTCAACTGTCGATGAGATGGTGGAGCGCCTGAAATACGATATCCTTTACATCGAAAACATGAACCTCGCTGTGGACATCAAAATTTTGATTTACACAGTACTTATTGTGATTCAAGGAAGAGGCAAATAAATGTGCCGCTGCGCGGAATGTATGGGCTTCGCCCATCGGCCAAAGGCCGACACATTCAGCCGAAGGCTGCACATAGCGACCACAGTGAGCACACATTGCCCGAAGGGCACACATTAAATGTTTAGTTCGTTAATTTTCGATTTCTCAAACTTTTCTTTTGCGTAGTTGATGTCGACTACGAGTTCTTTAGCATTGGATGATGGCATGTCGAACATTGCGTCGTTCAGGATTGCTTCAAGAATTGAGCGCAGTCCGCGGGCGCCGAGTTTGAATTCGATGCTCTTGTCGACGATGAAGTCAAGGACTTCCTCCTTGATAACCAATGAGATGTCGTCCATGCCGAACAGTTTCGTGAACTGCTTGGTGATGGCGTTCTTCGGCTCGGTGAGTATTCGTTTGAGAGTCTCTCTGTCGAGAGGGTTGAGGTATGTCAAAATCGGGAAACGACCGATGATTTCCGGGATGAGACCGAATTTCTTCAGATCTGACGGCGCGATATACTGAAGCATGTTATCGCGGTCGATTTGTTGCTTGAGGTCGGAGCCGTAGCCTATGGCGTTGGTTCCCACGCGGTTGGCGATGATCTTGTCGATGCCGTCGAAGGCGCCGCCTGCGATGAAGAGGATGTCTTTGGTGTTGACCTGTATCATCTTCTGTTCCGGGTGTTTGCGGCCGCCTTGTGGTGGCACGTTGACCACGGTGCCTTCAAGGAGTTTCAGCATGGCCTGCTGCACGCCTTCGCCAGACACATCGCGGGTGATGCTCGGGTTGTCGCCTTTGCGTGCGATTTTGTCGATCTCGTCGATGAAGACGATGCCTTTTTCAGCTGCTGCCACGTCGTAATCGGCGGCTTGGAGCAGCTTCACAAGGATGTTCTCGACGTCTTCGCCAACGTAGCCTGCCTCTGTCAAAACTGTGGCGTCGGCGATGGCGAACGGCACATGAAGCATACGTGCTATCGTCTTGGCTAACAAGGTCTTACCTGTTCCTGTCTCGCCCACGAGCACGATGTTCGACTTCTCGATTTCGACCTCGTCGGCGGTGTCTTTCTGGTTGAGACGTTTGTAATGGTTGTAGACGGCGACTGACAAGACGCGTTTCGCTGCATCTTGTCCGATGACGTACTGGTCGAGGAAGTTCTTGATTTCCAGAGGCTTCAGAAGCTTGAAGTCGGGGACCATGGCACGGCTGCGGTGCGCCATCTCCTCGTTGAGCATCTGGTGGGCGCGACCGACGCAATCGTCGCAGATAAAACCGCTAACACCTGAGATCAAAAGGTTGACCTGGCTCTCAGGACGTCCGCAGAATGAACAGTAATTCTCTTGTTTTTTTGACATAATGTTTTATTTAGACAGGATTGACAAGATTAACAGGATTTTAATTAAAACAGGATTTATAGGATGTCAAATATCTTGTTAATCCTGTAAATCCTGTTGAAATTAATGACATCCTGTTAATTGGCATGTCATTTGTTCTTTATCAAAACCTCGTCAACCATGCCGTAGGCTTTGGCCTCTTCTGCTGTCATCCAGTAGTCGCGGTCGGAGTCGGCCCACACCTTGTCGTAAGGCTGTTTGGTATGCTGTGCGATGATTTCGTAGAGTTCTTTCTTTATCTTCTGAATCTCACGTGCAGTGATCTCGATGTCGGAAGCTTGTCCCTGCATGCCGCCCATTGGCTGGTGAATCATGATACGTGAGTGCTTGAGGGCTGAGCGTTTTCCGTCGGCGCCGGCGCAGAGTAACACTGCTGCCATTGATGCTGCCATGCCTGTGCATATCGTAGCCACGTCAGGCTGGATGAACTGCATGGTGTCATAGATGCCGAGGCCAGCGTACACTGAGCCGCCAGGAGAGTTTAGATAGATCTGGATGTCGCGTTTCGGGTCAGCTGATTCGAGGAAGAGCAGCTGTGCCTGGATGATGTTCGCGACATAGTCGTCGATCTGGTCGCCCAAGAAGATGATGCGGTCCATCATGAGGCGTGAGAACACGTCCATCTGTGCCACGTTGAGCTGACGTTCCTCGATGATAGTCGGGGAGATGTAGTCGACGATGGTGTTGGCGTATTTCTCAAGGCCTAAACCATTGATGCCGCGATGCTTGGTTGCGTACTTGTAGAATTCGTTATTTGTATTCATTACTCAGCTTTTTTGGTGGTTTTCTTTGCAGCTGTCTTCTTTGCCGGAGCTTTCTCTTCTTTTTCTACATTCTCCTTCTTATCCTCTTTCTCCTTCTTATCTTCTGCTTTCTCGGCTGCTTTCTTAGTGGTCTTCTTTGCAGCAGGTTTCTTATCTTCCTGTGGAAGCACTGCCTTCACGAAGCCTTCGTAGTCTGTATCGACGACTTTCACCTTCATGGCTTTCTTCAAGAATGCTGTGACTTTATTGTCAGCGACCTGATTCTTGATGTTCTCGCGCTGGTTCTCGTCTTTCAACACTGAGTCGACAATGCCGTCGAGACGTTTCTTCATATCGTCGTCCATGCCTGCGATGTCGAGGTTGCCAAAGTACATCTTTGTGACGAATTCGCGGAGTTCTTCCTCTTTGAGGACGAGCTCTGGGTTAGCCTTGGCGATAGTCTCTTCGATGAGCTGCCATCTGAAGGTCTTTGAATAGACGTTGTCGTAGTTCTTTTCGACATCTTCTTCAGAAATCTTGCCTTCGCTGTTGGCGACGATCCAACGTTTCAGGAATGCGTCAGGCATGTCGAACTTCACCTCGCTCACGAGTTTGTCGATAGCGTTGTTGAGGAACATACGTTCAGCTTCAACAACATACTGGCGTTCCATCTCTGTTGCGATTTCCTTACGGAATGTCTCAACGTCTTTGATATCCTTACCAGGGAAGATCATCTTGAAGAGCTCTTCGTTGAGTTCTGGAAGCTTATCATCTTTCTTGTTGCCTTCCTGGATACGTTTGATAGTCTCGTCGATTTCTTTGTCGGAAGCCTTGATGTTGTAGTCGTTCATGGCGATCTTGCCGAGTTCGACTTTGATCTCAGGTTTCAGACCGACTTCAAAGAAGAAACTCATTGTCTCCTGAGTCTCAGGATCTGTAGGCTGCTGTTTGTCAGGATCTGACAGCGGGTAACCCATCACGTCGAGTTTGTTTTCGATGATATGGTTGTTGAGAGCTTCTGAAACCTTCTTGTTCAACTTGTCGAAAGTGACTGCTGAGCCGTACATCTTCTCGATCATTCCGAACGGTACTTTACCCTGACGGAAGCCTGGAAGAGAGGCTTTGTGCTGATAGTTTTTCAATTCTTTTTTAACATCTTCAGCGTAATCAGCTTTGTTGATGTCGATTTGGATGCCGGCGAGAAGGTCGCCCTTTGCTGTCTGTGTTGTCTTCATTATCAATAAGTTATTTAATCTATTCGTGCGGATGAAGGGACTCGAACCCATACTCCTTACGGAACCAGATCCTAAGTCTGGCGCGGCTACCAATTACGCCACATCCGCGGATTTTTTTTGAGGGTGCAAAATTACAAAAATTTTTTATACCTTATATATAATAATGAAAAATATTATTTTTTGACGTTCAAGGCTTCACGGAGGGCGTTGCCCATGAGCATGAAGGCGAGCACCAATAGCATGATGGCGATGCCGGGGAGGATAGCGAGGAAGGCGTCATCGAGGATGATGTAGGCGTAGTTTTCCTTGATCATCGAGCCCCACGACGGCATAGGAGGCTGCACGCCGATACCCAAGAAACTCAAGCCCGCTTCAAGAAGTATCGCAGTGGCAAAATTCGCCGCTGAAATCACGATTATCGGGTTGATGATGTTGGGGATGATATGGCGGATGATGATTCGGGCGTTTTTGAAGCCTAAAGCACGGCCTGCCTCGACGAAAGTGGTCTCGCGGATTGAGAGGATCTGGCCTCTGGTGACGCGCGCCACCTCGACCCACATGGTGAGGCCGACGGCAATGAACACCTGCACCACGCCCTTGCCGAGAGCGAATGTTATCGCTATGACTATTAACAATGTAGGCAGCGACCACACCACGTTGATGAGCCACATGGTGACGTCATCGACACGCCCGCGGAAGAAGCCGCCGAGGCCCCCTATGAAGAGTCCGATGACCACGGAGAGGAGCACTGCTATGAAGCCCACGCTGAAGCTTATGCGGGTGCCAAGGACGAGGCGGCTCAGGAAGTCACGCCCGAACTGGTCGGTGCCAAGGTAATATTTGCGATGAACGACAGGATTTTCGGGCAACAGGCTGTTGTCGATGACTTCCTCTTGAACAGTGCCTTCGTGCTCTGGATTGAAGATGTAGGCGATAGTCGTCGTTTCGCCAAATTCTACGGAATCAACAGGAATCTGGCGGTATGGCGAAGGTTGCCCGTTGGCGAGTTTGTGCCAAAATCCGACTTTTTCCACTCGTGTCGGCTTGTTGACGAGCAGGATATCCACCTCGAAGCCCGGTTTCTGGGTTGAAATCTCCAAAATCTGGGTGTTTGCGTCTGGGGTGTTATCGGGGATGATGAAATATGCAAACAGTGCCATCACCGCGCATAATATAATGAAAACCAACGAGATCATCCCGGCGATGTTCTTTTTAAAACGTCGCCATGCCAATTGCGATGGGGAGAGGAAGTCGGAGTTTTTCATTGCGATGAAATATCATGCAAAGATAAGAATTTTTATAAAAATTTTGCTTTTATATTAAAAAATGTTTAATTTTGCAGAACTAATTCACGGAATAATAACAAAAATAGTTTGCCTATGATATAAAACGCAATTCGTTGCGCACACTTTAAAGACATATTGGGAAAAGCGTTAGAAGCAGAGACTTGATTACTTGAAATCTGGACAATTTCATTAGTCATACCAAGAGAAAGCCAAAACGCTCACGCTATGCGTGGGGTTTATAGTTAGTTTGGTATGACAGGTAGTCCAGAACCTCAAGTAATCAAACGAAGCAAAAGAGCACCACGCTTTTTTTGTGTGCGGGTCTTTTATCCAATTAGGTGCAAATAATATGTTAATATAAATTGATTTAAAATTTTAGAAAATGAAAAAAGTACTATTGGTTTTGTTAGCAATTTTGTTTTGCGGAACATTAAACTTGAATGCGCAGAAAAAATCAATTAAAGTGACTCCAGACAACGCAAAAATTTATGTTGATGGAGAATATGTCGCAGACGGTTCTTACATCATAAAATTTAATAGAAATGAAGATGTAGTTATAATAAAGGCTGAAGCTACCGGTTATGTGACGAAAGAGTTTAGAGTTAAAAAATCAGACCAAAGAAAAACTATTACTGTAAAATTGGCTAAAGATGAAGCTTTCGATAGCTCTGTTGCCTCAGAACTTGCCAATAAATACTTCACTATTCGAGTTAGAGAAGGCATTGATGAGGACAAAGCATGGAAATTATTGACACAGGTAATGCTGGATTATTTCCCTGAATTGAAAACTGCTGACAAAGCCTCAGGTTATATGAATACTACATGGCAAGAACAAGATTTTGGTGAAAGCAAAGTGAGAACCATGGTGCAGATTAAAGAAAGTTCCGATGATGGATTGGCGTACAAAATCAAAATCTTTTCTGAAAAGAATGAGGGTGACCATGACAACGAGGGCGATTACAAGCCATGGCCTCGAGTATTGAAAAAATACGAGCCACTTATCAATGAAATGCAAATGAGATTGGGTGATAAATAATTTTAATGCTATGAAAAGAATAAATACAATAGTTTTGGCAACTTTGTGTCTGTTGCCGTTTTTTGCCAAGGCGCAAACAAAAAAGATAAACGAAACATTTAACGCAGATGATAAGGTTCGTTTTGAATGGGAAGAGTATGTTGATAAAAAAGGCGGTGTGGAAATCAAAGATGACTGTCTTATATTAACAAACAAAGAAAAAGGCACATCAAAAATGACTTGTGTCAATCTGCCAATTAGTGTTGAAAATAGCTTTAAGATTTCAATTTCGATGATTGTTCCCAATCTCAATGATAAAGAATATTTTGGAATAACTATAGACAACACAGAGGAATACATAAAACAAGCTTTTTTTATTAAAGAGAATTTGCTCAAGTTTAGAATAATCCAAAATGAAATTGAAGGAGATGAATATGACGATAATTCTGAATCCTTGCAAAGCTATGCTTTTCTCACGGGTGCTAATGGGAAGCCTATTGGAGAAAACAAGAAAATAAAGCTCAATGGCGGCAAAAATGTATCTGTTAATGTCGTGATTGAGAAAAAAGGGAAAAAGCTTTTATTATCAATTAACAACATGAAAGTTTTGGAAAAAGAATACAAATCGTCTGATTTCATGACATCACCTACTCTTGGTTTTATTGTTAATGGCAACAATACTCTTAAGATTGATGAAATAACAGTTGAATATTGATTTGAAAATAAACTGTTAATATTTACATGAATTTATTGCCCTTCAGCGCGCTGAAGGGCTTTTTTATGCAAATCTGGAGTCGGGTTCCGAAATTGCATAAAATAAATTCACTTTTTTGTGAATTTATCAAAAATTTTTTATATCTTTGCATCGTAAATTTTATTTTGATATGAGGGTTTTGTCTAAAAATGATCCGTTCATCCCAACTCATCCTGGTGAGATTATCAAGGATGAAATAGAATTTCGCGGCATTTCGCAGAGGGCTTTGGCGACGCAGATTGGCGTGTCACCAACTCAATTGAATGAGATCCTGAACGGAAAGCGGGCATTGAACACCGAAATGGCAATGCTTGTCAGCGCAGCTTTGGATATCGATGCTGAGCTGTTGCTTGCAATGCAGACCCGTTATGATATGATAACGGCTCGTCGAAACAAAACATTTTTAACCAAACTGAATTCTATCCGCAAGATTGCGGCGGTACTGTAAAAAATATTCATTATGAACTCGATGAGAAACATCATAGATAAAGCATGGGACGATAGGTCGCTGCTGGCGAAAAATGAGACTAGAGACGCTATACGGGAGGTGGTGAGGCTGCTCGATAGAGGCGAGATGAGGATTGCGGAAAAGATTGATGGTCAATGGGTTGTGAATGAGTGGCTGAAGAAGGCCGTTATCATGTTTTTCCCGATTAACGATATGGAAGTGTCGAAGAGCGGTATTTTTGAATATTACGATAAGATCCCGTTGAAGGGCGGCTTCGAGCAGGCAGGCGTGCGTGTGGTGCCTCCGGCGACGGTGCGTTATGGTGCGTTCATCAACAAAGGTGCGGTGCTGATGCCTTCATATATTAATATAGGTGCTTACGTCGACAGTGGAACTATGGTCGACACCTGGGCGACGGTGGGCTCATGCGCGCAGATAGGCAAAAACGTGCATCTCAGCGGTGGCGTGGGCATTGGTGGAGTGCTCGAGCCCGTGCAGGCAGCGCCGGTTATCATTGAAGATAACTGTTTCATCGGCTCGCGTTGCATAGTGGTGGAAGGCGTGAGAATTGAGGAAGAGGCAGTGCTCGGCGCAAATACCGTCATCACACAGTCGACGAAGATTTTGGATGTAACCGGACCTGAGATTAAGGAATACAAAGGCGTGGTGCCGGCACGTTCGGTGGTGGTGCCAGGCTCTTATACCAAACACTTCCCGGCAGGAGACTTCCAGGTGGCTTGTGCGTTGATAATCAAGAAGAGAAACGAGTCGACAGATAAAAAAACATCTCTCAACGAAGCGTTAAGAGATGTTCAAGTTTGAGGGTAGAAGGTCGGATTCGAACCGACGACCCACGGAACCACAATCCGGTACTCTAACCAGCTGAGCTACATCTACCATCTGGATTTGCGGTTGCAAAAGTACACATTTTTTTAATACATCAGCAAAAATTTCATTATTTTTGCAAAAATTTTTTCAGAGATGGGAAGAATAATGGCAATCGATTATGGCAGAAAGCGTTGCGGCGTCGCGGTGACCGACCCTTTGCGCATCATTGCCAATGGCTTGACGACGGTGAGAGCCTGCGACCTGGTTGCTTTTATTCAAGATTACGTGAAGAATGAGCAGGTCGACGAGATAGTGGTGGGCGAGCCGAAAGACATGCACAACAACCCTTCGGAGTCGGCACAGTACATCGAACCGTTTCTGAAACAGCTGAAAAAAGCTCTGCCTGACATGGTGGTCAAACGTTTTGACGAGCGTTTCACTTCCGTGATGGCGCATCAGACCATGCTCGACGCCGGTCTGGGCAAAAAAGCAAGGCAAAACAAGGAACTCGTCGACACAATAAGCGCGACGATCATCCTGCAATCGTATATGGCATCATTGACTACTTCCGTCATTTCGACCGGAGCCGATAGGCGGAGTGGAGAAATCTTATAGATAATTAAAAATTTGAAGATAAAATGATATTACCAGTTGTGGCGTACGGCCATCCGGTGTTGAAGCACGTGGCCGAAGATATCGAAGAAAACAGTCCTGAGATTCAGCAACTTATCGCTGACATGTTTGAAACGATGTATTACACCGAGGGTGTCGGCTTGGCAGCTCCGCAGATCAACAAGTCGATAAGACTTTTTGTGATGGACAGTGACCCGTTCAAAGACAAATATCCGGAGGGTGCTGGCGTGAAAAAAGTGTTCATAAACCCAGAAATCATTGAACTTTCGGGCGAGCCGTGGACATTCAGAGAGGGCTGCCTCAGTTTGCCTGACATGAGCGAAGATGTGGAGCGTCCGAGCAAGGTGAAGATTTATTACATGGATGAAAGCTTCGAGGAGCACGAAGAAGAGTTCGACGGCATAGTGGCACGCGTGATCCAGCATGAATACGACCATCTCGAAGGCAAATGCTATGTCGACAGAATCAGCTCAATGCGTAAGATGTTGCTGAAGAATAAGTTGCGTAACATCTCCGAAGGCAATGTCGATGTGGATTACAAGATGATCTTTCCAAATAAAAAACACCGCAGATGATTATAGTCCGTAGGGACAAGGCATGCCTTGTCCTTACAGGATGTAAAATATATTTGTTATGAAAAGATTGATTCCGTTATTATTTATTTTATTGGTTATGGTTGGTTGCAACACCAACGATCCGGCGCAGCGTATTGAGAAACTGGAGGAGCAGGCTTTTGCTACTGAAGGTGCGGTAAATCCTGAGGTCGCGAGCGATTTGGTGTCGGCATATTGCGATTTTGCTGATGCCAATCCTGATGATGCCATGGCGCCTGAATATCTGTTCAAGGCGGTGGATGTCTCGATGAATCTCAACGAGCCGCAGCGCACCATTTATATTATCGATAAGTTATTAAACAATTATCCTGATTATCCTCGCACGCAAGCGGCGTTGTTTGTAAAAGGTTTCATTTTTGAGACGAGATATGAAAACTACGACATGGCGAAGAAGATTTACGAGCAATATCTCGTGATGTATCCTGACGGCGAATTTGCCGAAAGCTGCTGTGCATCTATAGAAAACCTTGGCTTGACACCGGAAGAGCTGGTGAAGAAGTTTGAGAATCAATAAAAAAATCATTTTTTTTGTTTTTCATAAAATATTATTGTTTATTTTTGCGGCCAATAATATGAATGGATATTAATTAAGTAATTGATATTCATCCGTGTTTAAAAATTAACTGTTTAAAATAAATCAATAATATGAAGAGGCTTTTTGTTATAAAGGCTTTAATGCTTTTATTAATAACGGCTGCAATGATGCTGTCGTTCACACAATGCAGGAAAAGCTTGGAAAACGTAACTCCTGCTGGCGGTGAGAAAGTTTGCATCACCCTTAATGTTTCCAATGGCTCGAGACATGATGTCAACCCTGAAAACGGACTGGTCACATATACCGAAGGCGATGTGATTTATGTCGGGAATGAAGGCAAATATATCGGTACTTTGACATGCCATGAAGCCGATGACCATTATGAGTTTGTCGGTGATATCACAAATCCACAGACGACAGATTATCTGCATTTTTATTTTATTGGCGGCATCAACGTGGACCTTAGTTCGCTCGCCGTCGGGGAAACCACATCATTCGATGTAGACATTTCCAATCAGACAACGACGCTTCCTGTGCTTTCTTATGTTCACACAGCGGAGCATTATTACGGAGAGACGGCATATAGATGCATGTTGGAAAACAAATGCGGTCTGGTGAAGTTCACCCTCGCCAATGGCACTTCTGAAGCTGCCAAGATTACCGGTATGAAGACTGGCGCGACCATCAACTTTGCCGACCCAGGCAATCCAATCGTTGCAAACGGCACACGAGACGCCATTACAATGAAATCGGAGAACGAGACCGAGAAATTAGCCATCATCCTTCCACAGGATGCCGTCACTGATGGATTGGTTCTGATTGACGGAGTCGCCTATAGTTACGATATGGCGGCAGTTACAGAAAATGATTATTTAACCATTAATATTGACAACACGACACCTTCGACAGATAAAGTGTTTACTGTGAGTAAGAATGGTAATGTCGTCCGCTTTAGTTTAGGTAACCTTCAGTACGACAAAAGAACCAGTAAATATAGTTTCATGGAACATCAATACGACGTGGTTGAAACAGAGTATCAAAATGTCGGCGAAAACTATTCAAGGCAGGATATAGTGGGTCTCTTCGGTTGGGGAACAGGTGATAACCCAACTATGACATCGGAAGATACCCTTGATTATGAAGTATTTAAAGACTGGGGCGATTATTGTGGTGATCCGACTGGCAATTCATATCATTGGTACACCCTGTCAGAAGATGAATGGTTGTGGCTTATAGGTAATAAAAATAATGCTAATCCGGGGGTCAACTGCAGAGAAGGGAATCGTTTCCTGAACGCCCAAATTTCCGTCAATAAAAAGAGTTGTTATGGACTTATCATCTTTCCTGACGGGTATGATGGCGGTATAGGTAGTTATGAATATAATAATTATGGTGATAGAACCTATGTGTCGGCAGGTGATTGGTCGTTGATGGAGTCGGCGGGTGCTGTGTTCTTGCCTACAGCAAGCAATCGCGGTGGAAGCCATGTGATGACCGATGATGGCTGCGGCCATTATTGGACCTCTACTCCTTATCTTGACCACCCTTACGCTTACAATCAGGTGTACCAGCTGAGATTCGATGACGGATGGATTGGCACGGCCGTGAGTCCTAACGCATCTACCAGCTGTTCCTATGGTCAGTCAGTGCGCCTTGTGCGTTAGTTATTAGTTATTCAGGAAATATAGAATTTAATTGCAGAGACGCCACATTGTGGCGTCTCTGCGTTTTTTACTGTCATTAATACATGGAGAATAAAACGTTTTACACGGAGAATAAAATTTATGTTGCGCCAATGTTATATTTTTGCCAACTCAATTAAAAGTGTAATTTTTTTAATAGTTAGGACTAGATGAAAACGACAAGAAAACATAAAGCATTGGCGCTTTATTTATCGATGGCAATGGGAATGCTGTTGCCAACATCAACGTTTGCACAAAGCGAAGATTTTTTCCGTCCGGATATCGAAGACAACGATTTCCGTGACGCATCGTGGCTGTTTACAGTCACTAACCAGAATTTTGGTGACTCGCCGGTGGGTAGCGGACTGCTTATCTTGACAGCCGCTGGCGCAGGCTATGTCGTGACAAAACGCAAACGTGCAAAACGTGCCGGTAAAAAAGCTGCCGCCTTATTGCTCGCCGGATTGATGATGCTCGGACTGACCGACTGCAGGAAGCGGATTGTTGAACCTGTGGTTGATACAAATGGAAAAGCGTTTATTACCGTAAAGGTGAACAACGGCTCGAGAACAGACGTTACCAGTGCAGGTGTTGTCGTGTTTCAGAATGGCGACAAGCTTTATGTTGGTAATAACGGAGCCTGGAGAGGTACTTTGGAATACTCAAACGGTTCATTCTCCGGTAATATTACCACAACAGGTATGTCGAACGACGATTTCCTTCATTTCTATCTTCTCGGCGGTAATTTGACTCCGACCATATCGGGCGAAGAATACAGTGTGGTGATTACCGACCAAATAAACAGTTATCCTGTTATATCATATGGTACTTCGACAGAAAAATATAGCGGCGTGGGAGCATACGAAACGTTTCTTTACAACAAATGCTCGTTGGTGAAGTTTAACGTCGACACCCCTTCGGAACTACCTATTTATATAAGTGGGATGAAAAATAAGGTCGCTATTGATTTCTCGGATAACAGCATTACTTACGATCAAGACGGCGAAGGTCTTATTAAGATGAGGGCAAAAAACGCTTCTAACGAGACTTGGGCTATTGTGCTTCCGCAGGATGCTTTGTCGGCTGGTTCTGAAGGTACTGCATATTCGTTCGGATACATTGGTAATCGCCCCTCACTTCCTGCAATAGGACTGAACGAATATATTGGCAATAGCTCGGCTATTGATATGTCTGTGAAAACCGTCGATGAATCAAGGATATTGGACCTTGCAACAGTTGACTCTGATAGGGTGGTGGCTGATGGCTGGACGATAATAGGCACACTTGATGCGGAAAACTATCCTGTAAAGATTTCCATTGCCGACGGAGCTACTGTGATTATCAATGGAGTAACAATCAATGGTGTGAATAATGCTTCATGCTTATGGGCCGGTATTACCTGCGAGGGGGATGCAACCATCATACTTAGCGGAACGAATGCCGTTAAGGGATTTAGTGATATGTATTCAGGTGTTTATGTGCCTGTGGGAAAAACGCTTACCATTCAAGGTGATGGCTCGCTTCATGCAAGCAGTAACGGAGTCGGTGCCGGTATTGGTGCTTGTTCTAACATTGCTTGTGGAAACATTGTCATTAGGGGAGGAAGCATTACGGCTGAAGGCGGCGTTTGTTGCGCCGGTATTGGTGGCGGTCAGGAGAGTGACTGTGGCGATATCACCATAGAAAATACAGTAAACTATGTGTATGTAAGAAGAGGGGCTAACACCAATTATAGTATCGGTGCTGGCAAAGGTGGCAGCTGCGGTACGGTGACCATAGGTGGCGATGTGACTGGGCCGATTACTATAAATCCTTATTTCTATCCTCAACAATTCACCGTTAACGGTAGCGGCAAGAAAGTTATAATTGCCCATGGTAATTTGAAAGTGGATAATGGCACTTACTCTTTCCAGAGTCATGACTATGATGTTTGCTTCCCAAGTAACAGTTCAACATGGAACGCTGATCTGAGAGATTTGTTCGAAATAACGGAAACTGGCACAATTGTATCGTCGCATCCAACTATAGATGGTCATAATGACTGGCGTTTGCTGACTAATGCGGAGGCTGATTATTTGATTTACACCAGAACTAATGCAGCTTCACTTTACAAGCGTACTACGGTGGCTGGAAGATACGGTCTTATTATAATGCCCGACAACTGGCCGGGGGTTCTTGATGGCCCATACAGTGATGGAGACTGGTCTGCTTTATTAAATCAAGGGGGTGTTTTCCTACCGGCATGTGGTTATTGTTGGGGAAGCAGTCTCAGTTATGTAGATCAGCGTGGGTACTATAGGACTAGTATAGGAGTAATAAGATTCGGTAACACAAGCGATGCGAATGACAATCCGCAAATTTGCACTGATGCGGAAGACTCTCAAGGCTACCGTTCGGTCCGTCTAGTTCGTGACCAGAACTAATCAAAAAGCTTTATTGTATTTTTCTATTAAATCAAGGATCTCATCTCTTCCGATTTTCTTTTCGGAAGAGGTGATGATCATTGTGGGAAGCTCTTCCCATTCTTTAAGGAGTGTTTTCTTGTAAACCTCAATGTTTGCTGACAGTTGCTTGCTGCCCAGCTTGTCGGTTTTGGTGAAAACTATTGCAAACGGCACCTGGTTCTCGCCAAGACCGGAAATGAACTCCAGGTCGATTTTCTGCGGCTCGATGCGGCTGTCGACCAAAACGAACGTCATTACCAAATTTTGACGCCCGAGGATGTATGCGTCGAGCATCTTTTTCCACATCTCACGATCTTTCTGCGAACGTTTTGCAAAGCCATAGCCCGGCAGATCCACGAGATACCATTCGTCATTGATAATGAAATGGTTGATTGTGATGGTCTTGCCCGGTGTCGCCGACACTTTCGCCAGCTTGCTGTTGCCCGTCAGCATGTTGATGAGCGACGATTTGCCCACGTTGGAACGCCCGATGAAAGCATATTCAGGCTTGTCGGCTTTGGGGAGCTTGGCGACATTGGTGTTGCTTTGCAGAAATGATGCAGTCTTGATTATCATGATGAAAATTTTTGCAAAATTAATAAAAAAACTTTAAAAAGTGTTTTTAATGTGATGCACTGTCGTGCAATGTGGTTCACTGCGTGAAATGTGCCGCTTCGCGGAATGTGGGACTTCGATAATTGCCCGATGGACGCACATTTCGACCGAAGGGAGAATCACATTTGCGAAGCAACACATTGGAGCGTAGCGACCACATTTCCGAACGTAGTGAGGACTGTTGTTAATAACTTTTTTCATTGTTGATAACTCTGTTGATAAATTTTTTGAAAATTTTTGTACAAAAGTGGGAATAAGTGGGAAAAAATGTATAATTTTACATGCTGAAAAATTTGTATACAAATGGATTATCCGATTGGTGAATATTATTGCAAGTTAGATGCCAAAGGAAGGCTGCTCTTGCCCAGTAGTTTCAAGGAACAGCTAGGGGAGGCGCTGAACGAGGGTTTCGTGCTGCGACCGGGTCTGTTCGAGACCTGCCTCGACGTGTACGGAAAGGACGATTGGCGTAAACTGCAGGACAAACTCGGTAAGCTGAACCCGTTCAAGAAGGAAAACCTGATGATGATGCGCCGCATCAACGCGGGTGCGAGAGTGGTGATGATGGACGCAAGCGGACGTCTTCAGATACCGAAGGACCTCGTCGAGAAATGCGAGATGGTGAAGGAAGTGGTGATAACTTCGTTGCCTGACAGGATGCAGATCTGGGCGAAAGAGAAGATGGATGAAAGCAACGCGCAGATGACGGACGCGGAGTTTTCGCAGATGCTTGAAGACCGTCTTGGAAACATTGATTTTGAATAAAAATTTTGGCGATGTATCATAATCCTGTGTTGTTGAACGAGTGTATCGATGGCCTGAACATCAATCCGGACGGCATCTACGTTGATGTGACGTTCGGCGGTGGCGGTCATTCGCGTGCCATCCTCGAGCATCTCAAGGGCGGCCACCTCTATGCCTTCGACCAGGATGCCGATGCGGCCAAGAACGCTTTTGAGGATGAGCGTTTCACCTTCATCCCGCAGAACTTCCGTTACATGAAGAACTTCGTGCAGCTTTACGCAAATTCTAAAGTCGACGGTATTTTGGCGGATCTGGGCGTCTCATCATACCAGTTCGACACACCGGAGAAAGGCTTCTCGACGCGTTTTGAGGGTCGCCTCGACATGCGTATGAACCAGAATGACCCGGTGGACGCGACAAACATCGTGAATACATACGAAATCTCGGCTTTGGCTGGCATATTTTCGCGCTACGGCGAGTTGAAAAATGCTATGACATTCGCAAGAGATATTGAAATGGCAAGAGAAATCGAGCCGATTGAGACTACTACTGATTTAAAAAACGCTGTGGCGTCACATCTGCCGAAAGGTCAGGAAAACAAAGTGCTGGCACAGATATTTCAGGCTTTGAGAATAGAGGTGAACAAAGAGATGGAGGTGCTTGAGGCCTTCTTATCGCAATGCGCCGACGTCTTGAAGCCGGGCGGAAGGCTGGTGGTAATGTCGTATCACTCGCTGGAAGACCGTCTCGTGAAGAACTTCATGCGCAGCGGCAAGGCCGACGGTGAGGTGGAACAGGATTTCTTTGGAAACCGTAATACACCTTATAAATTAATAACGCACAAGCCGATAGTGCCGAGCGATGAGGAAATTGCGAGAAATAGCAGAGCGAGGAGCGCGAAACTTAGAATTGCAGAGAAAGTTTAGAGTGGTCTAAAAGTTTGAAGTTGAAAGAGTTTTTGGAATAAGATTTTGAAAGATTTTTTATAGTTTTTTTTAAGATTTTGAGCCGAAGGCGACCAGAAAAAATAGAAAAAATGAAAAAAAATAAAGGTTCGTTTTTCAATGAGTATTTGGGAGGCGATGTCTTCTCAAAGAAAACGGTGATCAAGCAGATGCCGTTCATTCTGTATGTCGTGTTTTTGCTGATGCTTTACATCACGAACACTTATATCGCGGAAGATATCAACCGTGAGGTGCTGACGAAGACGAAACTTTTGGAAGACCGTCATGTGGAGTATGTCTACAACAAATCGGAGATTACAAGGATGACGAAACAGTCGGAGCTTGCTAAGATATTGAAAAACAAAGGTATAAAAGAATCGGTGGAACCCTTGAAGAAGCTTACGATAAACAATAAATAGTGCAACATTATGAGTAAGATGAATTTTGGTGATGTCTGGCGTGTCGTTTTGATCTACGTGCTAATGCTCGTGGTAGGCATCGCTATTGTTGCCAAAATCATTATTATTCAGACTGTTGACAGAGAGGAATTGCTCGAGAGCGCACGTAAGGCTGACATCAGAATCGTGTCGGTGCCTGCCGTCAGAGGTAATATCTTCTCGAAAAACGGAACGCTTCTCGCTACCACGATACCTGTTTTTGACATACATTTTGACCCGGTGGCAGTGCCGCAAGATAGATTCGACAGGGAGATTGGAGCGCTGTCAGACAGCTTGGCGAGGATGCTTAAGACGCATACCAAGTCACAGTTTGTGAATATGTTCACCAAGGCACGCAACAACAACAAACGTTATGTGAAAGTCGCGCGCAAACTCAAGATGGATGAATATGAGAGACTGAAAACATTCCCGATTTTCAAGGAGAGACTTGGAAATGGCCTGATCGCCGACAAACAGCTGGTAAGAGAGCGTCCTTATGGCGACATCGCTATGCGTGTGATTGGTTATGTGAATTATAATGACACCTTGAATCCTGTGAAAGTGGGTCTTGAAGGTGCTTACGATACCTGTCTCAGTGGTAGAGACGGCGTCCAGATGCGTCGCCGTATCAACGGAGGAAGGTTTATCGACGTGCCGGCATCGGGCAATGTGACGCCAAGCAACGGAAAAGATATCTACACTTCCATCGACGCTAAGATCCAGGATGTGGCTGAGGAGTCGCTGCGTCGCTGCCTCGACGAGAACAAGGCACAGCAGGGCTGCGTCATCATGATGGACGTGAAATCGGGATTCATCGAGGTGATGGCATCGTTGAGATATAACGAGAAAAAGAAAAAATACGAGGAGTCATATAACTTCGCTATCGCTGAAAACGTGGAGCCGGGCTCGACATTCAAGGCTATCACAATGACGGCGCTGCTTGAGAATGACCCTAACTTCAACATCAACCGCGTGCTGAATCTCGGCACGACAGGCAAGATGAGGTTCCACAACCGCGTCATGACCGACTCGCATGTGGTGGGTGAGGGGCATCCTACTATTAAACAGTGCTTCTGGGAGTCGTCGAACATCGCATTCGGATATCTCACCACCGAGGCGTTTGAGAGCAACCCGCAGCGTTTCATCGACTTGATTTACAAGACAAAAATCAACGAGCCGTTGAACCTCGACATCAAAGGCGAAGGCAAGCCGTATATTAAGAGCACAAGCAGCAAGCTGTGGTCGAAGGTGTCGTTGCCATGGATGTCAATAGGTTACGAAGAGACGGTGACACCTATAACATTGCTTACATATTACAACGCCATTGCAAACAACGGCAGAATGGTTAAGCCTCAGTTTGTGAAGGAGATTCGTCGCGGCAACGAGGTGGTGAAGACCTTTGACACCATAGTGATAAACGAGAAGATAGCTTCTGACAGGACTATCAAGACGTTGCAGGAGCTGCTTCGCGGCGTGGTCGAGAACGGAACGGCTAAGCTGTTGAAGACTTGCGCTTTCCCAGTTGCAGGCAAGACCGGAACAGCACAGATCGCTCAGAACGGCAACTATAACAAGAAAAACTACACCGCTTCGTTTGTGGGATATTTCCCTGCCGACGACCCTAAATACACCTGCATCGTGGTAATCAGCAACCCAATGGGTGGTAAATACTATGGTGCTTCGGTGTCGGCGCCGGTGTTTAAGGAGATTGCCGAAAAGGTTTATGCTACCGAGCTCGGCATCACCGATGAGACGGCTAACTATCCGGCAAATGCCGACAAATACACCAAGGCATCGATGGCATGGTATGAAGATGTTAATGAATACTGCACCATGGCGGGCGTGAGGATGGTGGATGCCGAGTTGAATTCAGAGTGGGTTAAGGTTAGCCATTCACTTAACGGCGGCGTTGCTATGAAGAGCGTCGAACTCGACGATGAGACGGTGCCTGACCTGACGGGTATGAACGTGATGGATGCGGTGTATCTCATCGAGTCGATGGGATGGAAAGTGAGTTTCAGTGGCCGCGGGCTGGTCGAAAGCCAGAGCGTGAAGGCGGGAACGAAGCTAGAGAAAGGTAAGACTATTAGTTTAAAGTTGAAAGTTTAGAGTTTAGAGTATTTGAAAGTTGAAAGATATTTGGAAGAAGAGTTTTTAAGATTTTTTAAATAGATTTTTTTAAGATTTTGAGCCGTAAGGCGACCATAATAGATAATAGAGATGAATATAGATGAAATTTTGAACGGTGCGAAGGACTTGCAGTTCGATTCGAGGAAGTGCACGAAAGGCAGCGTGTTTTTTGCGGTGCGCGGCACTCAGGTCGACGGTCATGACTATATCGCGAAAGCCATTGAGAACGGCGCCAAGACCATTGTGTGCGAGCAGATGCCGGAACAGGTCGACGGAGTGAGATATTTCGTGGTCGAGAACAGCGCCAAGGCGTTGGGATTGGCGGCATCGGAATACTACGGCAACCCTTCAAAGAAGCTGCATCTCGTGGGAGTGACAGGCACCAACGGCAAGACCACCATCGCGACTTTGCTGTATCGTCTCTTCACCGACGCAGGTTATATGTGCGGACTCCTCTCTACGATAGAAAACATCATCGGGAAGAAGGTGGTGCCTTCGACACATACCACCGGCGACCAGCTGGAGCTTAACTCACTGCTGGCTCAGATGGTCGAGGCAGGCTGCGAATACGCCTTCATGGAGGTGAGCTCACATTCTATTGACCAGGATCGTATTGCCGGATTGCATTTCGACGGCGGAATCTTCACGAATCTCACACAAGACCATCTCGATTATCATAAGACATTGGCAAACTACCGCGACGCGAAGAAGAAATTCTTCGACAACCTGCCTGCGACAGCGTTTGCGTTGACAAACCTCGACGACAAGAACGGCATGGTGATGTTGCAGAACACCAAGGCTGCGAAGAAGACATATTCTTTGAAACACGACGCCGATTTCAAAGGTCTCGTGATGGAAAGCTACTTTGACGGCATGGAGCTGAAAATCAACGGCAAGGCTGTCTCGACATACCTTGTGGGACGTTTCAATGCATATAATTTATTGGCAATATACGGCGCAGCCACCTTGCTCGGCATGCCAGAGGAAGAGGTGTTACAAGAAGTCAGCAAGCTGCACAGTGCGTCGGGACGTTTCCAGATGGTGAACTCAAAAGACGGCATAGTGGGCATCGTCGACTACGCACACACACCGGATGCATTGGAGAACGTGCTCTCGACCATCAACGAGATCAGGACACATAACGAGACTCTCATCACAGTGGCAGGCGCTGGCGGCAACCGTGACGCTGACAAACGTCCTAAGATGGCGGCAGCGGCGGTGAAACTGTCAGACAGACTCATCATCACCAGCGACAACCCTCGTTTTGAAGAGCCGGAAGACATCATCAGCCAGATGAAGGCGGGTGTGTCGGGTGAATATTATAATAAGGTGTTGTGCATCACCGACCGTCGCGAGGCTATTCGCACGGCAGTGGCACTGGCGAAAAAAGGCGACATCATCCTTGTGGCTGGCAAAGGCCATGAGACATATCAGGATGTGAAAGGCGTGAAACATCATTTCGATGATAGGGAAGAACTTGAAAAAGCATTTAACGAAAAATAGGAGGTTTTAAAATGTTATACTATCTTGCCACTTATCTTCGCGAAAGATTCAACCTGCCGGGTTTCGGAATTCTTGAATACGTTACAGTGCGTGCCATCATCGCTATCATCGTGTCATTGGTGATCTCGGTGTGGTTCGGTAATTTCTTCATCGATTACATGAAGAGACGCAACATCTCTGAGACTCAGCGCGACCCAAAAGTTGACCCGTTTAACGTGAACAAGAAAGGTGTCCCGACAATGGGCGGCCTCATCATAATTTCTTCGATTATGGTGCCATGCCTGCTGTTCGGAAAGATAGGTAACATCTATATGATTCTCATGCTCGTGACGACACTCATCCTTGGCGGAATAGGCTTCGCCGACGATTATATCAAGACTTTCAAGAAGAATAAAGACGGTTTGAAAGGCTGGTATAAAATCTTCGGACAGGTTCTGTTAGGACTTATCGTCGGTCTGACGCTGCGTTTCAGCCCACAAGTCGTGATGAACGAGACGGTCAGTGTAAAGATTGAAGATAATAAAGAGGTTGTCATCAAGAGTCCTGACGTGAAGTCGACGAGGACGACGATTCCATTTTTCAAGAATCATAACTTGAACTATGCCGATATCTTCAACTTCATGGGCGAGCCTTATAAATACTGGGCTGGCTGGGTGTTTTTCGTGCTTCTGACAGTCTTTGTGGTGGCTGCTGTGAGCAACGGCTCCAACCTCAACGACGGCATGGACGGCATGGCGGCGGGTAACTCCGCAATCATAGGATTGGGTATCGGCATTCTCGCGTACCTCTCGAGTAATGCGGTGTTGTCGGGGTATCTGGACATCATGTACATACCCGGCAGTGAGGAAGTGGCAGTGTTTCTCGCAGCTTTCGTGGGCTCACTGGTAGGCTTCCTGTGGTTCAACTCCTATCCGGCACAGGTGTTCATGGGCGATACCGGCAGCCTCACCATCGGCGGCATCATCGCACTGTCGGCAATCATCATCCATAAGGAGCTGTTGCTGCCAATCATGTGCGGCATCTTCCTGGTGGAGAGCTTCTCGGTCATCATCCAGAGAGCATATTTCAGGGCAGGCAAGAAAAAAGGCGTGCATCAGCGTGTGTGGAAACGCACCCCAATCCATGACCATTACCGTACTTCCATGGATCAGGTGCTAAGCCTCGACCCGGGTTCGACAGTGATTCACAAAGGTCCGAAAAACCTGTATCATGAGGTGAAGATCACCATCAGATTCTGGATCATCACCATCATTTTGGTGGCAATTGCAATATTGACTTTGAAGATTAGATAACAGATTTTTAACATATAACACTTAATTATTATGACATTAGAACAGTTGGCAAAACAAGGTAGAAGAAAAGAAATCTTTACGGTTGCGATCAACCATAACATCTGCAATGCCCGCAAAGAATCTTTGAAAAACAGCTTCGTTGATTGCGAGCATATCAAGCACAGAAACGAGTTCGTCGCTATGCGCAACGGCGTACGTTATATCAACGACAGCGCCGCAAAGAGTGTCTCTGCGACATGGTTCTCAATCGAGAGCGTCAGCGCGCCGACAGTGTGGATTGCCTTGGCAGGAAACGAGGATTATGAAGATATGATCCCTGTTGTGCGTCAACATGTTAAGTCGATAATATGCGTTGGTGACAACATCGAGCCGATGCGTTCAGCATTGGGATGTCTCGTCCGTGACGGCGTGATGGTGGCCGGCAGCATGGAGGAAGCCGTGAAGATGGCGGAAGAGAAAGCGATATCAGGTTATAACATCTTGTTCTCTCCAAGCTGTGAAGTGGAGGGCGCTGATGTCACTAAAATGGAAAAAGTTTTTGTCAAAATGGCAAAGGATTAAACTATGATAGATAAAGAAACGGTTGCGGAAAAAACGAGGAACCTGTTCCAAGGCGACAAGGTGATCTGGGTGGTGGTGGCTATCCTCACCTTCATCTCGCTGCTCACGGTGTACAGTGCCTCGGAGTCGGTGGCTAACAGAAGCTACAACGGCAACAATGCCTTTGTGTTGCTGCGTCATGCAGTGATGTTGCTCCTCGGCTTGGCATGCATGTTCGGTGCGTCGCGCATCAATTATAAGATGTATTCCAAGCTGTTGCTTCTGCTTTTCTGGATTGCCATCCCGTTGCTGATTTACACCCTGTTCTTCGGAAAGAACCTCAACCACGCCCAACGTGTCATCGGCATCGCCGGCGTGACGTTCCAGACATCGGATTTGGCAAAGATAGCTCTCATCGGGTTCCTTGCCAGAGTGTTGACGCTGCGTCGTGACGAGCTTGATGACTTCAAAGAGCTTGGCATCAGGGTGATGCTGCCGATTCTGGTCATCGTGGGACTTATCTTCCCTGAGAATTTCTCGACGGCGGCAATGCTTTTCGCGACCTGCATAGTGATGATGTTTTTGAGTAAGGTTAAGATGAAATATATCTTCGGATTCATCGGAATCATTATGTTGGCAGGCGGAATCTTCATGCTTGTGTCCTTCGCTTTCGCGAAAGATAACCGAAGCGCCACATGGGTCAACCGTATCGAGCGTTTCTTCAGCAGCAGCGAGGAAGAAGCCGACGACACCGCGAACTTCCAGGTGATGCAGTCGAAGATAGCTATCGCAGGCGGCGGATTGATCGGCAAGTCGCCGGGCAAGAGCACTCAGCGTAACGTGCTCCCGCATCCTTATTCAGATTTTATCTATGCCATCGTTTTGGAGGAATACGGGTTGATAGGAGGGATCTTCGTGTTGGCATTATACCTGATTCTGCTGTATAGGGCGACGCGAATAATACTACGGGCGCCGCAGTCATTCGGCGGACTGCTCGCCATGGGTCTTGCCTTCAGCCTCGTGATGCAGGCTATGGTGAACATGGGCGTCGCCGTGGGTCTGTTCCCGGTGACAGGACAGCCGCTGCCATTCATCAGCATGGGTGGAACATCGCTGCTGTTTACCGGACTTTCAATAGGAATTATCATTAGTGTTACAAGAGAAATAAATAAAGTTAATAACGATGAAAGAGACGCAGAAATCGAAGTCGCCGAGGCTGATAGTTAGCGGCGGAGGCACAGGCGGACATATCTTTCCGGCGATAGCCATTGCCGACGCGTTCAAGCGCCGTCATCCGGATGCCGAGATCTTGTTCGTGGGAGCAAAAGGCAGGATGGAGATGGAGAGGGTGCCTCAGGCAGGCTATCCTATTGAAGGACTGTGGATAAGCGGCTTCAAACGCGAGCTGTCACTCGACAACCTGAGCTTCCCGTTTAAGTTGGTGAGCAGCCTCATCAAGGCTAAGAGAATCTTGAAAAGATTCAAGCCGGATGCTGTGGTGGGTGTCGGCGGTTTCGCCAGCGGACCTACGATGCGTAAGGCTACTTCTCTCGGAATCCCCGTTATCATCCAGGAACAAAACTCCTTCCCGGGCGTCACAAACAAGATTGTGGCTCCCAAAGCCGCCAAGATCTGCGTCGCATACGAGAACATGGAGAAATGGTTCCCGAAAGATAAAATCGTTTTGACTGGTAACCCATTGAGAAACAACGTGGTGTCGACTGAAGGCAAGCACGATGAAGGCGCACAGTTCTTCGGCCTCGACCCACAGAAACCGATAATCCTTCTCGTCGGCGGCAGCCAGGGCGCTCTCGGCATCAACAAAGGCATCTCTGCGAAGCTCGCGATGTTTAAAGATGTCGATTGTCAGATGATCTGGCAGACAGGCAAGCATTATATCGAGCAGGCTCAGAATGAGATAAAAGAACTCGGACTTGAAGACAAGGTGAAGCCGACGGTGTTCATCGACAGGATGGACCTCGCATACGCCTGCGCCGATGTGGTGATTTCAAGAGCCGGCGCAATGTCGATATCCGAGCTTTCATTGGTGAAGAAAGCAGTTGTGTTCGTCCCGCTTCCTACTGCGGCAGAAGACCATCAGACCAAGAACGCTCAGAGTTTGGTCGATAAAAACGCTGCAATAATGGTCAAAAACGACGAGACATCGGAGAAGCTTCTGCCAACAGTTTTCGAATTGTTGAAAGATGAAGAAAAAATTTGCGAAATGCAAAAAAATATTGCTAAATTTGCAAGACCAAATGCAGCGGAAGATGTTGTTAATGAAATAGATAAGGTATGTTGTATTTCTTAGGAATCGGTGGTATCGGGATGAGCGCCTTGGCGAGATATTTCAAAGCCAAGGGCTATGAAGTGGCGGGCTATGACCGTACTCCATCGCCATTGACGCATCGTCTTGAAGACGAAGGCATCAGCATTCATTATGTCGATGACCCGAGCCTTATTCCTGAGAATATAGAGTTTGTCGTGCTGACACCTGCCATCCCAGCTAACTCGTTGGAACTGAATTATCTGCGTGGCAAAGGTGTCAAGATTTTGAAACGTGCCGAGGTGCTCGGGATGCTGTCGGAACAGCATAAAGCCCTCGCAATAGCAGGCACACACGGCAAGACAACCACAACAGCCCTCGTGACACATATCCTGATGACAGCAGGCAAGAGACTGTCGGCATTTATTGGCGGAATCGCACGTAACATCGACAGCAACGTGGTGATAGGCGAGGACAAGGACGAACTCGTGGTGATGGAAGCCGACGAATTCGACCACTCGTTCCTGAAACTCTCACCATACGTCAGCATCGTGACGTCTATCGATGCCGACCATCTCGATATCTACGGCGATTATCAGCACCTCGTTGACAGCTTCAATGAGTTCGTGAACAAGACATCTGATGAAGGTCTGGTGATTTATCACGCCAATCTGCCGATAAAAACGACGAAGAAACACGTCACATACGGCCTCGAAAACGCCGACGTGATTGCAGAAGACATCCGCGTAATCGAAGGAGAAACTTGTTTCTCCGTAAAAATCAATGACGAAAGATTTGAGGAAGATCATAAAAAAATCTGTGCAAATCTGAGTAATCTGCGAGAGATAAAGATGTCTCTCTATGGCCTCCATAACATACAAAACGCCCTTGCCGCAATCATCATGTGCTCGTATCTTGGCGTGAGTGAAGAGGATATCAAAGAAGGTCTCGCGACTTTCAAAGGTGTGCAGCGCCGTTTCGATATCAGGGTAAGAGATGAAAAGCATATCTACATCGACGACTACGCGCATCATCCAGAGGAGATAAAGGCGGCTTTGTTGGCGGCACGTAAAGTGTTTTCTGGCAAGGAGCTGACGGTGGTCTTCCAGCCACATCTCTTCACCAGAACGCGCGATTTCATGGATGGTTTCGCCGAGAGCCTTTCACTCGCCGACAGAGTGATACTGCTCGACATCTATCCTGCACGCGAGCTCCCGATAGAAGGAGTGACATCAGCGGCACTTTTGGAGAAGATAACATCGAAAAACAAGATGTTATGCTCGAAGGAAGAACTGCTGAATACAATAAAAGGTATTGATCCTGAGTTAGTTATGACAGTAGGCGCTGGCGATATCGACCGCTTCGTGCCACAAATAGAAAAGATGTTCAAGAATGAATAAGTTCCTTAAAATATCAGGTTGGGTGCTGACAATCGCTGCGATTGCCTGCCTTTGGTATTTTACCCATAAGGAACATGTCGATCATCCGTTGAAGGGTGTTGAGCTGAACCTTATCAGTGCCTTTGAGCATGGTTTTATCGATAAGAATGTTGAGTATCAAAAGATTATGAGAATCTGCGATACAACACATAACACCGATATCACCATGATACCTGTCGATAGCGTGAGAAACTACATCAAGGCGATACCGTGGGCGATTTATACCGACGCTAATATCACTTTCGATGAGGTGATGGTTGTGAATATCATTGAGTGTCAGCCGATTGTGCGTATCTTTATCAAAGACGGCCGCTCGGTTTATCTCGATGAGGATGGCAACGTTTATCCTGAAAAATATGGTTTTTCGGCTCACATGTTGATAGGTAGCGGTAATATCACTAAGAATGATTTGCCGAAAGTTTTTAAGGTGATGAAGAGTGTTTTAAATAATTCATATTCAAAGTGTTGCGTGAAGCAAGTTTATTATGATGGAAGAAATTATGAACTTGTGATGAATAACGTCGACCTGAAAGTCATACTCGGCGATGGGGAGAATGTGGATTTGAAGCTGCAGAATTTACAGTATTTCTTTGAGCAGATGCAAGGTTCTCCAGAGTTGAAGAACTACAGCAAAATAAATTTCAATTTTGATAATCAAGTTGTTTGTACGAGAAATAAAACTAAAAAATAATGAGTAATCCTGTGTACATCGTAGGCCTTGATATCGGCACTACAAAGATCGCCTGCTTCGTCGGCGAAAAAGTTGAGAATGGTAAGATTGTCATCCGTGGTTATGGTAAAACGGAGTCGACTGGTGTTAAACGCGGTATGGTTTTCAATATTGAGGAGACCGTCAATGCAATCCGCAGAGCTGTTGACATGGCATCAGAGCAGTCGAATGTTGACATTAAGACGGTTAACGTCGGTATTGCCGGCCATCATATCAGGAGTGTGCAGCACCGTGGCGTGTTGATGCGCGACAATCCGAATGTGGAGATTACAGAGGAAGAAATCGATAAACTGCGTCAGGATGTCTTCAAACTCGGTATGACACCGGGCGAGGAGATTATCGACGTCATTCCGCAGGAATATATCGTTGACGACGAGATGGGTATCCGCCATCCGAAAGGCATGCTTGGCAGCAAGCTCGAGGCGAATTTCCACGTCATCATCGGGCAGGTAGCGGCTGCGCGCAACATCGTCACTTGCATCAAACAGGCGGGTCTTGAGATGGAGCACATGATTCTTGAGCCTATCGCTTCGGCCGAGGCAGTGCTTGGTGAGGATGAGAAAGAAGCTGGCGTTGCTCTCGTTGATATCGGCGGCGGCACAACAGATATCGCTATCTTCTACGACAATATTATCTACCATACAGCCGTTATTCCATTTGGAGGTAACGTAATCACTGAAGATATCCGTCAGGGCTGCTCGATTATCAAGAAGCACGCTGAGGAGATCAAGGTGAAGTTTGGCTCGGCGGTGGCAAGCGAGAACCGTGACGACGAGGTGGTGTCGATTCCTGGCATTCGCGGTAGAGAGCCTAAAGAGATTTCGTTCAAGACCTTGGCTTCTATCATCCAGGCTCGTTTGAGCGAGATTTTCGACATAGTGAACAATGAGATTCAGAAGGTCAACAGCGAACATAAGCTCATCGCGGGCATCGTTCTCACAGGTGGCGGTGCAATGATGAAGCATATCCAGCAGCTGGCGGCGTTCAAGACAGGTCTCGACGTGCGTATCGGCTATCCGAATGAATACCTTGCCAACGATACAGCCGAGGAGCTCGCAAGCCCGATGTATTCGACAGGTGTCGGTCTCGTTATCGAAGGTATCGCACGTTATGAAAACGCTCTGAAACACGGTCAGGTCGTGGAGAGAAACGGCGAGAAGAGAGTGTTTGTGATAGAACACGAGGATCCGAAGGCTTCTGCAGAAATCAGCAACGACGAAAGCAACAAAGGCGGCAGCCTGTTCGGTCGCTGGGGTCAGCGTATCATCACTACTTTCGCTGGCAAGTTCCTCAAAGACGATGAGATTGATAATGAAAATCTTGATAACTAAAACAATATAAGATGACTGATTTAGTAAGATTTGACGTGCCGGAAGAAAAGCCCAACATCATCAAGGTGATGGGTGTTGGCGGAGGCGGTAGCAACGCTGTCACGCACATGTTTTCTGAAGGTATTACCGGTGTTGACTTCATCCTTTGCAACACCGACGACCAGGCTTTGCAGAAGAGTCCTGTCGAGAACAAGCTGCATATCGGCGACCATGCATTGGGAGCCGGTAACGTCCCGGCAGAGGGCCGTAAGGCAGCTGAGCAGACAGAGGAGAAGATTCGCGAAGTGTTGGAAGGTGAGACGAAGATGCTGTTTATCACAGCCGGTATGGGTGGCGGTACAGGCACAGGAGCCGCACCTGTGGTGGCAAGGATAGCACGCGAACTCGGCGTCCTCACCGTCGGCATCGTGACACTGCCGTTCAGCTTCGAAGGCAAACGCCGTCAGCAACAGGCATTGGAAGGTATAGCCGAACTGCGTAAGAATGTCGACGCTCTGCTCGTCATCAGCAACGACAAACTGCGTGAGGAATATGGAAACATGAAACTCACCGAGGCGTTCAAGAAGGCTGACGACGTGTTGAAGATTGCAGCAAAAGGTATTGCTGAGATCATCACCGTGACAGGCTACGTCAACGTCGACTTCGAAGATGTCAACAACGTCATGCGTAACAGCGGTAAGGCCATCATGGGCTCAGGTTATGCCGTGGGCGAGGATAGAGCCTTACGCGCTGTGGAAGAGGCAGTGCATTCGCCACTTCTCGACGACTCAGACATCACCGGAGCAAAGAATATCCTTGTGTATATCACTTCAGGTACAGAAGAGGTGAGACTCGACGAGGTGACAGAGATTAACGAATACGTCCAGGAAGCCACGGGCAAGGTGTCAGAGATTATCTGGGGTAACGGTGAAGATATGGCGCTCGAAAACGGTCTGCGCGTCACCTTGATAGCAACAGGCTTCGGCGAGGATGAAGACAAGGACGAAGAGCCTAAGATTCATACCTTTGCCGACAATAAACTCAAAGATCCTAAGAGAGAAATCGTCAGACCTCCTGTCAGATTAGATTTCGATGACGTGGAAGAGGTGAAACCTGCAGAGGAAGAAATCAAAGTGATTATCAAACACGATGATGAGAAGCCTCAGCAACCTGTTGAACCAAAACAGGAAAGCCAGGAAACACAGGAGACACCGGCACCTCAGCCAAAGAAACGTTATGAGCTCTATGACGAAGAAGAGAATAACGTGAAAGTCAAAGAGAAAAATGATGACGAGGATTACGGCGATGACAGCGGAAGCGGTATCATAGTGAAGAGAGTCAGCCCTGAGACACCAAGCGGCAACGAGCCATCGGCACCATCGGTGAAGAGATTCGACAATCCTTTCGCATCAGATGATGACGATATCGATGTCCCGGGATTTAAGAATATGTCCGACAATCAGGCTACAGCAGTGAAAGTTGAGACGAAACCGGCTCAGACAAAACAGCTCGACCAGAAAGAGATACTTCGTCGCCAGCGTTTCATGTCGTTCAACACTGACTTTAGAAGCCAGTCGAACCTCGAGAGCTTCGAGAACATCCCGGCATACGCACGCATGGGCATGAACATCGACAAGAAAGACAACGAGATTTCTCATTATTCAGTTGACAAAGAATCAGGACTGCGTGAGGAGAACTCATTCCTTCACGATAATGTAGATTGATTATGAAGAGATTGGCGATATTTGTTTCGGGTGGCGGCACCAACTTGCAGAGGATTGCCGAGTATTTCGCGCCCAATCCTGATGTTGAGATAGCGTGCGTGGTGAGTAATAGCAAAGACGCATATGCTAACCAGCGTGCAAAGAATCTGGGCATCCCACTGATAATGATTGACCGTCAGAAGTTTAACGACAAGGCATTTTCCGAGGAGTTGAAGAAAATGAATGTCGATTTGATAGTCTTGGCGGGCTTTTTGTGGCTTATCCCACAGCATCTTATCGACGCATTCCCGAATAAAATCATCAATATCCATCCGGCATTGTTGCCGAAATATGGTGGAAAAGGCTTTTACGGGCATCATGTGCATGAGGCAGTGGTGGCAGCTCATGAGAAAGAGTCTGGAATCACGATACATTACGTGAATGAACGTTACGACAGCGGAGATATCATCTTCCAGGCGAAGGTCGCTATCTCAAGAAACGACACTCCGGATGACGTGGCAGCTAAGATACATGTCCTCGAACAGATGAATTTCCCTGTAGTGATTGAGAATTTGTTATTTTAATTTTTTATTTAGATGAAGAAACTATTTTTAACTGTTTTGTTATCTGTTATCGCATTGATTTCCAATGCACAAATCGATAAAATATTAGGCGAGTGGTGCTCGGTTGACGACAAGACAGGCGAGGTGACAGGTGTTATTTTGTTCTATCAAGGCGATAACGGTTTGTATTACGGCAAGACGACACATGTCTATGAAAAAGGTAAAGAACTCTTTGATCCTCAATACATTGGCATGATTTTGGTGAAAGATTTCAGATTGGAAGACGGTCAGCTTGTGGGCGGTACGCTCTACGAGCCGCATGAGGATAAGACTTATTACGGTAAGATTTCTTACAATGCAAAAGATAACACATTGAGTGTCAGGGGATCTCTCGACAAACGTGGTTGGTTGGGACGCACCCAGACATGGATTAAAAATATGAAGAATGAATAAGTATATACGCAAAGTTGCGGCGATAGTCAACATCAGAGAGCATGTCGATTATAAGACAGCCGACAATTCAATACGAAAGAATATCGCGTTTAAAGGACCTAACGTGATAATTTTGGCGTGTGCCATTATCATCGCGTCAGTTGGTTTGAATGTCAACTCCATCCCGGTCATCATCGGCGCCATGTTGATATCGCCGGTCATGGGTCCTATCTTGGGCTTGGGTCTCGGACTCGGCACTGAAGACGGCGAATTGCTGAAAGATTCACTGAAGAACTTCGCTATCATGGTGATTATCAGTATCTTGGCATCGTCGCTGTTCTTCCTCCTCAGCCCTCTGACATTGGAAAATCCTTCTGAGTTGCTGGCACGTACAAAACCTACCATTTATGACGTGTTGATTGCTTTGTTTGGTGGTTTCGCAGGTATTCTTGAGACGTCCCGCAAAGAGAAAGGTACCGTGATTTCAGGCGTCGCAATCGCTACAGCTCTCATGCCGCCACTCTGCACGGCGGGCTACGGTATTTCGAGGCTTAACCCCGTTTACACCTTCGGAGCGTTGTATCTCTTCCTCATCAATACCATTTTCATTGCGCTCGCCACTTTCATCGCTGTGAAAGCCTTTAAATTCCCTATTATTGAAGCTACAGACGGAAGACGTAAGGGTCTTTCGAAGAATTGGTATGCGGTAATCTTGACAATCATCATTCTGCCAAGTATTTGGACAGCTTTCAATGTGGTGAAAGAGAACAATTTCAGAATTAATGCGGCTCAGCTTGTGAAGAAACACAAAAACATGGGCAAGAGCTTCGTGTATGATTATCGTACCAATTATTCAAGAAAACTCTCAACAATTGAGATTTTTGTGGCAGGAGAGATGCTGACAGATGAGTCGAGGGAGAAACTGTTGACAGACGCCAACAATTTTGGCCTCATGAGAAATCAAATCATCATTCATGAAGATGCTACGATTGTACGTGATGAATTATCCGAGACAGAGATATTGAAGAGTTTTTATGAGCATACCGACAAGCAGATAAAGATGTTGAACGACAGTATCGTCAAGTTGAATGCCAATCTGGAAGCTTATAAAGAAGGCCAGATACCTGTTAACTCAATTGCTCAGGAACTGTTTGCGCAACATCCTCATATTACGAATATAAGCATCACTCGTGGCTCGACCATCGATGTGATGACATCCGAAGAAACGGAACAGATTGTGGTGTTTATCACCAGCGACGAGCCGTTAAAGAAGGACCTTCACGACCAGATTGAACGCTGGTTGAAGGTGCGTCTGCATAACGATAATGTTTTAGTTATAGAGGCTAAATAACATAAAGGCAACGTAGCCGAGTGTCAGGAGTAAGCCTTCGAAACGTGAGATCTTGCGGCCTTTCCCGGTGAAGACGGTGCCTAACATAATGGCGTTGGCGCAGAATAAAATCATCAGCTGATGATTCATCCGGGTGTCGAATGGCAACGGAGTTATCAGCGAGCTGATGCCGAGCACCATGAAGATGTTTAAGATATTGGACCCCAGCACGTTACCAATGGCGATGCTGGAGTTCTTTTTTAATGCCGCCACTATCGAGGTGATGAGCTCGGGTAGGGAAGTGGCTGTTGCAACCACGGTGAGGCCCACGGTGCTCTCGCTCATGCCCCAGTCGATAGCCAAAAACTGTGCGTTTTTTGAGACCAGCTCGCCCCCGATATAAAGGCCTATGATTCCAAGGATTAGTTGGAGTATGGTTTTACCCCAAGGCATGTTCTGAGGTGTTTCTGAGTCCTCCAAGTTCTCTGAGTTCTCTAAGGTCTCAGAGTTCTTCTTAAAAGTCAGCCAAAGATATCCGAATCCCATCACCAGCAACACGATTCCTTCCACCCAGTCTATTGTCGCCGAAGTCCCTCTAAAGAAGCCATTTGCCATCAGCGTTATCGCGAATGTGGCGATGAAACCGGCCGGAATATCCCTTCTTATCGAAATCCTGCTCACATCGATTGGAAATATCATTGCTGAGACGCCTAAAATGAGCAAGATATTCATCGTATTACTTCCGATGATGTTTCCGATTGCCAGTCCCGGACTCCCTTTGATGCAGGAAAAGATATTGACGACCATCTCAGGCAACGAAGTGCCGAACGCCACAATTGTCAATCCGATGATGAGCGGTGACATCTTAGCTCTTACGCCGACGCTTGTAGCCCCGTTCACGAGCCAGTTGGCACCGATTATCAAAGCTGCGAAGCCAAGGATGAGGAGGAATAATGGTAAGAGTGATGTCATGTCAAAATTTTCAAATTAAAGTGCAAAATTACGATTAATTTTGTAATTTTGCTGCTGATAATTCAAAAACAAAATTTAACAACTTTTTAAACAACATAAAACCACAAAACCATGAGTTATACTACGTCATTTTACCACATTGTGTTTCGCACATATCGAAGCGAACCGACAATAAATGAAGAACATGAAAGTGAACTGTATGCTTACATTTATGGAATCGCCAAAAACCTGCGCTGTCAGACCTATCGCATAGGTGGGATGCCAGACCATGTTCACGTTTTTGTGTCATTGCCATCAACCATGTCTCTTGCCGAGTTCGCGCAACGAGTCAAGACAGCAACCAGCAAGTGGCTTAAAGCGAACCATCATTTCCCTGATTTCAGAGGCTGGACCCATGAATATGCCGGTTTTAGTTATAGTTATCGTGATAAAGACATGATTGTCAATTACATCAAGAAGCAGAAGGAGCATCATCGCAAGAAATCTTTTGCTGATGAATATTTTGCGTTTTTGCAGGAAAACATGCAGTACTTTGACTCGCAGTACGTCTTTGACGACTCGAAGTAGCGTGCCAGAGGCACACCATCCTATTATCCCCGCACGAAGCGTAGCGTAGTGTGGGGTGTTACAGAGTGTGCACGGCGCCGTGTGAGGCAACAAAGTCAAGGCAAGGCAGAAAAAAAGCGCGCCGTCAGGCGCGCCTTTAAGTGTCTGGTAGTGAGACTATAGAAGCTTCTTCTTCAGTGTGTCAATCATATCGACTGTCATCTTGTCGAGGTCGTACTTCGGACTCCAGCCCCACTCAGCGCGAGCGCAGCTGTCATCCATCTTGTTCGGCCAGCTGTCGGCGATAGCCTGACGGATAGGGTCGAATTTGTACTCCATCTCGAACTTAGGATAATACTTCTTGATGGCGTTGTAGATGATCTCAGGGTCGAAGCTCATTGCTGTGACGTTGAATGAGTTACGGTGCACGAGCTTCTTAGGATCTGCCTCCATGATGTCAACCATTGCATCGAGAGCGTCTGGCATGTACATCATATCCATGTATGTGCCTTTGCTGATCGGGCAGTAGAACTTCTCGCCCTTCACTGCTGCGTAGTAAATCTCGACAGCGTAGTCTGTGGTGCCGCCGCCTGGCAATGTGAGGTTAGAAATCAAGCCTGGGAAACGCACTGAACGTGTGTCGACGCCGAAACGTGTGAAGTAATAGTCGCTGAGCAACTCGCCAGTCACCTTGGTCACGCCGTAGATGGTGTTAGGACGCTGGATGGTGTCCTGAGGTGTGTTGTCGTGTGGTGTCGATGCGCCGAAAGCACCGATTGACGATGGTGTGAACACTGCGCAGTTGAACACGCGAGCCACCTCGAGGCAGTTCACCAACGAGCCGATACCGACGTTCCAACCAAGCATAGGGTTCTTCTCTGCTGTTGCCGAGAGGATAGCTGCGAGGTTGTAGATGGTGTCGATGTTATATTTCTTAACCACTTCGACGATCTGCATCATCTGTGTCGAGTCGATGCGCTCAAACGGACCGTTCTCGACGATTTCACCTGTCAAAGGGCGAAGATCCGATGCCACAACATTCTGGTTGCCGTACGTAGCACGGAGCTTCTTCACTAATTCTGTTCCGATCTGACCGCCGGAACCAACGATTAATATCTTTTTCATTGAATTTCTTATTTAATAACGCCTAATTCTTTACCAATCTTCACGAATGCGTTGATGCACTTGTCGAGATGTTCTTTCTCATGTGCTGCAGAGATCTGCACGCGGATACGGGCCTGGCCTTTAGGAACGACAGGGTAGTAGAAGCCTGTTACGAAGATGCCTTCGTCCTGCATCTTAGCTGCGAACTTCTGTGAGAGCGGAGCGTCGTAGAGCATCACAGCGCAGATAGCCGACTCTGACGGTTTGCAGTCGAAACCCTTAGCAAGCATCTGCTTGATGAAGTAGTCGGTGTTGGCGTGAAGCTTGTCCTGAAGCTCGTTGGTCTCTGACATCATCTCGAACATACGGATACCAGCTGCCACGAGGCCCGGTGCCATTGAGTTTGAGAAGAGGTAAGGACGTGAGCGCTGACGCAGCATGTCGATGATTTCCTTACGACCTGTTGTGAAGCCGCCCATAGCGCCGCCGAATGCCTTGCCGAGTGTGCCGGTGAGGATTTCGATCTTGCCACGGAGGTTGTAGCGTTCTGTCACGCCGCGGCCTGTCTTGCCGACCACGCCTGCTGAGTGGCTCTCGTCGACCATCACCATGGCGTTGTATTTCTGTGCGAGTTCGTAGATCTTGTCGAGAGGGCAGACGTTGCCGTCCATCGAGAACACGCCGTCGGTGACGATGAGGCGGAAGCGGCATTTCTGTGCATCCTGGAGCTGTTTCTCGAGGTCAGCCATGTCGGCGTTGGCATAGCGGAAACGCTGTGCCTTGCAGAGACGCACGCCGTCGATGATGGAAGCGTGGTTCAAAGCGTCGCTGATGATGGCGTCCTGCTCGTTGAGCAACGGCTCGAACACACCACCGTTTGCATCGAAGCAAGCGGCATATAAAATAGTATCCTCAGTGCCGAAGAACTCAGCGATTTTCTGCTCGAGTTTCTTGTGCAGGTCCTGGCAACCACAGATGAAACGGACTGATGCCATTCCGAAACCGCGCTCGTCCATGCCTTTCTTCGCTGCTGCGATAAGCTCCGGATTGTTGCCAAGTCCGAGGTAGTTGTTCGCGCAGAAGTTCAGGCATTTCTTGCCTTTCACAAGGATTTCAGCACCCTGAGGGCTTTCAATGATACGTTCATTCTTATAGAGGCCATCGGCTTCAATCTGAGCCAATTCCTTCTTCAGATAC